>Ga0308169_10000042_pt1 | contig 341675 bp, 287 predicted proteins | sample PhyBR1_2_FD_202139 | JGI IMG/M metagenome (GOLD analysis project Ga0308169, IMG submission 202139) | Phyllosphere microbial communities from UC Gill Tract Community Farm, Albany, California, United States - DLSLSB.R1 | ecosystem: Host-associated > Plants > Phyllosphere > Unclassified | place... | reverse complement strand
GTTTCGCCAGGCGATCGGCTGGTGACAGAAGGGATCGATCGCCTCACCAGCGGCAGCAAAGTCACGCTGGCCGATGAGACACCTGCTGCCGGTGCCGTGTCGAAATGAACCCGTCTCGCCTGTTTATTCTGCGTCCGGTCGCCACCATCCTGCTGATGGTCGGCGTGCTGATCTCTGGCATTTTTGCCTATAAATTTCTGTCGACCTCGGCGCTGCCGCAGGTCGACTATCCGACCATTCAGGTCACCACGCTCTATCCGGGCGCCAGCCCGGATGTTATGGCGTCGTCAGTCACCTCGCCGCTGGAGCGCCAGTTAGGGCAGATGGCCGGGCTGAGCCAGATGAGCTCCACCAGCGCCAGCGGCGCGTCGATCATTACCCTGAAGTTCAGCCTCGATCTCTCGCTGGATGTCGCCGAGCAGGAGGTGCAGGCAGCGATCAATGCGGCGAATAACCTGCTGCCCGACAATCTGCCCAATCCGCCGACCTATAAAAAGGTTAACCCGGCGGACAGTGCAGTGGTGACGCTGGCGGCGAGCTCCAGCACGCTGCCGCTGACCGAGGTGCAGGATCTGGTCAATACCCGGGTAGCACTAAAGCTGTCGCAGATCTCCGGTGTCGGGATGGTGACGCTGGCGGGCGGACATCAGCCCGCGATTCGGGTGCAGATGAATCCTCAGGCGCTGGCGGCGCATCATCTGACGCTGGAGGCGGTGAATACGCTGATTGGCAACAGCAACGTTAATGGCTCCAAAGGCGGCTTTGACGGGAAATATCATTCGGTCACCATCGATGCCAACGACCAGCTGCGCACCGCCGACGCGTACGGCAACCTGATTCTCACCTATGAAAATGGCGCGGCGCTGCGCCTGAAAGATATCGCCCATATTGAACAGGGCCCGGAGAACAGCTTCCAGTCAGCGTGGGCCAACAACCAGCCGGCGATTGTGATTAGCGTGCAGCGCCAGCCGGGCGCAAACGTAATTCAGGTGGTGGACAACATCAAGGCGCAGCTCCCCGCGCTGCAGGCGGCGCTGCCGGACGGGGTGAAGATGACGATTCTCTCCGACCGCACTCAGACCATCCGCGCCTCGATCAGTGATGTGCAGTTTGAGCTGATGCTGTCGATTGCGCTGGTGGTGATGGTGACCTTCCTGTTCCTGCGCAACGTGGCCGCTACGCTGATCCCCAGCGTGGCGGTGCCGCTGTCGCTGATCGGCACCTTTGGTGTGATGTATCTGGCAGGCTTCAGCCTGAATAACCTGTCGCTGATGGCGCTGACTATCGCCACCGGTTTTGTTATTGATGACGCCATCGTGGTGGTCGAGAACATTTCCCGGCGGCTGGAGCAGGGCGAGTCGCCGATGGAGGCTGCGCTGAAGGGCTCACAGCAGATTGGCTTCACCATCATCTCGCTCACCTTTTCACTGATTGCCGTACTGATCCCGCTGCTGTTTATGGGTGATGTGGTCGGGCGACTGTTTCGGGAGTTCGCGATCACGCTGGCGGTGGCGATTCTGGTGTCGATGCTGGTGTCGCTGACTCTGACGCCAATGCTGTGTGCGTATCTGCTGCGCCACATTCCGCCCGAACAGCAGTCAACTTTTTCCCGCAAGGGCGGCGAACTTTTCGATGCGCTGGTGCGCGGCTATGACCGGCTGCTGACCGTGGTACTTAACCATCAGAAACTGACGCTGCTGGTGGCGCTGGCGACCTTCGGGCTGACCGCGCTGCTCTATATGATGGTGCCGAAGGGCTTCTTTCCGACCCAGGATACCGGGCTGATTCAGGGCATTACTGTCGGCTCACAGGATGTCTCATTTAAAGCGATGGCCATGCGGCAGCAGGCATTGTCGGCTCTGATTCTGAAAAACCCGGCGGTGGAAAGCGTCTCATCGACGATTGGCATCGACGGCACCAACACCAGCCTCAACAGCGGACGGTTACAGATCAACCTTAAGCCATTTGGCTCGCGTGATGTGAAAGCGGATGAGGTGATTAAACAACTGCAACAGGCGACCGCCGATGTGCCAGGTATCCGGCTCTATCTGCAACCGGCGCAGGATCTCACCGTCAACGACCAGGTCTCGCCGAGTCAGTATCAGTTCACCCTGGACGACGCCGACAGTGAGAATCTGGTCAGCGGGTCGTCAAAAATGGTGGCAGCGTTGCAGCAGCGGCCCGAATTTAATGGCGTGGTAAGTAACCTGCAGGATCAGGGGCGCGTCTCATACGTTGAGCTGAACCGCGATAAAGCGGCGCGCTTTGGTATTACTGCGTCGGACGTGGACACCGCGCTCTATAACGCTTTTGGTCAGCGTCTGGTCTCGACTATTTTCACCCAGTCGAATCAGTATCGGGTGGTGCTGGAAGTCGCTCCGGCTTACCAGCAGGGTCCGGCGTCGTTTGATGATGTTTATCTGCAGCCCTCTTCCGGCAGCAGCTCGTCATCAACCACCAGCACGGCTTCATCCACGGCTTCGTCATCAACATCAACATCAATATCAACGTCTTCATCAACGTCGACGTCCAGCTCAGCTTCTGATAGCGACACGGCCAGCAGCGGCATGGTGAAACTTACCGCTATCGCCACTATTCATCAGCGCACCGGCTCGCTGATGCACATGCGGCTGAATCAGTTTCCGGCGGTGATGATCTCCTTCAACCTTAATCCGGGCTACTCGCTGGAGGATGGGCAGCGGGCGATCGCCGACGTGCGGCAGCAGTTGCACCTGCCAGAGAGCACCACGCTGCGTTACCAGGGCGAAACCTCGGCGTTCCAGAGTGCCACCGGCAACACGCTGTGGCTGATTCTGGCGGCGCTGATCACTATGTATGTGGTACTCGGCATCCTCTACGAGAGCTTTATCCATCCGGTCACCATTCTCTCAACGCTGCCGTCGGCGGCGGTGGGCGCGCTGCTGACGCTGTTGCTGGCAGGCACGGAGTTCAGCCTGATTGCGCTGATTGGGGTCATCCTGCTCATCGGCATCGTGAAAAAGAACGCCATCATGATGATCGACTTCGCGCTGGAGGCAGAACATAAGCAGCATCTCAGCCCGCGTGACGCGATTCATCAGGCCTGTCTGCTGCGCTTCCGCCCGATCCTGATGACGACCATGGCGGCGTTGCTCGGCGCGTTACCGCTGATGCTGGCTTCCGGCTCGGGCGCAGAGCTGCGGCAGCCGCTGGGGCTGGTGATTGTCGGCGGGCTGATTGTCAGTCAGGTGCTGACGCTCTTTTCCACGCCGGTGATCTACCTGCTGTTTGATGGGCTGGCGCAGCGCGGCAACGCCTGGGTGAAACGCCGTCAGCAGCAGGCGCGGAGCGGGCAATGAATCTGACCCGGCTGTTTATCTTTCGTCCGGTGGCGACGCTGTTGCTGACGCTGGCGATACTGTTGCTCGGCGCGCTGGGTTACCGGCTGCTGCCGGTGGCACCGCTGCCGCAGGTCGATTTCCCGACCATCATGGTCAGCGCCAGCCTGGCGGGGGCCAGCCCGGAAACGATGGCCGCCACCGTCGCGACGCCGCTGGAGCGTTCGCTGGGGCAGATTGCCGGTATTAGTGAGATGACCTCCAGCAGTTCGCAGGGCTCCAGCACGGTCATCCTGCAGTTTGATCTGGACCGCGATATCAATGGCGCGGCACGCGACGTACAGGCGGCGATCAACGCGGCGCGCAGCCTGCTGCCGAGCGCGATGGCCTCGCTGCCCACTTATCGCAAAGCCAACCCGTCAGATGCGCCAATTGTCATGCTGGCGCTGACCTCCGCCACCCGCTCGCCCGGCGAGCTTTATGACCTGGCAGAGAGCAAAATCGAACAGGTGATGGGGCAGGTGCAGGGCGTCGGCGAAGTCTCGCTGATGGGCAGCGCTTTACCCGCGGTGCGCATCGATCTGCAGCCGCTGAAGCTGACGCATTACGGCATCTCGCTGGAGACGGTGCGCGCCGCTGTCGCCAACAGCACCACCAATCTGCCCAAAGGAATTTTGCAGAGCAGTGACCAGTCGTGGCTGGTGGACAGCAACGGACAGCTGGAAAAGGCCGCCAGCTACCGCGATCTGATCATCACCTGGCAGCAGGGCAAAGCGGTGCGGCTGCGCGACGTCGCCACGGTCTATGACTCGGTGGAAGATCGTTATCAGGCGGGATTCCTCAATGCCACGCCTGCGGTGATGATCGGCATTAAACGTCAGGCGGGCGCGAACATGCTCGAAACCATCGACGCGATCAAAGCGCAATTGCCGCTGCTGGAAAAGAGTCTGCCCGCTGACAGCCAGCTGAAAGTGGTGGTTGACCGTTCGCCCGGCGTGCGCGCCTCACTGTATGACACCGAAGAGACGCTGCTGATCGCGGTGCTGCTGGTGATTGCGGTGGTGTTTATTTTCCTGCGCAATCTGCAGGCGGTGATCATTCCGGCGCTGGCGCTGCCGGTGTCGCTGATCGGCACCTGCGCGGTGATGTACCTGCTGGGTTACAGCCTGGATAACCTGTCGCTGATGGCGCTGATCGTCTCCACTGGCTTCGTGGTGGATGATGCGATTGTGGTGCTGGAGAATATCACTCGCCATATTGAGCGTGGGCTGAGTCCGCTGCGGGCGGCGCTGCGCGGGGCGCAGGAGGTGAGCTTCACCGTGCTGTCGATGACCGTGTCGCTGATTGCGGTGTTTATCCCGATCCTGCTGATGGGCAGCATTGTTGGACGGCTGTTCCGCGAATTCGCCGTAACGCTCACCGTGTCGCTGCTGATCTCGCTGTTCGTCTCACTCAGCCTGACACCGATGCTCTGCGCACGCCTGCTAAAGCCCAAACCGCCCGTCAGCCAGCGACCACATCCGCTTTATCAGTTTATTGAAAATCAGCTGAACCGCCTGCTGGCTGCCTACGGACGCGGGCTGGCCTGGGTGATGCGCCATCAGAAGCTGACGCTGCTCAGCCTGCTGCTGACCGTGCTGCTGAACGTTTTTCTCTTTACCGTGGTGCAAAAGGGCTTTTTCCCCAATCAGGACACCGGGCTGCTGATGGGCGCGCTGCGTGCCGACCAGAACATCTCATTCCAGGCGATGAAGCCGAAAATGCTGATGTTTACAAAGATCATTCAGAAAGATCCGGCGGTCGAGAGTGTGATGTCGTCTATGGGCAGCGGGATGTTTGGCTCCCGCAACAGCGCCAACTTCTTTGTGCGGCTCAAGGATTTTAGCCAGCGCGATGCCACGGCTACTGAGGTGGCTAACCGGCTGACGCGAAAAACCAGCCATATCGCCGGGGCGCAGATGTTCCTGATGGCGGCGCAGGATCTGCACATTGGCGGACGTAGCGCTAACGCGACGTATCAGTACAGCCTGCAGGCGGACGATCTTGCGCTGCTGCGGGTCTGGACGCCGAAAGTGCAGGCGGCGCTGGCAGCCATTCCCCAGCTTAACAGCGTAGATTCCGACTCGCAGACCGGCGGTCAGGAGGTGGAGCTGACGATTGACCGCGACCGCGCCACCCGGCTGGGCGTCAACGTGAAAATGCTGGATACACTGCTGAATAATGCCTTCAGCCAGCGGCAAATCGCCACGCTCTATCACACCCTGAATCAGTATCACGTGGTGATGTCGCTGCAGGACAGCGACACCGCGAATCCGGCGACGCTACAGCAACTCTATGTCATTAACGACAGCGGTGATCGCGTGCCGCTCTCCGCCTTTGTCCGTTTCAGCGGTGGCAACGCGCCGCTGTCGGTGGCGCATCAGGGCCAGTCTGCCACCAGCACGGTGGCATTTAACCTCAATGATGGCGTTTCGCTGGAGCAGGCGCAGTTACTGATTAAACAGGCGATGGCGAAGCTGGGCCTGCCCTCGACCATTCATGCCGGTTTTGCCGGTACCGCTGCGGCCTTTTCACAGCTGACCGCCACCATGCCGTGGCTGATTCTGGCGGCGCTGGCGGCGGTCTACATCGTGCTCGGCGTGCTCTATGAGAGCTATATCCATCCGCTGACCATTCTCTCGACGCTGCCGTCAGCGGGTGTCGGGGCGATGCTACTGCTGCTGCTGACCAATACGCAGCTTACGGTGATCGCGCTGATTGGCATCATCCTGCTGATCGGCATTGTGAAAAAAAACGCCATCATGATGATTGATTTCGCCATTGATGCGGAGCGGCGGCTGGGCATGTCGCCGCAGCAGGCGATCACCCAGGCGTGCCTGATGCGCTTCCGGCCAATCATGATGACCACACTGGCCGCCTTTTTTGGCGCCTTGCCGCTGGCGCTGGGCAGCGGCGGTGATGCCGACCTGCGCAGTCCGCTGGGGATAGCGATTGCAGGTGGGCTGGCGCTTAGCCAGCTGCTGACGCTGTTCACCACGCCGGTTGTTTATCTTTGGCTCGATCGTCTGGGCCGTGCCACTCAACGTCAATGGCGTCGTTTGCGCCCTGCGGAATCCTGATCCATGAAACCTTTCATCCCGTTTGTTGTGATGCTGCTGTGCGGCTGTAGCGTGGGTCCTGACTATCAGCGCCCGTCTGTAGCGATGCCGGTTCACTATAAAGAGGCCCGAGGCTGGCAGCCGGCGACACCGCTGGATGCGCAAAGCAAAGGCGAGTGGTGGACGGTTTACCATGACGCTACGCTGAGCGGGCTGTTGAGCCAGGTCAGCGTGTCAAATCAGAACGTAGCAACCTATGCCGCGCAGTACCGGCAGGCGCAGGCTCTGGCGGCTGAGTCACGTGCAGCGCTGTTTCCCTCGCTGGACTATGACGGCAGCGTAACGCGCAGCGGCAGCCATGCCACCAACAGCAGCGTTCGCACCACCAGCAGCAGCCATCAGGCGGAATTGAGTGCCAGCTGGGAGCTGGATCTGTGGGGTAAACTGCGGCGCACGCTGGAGGAGAACCGCGCCAGTGCTTCGGCCAGCGCGGCAGAACTGGCCAACATCACGCTGAGTGCCCAGTCTGAGCTGGCGCAGGACTATTTCCAGCTGCGCATCATGGATCAGAAAATCGCGCTCTATCAGCAGAGCGTTGATGCTTATCAGCACTATCTGAACGTGATCACCAGCCAGTATCAGGCGGGCACCGCGTCGCGTGCCACGCTGGCCCAGGCGCAGCTGCAACGGGAGAGCGCCAGCGCCTCGGCGCAGGATTATCAGTGGCAGCGTGCGCAGATGGAGCACGCCATTGCACTGCTGATCGGCAAAGCTCCGGCCGACTTCAGTCTGCCCGCTGCGCCACTGACGGCCACATTACCCGCGATTCCGGCAGCCCTGCCGGGCGAGCTGTTACAGCGCCGTCCCGATATCGCGTACGCCGAACGTAATATGGCCGCCGCCAATGCCGCCATCGGTGTGGCGGTAGCCGGTTACTATCCTGACCTGACTCTGAGCGCGAGTGGTGGTGTCAGCGCCTCCGTGCTGCATTCGCTCTTCTCGCTGCCGGACCGCGTCTGGTCACTGGGACCGGCGCTAAGCGGTACATTGCTCGACGCGGGTGCGACCTCGGCGAAGGTCGATCAGGCGCGGGCAAGCTGGGATGCCAGCGTGGCCACCTATCGTCAGACGGTGCTGACCGCGATGCAGGAGGTGGAAGATAAGCTGGTGGAGCTGAACACGCTGCAGGGCGAAATCGCCGCGCAGCAGCGCGCCACCGACGCGGCCCAGACTTCGGCGCGGGTGACGCGCCTGCAGTATGAGGCGGGCATGATTGACTACCTGGATGTGGCGACCACTGAGAACAGCAGCCTGAGCGCACAGCAGAGTTTGCTGACGCTTGCGACCACGCAGTGGGTGAGCAGCGTCGCGCTGATTGCCGCGCTGGGCGGTGGCTGGCAGGCTCCCTGAAGCCGCATCAGATTGCCGATAATTCGGTTGTCGAACCGCGTCAAATCCTGCATCGTGAGGGCTATTTTTCACGATGCTAAGGAGCTGGCATGGCTTTCACACTTTTACGCATGATATTTCGCCTGTTATGGCGGGTCGAACTGCGGGGCGACGTCGCCGAACTGCATAAGCAGAAGGTATTGATCACACCGAACCATATGTCGTTTCTTGACGGCATGTTGCTGGCCCTATTTTTGCCCATCAAGCCGGTGTTTGCCGTCTACTCGACCATCAGCGAGAGCTGGTTTATGCGTCTGGCAAAACCCTTTATCGACTTTGTGCCGCTGGATCCGACCCGCCCTATGGCGCTGAAGCAACTGGTCAGGCTGATTGATACAGGCCGTCCGGTGGTGATCTTTCCGGAAGGACGAATTACTGTCACCGGCTCGCTGATGAAGATCTACAGCGGTGCGGGGTTTGTCGCAGCGCGTTCCGGCGCGAACGTGGTGCCAATGCGCATTGAAGGGGCTGAGTTCACGCCGTTTGGTCGTCTGGCGGGCGTGTTTAAACGTCGCCTGTTCCCGCGCATCACTCTCACCGTTCTGCCCGCCACCCGCATTCCGATGCCAGAGGCGAAACGGGCGCGCGATCGCCGCGTGCTGGCCGGTGAGCATCTGCATCACGTGATGATGGAAGCGCGCATGGCGGTGCGTCCGCGTGAAACCCTGTTTGAGGCGTTTCTGGCGGCGCGGACACGCTATGGCGCGTTTAAGCGCTGCATCGAAGATGTGAATTTCAAACCCGACAGCTACACCGGACTGCTGAAGAAGTCGCTGGGCGTGGGCCGTATTCTGGAGCGCTACAGCCAGCCGCGTGAAGTGGTGGGGCTGCTGCTGCCCAATACCACTGTGACAGCAGCAGCGATTTTCGGGGCCACCCTGCGCGGGCGTGTTCCGGCCATGCTCAACTACAGCGCAGGCGTTAACGGCATGCGGGCTGCACTGACCGCCGCGCAGATCAAAACCGTCTTCACATCACGGCAGTTCCTGGACAAAGGCAATCTGTGGCATCTGCCGCAGGGGCTGGACGATGTGCAGTGGATCTACCTGGAAGATCTGAAAGATACCGTCACGGGCAAAGACAAGCTGTGGATCCTTGCCCATCTGCTGATGCCGCATCGCGCCCAGTTACCTCAACAGCCGGAAGACGCCGCGATGGTGCTGTTTACCTCCGGCTCTGAAGGCAACCCTAAAGGCGTGGTGCATTCCCATAAAAGTCTGCTGGCGAACGTCGAGCAGATCCGCACCATCGCCGACTTCACGCCGCGCGACCGCTTTATGTCGGCGCTGCCGCTGTTCCATGCGTTTGGTCTGACCGTCGGGCTGTTTACGCCGCTGATGACCGGTGCTCAGGTCTTCCTCTATCCCAGCCCGCTGCACTATCGCATCGTGCCGGAGCTGGTTTATGACCGTAACTGCACCGTGCTGTTCGGCACCTCAACCTTCCTGGGTAACTACGCGCGCTTTGCCGCGCCCTATGATTTTGCCCGTCTGCGCTATGTCGTTGCGGGTGCGGAGAAGCTGCAGGAGAACACCCGTCAGCTCTATATCGAGAAGTATGGCATTCGCATTCTCGAAGGCTACGGCGTCACCGAGTGCGCGCCGGTCGTGGCGATTAATGTGCCGATGGCAGCGAAGACACACACTGTGGGACGCATTCTGCCGGGCATGGATTCACGACTGATGTCAGTGCCGGGCATTGAGCACGGCGGACGCCTGCAACTGCGCGGACCAAACGTGATGAAGGGCTATATGCGGGTCGAAAATCCTGGCGTGCTGGAAGCCCCGGCCGCCGACGACGGCGAAGGTAATCTGGAAGCGGGCTGGTATGACACCGGTGATATCGTCAGCTTCGATGAAGGCGGTTACTGCCAGATTCAGGGACGTGCCAAACGCTTTGCGAAGATTGCGGGTGAGATGGTGTCGCTGGAGATCGTCGAGCAGATCGCGCTGAAGGCGTCGCCGGAGAAACAACATGCGGCGTCGCTGCGTCCGGATGGACAGCGCGGCGAGGCACTGGTGCTGTTCACCACGGACGCTGAACTGGTGCGCGACAGGCTGCAGAAAGCAGCCCGCGAGCTGGGTGCGCCAGAGCTGGCACTGCCGCGTGATATCCGCGTCATGAAGCAGTTGCCGCAGCTGGGCAGTGGTAAACCCGATTACGTCACGCTGAAAAAAATGGCGGAAGAGGAGCAGGCATGAGCCTTGATCGTAATGCGCCGCTGATGTCGCGCGGCATGATTGCCGTGATTATCGCCCAGTTCTTTTCGGCGTTTGGCGATAACGCGCTGCTGTTTGCCACGCTGGCGGTACTGAAAAGTCAGTTCTATCCCGACTGGAGCCAGCCGGTCTTACAGATGCTGTTTGTCGCGGCCTATATTCTGCTGGCGCCGTTTGTCGGTCAGGTGGCGGACAGCATGGCGAAAGGGCGGGTGATGATGCTCGCTAACAGCCTGAAGCTGCTGGGCGCGCTGGTGATCTGCTTCGGCTTCAATCCTTTCATTGGCTATACCCTGGTGGGCGCGGGCGCAGCGGCTTACTCGCCGGCCAAATATGGCATCCTCGGTGAGATCACCCACGGCGAGAAGCTGGTGAAAGCCAACGGGCTGATGGAGGCTTCGACTATCGCCGCTATTCTGCTGGGTTCGGTGGCGGGCGGCATGCTGGCTGACTGGCATATTCTGGCGGCGCTGGGCATCTGTGCGCTGACCTACGGCATCGCTGTGGTCGCGAACCTGTTTATCCCGAAACTGCAGGCGGCACGGCCTGGTCAGAGCTGGCAGTTTGGCGTGATGGTACGCAGCTTTTTCAGTGCTGCCGCGCTGCTCTGGCGTGACGCAGAAACCCGCTTCTCGCTGCTCGGCACCAGTCTGTTCTGGGGCGCAGGCGTAACGCTGCGTTTCCTGCTGGTGCTCTGGGTGCCGGTGGCGCTGGGGATCAATGACAACACCACGCCAACCACGCTGAATGCCATGGTGGCAATCGGCATTGTGATTGGCGCAGCGGCGGCGGCGAAGCTGGTGACGCTGGAGACCGTGCGTCGCTGTATGCCGGCTGGTGTGCTGATTGGTGTCATGGTGGTGGTCTTTGCGCTGCAGCACTCTCTGCTGAATGCTTATTTAGTGCTGATGCTGATTGGTGCACTGGGCGGTTTCTTTGTGGTGCCGCTGAATGCGCTGTTGCAGGCGCGGGGTAAAGAGAGTGTCGGTTCAGGCAATGCCATTGCGGTACAGAACCTGGGTGAGAACAGCGCCATGCTGATTATGCTGGGGCTCTATACGCTGGCGATTAAGGCGGGCGCGCCTGCGGTAGCGACGGGCGTCGGCTTTGGCGTGCTGTTTGCGCTGGCGATCGCCGTGTTGTGGCTGTGGCGACCCGCCAGGCGTTAAGTGATTCACCGCCGCTCTCCGGCATCCGCGGAGAGCGGCGGCTTACGCTTTAGCGACGGATCGCAATCGCTTCGATTTCGATTTTCACATCTTTTGGCAGACGCGCCACTTCGACACAGGAACGCGCCGGGAAGTGAGCTTCATGCTCGGTGAAAAACGCTTCATAGGTCGCGTTGACCGTGGCGAAATCATTCAGGTCCTTTACGAACACCGTGGTCTTCACGATGTCGCCAACCTTCAGACCCGCAGCTTCAACAATCGCCTTCACATTTTCCAGTGACTGACGCGCCTGTGCGGCAATGTCATCTGCCACCTGGCCGGTCGCCGGATCAACCGGAATCTGACCGGAGGTCATGATCATGCTGCCCAGATCGACACCCTGAACATAGGGACCGATAGCGGCAGGGGCTTTTTCAGTACTGATTTCACGAGACATCATGGCTCCTTTGATTACGTCGTCAGGCGGCGATGCCGCCACTGTTGCCCATTATAAGGTCGGGCAGGGCGATTACCAGTGACCCAGCACCACATGGCGGGCGAACTCTTTCTCGCAATATTTGCACTTCAGATGCACATCGTCGGCGCGCTGCTTCACGGTAAAGCTGGAGAAGACCGGCTCACTTCGGCTGATACAGTTGCTGTTGGGGCAGGTCAGCACCCGTTCAACATGATCCGGTAGCGTCGGGGCGATCTTCGCCACTACTTCATAATCATCGATACGGTTAACCGTGGCATGGGGCGCATAGACCGCCAGCTGATTGACCTGATCGTCAGTGAGAAACGTATTTTCAATCTTAATCAGGTCTTTGCGGCCCATCTCACCCGACGGCAGATTCAGACCGATGGTAATGCGCTGATCGGTTTCGGTAAGCCGGAACAGGGAGAGCAGTTTAAAGCCAATCTGCGCCGGAATGTGGTCGATGACCGTGCCGCGTTTGATCGCTTCGACCTGCAATTTGTTGTCTTGCGTCATGGGAAATCTCCTTACAGGGCGAGTTCGCTGTTTAAAACCAGTGCCAGCAGAGCCTGGCGCGCATAGATGCCGTTACCCGCCTGCTGGAAATACCAGGCGTAAGGGGTTTTGTCGACATCGGTGGTGATCTCATCGATGCGCGGCAGCGGGTGCAGCACTTTCATGTTGTCACGTGCCGTCGTGAGATCGGTGGCGCGCAGAATAAACTGTGCTTTTACGTTGGCATATTCTGACGGATCGAGCCGCTCTTTCTGCACCCGCGTCATGTAAAGAATATCAAGCTGCGGCATCACTTCTTCAAAGCTGTCGTGACGTGACCAGGCGATATTCTTCTCATCCAGCATGTCAGTGATATAAGCCGGCATCGCCAGCGCATCGGGCGCGATAAAGAAGAAGCGATTGCCATCAAACTTCGCCAGCGCCTGCGTCAGAGAGTGCACCGTGCGGCCATATTTCAGGTCACCGACCATCGCCACATTCAGCTGACCAAGACGGCCCTGGGTCTCCTGAATGGTGAAGAGATCGAGCAGGGTCTGGGTCGGATGCTGGTTCGCGCCGTCACCGGCGTTGAGAATCGGAATGCCGCCAGAGAACTCCGTTGCCAGCCGCGCCGCGCCTTCCTGCGGATGACGCATCACAATCGCATCAACGTAGGTGCTGATCACGGAAATGGTATCGGCCAGGGTTTCGCCTTTCTTGCCCAGCGAGGTATTACTGCCGTCAGCAAAGCCTACCGCTGATGCGCCAAGGCGATGAATCGCGGTCTCAAACGACAGGCGGGTACGGGTCGAGGCTTCAAAGAAGCAACTGGCAATAACCTTGTGCTTCAGCAGTTCCGGCTGCGGATGGGCTTTCAGCCTGGCGGCGGTGTCCAGTGCCAGTTCCAGCTCTTCACGACTGAGGTCGTTGATTGAAATGATGTGCTTGCGATATAGCGGGTTAGGCATAGCTCTCTCCTCTGCGCGGCCGGATTGCGGACAAAAAAAAACCCCTCAATGAGGGGCTTTTTTTAAGATCGGTGACGCCAGGTAAGGAAAAACGACACTGCCCGCCTGCGGTGAGGCGCGTCTGGGCGACAATGTCAGCGGTGTTTAACAACATACTTCCTCCCGGCAAATCGCCGCAAAGTATACGCGGTTCCGCAGTGACTTCAAGACGTGATCCCGCTTCTTGTTGACATATCGGACCACGTTTCCTCATCTGCAGGGGGATTTAACAGTCTGAGGATCCGGCGATGCAACTGACGGGTTTGCTGCGTGTTACGTGGGGCAATCCAGATACTGTTGTTGGTGGCAACAATACCCAGTATCCCCGGCAGTTCGCCGTGTTCAATCACCCGGGCTATCGCACGGGCATATCCTGCAACCACATGAACTATAACAAAATTATCGTTAAAATCAGCGTCGATCACCATCGCGCAAAGCGGGCTGATTGCATCGGGTTTCGCCTGCGTTAACGGGTTTAAAGCGTAGATTCTCTCTCCTCTGGCATTGGCTATTTTAATCACGTCCAGCAAGGTTATCAGCTTTGAGATCGTTGACTGACTGATATCAGGCCAGCCACGCTGCTGGAAGGCCAGCCTGATCTCCTGCTGACTGTGAAAGCTGTGGTTGGCGATAAGCTGGCGGCAAAGTGCCAGCTGCTGCTGTTCTCTCTCTAATGTTGCCCTGGATTTTTTTACCATCGCATTATTTTACGCTGTGGTGGGTGGGGAATAAGGCCGTAGTGAATCAATAAAGTTTTTATTAATTATGAGGTTATAATGCTGCCCCGAGGCCAATTACCGCCATCAGCAGCACGAAGAGGATCAGCAGCAGCGGGGCGATCCATTTCACCCAGCGCACGTAGGGTACGCGAGCAATCGCCAGGCCGCCCATCACCACGGCGGAAGTGGGGGTGATCAGATTAACCAACCCGGAAGCTGACTGATAGGCCGTCACGACCAGATCCCGGTTGATACTGGCGAAATCGGCCAGCGGGGCGAGGATCGGCATGGTTAACACTGCCAACCCGGAAGAGGAAGGTACCAGAAATGATAAGATCACCTCGAGGAGGAACATCACGCTGATAAAAGCGACGGATGAGAGGCCGGTGACGATCTCTTCAGCAGCATGCAGAACGGTATGGGTAATCATCCCGTTATCCATGACCACCACGATGCCGCGGGCGATACCAATAATCAGTGCCACCCCCAACAGATCTCGCGCACCGTCGATAAAGGTGGTGGTCAGCTCTTTCTCGCTCATCCGGGCAATCAGTCCAATCATAATCGCAGCCACCAGAAACACGCCGGAGATTTGCGCCATCCACCACCCCTGCACGGAGACGCCATAAATCATGATGGCAAAGGCTAAAGCAAACAGCAGCAGGATCACTTTACGCACCGGCGTGAAGGCCAGCATGTTGCCGCTGGGTTGATTACGCAGGAAAAACGATCGGTGTTCTTCCTGCAGATCTGCCACAATCGACCTGGCCGGATCTTTACGGATACCGATCGCATAGCGCATCACCCAGGCGACGCAGATCAGCCAGCCGAGCAACAGAATGATCAGACGCAGCCCGATCCCGGCGGTAAATGGGATCCCAGCAGCATTGGAGGCTATTACGGTAGCAAAGGGATTGATCGTCGATCCCAGGGTGCCGATTCCGGCTCCCAGCATTACTACAGCAGCGGCAACCACCGAGTCGAAACGGGCGGTAAGCATCACCGGCACTAGCAGAGAATAGAAAGGTAGCGACTCTTCGGCCATGCCATAAATGGTGCCGCCTGCGGCAAACAGCGCCATCAGTATCGGGATCATCCACTCTTCTTTGCCCCGCAGGCGCTGCGTCACCCGCTCAATACCGGCATCAATTGCCCCGGTTTTGGTCACCACGCCAAGAAACCCGCCAATCACCAGAATAAATAGCGCGACATCAATCGCCCCGGCCTGGTCGGTCTTGTGATTATAAAAACCGTCGCCTGGGGCCAGTACTATTGCCACCAGCCCCTGTGGTTGCGGGGCCGTTGGCTGCCAGGTTCCGGCAATGGGCACCTCTTTATTCAGGGCCGGGTTCATCTCCATCCGGTATTGCCCGGCAGGAATAACCCAGGTCAGGCCAGCCACCAGGGCAATCAGCACCAGCAAAATGGTATAGGCCGAAGGAAAGCTGAATTTATGCATAACGTCTTATCCTTTGTCGTCAGCCAGCCGCCCCCGCACCAGGTACGGCGGCGGCTGAGGGAGTTAACTGCCCAGAGTCGCCACCATCACCGCTTTGATGGTGTGCATACGATTTTCCGCTTGGTCAAAAACAATCGAATGAGAGGATTCGAACACGTCATCGGTGACCTCCAGCCCCTTCAGCCCGTAAGCCATTTCGATTTCGCGACCTGTTTGCGTCTGCTCATTGTGGAAAGCAGGCAGGCAGTGCATAAATTTCACCTGCGGGCTTTGCGTGGCCTTCAGTACGGCAGCATTCACCTGATAAGGGGTCATCAGCGCCACTCGCTCGGCCCAGGCGTCCTTGCTCTCTCCCATTGAGACCCACACATCGGTGTAGAGGAAATCCACACCTGCCACGCCTTCTGCCACATCCTCAGTCAGTACGATCCTTGCGCCGCTCTCCTTCGCCAGCTCGCGACATTGCGCAACCAGCTCTTCCTCCGGCCAGAAGGACCGTGGGGCTACCAGGCGAATATCCATCCCCATCTTCGCAGCCCCCACCATCAGGGAATTTCCCATATTGTTGCGGGCGTCGCCGAGATAGGCAAAGGCGATTTGATGCAGCTGTTTGCCCGGCGCGTGTTCCAGCATGGTCATCAGATCGGCCAGGATTTGCGTGGGGTGAAATTCGTTGGTCAGGCCGTTCCAGACCGGCACGCCGGCAAAGGCGGCTAGCTCCTCGACGATTTGCTGCCCAAAGCCGCGGTACTCAATACCGTCATACATCCTGCCCAGCACACGGGCGGTATCTTTCATCGACTCTTTATGGCCAATCTGCGAGCCGCTGGGGCCGAGATAGGTCACCTTAGCGCCCTGATCGAAGGCCGCCACCTCGAATGCGCAACGAGTACGGGTGGAAGTCTTCTCAAAAATCAGCGCGATATTTTTCCCAATCAGCTTCTGCTCCTCGTGGCCGCTGTATTTGGCTTTTTTAAGCGAGAAGGAAAGATCAATCAGGAACTGAATCTCTGTGCGGCTGAAATCAAGCAGCTTGAGAAAATGGCGGTTATGTAATGAAACAGGCATGATTTTTTCCTTTTATTTTGTTGAATGGGTGGCAATAAGGGTGCCTTTATGGCCCCGGAGAATCTCTGTGGCATCGGCGAGAGAGCCAATCCCGGCTATCCCTGCGCGTTGTGTCACAAACTCACAGGCGGCGGCGATTTTCGGACCCATCGATCCGGCATCAAACGGAATACCCAGCAAGTCGGCAGGCGTCACGTGATGCAATGCGCGGCAGTCAGCTTTTCCCCAGTTGAGGTACACGGCATCCGCATCGGTGAGGATCAGCAGAGCATCGGCGGAAAGTTAGGTCGCCAGCAGTGCGCTTGAGAGATCTTTATCAATAACGGCTTCGGCTCCGTGGCGCTGGCCTTGCTGGTTCCGGATCACCGGAATGCCGCCGCCGCCATTGCAGATCACCAGATGTCCCAACTCCGTCAGCGCGAGGATCGCTTCGTGCTCTACGATGTGAACTGGCAGGGGAGAAGGCACCACCCGGCGGACGTACTCGCCATCGGCTTTCATCGTCCAGCCCTGTTCTTTCGCCAGTTGCCTGGCCTGCTGAGGGGAATAAACCGGGCCGATATATTTGGTTGGGTTGAGGAAGGCGGGATCGCTGACAGCGATTTCGACCTGGGTAAGCAGCATACTGATTTGGACATCCGGCAGATGGTTTTGCAGCGCCTGCTGCAGCAGATAGCCGATCATTCCCTGGGTCTCGGCCACAAGAATATCCAGTGGATAGGGGGCTGCCGCATCGCAGGCACTGTTCTGCAGAGCCAGTAAGCCCACCTGTGGCCCGTTGCCGTGTACCAGAATCACCCGCCATTCAGCGGTGAGGGCGGCAATAGCTTCTGCCGCCTGTTCGATATTTCTGCGCTGAACATCGGCTTCCAACGGCTCGCCCCGCTTTAGCAGGGCATTGCCGCCCAGCGCGACTACCAGTAAAGGTTTTTTCATTGCTCTCTCCCTGTTCAAAGGTCGTCACGTTCCAGCGGACAACTCATACAGCGTGCGCCGCCGCGACCTCTGCCCAGCTCGTTGCCGGGAATCGGCAGCACCGTGATGCCTGCTTTGTCATATTTTTCATTGGTATAGGTATTACGCTCGTAGCCAATTACCACGCCAGGACGCACAGTCAGCACGTTGTTGGCATCGTTCCACTGCTCGCGTTCGGCTTCAAAGCGGTCGCCTCCGGTGGTGATCAGGCACAGCTGGTCGAGATGGAGTGCCTGCTCAATAGCCTGCATAAAACTGCTCTCTTCTTTGCGGTTCAGGCCACCGCGTCCGTTGCTGGTCAGGGTCCAGCAGCGGGTTTGCTGATCGATGACCTCCGGGTAGACGGAGAAAATACTATGGTCGAGCTGGGTCATCACGGTATCGAGATGCATACAGGCGCGGTGTTTTGGCAGCTCGATGGCAATCACCCTGCTGGCCTGTTTATGCTGAAAGAGCGAACAGGCGAGGAACTCGATGCCGCAGGAGGTAGTGCGTTCCGACATGCCAATCATTACCGTGCCATTGCCCAGAACCAGCACGTCGCCGCCTTCCAGTGTGGCATGCTCATAATTGGTGGTTTCATCGCCGAAATATTTAATAAAGTCGCCGTGGGAAAATGCGGGGTGCCAGCGATAAATCGCTCGCAGGTTATTGGTTTCCCGCTGGCGGGCGGTTTTCGCCATCGGATTGATTGAGACGCCGTTGTAGATCCAGCAAGAGGTGTCGCGGGTAAAAAGATGGTTGGGGAGAGGCACCATGATGAAATCATCCGGCGAATGCAGATCGATGGCCATATTGCTGAAAGCCGCCGGAATTTCACCGTAGGTCAGGCCGCCAGAGAGGTAGCGCGCTAGCTGGCGATGGTCGACATCTGCCAACCAGCCGCGGATATCGGCAGCGAAAGAGGGGCCGAGGTTATAATCTGAAACCTGATTATCCAGCAGCCAGGCTTTCGCCTGGGGAATGCCGAGCGTTTCAGCCAGCAGATCGGTAAAAAGCAGTACTTCAACACCCTGCTGACGCAGTGTTTTAGAGAACACGTCGTGTTCTTCTCCGGCTTTCTCTACCGAAAGCACGTCGTCAAACAGCAGCGACTGACAGTTGGAAGGTGTTAATCTTTTCAGGCTTAAATTGGGGCGGTGCAGCATCACGGATCGCAGCTGCCCAATCTCAGATCCGACATAATGTCTGTTCATCTTCAGTTCCCTACGTTTTAAGCAATAGTGGGCCCGGGTGAATATTTCTTTTCACCTTGTTTGACCCGCTTAGCGATTAAGTTTCGGGGGGATAATAAGCGTTGATGAAATGCTGAACGTGATTTTTATCACGTTACAAACAGTAGGGTGAAGGAATCTCAATGAAGTTGATAAACGTCATCAATAACAGATTTAAGTTTTATGCGTGAGTGAATATTTAAGGGTTATTGATGCCTTATTTTAAGGTGCATTCCCTTTTTAGAGCCGTTTTTGCCTTTTTTATTTATCTTATGCATATGAATTTAATAGGATTTATTCTTGATTTGAATTTTTATATTTTATGACTGAGTAAATATTTTTAATTAAATGATGAAAGTAAAATGGATATTCAATCGCGTTATGGGTAAACAGAAATCTATTCCTGTGACCCTCTCGTGGTTTTAATTTTTTTAAGTCGTGGTTCAAAGAGTTAAAAATAAAACCGAAGCGGGTAAGTCGGGAATATGTTCAGGTGATGAATAATTATTTTGAAATGAATTCAGCAGAAGTGGGGGGGCGGAGATAATTATTTCGGATCAGAAACTGGGAGGTTACTGTGGGCCAGCCAGGCTGACCCACAGTTCTGCCGTTAATGTTGGTCCGAGAGCGTGGCGACCATCACGGCTTTAATGGTGTGCATCCGATTCTCAGCCTGGTCGAACACAATGCTGTGCGGCGACTCAAACACCTCGTTGCTCACTTCCATGCCGTTGGGCAGATCGTACTGCTCGGCCATCTGCTGACCCAGCGTGGTCTGATCATCGTGGAAAGCGGGCAGGCAGTGCAGGAATTTAACCTGCGGATTGCCGGTCAGATCGAGCATCGCACGGTTAACCTGGTAGTCACGCAGCAGGGCAATACGCTCGGCCCAGACTTCTTTGGCTTCGCCCATCGACACCCAGACGTCGGTGTAGATAAAGTCAGCGCCTTTCACACCGTCGGCAATATGTTCGGTAAGGGTGATTTTACCCCCGGTCTGCTGCGCGGCGTGACGGCACTGCGCCACCAGTTCGTCCTCTGGCCAGCAGCTTTTCGGTGCCACCAGACGCAGATCCAGACCCACCTGTGCCGCCGCTTCCAGCATAGTGTTACCCATGTTGTTGCGCGCATCGCCCACATAAACCAGCGTCATCTCACTGAGCTTTTTGCCCGGCAGATGTTCCTGCATGGTCAGCAGATCAGCCAGCAACTGGGTCGGGTGAAACTCGGTAGTCAGACCGTTCCACACCGGCACGCCCGCATGTTCCGCCAGCGTCTCCACCAGCGCCTGACCGTAGCCGCGATACTGAATACCATCGTACATGCGTCCCAGCACCCTTGCAGTGTCGCGCATCGACTCTTTATGGCCGATCTGACTGCCGCTCGGGCCCAGATAAGTGACGTTTGCACCCTGATCGTAAGCGGCAACTTCGAAAGAGCATCGTGTACGGGTCGAGTCTTTTTCGAAGATGAGCGCGATGTTTTTACCTTTCAGATACTGCGCTTCGCTGGCGCTTTTTTTCGCCTGTTTTAATTCAGCGGAAAGGGACAGCAGATGATCAATTTCGGCGGGGGTAAAATCCAGAAGTCTGAGGAAATGGCGCTGATACAGCTGACTCATACAACACTCCGGTAAGCATTAAAATGAATTAAAATTCAATTTAACCGTATGAATATTCATTTTCAAGTGTGAGCTGAATAAACTTTTCGTTTTGTGTAGTGGCGCGACAGGCAGTGTGGGAAAATAATTGATTATTGCCGAACTCAGAGAGGACATTGTCATGGCATATGAAGCATTACTGGAAGAGCAGCAGGAAGAGACGCGGCAGGTTATTGAAGAGCTGCTGGAGGATGGCAGCGATCCTGATGCGCTCTATACCATCGAGCATCATCTCTCATGCAATAATTTTGATTCACTGGAAAAAGCCGCGGTTGACGCCTTCAAGCTGGGTTATGAAGTGACCGAGCCGGAAGAGCTGGAGCTGGAAGATGGCACCACGGTGATGTGTGTCGATATTATCAGCGAATCTGCACTGAAGCCGGAGCTGATTGATGCGCAGGTTGAACAGCTGGTGAACCTGATTGGCAAGTACAACGTCGATTATGACGGCTGGGGCACCTATTTCGAAGATCCCGATGCCGAAGACGAAGATGACGACGCCATCGAAGATGAAGATGATAATGGTATTCGCCACTAAGTAGCCGGGGCGGAGAGTTCTCCGCCTGTCACCTCTGCCACACCTGTTTTGACATCATGAACTACGCACCGTTACTTGAACCGATCTATCAGTTTCTGCACTGCCGCACGCCACAGGCCTGGATTGATGAGGCGCGCAAACCAGAAAATCTGACTCTGCTGTTAACCGACCATCTGGTGTGCGAACTGAAAGCCGCGCAGACTGCGGTGTGGTTGATCCGCAAATATGTCGCCGACAAACCCAGCGGCGACGCTATTCTGGCGTGGCTGAAGCCCTATGAAGATTTTATCTTCCGCGAAGATGGCGACAGCGACTTTATCAACGCCCATAAAAACCTGACGAAACGCATCATCGTGCGCAATGCGCTGCCCTGGGCGGATGAGCTGGTGGAGAAGATGGTGTTGCTGATTAAAGAGGAGCTGCATCACTTCTATCAGGTGTGGGAAATTATGCAGTCGCGCGGGCTGGTCTATCAGAAGATCACCTCCAGCCGCTACGCCAAATCGCTGCTGCGTGAAGTGACGACGCATGAGCCGGAAACCCTGGTGGATAAGCTGATTTGTGGCGCTTACATTGAGGCACGATCCTGCGAGCGCTTCGCCAGTCTGGCACCCTATCTTGATGACGAACTGGCAAAGTTCTATCTGTCGCTGCTGCGCTCAGAGGCGCGGCACTATCAGGATTATTTAACGCTGGCGGCGCAGATTGCCACTAAAGACATTACGCCACGCGTGCAGGCGATTGGGATAATAGAAGGGCGGTTAATCAGCGAACCTGACACCGAATTACGCTTTCACAGCGGTGTTCCGGCGTTCTGAACCAATCCTGGCAGCGGGGCTGGCAGCCCCGATTGTCATAGCTGTTTCAGCATCCGCACTTCGCAGTCGACATGGCCGGTACAGCCCATCGCGCTATCGATATGCTCAAAGCCCAGCGACTCATAGAGTTTAATCGCCCGCGTCAGGCTGGCGGTGGTTTCCAGATAGCAACGACGGAAGCCGTGGCCGCGTGCATGCTCCATCGCCCTCAGCGCCAGTTCGCGCGCCAGACCCTGCCCGCGCACCTCCGGCAGAAAGTACATCTTTTGCAACTCGCAGATATCGGGCGCGCTGCAGGCGAGAGGCGCAACACCGCCGCCACCGACCACCTTGCCCTGATATTCAATAATCCAGTAGGCGCTCTGGTCGGCACTGTAGAGCTCAAACAGGTGATCCAGCTGGGGATCGGAGACGGTGTAGCCCTTGTCAGCCGTCAGGCCGAACTCCGCAGAAACGTCACGAATCACCTGGGCAATATGCGGATTATCGGCGACAGTAATCGGCCGTATTATGAGTGAGGGCTGGGTTTCAGGGGTCATGGCAAAATAGCGTGGTTAAAATCGGTTAGACATTCACCAGAAATAGCATTATCGTCAGGGAAAAGCAATATTGATTGACGTGCATGGAGGCATTAAGTGATTTTCTCTCGATTTTTTAAAATCATCAAAGAGCTATTTCCTCTTTTTATTATCGCAGGTTTTATTAACGTATGGGGCTATTTAAAATGGATAGGCAGACTGGATGTTTTTCCGCTTATTATTAATAATGTGTCTGGCGTAATTGCTGTGTTAATTACTTCACTGCTTTTCTTTAGTGTCTTTTCTATGACGCTACTCCTGCCTTCTGGATTTTGCACACTTTCAGGCACGCTGAGTAAGAAGAAAACAAAACTAAAAATCAGATATAATGAGGGATGCTGCGCAATTAGCGCGCTGACCGCGATATTGGTTGCTTTTTTTGCACTTCTCTTTTTGGATAAATTATCTATCTGGTGGGTTGCAGGAGCGGCAGCTATCATCGCCTTTCTATTACATGTTTATGTTAATAACAAGTTCAATGGGCACAGACAACAGCATCGTCGTTTCCTGATAGCGCGTAGTAAAAGAATAAGAAGTTGCTCTGCGCCTCTGACGCCAAAAATCAGGTGGCGATTCATTTGGGAAAAGATAAAAGCGAGTAAGGCGTTTATTAATTTAATTTACACCCTATTTGCATTAACGGTCGCTCTTTTTTCCGTTTTGCCGCTTAGGTTTCTGGTGCAAGGAAATATCTATTTCACACATGAGAAACCGTGGGTGCAATATTTTATTGTAGTCGCAATTTATATTCTTCTTTTTATGCCGTCTTTACTTTCTCTTTTGACGAATAAGGTCAAAGCTCAGCATGGTTTTAAAGCTGTCATGGCTTTCTTTCCGGCGCTGGTAATTGCCATTTTCTGGCTATTTTCCGTTCAGCTTATACAGATTAATCAACGCGCGATTGAAATCGTCGGCATGGCTTCCTGGCATGATCAGGTTTTTGCTTTTAAAACGGAGAGCTTTCCAGCCTATTATTTCCCCCAGAATATTTGGGGAGTAAATAATATGAGGGGCACAGAACGCATGATAGTAGGGATCAAGGCTTTTTCAAACGGTGAAACGTATCTGATCTGCCCAAAACAGTTGGGCGCATTGAGGGAGATCGCATTAAAAAATAATGCCTTCACCTGGCAGGTCGATGAAAAAGCCAAAGCAGAACTTGTCGAAATGAGTCAGTACTGTTTGCTAGCGAAGAGCGATCAGGTCCGGTCTGGTGCCGCGATTAGCGCACTCTTTAGGTCGTTACCCTACACGTTACATTTTTATCCATAAAAAAACCCCGCGCCAGCGCGCAGGGTTTTTTTCAGAGCAATGAATTAATCAGAGCGCCGCAATGACCGCCTGCTGTTCAATCAGTTTTGCTTTTGATTGTTGCAGGTCTGCCACGCGTTCGCGCTCTTTCGCAACGACCGCTTCCGGCGCGCGTGAAACAAAGCCTTCGTTCGCCAGCTTGGTCTCGATCTTCTCGATCTCCACATCCAGCTTAACCAGCTCTTTCGCCAGACGCTCCAGCTCAGCGGTTTTGTCCACCAGATCCGCCATCGGGATCAGCAGCTCTGCGCCTTCAACCAGCTTGGTCACCGACACCGGACCTTTCTCGCCCGCAGGCAGAATGGTCAGGCTTTCCAGACGCGCCAGGCGCGACAGGAAGTTGCGGTTAGCTTCAACGCGACGCAGCGCTGCAGGCGAGCAGTCACGCAGCAGCACATCCAGTGGCTTGCTCAGCGCGATGTTCATCTCGGCACGGATATTACGCACCGCGACGATCGCCTGCTTCATCCACTCAATGTCCGCTTTCGCTTCGGCATCTTCTTTCGACGCATCGTAGTGCGGGAAAGGCTGCAGCATAATGGTGTCGTCGCTGATATTTTTCAGTCCCTTCACGCGCTGCCAGATGGTTTCAGTGATAAACGGAATGATCGGATGCGCCAGGCGCAGCAGCGCTTCCAGCACGTGAACCAGCGTATGGCGGGTGCCACGCAATTCAGATTCATTGCCGCTGTTCATCACCGGCTTGGTCAGCTCCAGATACCAGTCACAGAACTGGTTCCAGGTGAAGTCATACAGCAGGTTAGCCGCGATATCGAAACGGTAGCTATCCAGCGCTTCACGGTAGGCTTTCACTGTATTGTTGAACTCGGTCAGAATCCAGCGATCCGCCAGCGACAGCGTCATATCGCCGCCGTTCTGTCCGCAATCCTGGTCCTCGGTGTTCATCAGCACAAAGCGGCTGGCGTTCCACAGCTTGTTACAGAAGTTGCGATACCCTTCCAGGCGCTTCATGTCCCAGTTGATGTCGCGACCGGTTGAGGCCAGTGCTGCCAGCGTGAAACGCAGCGCATCGGTGCCTGATGGCTCGATGCCGTCCGGGAACTGCTTCTCGGTGCGTTTGCGGATCTTCTCTGCCAGCTGTGGCTGCATCATGTTGCCGGTGCGTTTTTCCAGCAGCGCTTCCAGCGAAATGCCGTCGACCATATCCAGTGGGTCAATCACGTTGCCCTTGGATTTCGACATCTTCTGACCTTCTTCATCACGGATCAGACCGGTCATGTAGACGGTTTTAAACGGCACCTGCGGTTTGCCGTTTTCATCTTTGATGAAGTGCATGGTCAGCATGATCATGCGGGCAATCCAGAAGAAGATGATGTCGAAGCCGCTGACCAGCACGCTGGTCGGATGGAAGGTACGCAGCGCTTCGGTGTTTTCTGGCCAGCCCAGGGTGGAGAAGGTCCACAGACCGGATGAGAACCAGGTATCCAGCACGTCGTCATCCTGACGCAGCGCCACATCGGCGGCCAGGTTGTTCTCAGCGCGGACTTCCTCTTCAGTACGGCCAACGTAGACGTTACCGTTGTCGTCATACCACGCCGGGATGCGGTGACCCCACCAGAGCTGACGGGAAATACACCAGTCCTGAATATCGCGCATCCAGGAGAAGTACATGTTTTCATACTGCTTCGGCACGAACTGGATGTCGCCATTCTCAACGGCTTCAACCGCCACTTTCGCCAGCGGCGCGGTACGCACATACCACTGGTCGGTCAGCATCGGCTCGATAACCACACCGCCACGGTCGCCGTAAGGTACGGTCAGGTCGTGCGGTTTGATCTCTTCAAGCAGGCCCAGTTCATCGACGGCGGCGACAATCGCTTTACGCGCGGCAAAGCGCTCCATGTGCTGGAAAGCAGCCGGGATCTCATCGGAACAGGCATCGCTGGCTTCGCCGTTGGTGTCATACACCTGAGCGCGGTCGCGGATATCACCGTCGAAGGTCAGAATGTTGATCATTGGCAGTTTGTGACGACGACCGACTTCGTAGTCGTTGAAGTCATGCGCCGGGGTGATCTTGACGCAGCCGGTGCCTTTTTCCATGTCGGCATGTTCATCGCCCACGATCGGAATCAGACGACCCACCAGCGGCAGCATTACAAATTTGCCGATCAGATCTTTATAACGTGGATCTTCCGGGTTAACCGCCACGCCGGTATCACCCAGCAGGGTTTCCGGACGGGTAGTGGCGACCACCAGGTAATCTTTGCCGTCAGCGGTTTTTGCGCCGTCAGCCAGCGGATAGCGGATATGCCACATTGAGCCTTTGCTCTCGCGGTTTTCCACTTCCAGATCGGAGATCGCCGTGCGCAGCTTAGGATCCCAGTTTACCAGGCGCTTGCCACGGTAGATCAGGTTCTCTTTATAGAGGCGAACAAACACTTCTTTAACGGCATTGGAGAGGCCATCGTCCATGGTGAAGCGCTCGCGCTCCCAGTCGACGGAGTTACCCAGACGGCGCATCTGACGGGTAATGGTGCCGCCAGATTCTGCTTTCCACTGCCAGATTTTGTCGATGAATGCATCGCGGCCATAGTCCTGGCGCGTTTTGCCTTCTTCAGCCGCAATTTTGCGCTCAACCACCATCTGCGTGGCGATGCCCGCGTGGTCAGTACCCGCCTGCCACAGGGTATTTTTCCCCTGCATGCGCTGGTAACGGATCATGGTGTCCATGATGGTTTGCTGGAAGGCGTGACCCATGTGCAAGCTACCGGTGACGTTCGGCGGCGGGATCATGATGCAAAAGCTTTCCTGGCTGGTATCGCCATTCGGTTTGAAGTAGCCCTGCTTTTCCCAATGCTCGTAAAGCGGCTGCTCGATATCTTGCGGGTTATATGTCTTTTCCATTTCTGCTATGTCGTTTGCGGCTGTGGTGGCGCTGCCGTATTCAATTGGAATCCAACGCTGCGATACGCTTTATAGCGGTCGCGCGCCAGTTGTTTGAGAGCGTCTTCGTAAGGAACGAAGTCTATCACTTCATGGAAAGCAGTAGCAAAATCTGCGAAGTGGGGCAGCAGGCTAATCAGCAGGTCGCGCTGTGAACTGCCGCGACGCTGGGGCCAGGCCAGTTCGACCGGCGCACCGTAGCGCGGGCCTTCGCCCGCCAGATTGTGCGGCACAAAAGCATTTGCTGGCCGTTGCCACAGCGCTTCATCAAGACGAATGGCTTGCTGCTCATCTTCGCAGGCGATCAACACCCGCTTTCCGGCCCGCCAGCGTGTTTCCGCCAGATTGCACACCAGCGCTTCAACGGCGCTAAGGCCATCGCTCGTTGCATCGGTTTCCAGCACGTAGAAGGTTGCGTTTTTCATCGGTTTGCTCATCAGAAGATCAAGGGCGGAATCAGATCCGCCCTTGCTGTCAGAAAAGAGGGCGCTTAGTCGTCGCCGTTCAATCCTGCCCGATTCAACAGAAACTGCGACAGCATCGGCACCGGACGTCCGGTGGCGCCTTTGGCTTTACCGGAGCGCCAGGCGGTGCCGGCGATATCCAGGTGCGCCCAGTTATATTTGCGGGCGAAACGTGCCAGGAAGCAGGCGGCGGTAATTGCGCCGCCAGGACGGCCACCAATGTTCGCCATATCGGCAAAGTTGGACTCCAGCTGCTCATGGAACTCATCCGCCATCGGCAGACGCCAGGCGCGATCGCCTGACTGCTCAGAGGCGCTAATCAGCTCATGTGCCAGCGGATTGTGGTTCGACAGCAGCCCGCTGATGTGATGGCCCAGCGCAATCACGCAGGCGCCGGTCAGTGTCGCCACGTCAATCACCACTTCCGGGTCGAAACGTTCGACATAGGTCAGCGCATCGCACAGGACCAGTCGGCCTTCGGCGTCGGTATTCAGCACTTCAACGGTCTGGCCAGACATGGTGGTCAGCACATCGCCCGGACGCATTGAACGTCCGTCCGGCATGTTTTCACAGCCCGCCAGTACGCCGACCACGTTCAGCGGCAGATTCAGCTCTGCCACCATACGCATCACACCATAGACGGCGGCTGCGCCGCACATGTCATACTTCATTTCGTCCATGCTGTCGGCAGGCTTGATGGAGATGCCGCCGGAGTCAAAGGTCAGCCCTTTGCCTACCAGCACAATCGGCCGCGCTTCCGCATCCGGATTGCCTTTGTATTCAATCACCGACATCAGCGATTCGTTTTGTGAACCGGCACCGACCGCAAGATAGGCGTTCATGCCCAGCTCTTTCATCTGCTGTTCGCCGATCACGCGGGTTGTGACATTTTTACTGAAAGCGTCCGCCAGCTGACGTGCCTGTGACGCCAGATAAGCGGCGTTACAGATATTGGGTGGCATGTTGCCGAGATCTTTCGCTGCTTTCATACCGGCTGCAACCGCTAAGCCATGCTGGATTGCGCGTTCGCCGCTGGTCAGTTCACGGCGGGTCGGCACGTTAAACACCAGTTTGCGCAGCGGACGACGCGGCTCTGCTTTGTTACTTTTCAGCTGATCAAAGTTGTAGAGTGCCTCTTTAGAGGTCTCCACCGCCTGACGTACTTTCCAGTAAGTATTGCGGCCTTTGACATGCAACTCGGTCAGGAAGCAGACCGCTTCCATTGAGCCGGTATCGTTCAGCGTATTAATGGTTTTTTGAATGACTTGCTTGTACTGGCGTTCATCCAGCTCACGCTCTTTACCGCAGCCAATCAGCAGAATACGCTCTGACAGGATATTTGGCACATGATGCAGCAGCAGTGTCTGGCCCACTTTTCCTTCCAGCTCGCCGCGGCGCAGCAGGGCGCTGATATAGCCGTCGCTGATTTTATCCAGCTGCTCGGCAATCGGTGACAGACGACGCGGTTCGAAAACGCCAACGACAATGCAGGCACTGCGTTGTTTTTCCGGGCTTCCGCTTTTTACACTGAACTCCATGCACTCTCCTGAATCTTAAAGACAACGGCCGCTGCTGCCGCTAGAATGTAGCGCGCTCATGACCCATTTATTCATTGTCGCAGCATGACATTCTGCCGCTGGAGGTCATAATGAATCAGGGTGACAAGATGTTGTTTTTTCACCACCCGGACGCGTTTTTCATACAAATTTAGCTACGGCGACGGCCATTGATGAAGAAAAATGGCTGATAAGCGTTGAAACTAGCGATTTTCCTGCAAAAAGACAAGTTTTCACAGGCGTACTAAGCGTGATCATCATTAGATATCTGGTTCGGGAAACGCTCAAAAGCCAGCTGGCTATCCTGTTTATCCTGTTACTCATCTTCTTTTGTCAGAAGTTAGTCAGGATCCTGGGTGCCGCGGTGGATGGCGAAGTGCCGACAAACCTCGTTCTGACATTGTTAGGACTCGGTGTGCCTCAAATGGCACAACTTATACTGCCCTTAAGTCTGTTTCTGGCAATTCTGATGACGCTGGGGCGTCTCTACACGGAAAGTGAAATTACCGTGATGCACGCCTGCGGCCTGAGTAAGGCCGTACTGGTGAAAGCCGCGATGATATTGATGCTGTTCACCTCCGTGGTGGCAGCGGTTAATGTCATCTGGCTGGGACCATGGTCATCCCGTTATCAGGATGAGGTGACACAGAACGCCAAAGCCAATCCGGGTGCGGCAGCCATGGCCGCCGGACAGTTCCAGACCTCCGGCGACGGCAGCGCCGTACTGTTTGTCGAGAATGTGAAGGGCAACAACTTTGGTAACGTCTTCCTGGCGCAGTTACGGCCAAAAGGCAACGCGCGCCCTTCGGTGGTGCTGGCTGACAGCGGCCACCTGGAACAGCGTAAAGATGGCTCGCAGGTGGTGACGCTGGATAAAGGCACCCGCTTTGAGGGCACCGCACTGCTGCGTGATTTCCGTATTACCGACTTCAACAATTATCAGGCGATTGTGGGCTATAAAGCGGCAACGCTTGACCCTAACGATTCAGAGCAGGCGAGCCTGAGCGACCTGGTCGCGAATAAAACACCTGATTTCCAGGCTGAGCTGCACTGGCGTCTGACGCTGGTGTTCGCGGTGCTGGTGATGGCGCTGATGGTCGTGCCGCTCAGTGTGGTGAATCCACGTCAGGGGCGCGTGCTGTCAATGCTGCCTGCGATGCTGCTCTATCTGATTTTCTTCCTGCTGCAGAGCTCGCTGAAGTCGAGCGGGGCGAAAGGGCGGCTCGATCCGGCGCTCTGGATGTGGGTAGTGAATATCAGCTATCTGGTGCTGGCGGTGCTCCTTAACCTGTGGGATACGGTGCCGATGCGTCGGATTCGCGCCCGCTTTACCCGCGGAGGGTCGGTCTGATGTTTCGCGTACTTGACCGCTATATTGGTAAAACCATCTTCAATACCATCATGCTGACGCTGTTCATGCTGGTGTCGCTTTCCGGCATCATCAAGTTCGTGGACCAGCTGCGTAAAACCGGCCAGGGCAGCTACAGCGCGCTGAGCGCCGGTTATTACACTCTGCTGAGCGTGCCTAAAGATATTGAGATTTTCTTCCCGATGGCGGCGCTGCTGGGTGCGCTGCTGGGACTGGGCGCGCTGGCGCAGCGCAGTGAGCTGGTGGTGATGCAGGCGGCGGGCTTTACCCGTATGCAGGTGGCGCTGTCAGTCATGAAAACAGCGATTCCGCTGGTGCTGCTGACCATGGCGATTGGCGAGTTTGTCGCGCCGTCGGGCGAGCAGATGGCACGTAACTACCGGGCGCAGCAGCTTTACGGTGGCGCACTGGTCTCGACGCAGAATGGTCTGTGGGCGAAAGATGGCAATAGCTTCATCTATATTGAGCGCATTAAAGGCGACAACGAAATTGATGGCGTCAGCATCTACAACTTCAATGACCAGCGTCGTCTGCAGAGTGTACGTTACGCGGCGACGGCCACATGGGACAAAGACAAAAAACGCTGGTTGCTCTCCCAGGTCGATGAGTCGAACCTCACCGATCCAAAGCAGATTACCGGTTCACAGAGCCTGACTGGCGAATGGAAAACCAATCTGACGCCAGATAAGCTGGGTGTCGTCGCGCTGGATCCAGACGCATTATCGATTCGCGGTCTCCATAGCTACAGTAAATATCTGAAGCAGAGTGGTCAGGAAGCGGGAAGATATGAGCTGAATATGTGGAGCAAAATCTTCCAGCCGCTGTCCGTCGCGGTGATGATGCTGATGGCGCTGTCATTTATCTTTGGTCCGCTGCGCAGCGTGTCGATGGGTGTGCGTGTCGTCACCGGTATCAGCTTTGGCTTCCTGTTCTACGTGCTGGACCAGATTTTCGGCCCGTTAAGCCTGGTTTATGGCTTGCCGCCGATTCTGGGTGCAATTCTGCCGAGCTTTGCGTTCTTCGCGATCAGTATGTTTATGTTGATTAAGCGGCGCTAACAGTCAGCCGCAAAAAGGCCGCCTCTCAGGGCGGCCTTTTTCATGGCACGCACCCTGTGCCATTTCAGTCATCCCGCAGTGTCATAAATCCCTTCATTAATGCATCAACGCATCCAGTCGTTTATCACTGCACCATACAGCGTTTCCGCTTCTGCTAACCGGCTCAGCAGGCAATACTCATCGGTCTGATGTGCCATTGAGGGCTCGCCGGGACCCAGGATAATACAGGGCGGCGTGCCCAGCGCGGGCAGCAGTAATGATGCATCGGTAAAGTAGGGCACAATGCGCGGTGTCAGCGGGGCGTCATGTAATGCCTGACAGTGCTGATAAACCGACTGAATCCAGGCCTGATTCTCTTCGCTCAACACCGCTGGCAGATCCACCAGCGTCGTCACCGTGACGCTCTCTCCCAGTAATGTTGTCAATTGCTGACGAATTGCTGCGTGATGCAGATTGGGCGCGCTACGGATATCCACGTCAAACTGCGTACGATCGGGCACGGAATTAATGTTCAGACCGCCGGCAATGCGTCCGACGTTAATGGTTGGCTGCTTCATCAGCGGATGAGGTGCGCCGGGTGAGAAGTGCTGAATCTTGCCCAGTGCCTCCGCCGCCAGATAAATGGCATTAATACCCAGCTCAGGCATCGCGCCGTGCGCTGTTTTGCCCCGGGTTTCACAGCGTAGCCAGAGTGCGCCTTTGTGGCCGATAACCGGATAGTTGCTGGTAGGCTCGCCGACAATCAATGCGCCAACCTCGGGCAGGTCGGTGGTATCAATCAGCGCTCGCGCGCCGTCGCACCCCGTCTCTTCCCCGCCTGTGATCAACAGGACAACACCCGACCCTTGCTGAATTGCCTGCTGGTGCGTCACGCAGGCGACGGCAAAGGCCGCGACGGCGGCCTTCATGTCACTCGATCCCCGCCCATATAGCCTGTCGCCCACAACTTCCCCAAACGGATCGTACTGCCAGCCGGCGTTGCCGAGAGGAACCGTATCCAGATGGCCGGTAAACGCTAACTTCGGTCCAGGCAGGCTGCCAGGCAGGCTGGCAATCAGGTTCAGGCGGTTTTCACCGAAGGTCGACAGGGTGACGTCGAAGCCACGCTGCGTCAGCCAGTCTGCCAGGAACTGCATGCTGGCTGCTTCATTGCCCGGGGGATTAATGGTGTCAAAACGCAGCAGTTGCTGCGCCAGTATCAGGCTCTGGCTCATTCGCCACGCACCGTTAACCAGTCCAGACAGTTGATCCACAGCTGGCGATAACCCGGCCACTGTGCAAATTCCTGCGGCAGCCAGTGCGCCGACATATCACTGGTCCAGACCAGTGAACGGCCCTGCTGATATTCGCGCACCGCCAGCAGCGGATGTTCCGTGCCGGCAATGGTCGCCAGCAGTTTGCCTTCAGGGTGCATTTCCACCTCGTTATAACCCAGTAACCATGGCCATTCGTTGGGGATATCACTAAATAGCGGGTGAGATTCCGTGACGCTGGGATAAGCCCCTTCAGGCGTTTCAATGCGGTCATCCCAGGCCAGGCAGCGCACTGGCAAGACTTTCTCCACGGCCGTGTTGCGATAGCGCGCACCCCCATTGATACCCTGAAAACTAAAGTAGCCGCCAATCATCATCAGTGCGCCGCCTGCGGCCACATAGTCGTGGATCAATGTCAGGCGGTTCGCTGTGCGCTGGCTCTTTAGCCAGGTATCCGGGTGCAGCAGCAACGTATTCGCACCGATGTCGGACAGAATGATCGCGTCCCACTGCGAAAGCCCATCAGGCGTAAGTGGAAACTCGGTGGCGGCAGCATGAGCGGGCATATAGGTGATGGCATAATCACTGTCGGCCAGCGCTGCCATAAAGTCGGTTGCGCCATTATGCCAGGTGGCAGTGGCAAACTGATCGAAGCCTTTGACGTGAACGGACGTGCTGGTCCAGGACTCACCGACCAGTAAAATTTTCTTCTGCATTACGGTTCTCCCTTACCCACCAAAAACGCGCTGTGGGTTAGCAATCATTAAGGTTTCAAGTTGTTCGCCGCTGACGCCGTGGCGTTTCAGGCGCGGAACAAAATGTTTAAGGATGTAGCCATAGCCATGACCGCCGTAGCGGGTCAGCATGGTTTTCAGGAACACGTCCTGCGACAACAACACCTGTTCAATAAAGCCGTCATCAATCAGCTCGCGAATGGCGCGGGCATTCTCCTCATCGGACGGCGACTGCGCAGATTCATCGGCGTAGTAATAACTCATGCCGATCATGTCGTACTCCAGGAAGGCTCCGCGCTGTGCAAGCTCGCGCTGGTAACGCTTATCCGCAAAGCTGGGGTTCATATGGCACAGCACGACATGGCGCAGGTCAGCCCCTTCTTCTTCAAGAATATCCAGGACACGATGACCCAGACGCTCCCAGCCGGGCAGATGCACCTCAATCGGCACATTTGTCGCAGCGCTGGCGCGGCCTGCAGCCCGCAGGGATTTCTCTTCATTGGGGGTAAAGCGGCTGGAAACGCCGATCTCACCAATAAGACCTGCCAGCACGTCGGGTTTATCTTCTCTGCCGCCCAGGTCGTAAATCAGCTTGTCGGTCAGGGCTTCAATGCTGATCGTTTTCATCCAGTCCGGATGTGACGGTTCCAGATACAGACCGGTGCTCATGATGATATTCAGCCCGGTCAGGCGCGCGATCCGCTGCAGGGCTTTGGGATCGCGGCCAATGCCGATATTCGTGGGATCCACCACCGTATCGCCGCCCAGCGCCCGGAACTTCATCAGCTCTTCAATCGCCAAATCCACATCAAACAGCTGACAGTTGTCGCGGCTGATAAGCGGGTTGAGTGACAGTTCGCCCAGGTTTTCAATGCTGACCGGCATTTCCGCCAGATGACGATCGCCGCAGCAGCAGGGCGGCACCCATTTGCCTGAGGCATCCAGCAGGATATGTTCGTGCATCAGCGTTACGCCCATTTCACTCACCGGCAATGGGCCGAGCACGGTCATCACATAGCCGCTACTGATACCCAGTGGCAGCGGATCGGGATGGCGAAAAATAGAATGTTTCATGCGCTATCCTTTCGCCGCCGACCGCGTCGGGTTGAGAATGCGGGTGTTCAGCCAGATGGCCAGCAGAATAATCGTACCGGTGGCGATCTGCGTATAAAACGGGGAGATATGCGACAAAATCAGGCCGTTCTGGATGATGGCAATCGACAGCGCGCCTAACAGCGTGCCAACAACGGTGCCGAAGCCGCCGAACAGGCTGGTACTGCCCAGCACCACCGCAGCGATGACCTGCAGCTCAAAGCCTTCGCCCTGGTTAGAAGAGCCGCTGCCCAGGCGAGCAGTGATGATCATGCCCGCCAGCGCCGCCGCCATACCACTGATGATGTAAACTTTCATGGTGACGGCTTTGGTATTAATCCCGCTACGGCGCGCACCTTCTGCATTTGCGCCAATGGCCGTGACATAGCGACCAAAACGCATATGGTTCAGCACGATATGGCCGACCACCAGCACCACGATGCCAATCAGCGCAGGCATCGGCACACCCAGCACCCATGCGCGTCCCATAAAGGCGAACAGGCTATCAGCGGGGATGGGAATGGAGTAACCCTGAGTGATCAGCAGCGCCACGCCGCGCACCACCGCCAGCGTCGCCAGCGTGACGATAAAGGCAGGAATGCCTTCATAGGCGATAAAAAAGCCGTTGATAGCACCGACCAGCGCACCCAGCAGCAGGCCGCCCAGCAAGACCACCGGCCAGGGCAGGCCCCAGTTATTCAGGGCGATGGCGGACAAGGCGCCGACAAGGGCCAGTGTTGACCCCACGGAAAGATCGATCCCACCCGTGGTAATCACCAGCGTCATCGCCGTGGCGACGATCAGCAATGGCGCACTCTGACGGATGATATTCAGCCAGTTAGCGCTACTGAGAAAGTTGCCGGTGATCAGAGAAAACACCACGCAGCAGAATACGAAAAACAGCGCGATGCTGACTACGCCAGAGTGGTTATGCAGAAGGCGACGCGGCAGCGAGTGCTGTGCCATACGGGAACTGCTCAGATTCATAATAGTCATCCTGTTACCTCGCTCAGTGCGCTGCGGCCGAGCGGGCGACAAATTTTTCACCCACGATCAAATTGACGATCTCAGTCAGGTCCGTATCGGCCACCCGGCGCTCCGCCACGTTGGTGCCCTCGTACATCACCATGATGCGATCGCAGACCAGGAACAGATCCTGCAGGCGATGCGTGATCAGGATGACGCTCACGCCACGTGCTGACACCCGGCGGATCAACTCCAGTACCGCCTCCACTTCGGCGACGGCCAGCGCGGCGGTAGGTTCATCCATGATCAGCACTTTGGGATCGAAAGCGGCCGCGCGCGCAATGGCAATCGCCTGGCGCTGCCCGCCGGATAAATTGCGCACCAGCAGCCGGGTATCCGGGATAGAAATCCCCAGCCCTTTCAGCATCTCCCGTGCATCAGCGTGCATTTTCTCTTCATCCAGAAACGGAATGCCGAGAATGGACTTCATCGGCTCACGTCCCATGAACAGGTTGCCTGCCACATCGACGGTATCGCACAGCGACAGGTCCTGATAAACCATCTCGATATGGCAGCGGCGAGAATCCGCCGGGTTACTGAAATGCTGGTCCTCACCATCAATACGAATCGTACCACTGGTTGGCACGACAGCCCCTGACAGCACCTTGGTCAGGGTCGATTTGCCCGCGCCGTTGTCGCCCACCAGCCCCAACACTTCACCTTTAGCCAGTTGCAGGTTTACGCCGCGAAGCGACCGTATCGCGCCGTAGGTCTTGGTAATATTCACCATCTCTACCCGTGTCTGGGCAGTTTGTGCTTGCTGCATGTGATTACTCCCATCACCGCTAACAGGACTGTCAATCTGCATGTAAAAGGGGTTATCCGGCACGGTTTACACCCTTGTAAACCGGTTTACCTGCAGGATAAAACCTTTGTCTCAACACACAGAACAACACGCTACAACGATATTTGTTTGCCAGGTACGACATTGCAGCTTCCGTGCCAGCCTGTGAACAGGCGCTACACTCGCGGTCTAACTAACTGTAATAAAATGCATTTAACATTTTACTTTAGGTAAACCGGTTTACTTACTATAAACCTGAGAAATTAAAAAGCTCATTATTTGCGCCAAAGCTGTGCGCTTTTGCGCCATTCTGGGACGTTGTTAACAAATTTGGATCGAGTCACGCGCCACCCACTCTACCGGCAGGCGGGTTTCGGCGGGGATCGACAGGTCATCATTCAGAATACGCAACATAATCTCTACCGCCGTGCGGCCCAGCTCGCGTGCGGGCTGGCGGATGGTTGAAATACGGGGTAGGGTGAAGTCGGCATAGGTCGCGTCATCAAAGCCCACCAGCGACAGCGCTTCGGGTGCTTTGAGTCCGCGCGCGCGCAGGCCATCCATCAATCCCAGCACGAGAAAATCACTGGCAGCAAAGACGGCGGTAGGGCGCTCAGCGCAGCTAAACAGCCGTTCCAGCGCCTGTTTACCGAACTCGCGCTGGTATTCGCCATACATCACCCATTCAGGCAGGACACGCAGGCCAGCCTGCTCCATGGCGGTGCAAAAGCCCTGGTAGCGTTCACGCACGCTCATCAGTTCATCCGGACCGCCGACAAAGGCAATGTGCCGGTGACCTGCGGCGATCAGGTTTTCGGTAGCAATCCGGCCTCCCTGAACGTTGTCGGCAAAGACCTTAGGCACCACGCTACCCGGAATATCTTCATCCAGCAGCACGATGCGCTGGTGGCGGTTAATTTCTTTACGTAACAGGCCGTTATCAGGATGGTTGGTGGTAAACAGCAGGCCGTCCACCTGGCAGGTATCCAGCCAGCGGATAAACTGACTCTCTTTGCCAGGGTGGTTTCGGGTAATGCAGAGCACCAGGCTGTAGCCATGGGCAGAGGCGGCTTCTTCGGCGGCATCCGCCAGTTCGGCAAAGAAGGGGTTGGTAATATCGGGTAGCACCAGCCCCAGGGTTTCACTGCCGCCCTTGCTCAGGCGACGAGCCAGGCTATTACCGCGATAATCCAGCTGGCGAATCGCCGCTTCAATGCGGTCGATCGTCTCCTGCGGCAGGATAATGCTTTGATTCATATAGCGGGAAACGGTCGCTTTTGACAGTCCGGCCAGCGCTGCAACATCGGATAACAGCACCCGTTTTTTACTCATATCATCTGCCATCTTGCCCGGAATCGGCTATCAGTAACACAGTTGCGCGCAGCGAATACAGTTTTTTCCCTGACCGCTGACGATAAAATAATCGCTTGACAAAATTTAAGCAGAAGCGAATGTTAGAGGCAGTTTACCGCATTACCCGGGAGTCACTCCCAAGCCCGATTACTCTCTTTCATACGTGCACCATAATGGACGGTGTGCAGAAAGTCGATTATTCAGGTCCTGGCTGAAGCAGCCATTCAGACGATATTTGCCCGCCAACAATAATCCCTCTGCATTTCGATGCGGAGATCGACTGGTTATCTCTCATTCCCGACGAGGAATTTTAAGATGATGGCATTTAACACCAGAAAACTGCGCGCTGTTGCACTGGCAACCGGCTTACTGTCTGCGGGTTCGTTATTTTCATTGGCGCAAGCCGCTTCCACATATGCGCTGGTTCAGATTAATCAGCAGGCCCTGTTTTTTAATCAGATGAACAAGGGCGCCCAGGAAGCAGCGAAAGCAAGTGGTAAAAATTTAGTGATCTTCAATGCCAACGATAATCCCGTGTCGCAGAACGATGCGATAGAAAATTATATTCAGCAGGGCGTGAAGGGCATTATGGTGGATGCAATTGACGTCAACGGCATTATGCCAGCCATAAAAGAAGCAGCGGCAGCTAAAATACCGGTGATTGCCATTGATGCGGTATTACCAGCGGGGCCGCAGGCAGCACAGGTGGGCGTGGATAACCTGGAAGGCGGCAAAATTATTGGTAAATATTTTGTCGACTACGTGGCGAAAGATATGGGCGGCAAAGCGCGGCTGGGCATTGTGGGCGCACTGAATTCGGCCGTACAGAACCAGCGTCAGAAAGGGTTTGAAGAAACCATCAAGAGCAATCCGGGTATCACCGTGGCGGATGTGGTTGATGGTCAGAACGTGCAGGATACTGCGATGACAGCAGCAGAAAACCTGATTACCGGTAACCCGGATTTAACTGCTATCTACGCGACCGGTGAACCCGCTCTGCTGGGTGCGATTGCTGCCGTTGAAAATCAGGGGCGCCAGAAGGAAATCAAAGTCTTTGGCTGGGATCTGACCTCAAAAGCCATCAGCGGCATTGATGGCGGTTATGTCACGGCCGTGCTGCAGCAGGATCCGAAAAAGATGGGTGAAGAGGCAGTAAAAGCGCTGAACGCGCTTACGTCGGGCAAAACGGTGGCAAAAACCATTCTGGTGCCGGCCACAGTGGTAACCAAAGCTAACGTGGACAGCTACCGCGCGATGTTTAAGTAATCGCTGACTCGCCGCCTGACTGGAGCAGTGCGGCGAGCTCTTCTGCAGTGGGAAAGGCCTGACGTGTGCCATAACGGCTGACGGTCAGCGCAGCAGCCTGACTGGCATGCGCGAGTGCTAATGCATCAATGTCACCCTCGCGCAGGATCGCGGAAGCCAGCATCACGGCCAGAAAAGTATCGCCTGCGCCGGTGGTATCTACTGCATCGGCGGGGTGCGCCGGGCAGAATATTCGCTGGTCGCCCTGAGTGAGCCAGACACCTGCACTTCCGAGCGTAGTCACCACTGTGTTTACTGCGTCGGGCTGTAACTGTTGCGCTTCGTGCTGATTGACCACGGCGATATCCACCAGCGACCAGCATGCGGCAAAACCGGCGTGCACTGGCGAGGGGTTAAAGACGGTAATCAGTCCCTGGGACTTAGCCAGACTGAACAGCGCATGGGTTTTCTCAGGGGAGAAATTGCCCTGCTGCACCAGCAGATCGCCCGGATGCGCGCTGGCAAGATGGTGGCGAAGCGTATCAATATCCAGCGCCTCGGCCGCCGTCTTACTGGTAATAATGGCGTTATCGCCATCGGCGCTGTGCAGAATAAGTGAGGTGTCGCTCAACGCGGTAATGGACTGCGTGGGCAATAACGTCACGGGCTCGTTCATGAGCTGCTGACGGATCCATTTTCCATTGCTGTCATGACCGGTCGCGGCAAGTAAACAGGTCTCGATGCCGCAGCGGGATAATACGATCGCCTGGTTCGCGCCTTTGCCGCCGATATCCTGCGAACGTTGATAACCGTGAACAGAGGCGCCCTTAGCTGGAATATCGGTAACAGACCAGGTTTCATCGACAGTAATATTACCAGCCACATAAACACGCATAGTGTTTTCCTGAACAGGATTAAGAAGCGATGGTTGCTATATCAGCAGAAAAAATTGATGCAATACAAGCGATATTTTCCCGTCCTAAAGCTGTTATTGGTGTTATTCACTGTGACCCTTTTCCGGGTTCGCCTAAATATCGCGGTAAACCCGTCAGCGCGATAATTGATCGAGCATTACGTGATGCGGAAAACTATATTCTGGGCGGCGTTCACGGCCTGATTGTGGAAAATCATGGCGATATTCCTTTTTCCAAACCTGAGGATATCGGCCCGGAAACGCCGGCGCTGATGGCGGTGATTACGGAAAAAGTACGCGAACGTTTCGGCGTGCCGCTGGGTATTAACGTGCTGGCGAACGCTGCATTACCTGCTTTTGCCACCGCGCTGGCGGGCGGGGCGGATTTTATCCGCGTCAATCAGTGGGCCAATGCTTATATCGCCAACGAAGGTTTTATTGAAGGGGCTGCCGCGAAAGCGCTGCGCTACCGCAGCCAGCTGCGCGCCGAACATATTCGGGTGTTTGCCGACAGTCACGTCAAACACGGCAGCCATGCGATAGTGGCCGATCGCTCCATTCAGGAACTGACACGCGATGTTGATTTCTTTGAAGCAGATGCAGTTATCGCCACCGGACAGCGCACCGGTGACAGCGCCACACTGGAGGAAATCGACGAGATCCGCGCCGCCACCACCTTACCCCTGCTGGTGGGGTCGGGCGTCACACCCGCTAACGTCTGCCAGATTCTGGGCCGCACGCAGGCCGTAATTGTGGCCAGTGCACTTAAGGTGGATGGTGTCTGGTGGAACGATGTGGATCGCGAGAGGGTAAAACACTTTATGGCGATCGCACAGGCTGCGCTGGATCCGGCTTAACCACCGTTTATCACCTAGCGCAGACCACAAAAAACCCTGCTGATGAGGCGTAATGCTTGTCAGTTAAGCTTTTAAGAACGCCGCAGCGGGTAACGCTGCGGTTTCTTTTTTACCGCCCGCGGATAATGCTTCTTTAAGGATTTTCACTCAGCCACTGGATCGTTCAACCGATCATTTCTGTCTTAACTGATCGGCATTACGCGAAAGCGGCCTTTTTAGTTGGCTAACCGTGCCAGCTCAGGGAGCATACGTTTATTAGCCGTCTGCGAATGACGGTTTCAGCCGCTTTTCTCTATACCCACAGGCTGTTTATGCTTAGCGCCGGGTGGTCTCCAAAAGTGTCCTGATAAGTTGTTCTCTGCTGAGTGCGACACAATAGGCGGGTGTCGCACGCTCGAAACGCCAGCCTTCCGCTAACGCGCCCGCATCCACCGCATCAAACCCAAAGGCATCATAAAGCGCCGTGACGATAGCCTTTCCTTCGCTGTCATCTCCCGCCAGCGGTAGCGCCTGACGGTTCGCATCGCCAGGGGGCAGGCCCTGGGTTTCCAGATCGGTCATGCGGATGGCATTAAATGCCTTGGTGATCCGGCTGCCGGGAAACTGGCGGGCAAGCCGTTCACTGGTGCTGATGCCACCACTAAGTAACTCTTCGATGTCGCCATCGCGGTCGGGATAGTAATTGACCGCATCAAGCACGATTTTTCCCCGTAACTCCGCTGCCGGAAGTTGCTCAGTTGCCGTGAGCGGTACAGCGATCATGACCACTTCGCCGAAGTTTGCAGCCTCGGTGGCAGTACCGGTTTCGCAACCAATCATCGGTTTCAGACTGAACAGCGTTCGTGGATCACGCGAGTTGCTGAGCATCACCTCATGTCCCGCTTTAATTGCCAGTTTTGCTATCGCCCGGCCAACAAAACCTGCGCCAATAATGCCTATTTTCATGGGTTGTTCCTCGATGAGTTTTCACGTCCTGACCTTAATTAAAAACAGGAGGTGAATAAACCGACAAACGGACGCAATATAAACAACCAACAGGAGGGAATGATGGATCGACTTACCAGCATGAACGTATTTGTTACCGTCGCGGAATCAGGTTCGTTTGCCGCTGCTGCCGGGAAATTGCTCATCTCACCGCAAATGGTGGCGAAGCATATCGCGGCGCTGGAGAGGCATCTCGGCACGCTACTTCTGCATCGCACCACGCGACGACAAAGCCTGACGGATGTGGGCCGCAATTATTACGAACGCTGCAAAATCGTGCTGGCTGAAGTGCATGAAGCGGATGCAATTGCGCTGGATATGCAGCAGCGTCCATCCGGTACGCTGAAGGTCAGCGCGCCGGTCACCTTTGGTTCTTTCAGCCTGGCGCCGTTTGTGACCCGCTATCTTGATCGGTTTCCTGATACGCAGGTTGATCTTGAACTCAGCGATCGGCTGGTTGATCCGTTTGAAGAGGGATATGAGGTGGTGATCCGGATTGGTGCGCTGCCCGATAGCTCGATTATCGCCCATCAGTTAAAGCCCTATGAGCTGATAGCCTGCGCGTCACCCGCCTATCTGGCGCGGCACGGTTTTCCTGCCACGCCAGCAGATCTGGAGAACCACGCCTGTCTCGTTTATGGGATATGGTCGCCTTCAAAACCCTGCCGCTGGGTGTTTACTCAGGCCGGGAAAGTCGAAGAAGTGCATCCGCAGGGAAGAATGCGATCGAATGACTGGAAAGCGCTCCTGCACGCAGCGCTGGAGGGCTACGGCATTACCCTGGGACCGGCCACCATTCTGTCTGAAGAGATCAGGCAGGGCAGGCTGGTCCAGGTGCTGCCCGATTATGCCGGGCCAGCACGCCCTATGCATGTCCTGATCCCGGCGGGCCGCCGTCAGACGGTGAAGATTCGTAGTTTTGTTAATGCCATTATCACCGGGTTTGGCCTCTATCCACCCGCAGCAGGTTAAACCCGGCGATTACCTGCTCAGCAGCGGGATTAACTGGGGTAACTGCGACAGCAGATAGAGAATCAGCCCGATGGTGCCGCCCACCAGCGTGCCGTTGATGCGGATGAACTGCAGGTCTTTGCCGATATTGAGTTCGATCTGCTGCGACATGTCGCGTGCATCCCAGCTCTTGACGGTGTCGCTGATGTGACGCGTCAGGAAGCTGGCAAACTCCGGCGCCACGCTGCGCGCCGCCTGCTCCAGATGCTGATTCATTGAGTCCCGCAGCGCCGGGTCGGCTGCCAGGGTTTCACCCAGCCACAGCGCGGCACCGCGTACTTTCTCCTGCACCCGCGAATCATCACTGCTGAGATCGGCTTTGAGCCAGTTGCGCATGTCATTCCAAAGCTCGCCGATGTAGCGGTTGAATGAGGCATCCTCTTTCAGCCAGCCTTTGATCTCTTCGGCGCGCTGGGCCATTTCCGGATCGTTCTGCAACTTAACGATCAGCTTGTCTACCGCCCGGTTAAAGCCGAGACGCAGCTCATGGCCCTGATCCAGAGCCACATCATCCAGCAGCGAATCGACCGCGTTTGCCACCAGCTCGGCGCTGTGTTCACCCAGCCATTCGGTCGGCAGCATTTTGGCTTTGATCGGATGCTCGCGTTTCAGCCAGCGCACCAGCTGCATGGCAATAAACTCGCGGGTCGCGGGTTTATGCAATAACTTCAGCAGCTGTTCGATGGCCGCGTCCAGCAGCGCCTGATGACGGTTATTTTTGGTCAGGCTCTCCAGCACCATGGCGCTGGTCTGGCTGAGGTCGACCTTGTCAATCGCACGATGCACGGCGCGACGCATAAAGGTCTGGATCCGCGCGTCATCGGTCAGATCGAGGAAACCACGCATCACCTGCAGCAGATGGCGGCCGATGCGGTCCGCGTTGCCCGGCGCATTCAGCCACTGCGCCAGCAGGTTTGAAGGATCGTGACGGCGAATGAGATTCAGCAGTGAATCGGTATCAAGAAATTTCTCCTGCACAAAGCGCCCGAGGTTCTCGCCGATACGATCTTTGTTGCGCGGGATGATGGCGGTATGGCGTGAGATAAAGGGCACCGGCACGCGCCGGAACAGCGCCACCACCGCAAACCAGTCCGCCAGTGCGCCGACCATTGCGGCCTCCGCAATCGCTTTGACGCCGCTGACCCAAAAGCCAGGAGGCAGAAAAAGGGTGACGATAAAAGTGGCTGCGGCGAGCAGTAACAGCAACAGTGCCAGACGTTTCGTCCGTTTCAGTTCGTATTGTTTATCCATAACCTGATCTTAGCAGAGAGCCGGGTTCATCGGCGACGGCCACCCAGCAGGCTGCCGAGTACCCCACGAATGATCTGACTGGTGATCTGGCGGGTGGCGCTTTTCGCCATGGTTTGCACCACACCGTCGTGCTTACCGCCGCGCGGACCGGTTCGGCCAAACAGGATCTCTTTCAGACCACCGATAATGCCATCGTCTGCCGCAACCTCGTCGCCTTTGGCGGGTGGTGCACCGGCTTCATCGCTGGCGGCCTGGACGCCTTTTTGCAGCTTTTCAAACGCCGATTCGTGATCGATTTCAGTGTCATATTTACCATACAGCGGCGAATGGTTGATTAAGCCGTTGCGTTCATCGCCACTAACCGGACCCATGCGCGAGCCGGGCGCAATCACCATGGCGCGTTCCACTACCGACGGGCTGCCTTTGGCATCCAGGAAGGAGATCAGCGCTTCGCCGGTGCCCAGTGCCTGAATCGCCTCAACACTGTTAAATGACGGATTGGCACGCAGGGTGTCGGCGGCGGTTTTTACTGCTTTCTGATCTTTGGGCGTGAAAGCACGCAGGGCATGCTGCACCCGGTTACCGAGCTGCCCCAGCACCCGATCGGGAATATCTCCTGGGTTCTGGGTGACAAACCAGACGCCGACGCCTTTGGAGCGGATGAGCCGCATCACCTGTTCGATTTTCTCCAGCAGCACCGCGGGTGCGTCGGTAAACAGCAGATGGGCCTCATCAAAGAAGAACACCAGCTTTGGCTGATCGAGATCGCCCGCTTCCGGCAGATGCTCATAAAGCTCCGACAGCAGCCACAGCAGGCTGGTGGCATAGAGTTTTGGCATTTGATAAAGCTTCTCGGCGGAAAGGATGTTGATCACCCCTTTGCCATTGCTGTCGACGCGCATCCAGTCGGCGATATCCAGCATCGGTTCACCAAAGAAGTGTTCCGCGCCCTGTTGCTCCAGCGTCAGTAATCCGCGCTGGATCGCGCCGACCGAGGCGCTGTTGATGTTGCCGTAATGCGTCTGGAAACTTTTGGCGTTGTCACCAATGTACTGAGTCATGGCGCGCAGATCTTTGAAATCCAGCAGCAGCAAACCCTGGTCATCGGCGATGCGGAAAATAATCTGCAGCACGCCGCTCTGTACTTCATTGAGGTTCAGCAGACGCGCCAGCAGCAGTGGCCCGAGATCGGAGACAGTGGCACGCACCGGATGACCTTTCTCGCCGAAGATATCCCATAGCACCACCGGACTGCTTTGCGGCTGCCAGTCGGTGACGCCGATTTTCGCCAGCCTCTCCTGCAGCTTTTCGCTGGACTGGCCCGCCATTGCCACGCCGGTCAGGTCGCCTTTGACGTCGGCCATAAAGACCGGCACGCCACTGGCAGAGAACGATTCGGCCAGCTTCTGCAGCGTGACGGTTTTACCGGTACCGGTTGCGCCGGTGATCAGGCCATGGCGGTTGGCCATTTGCGGTAACAGATGAAGTTCGACATCTGGCGTACGGGCAATCAGTAGCGGGGAAGTCATGATTTTCCACTCTCAGGCTGAAGGTTATGCCTGAAGGATAGCAAGCCAGAGCGGCACAGGAGGAGAACTATTCACCAAAAAAGCCGTTGCTGCGTGAAGCAACGGCCTCAAACCAGGACTTACTTCTGCACCTCTTCAAAATTCAGCAGGCTGACACCGATGCCCTGCTGCAGGTGATTAAGGTTGCTGCGTACCGCCACCTGGACGGCACCCTGTAGCAGCACAACAAAGGGTGAATCCTGCTGAATGCGGGTTTGCAATCCGGTATAGAGGTTGCGGCGTTTCACAGCATCGCTTTCACCAGCGGCGGCGCGGGTCTGGGCGCTGAGTTCCGGAATGGACCAGCCGACGCGCCATGCCAGGGTTTTACCGCCGTTTGGCACGTTAGAGGCAAAGGTACTGGCATTACTGTTAGGGTCGATGTAGTCCGCGCCCCAGTAGGTGAAGATTGCCTGAAAGTCGCGGCTGCGCATTTTGCTCCACAGCTCTGATTCCGCCACCGGCTGGATATCGAGATTCACATCCGCTTTGGCAAAACTCGCCTGCAGCGCCTGCGCCACATCAATATAAGGCGGCTGGTTCACTACCGTGAGCGCGATATGCGTGCCGGGTTTAATGCCGCCTTTTTGCAGTATCGCCTGCGCCTTTTTCAGATCGTAATGGAACGGCGTGCTGTTCAGCGCACCGTCAAAGCCGTCCGGCAGGAAGCTCTGATGGATGCGGTACTGACCTTTCAGCAACTGGTTTGCCAGGCTGTCATAGTCAACCAGCCAGCGTGCCGCCTGCCACAGCGCCGGGTTCCCCAGCGCCGGTTGCTGCGGACTTTGGGTGTTAAAGCCAAGGTAATAGATCAGGCTGGACGGAAAAGCATCGACCCGCACATTGGCAGTATTTCTCAGTGCGGCAATTTGATCCGGGCCGAGCTGACAGGCGACATCCACATCACCCTGCTGGAGCAGCAGACGCCGGGATCCGGGATCGGCCACACCTTTCAGTAATACGCGCTTCAGATGCGGCTTCTGCGTGCTGTGGGGGTTGGCCTCCAGCACCAGCGCCTGCAGCGGCACAAACTGTTTTATGGCATAAGCCGCACTGCCAGCGGAGTGGTTCTTCAGCCAGGCATTGCCGTAATCGTTGCTGCTGGCGTGTTCCTGCGCCAGTTTACTGTCGACGATGGAGGCGACCGGCGCGGTAAGCAGGCGCAGCGCCAGATCGCTGCCGATCTCCGCGGGCCAGCGCAGCTCAAACTGGTGGTCATTGATCACCGTGAATTGCTGATCGATATTTTCCGGCGTCCAGCCAAACTCGCCCAGGATAAAAGAGGGCGCTTTATTGAGTCTGACGGCGCGGGTTAAGGAGAAAACAACATCCTGCGCGGTGAGCGGATGACCGCTGGCGAAATGAGCCTGCGGGTTGAGGTCAAACACCAGGCTGTGGGGCGTTTTCCCGGCCTGCCAGCGTGTGGCAGCCAGTGGCGAGAGCTTCTGCGGGTTCTGGTGATCCGGCTCCAGCAGCGTCTGGTAGATATTGCGCAGGCTGCTATTACTGACGGTTTCAAAACTTTCCGCCGGATCGAAACTGATGATGCCATCGAGTGGCACAGCGACCACCAGAGTGTCAGCAGGCGTGGCGGCATGTGCCGGGTGAACCAGTGCCAGAGCAGTAACCAGTGACAAGAGTGTTTTGCGCATTGAGCATTATCCTGAGCCGTTGATTGCTCTACTCTATCGGGCGCCTGATAATCTCAAAATGCCGGTTTGTTATGAGCTTTGCACAAATATTTGCGCAGCGATTTGGGCAAAGAGACAAAATAAGATAGTGTCTGTCAGTAATTATTTCGTCGTTACTTTAAAATGCACAAAATTAATACGCTTTTACTCATGCGATCACAAATTGCGCACTGTCTGATTGTGCGGCTGATAAAGCCACTATAGTGTTAACGATCAGAAACGCTTTTCTTGTATGGAAGTATGATTTTTTTTTATCGGTTAGCAGACGTGATGATGACAGAGTGAAAATAACACCCTCCATTCTGCGTCGAATCAGCCAAATACCCGATGTTTATGCGGTTTTATCCCCGATTTCAGCGATGTAAATCTTTTACCTCTCGATAACCCTTCTGCAACACCATGATAAACTTTCACTTCGACATCTTTTTAATTCAATTTTTACATTCAGAAATATTTATATCCCTAATATTGCCAGGTTATTAACCGATAAGTTCCGTTAGTCACCGAACCATAATTTTACCCGCCCTTGTCTGTTTTGCCGTCGTCAGTGCTGTATGCATTTATCTCTGCGTGGAGTTTCCTGACTCTATTCAGCCTTTCAGCGACATAACAAATTAAACGGGTATTTAGCAGATGAGAGTCGTGCGGATATGCTTTTAGAAAAACCCACCACCAGGCGTAAATTTTTGCTCGGTTCACTGCTGGCGTTGCCATTAAGTGAGCTGGTCCTGAAAGGCATGACTGCGGCACAGGCTGCAGAGATGGCTGCACCCGAGTTAACCGATTACAAACCGATCTTTTTCAGCGCCGATGAGTGGCAATTCATTCTGGCTGCTACCGACCGCCTGATTCCGGCGGGCGGCAAAGGCAAAGCGCCGGGCGCGCTGGAAACCAACGTGCCAATCTTTATCGATCAGCAGCTGCACAGCGAGGCGTTTGGCAGCGAAATCTACCTGCAGGGGCCTTTTAATACCCAGGCGCCGGCCACCATGGGTTATCAGATTCCGTTCCGCCCACAGCAGATGTATCAGACCGGTATCCGGCTGATTAATCAGTGGTCGCAGAACACACATCAGAAAGCGTTTCATGCACTGACGCTGGAAGAGAAAGATGCGGTGCTGACCCAGGTCAACAAAAACGAGATCGATTTTGCCGCGCTGGGCGAAGCCGATCTTAAACCTTCCCATTTCTTCAGCCAGCTGCTTTCAGATACCAAGCATGGCTACCTGGCCGACCCGATGTACGGCGGTAATAAAGGCATGAAAGCCTGGATCGCCATCGGATTCCCGGGCGCGCGTGCCAGCTTCACCGAATGGGTGAAACAGCACAACGTGCCTTATCCGCTGGGCCCGGTCAGCATCAAAGGTGAACGCGCATAACGCGCTTCCACATCAGGTATTTGAAACAGGATTATCATGGCACAGGTTACTAAAAAAGAAGTCGACGTCGTGGTCTGCGGCCTCGGCTGGGCAGGCTCGCTGATGAGCATCGAGCTGGCGCTGGCCGGTCTGGACGTGCGCGCGCTGGAGCGTGGCGGCGATCGTGATTACGACGAGTTCGCCTATCCAAAACCGGCGGATGAATACGCCTATGCGGTGCGCAACAAAGTGTTTGCGACGCCCGCCGAAGTGGCGGTCACCGTGCGCTACAACAGCAGCCAGACCGCATTGCCCACCCGTAAATGGGGCGCGTTTGCACCGGGCACCGGCGTAGGTGGTTCTGGCCTGCACTGGACAGCGGTACTGATCCGTCCGACGCCAACCGATATCAAACTGAAGACCTATGTCGACGAGGCGTATAAGCCGGGCATTCTGCAGGATGATATGCGGGTAATGGACTTCCCGTTCAGCTGGGAAGAGATCGAACCTTATTACTACAAATTTGAACTGATTTGCGGCCAGTCGGGCAACACTGGCAACCTGCGCGGCAAAATCATGGAAGGCGGCGATCCGTTTGAAGGCCCGCGTTCAGAGCCTTATCCGCTGCCTGCACTGGATGACACGCTGAACAACGTGATGTTCAAAGAGGTGGCGACCAGACTCGGTTACCATCCGTTCCCGAACCCGTCAGCCTGTGTGTCGCGTGCATGGAAAAACCCGTACGGCAACCAGATCGCCCCGTGCAACTACTGCGGCTATTGCAGTAAATATCCTTGCCTGAACTACTCCAAGGCGTCGCCGCAGACCGCAGTCATGGATTCGCTGAAGCGCATGCCGAACTTCTCGTATGAAGTTAACGCAGAAGTGATCAAGGTGGTGCTGAACGATGATAAGAAAACCGCGAAAGGCGTGATCTACATCGATGCGCAGGGCAACGAGTGCTTCCAGCCCGCGAAAATTGTGGTGCTGAGCAGCTTCCAGCTCTACAACGTGCGTCTGATGCTGCTCTCCGGCATCGGCAAACCTTACAACCCGATTACCGAAGAGGGCGTGGTAGGGCGTAACTACGCGTTCCTGTCGAACGGCGGCGCAACGCTGTTCTTCAAAGATAAAAACTTCAATCCGTACGCCACCGCGGGCGCCACCGGCCAGATGTTTAACGATATCTCGCCAGGCAACTTCGACGGTCCTTCGCTCGGCTTCCTGGGCGGTGCGAAGATCCACAGCTCACAGGCGACCGGTACGCCAATCAGCACCGCGCTGCCAAAAGGCACGCCATCCTGGGGCATGGGTTACAAGGAAGGCCTGGAAGAGTGGTACGGTCATTCGATGAAGATCAGCATCACCACCACCTGTCAGTCTTACCGCGATATCTATCTGGATCTCGATCCCAACTACAACGATCACCGTGGGCTGCCACTGCTGCGCATGACGTTTAACTGGAAAGAGAACGAGCTGAAGCTGCAGCAGCATCTGAAAGGCATCGTCGGCAACATCGCCAAAGAGCTGAACCCGGACAGCATGAGTATGAGCTTCCTGCCGATGGGCGCGGATTTCGATCTCACTAAATATGTCTCTACCCACAACGTGGGCGGCGCAGTGATGGGCGATAACCCGAAAACTTCTGCACTCAACAAGTATCTGCAGAGCTGGGATGTGCATAACGTCTTTGTGCCGGGCGGTAATGCCTTCCCGCAGAACTTCCAGGCGAACCCGACCGATACCATCGGTGCAATTACCCTGATGGCGGCGCAGGCGATCAAAGATCACTACCTGAAAAATCCCGGCCCACTGGTACAGGCATAAGCGCATGAATAAGCTGAAACTGAAGTCTTTTATTTTTGCCAACGCGGTGCTGCTGGCCAGCGGATTTGCGCTGCCGGCTCACGCCGAAGATGAAGCGCAACTGATTAAGCAGGGCGAATATCTCTCCCGGCTGGGCGACTGCATGGCGTGCCACTCACTGCCCGGCAAGCCTGCTTATTCAGGCGGACTGGCGATTGAGTCGAACCTCGGCACCATCTTCTCCACCAACATCACCCCCGATAAGCAGCACGGTATCGGCAACTACAGCGAGCAGCAGTTCGCTGACGCGGTGCGCAAGGGAGTGCTACCGGATGGATCGCATCTCTATCCGGCGATGCCATACCCTGATTACGCCAAAATCAGTGATGCCGATATCCACGCGCTTTACGTCTACTTCATGAAAGGCGTGCAGCCGAGCGCAGAACAGCCGCCTGAAACCGATCTGAGCTTCCCGTTCAGCCAGCGCTGGGGCATGCGGTTCTGGAACTGGGCGTTCGCGTCTGACAAGCCGTTCCAGCCGATTGGTGGCGCGTCAGCCGAGGTTAATCGCGGTGCCTATATCGTGGAGAGTCTGGGCCACTGCGGCAGTTGCCATACGCCGCGCGGTCTGGGCATGAACGAGAAAGCGCTGGACAGCGGTGATGATAAATTCCTGGCAGGCGGCAGCCTGAACAACTGGGATGTGCCGTCACTGCGCGGTGTGCCACACTGGAGCGAGCAGGAGATCGTGGATTACCTGCAGACCGGCCGCAACGATAAAGCGGCAGTGGGCGGTGAGATGACCTCGGTGGTTGAGCACAGCAGCTCACACATGACTGATGCCGATCTGAAAGCCATCGCGGCCTACCTGAAGTTCCTGGGCGGCAATCCGCCATTGCAGGCGTTCAGCGTGCAGGCGCAGCAGGCAACGGAAGCGAAGCTCTCGGCGGCGAAGAACCTCAGCGAAGGGGAGCGTCTCTATCTGGATAACTGCGGTGCCTGTCACTTCGTGACCGGCAAAGGCGCACCCGCGATCTTCCCGGAGCTGGATGGGGCAACCATCGTGAATGCGAAGGATCCAACCGGTCTGATCCATACCATTCTGGCCGGTGCGCAGCAGCCTTCTACAGCGAAAGCACCGTCTAAGCTGGCGATGCCGGGCTTTGCCCAGCGTCTGAGCGATGATGAAGTCGCGCAGCTGGCGACTTTTATTCGCCAGGGCTGGAGCAACACCGCGCCAGCGGTGAGTAAAGATCAGGTTGCTGAGGTGCGTAAAACGCTGAAGTAATCAGGCAGTCCCCTCTGCCAGTCAGGAGAGGGGACATTCCGGATCAGTGAAAGGTGCGCACCACTTCCAGCACGCCGTTAATGATGAACTGCACGCCCATGCAGACCAGCAAAAATCCCATCAGGCGCGAGATCGCCTCAATGCCACTTTTGCCCACCAGCTTCATGATGGCTCCCGAACTGCGCAGTGAGATCCAGAGGATCAGGCTCACCAGCAGGAAGGTCAGCACCGGCGCCACGCTAATCACCCAGGCGGGAAAATCAACGCCACTTCTTACCGTCGAGGCGGACGAGATGATCATCGCAATGGTCCCGGGTCCCGCCGTGCTCGGCATCGCCAGTGGCACAAAGGCGATATTCACCGGCTCTTTGGCTTCATCCAGCTCATCCAGTTTCTGCTTTGCTTCAACCGAATGACCCGCAGGCTTGGCCGGAAACAGCATCCGAAAACCGATAAAGGCAACGATCAGCCCACCAGCCATACGCAGGCCCGGTATCGAGATGCCAAAGGTATGCAGCACCGCGCTGCCTGCGTACCACGCCACTACCATGATGGCAAAAACATAGATTGACGCCTGGCGCGCCTGCCGGTTCCGCTGCTGGTAATTCATATCACCCGCCAGCCCTAAAAACAGCGCCACGGTGGTGAGTGGATTGGCGAGCGGCAGGATCACGACAAGCCCCAGACTAACGGCTTTAATCAGCTCCAGCATGTCTGCACTCCCTGATTAGTGTTTCGGGCGCTCCAGCGCCTCAAGCAGCTCCGGGAAGAAGTCCTGCAGGATTTCTGGCGTCATCAGTTCGGGATACTGCATCAGATGTTCGCGGATACGCTCGTTGACGTCCGGCAACAGACGCTGAGCCGCAGCACTGGCGGTGATTTTGTGCTTCTTCATGGCGCGCAGCAGATCGCCTGGCAGCGTGTCTTCGTCGTCGGCGTCATCGACCATCTCCAGTGCATCCAGCTCGTCGAACATCTCCATCAGTGCTTCAGTCTGCGGCGTGCGCGACTCATATTCACGCGGATGTTCATCTTCCAGGAAGCGCAGCATGGCGCGCATAGGCGTGCCGTCTGGCGTGGACGGTGGTTCGGTGGCGAACCAGCTCAACAGCTGATGCATGGTGACCTGATGGACGCGGAATCCACTGTCGACCAACTCATCGGCCAGCAGTTCGGCCGTTTCGTTCTCAATCAGGCAGATGTGCGTGCGTTTGGGTTCATACTGCTCCAGCCACTGGTAGATCTCTTCTATCACGCCATCGTCATACTCGAATTTTTTGCTGAGATAGCTGTCATCCTGTTCGTGAACGCAGGCCTGAATCTGATCGGGGTCGAAGTAAAGTGCGATGTTGATGCCTTTCATGCGTGCTGTCCTGTAGAAACCAAAACAACACTATAGCGCTCAACCCCAGGTTATGGGAATGTCAGGCATCACAGCATGGCGGGGTTTAATGCTCCCCTCAGTGCTGCGAGGGGAGAGATGAATAGGGGGATCAGGAGATAAAGTTTTTACCCTGCTTCAGTACCACGTCGCAGGCTTTGGTTTTGAGCTTCTCACCCATGGGTGAGTTGCTCAGGCTTTGCAGATTCAGCTGCTGGCCATTTCCGGTATTCAGCAGGCCTGCCACGCCCTGGGTGTAATCGGTTTTCTGTTCCTGCGCGGTGGTGGTGTTAAGACCGAGCTTGCTCAGCACCTGATCTTTCACCGACTGCACATTGTTTTTCACCACGTTGTGTTCGACGCAATACTGCATCACACCAGCCGCGTTGGTCATGCTGTTGGCGCTGACCGCTTTGTCGCCGCCGCCCAGCATGCTGGTAATAGAAGAGAGCGACAGACCACCATTCTGCTGCGTGGTGCTGGTGGTGCTACCGTTGTTCTGCTGGCTGAGCTGCGACGCTGCACTGCTCAGCTGATCCTGCCAGCTTGCCGCTGATGCACTGCCTGCCACCAGAAGTGCTGCCACGCCCAAAACCCATGCACTGCGTTGTGCCTGCTTCATCTTAACCTCAGTATCTTCTTATTCAGTTTTGCTAAGAGAGGCTGACGAGCAGAAAGTTCCTGAAATTCTGGTTTAAATAGCGCTTTGAGAATGTTCTGTAAATGAGCGGGAGGCATTTGGATGAGTGAGGATAATATTGTTTCGTGATGATTTTTTATTGTTGGGTAATAATCTCGGTTCTGCTGAGAAATTAATTGATATTCTTTTGGAGTTTTTCAGGAGTCGTGTTGGTTGAATGAATTTATCATATCTCTTATTTGAGAGTTCCAATAGTCGATGCTTAAAGTTTGTTAGTGTTTACATGTGAAATTATTTTTTTATACCGGGTTTTATTGTGTTTTATTATCACGGTGTAAATAACAGGCGCATGAGTGAAATTTAATTCAGAGAGTAAAATTCGGCTAAAAATTTCTTTATCCTGTCTGGCGAACATTACCCTATTCACGTTTTATCGACCCTGTTCCGCAAGAGGCAGGCAGGGGGTCGTAAAATATCTGGCCTGAATTCACGACGACTTAAGCTGGTTTTCCGGGCTTAAGTCAGTGCAGGTTAACGGCGGTCTGGCTTTTCAGCAATCAGATGAGTCAGGCCGTAAACAACCAGCCCTGCGACAAGAACCAGCAGCGGAGCAATGATGCGCATGGCACCTTCATTCAGCGTGGCAGCCAAAAATATGCCCACGACCATAGCCATTAATACCAGGCCGCCGGACAATTCGGCGATGAGCTTACGAAGAAGTCTAATAATTTTCGATAGCATTAATAAATTCTCTCGAGGCCGAGGGGTTTTTACGTAGCATTTCCCCCATTCTGATGAAGTTCTGCAGGGGTTCTTCAAACAAGAAATAGAGCATGTCGTCGTCGTTGACCCGCAGTTTCCGCCACAGTTCAGGGTTTTGCATTTGAAGTCGCCTGGAGGCTTCACAGGCGCGGGAAATGACGCCCTGAGGGTGGGCACCAGCCTCAGACAAATCCATCGTTACTGGAACCTTTCCTGATAAGAGTGAACTGGCGAGCATTTTTGTGTCCATTGCTTTTCCCCGGACGCCGTGTCCTCTGATGAGTTGACATCAAAATATTGTAATGGTCATGGCAATATTTTGGCAGTGCAGTCTGAGCTGAATGGGTTGTCTGTACAAAACCTTTCCGTAAAGATTGCACGAGTAACGGCGACCTGTTTTCTTCGATATAATCACCGAATATCCGCGCTCGCCGGGCAGAAATTAAACATAAGGGAATAAAGTGAACTGTAAACGGGCACCGCTGAGGCCCGGTACTAAGCATGCAGGATGCTAGAAGGGGTCAGCCGTGAGGTTGGCTCTTATGCGTTCAGGGGCTCGTTGAGCCATTAGAGTGCCTTATGGCTGGGGTCTGGTCTCCATTGATGGGAGCCAGGGTTTTTTACAGGCCTACTGTCATATTAACTTTTTCGTGATAATCGCATTCAGCCAGAGTTCATCGCCGCGTCCGATACGAACATCACCGGTTTGCCAGATTTTTGCCGTTTCAAGAGCGAATCTGTTCTTCATTGCATCCTTAGATCCAGCCTCTTTTCTCATCCCCTGCTTGTTTTTAGCCAGGAGGTCCCTGCAGGGAGTATTAATCCCTTCAACCAGTTTCTGTAACCCAGTCGCATCCATATCGGTAAATCTGCGCCCGTCCTTTTCTCGCTCGCCGCGGCCATGTTTAAAGGAGAGATACCATACACCGCCAGGTTTCAGCGCTATGGCCAGTTTTGTCATGACGTCAGGAAGCTCTGCTTCGCAAACATGCAGCAGCGATGCGCAGCACCAGATCCCGTCATATTTTTCAACCGCATCAACATCCTGAAAGCGCATCTGCGTTACAGGCTTACCGGACCACTGACGAGCCAGCGCAACCAACTCTGCCGAAGCATCAAAAGCATCGACGGCAAAACCGATGTCGGTGAAGGCTTCGACGTCACGACCTGAACCGCAGCCAGCATCAAGAATACGTGCCCCCGGCGGCAGGCATCCAAGAAAAGGCAGGTAAAGCGCAGACATATCCAGGCTTGCCGTGTCGGTAAAAAACCGTTGAGCGCTCTGCCGGTAATAATCTTCGTTGCTCAAAACTGACTGCCTCCCTGTGCCGCTGGCTGCCACTCGTGGAGCAGCGCGAACTTTGCCGTATCCCAGCTGTTTTGCAGAAAGCTGTGTCGCAGCGTCGGCGTTGCGCCGGTCTGGCGGAGTAGTGTCTCCCGCAATGGCAGATGGCTGTTAATAAAGTACTCGTTTCGATCATGCAGTCGCTGCAGCAACGCTATCGATGGGATGCGTGCAAACTTACCCTGAGCGCCACGATTACAACTCTGGCAGGCCAGCACAAGATTCCAGACGCCGTTGAGGTTGCCGATTTGCTCGCTGAGCATCAGCGGAAGGAAGTGATCGACATCAGCCAGATTCTCCTCGCCGCCCGTCACGCCAATGGCGCGGAAGCAATAAAAGCACAGGCCTTTTTGGTAGCCGTTCAGACTGCTGCGGCAGCTGGTAATGTTAATGCGACGACCGCTTTGTTTGCTGAAAAGCATCTTGTCATTATCATCATAATCAACCGCAATCAGGTTACGAGAAACGTTCATTGCCCAGGCTTCTTCAACCAGCCGCCATCTTGCCTCCGTTTCCGATACCAGACTGGCAAACTGTTCGTTTTCCGTCAGCTGATAAAAGTTATCTGTAAGCCTTATGCCTTTATGACTTCGCCGTTCATCCAGAAAAAAGCGTTTATCGATCTCGGCGTGATTAACATTATGAAAAGCATCGATGACGTTAGCGAAACCGCGCTTAACGGTAATAGCGATCAACTGCTCTTCGCTGATTTCACCTTCGTTAAATTGTCTGCATGCCCTCAGAAACTCGCTGCTTTTGCTGGTGATCTGCTTTGGTGCATGCTGCAGGTGGGCGCATAAATGCCGCACAAAAGGCACGGCCAGCGCTTCCAGCGTAATCAGATCGTTGTCCGGCTGCTTCAGGTCGTATAGCGCATGGGCAAGCGCAAATTTATAGGACGCGACGTTTTTGCCAAAAAGAATAACGCCTCGCCAGTAGTTTTCAAGGCGGGGATCGGCCTGATAAAAGCGCATGCAGGATCCTGTTTTGCGAGACAGCTCGAGGAATTCATGTAACAGGATCACATAACAAATGCAGGTAAATGTAAACCGTAAAGGTGGGGGAGGGATTTGGGAGTTTTTAAGGGCGAACAGGCGCTGTAAGACAATCAAGACAACATCAGCGTAAGAGATAAGTTGAGGGAGGATACTCAGGTTAAAACGTTGGGCCATAGCCGGATTTATTCAGGCAACTCAGTTGTGGGGCTGGCGCTCGGCCCTGTCTGTCGCTGGCTCTCGTCAGACAGATCGTAGTGCACTGAAAGATGAGCTGGCAGTGCAGTAAAAACGGATAACGGCGTCATATCTTCTTCGATATAATCAGGAGCTATCCGAACAGGTCGGGTCATTTAAATGCATCAGTTTGTTTATTTTATTTTCTCACTTCTGTCGTTAGCTTTCTTCATTTTGCTCATCTGGTATTGCTTCAAGCCTTTGCCCCTTAAAAAAGGGCGCCCTCCTTCTCCAGGAATGATGAAAAAGATATCGGCTAACACCCCGATATTGAAAAAGTTGGGCATGAACACGGAAGATTATTACTATGACTGCGACTTCCTGTATCAGCAGCGCGAAGGCGAAACGCTTTGCAAAGTTCCGCTGAAGAATATTATCAGGATAAAAGTCAGCGGAACTGAAGTCAGTAATCGCCGGGTATGGCTTGTTCGTTACGTCACCGGATCTTATAGCACCGAAAGGGAGTTCAGAGTCCTGAACAACTACACCCTTTTTAATCGGGAGTTTGTTGGTTTTCTTGCCGCCGTGAAAGAGGCCAATCCAGCGGCTGAGGTGCAGGAAATGACCCTGACGCGACTGTAAAACGGCAGGGAGGTGTGGCACTTCTGCGCCTGTTTTGACCCGTGGTGAGAGCGATATCAGCACTAATATCAGAAATAAAACATAAGGGAATAAAGTGAACTGTAAACCGATGCTTTTCATGCTGGCGATGCTCTCCCTCTCGGCTCAGGCCGCGCAGAGCGCAAGAACCCTTGAGCACAAAGACTGGGAAGTTGCCTGTGATAACACGCTGACCTGCCGCATTGCCGGTTATGGCAAAGAAGAGGATCCCTCCGGCTCCATCCTGCTCACCCGTGACGCTGGACCTGGAACCGAGCCAACAGGAGAAGTGACGCTGGGCGACACCGAAGATGACAGCGAACCGGCGGAAAAGCTGACGCTCTGGATCGACGGTAAACCAGCGGGCGATCTTCTGGCGGCTGATGACAACTGGCAAATGTCGGCCAGCCAGACCTCTGCGGTAATTAAGGCAGTGAAAGGCAGCGGTAAAGTGGAATTTAAAGGCGGTTCCAAACCTTTCATGCTTTCCAATGAAGGCGCTTATGCCGTGCTGCTAAAAGCGGACGACGTGCAGGGCCGTATCGGCACGCCAGGCGCGCTCACCAAAAAGGGCAATAAACCGGAAAGCAGCGTGGCTAAGGCTGTGCCCGCACCCGTAATACAGGCGGCAAAAACCCTCAGCGGTGAACCCCGTTTGCTTACCGATCCAGAAATCGCGGCGCTGAAAACCCGACTCCTTTCGACGGTTAATCGTAATGACGATGACACATGCGATAGCCTGTTTACATCGGCAGAGAACATCGACCCGGAAACAGACGGACCCACGCTTACGCCACTGGATGACAGCCACGCGTTACTTTCGGCACTCTGCTGGCGAGCTGCGTATAACGAAGGCTATGGCTACTGGGTCATTGATAACCAACTCAAAGGCCAGCCGGTGCTGGTGACCGTTTCGGGGTCGGATTACGACAAAGGCGAGATCACCAGCGTGCAGAAAGGCCGGGGCATCGGGGACTGCATGAGCCAGGAAAGCTGGGTATGGGACGGCCAGGCTTTCCGCAAAAGCTATGACGGCGGGACCGGCATGTGTCGTTATATCCATGCGGGCGGCACCTGGGATCTGCCGACATTCGTAACGGATGTGAAGCCTGTTTCGGGTTAGATGGTTTGTTATGTGAGTAGGACCTGAGTGCCAAAAGACGTTTTTTTCAGCAGTTGCACCGTCGCCTGCTGATAAGGGTTGCGGAAACAGGGGGTAACGGTATAATCCTCAACGTTTTCCGCATACCCTTCAGTGCCGAAGTGGCGAAATCGGTAGACGCAGTTGATTCAAAATCAACCGCCGCGAGGCGTGCCGGTTCGATTCCGGCCTTCGGCACCATCGGAACATCAATAGACGTCAACGGACGTCTTTTTTTGTGCATCAAATCCAGTATTTACCCGTCATTCCCGTTATATTAACTCTCTCAAGGTCAACCGACTTCAACGTACATCTACCAACAAATGTTGGTACAGATGATGGTATTTCCGGTTCGATAATGCTTGTACCAACAGGGAGGGGATAAGCATGGCTCTAACAGATATCAAAGTCAGAACAGCTAAGCCAACGGATAAGCAATATAAGTTGACCGATGGCAACGGTATGCACCTTCTTGTTCATCCAAATGGTTCAAGATACTGGCGTCTGCAGTACCGCTCCAGCGAATTGCGTTTTGCTCGTTGGTCTGAGATCGATTTTGAAACATCTATGTGGACGATACCTGCAGAGCGCGAAGCTATTGAAGGGGTAAAGCACTCCCAGCGTGGTTCAAAAATGCGTACGCCTCATCTGGTGCCGCTTTCTCATCAAGCTTTAGCAGTTCTTAAAGATGTTTAAAACTTAGTGGTGATCGCGATTTTGTTTTCATCGGCGATCATGACCATCGCAAACCGATGAGTGAAAACACGTTGAACAAGGCGCTGCGCGTTATGGGTTATGACACGAAGGTAGAGGTTTGTGGGCACGGGTTCAGGACAATGGCCTGTAGTTCATTGATCGAGTCTGGATCGTGGCCGAGGGATGCAGTGGAAAGGCAGATGAGCCATATGGAACGTAACTCAGTACGCGCAGCTTACATTCATAAGGCCGAACATCTTGATGAACGGCGACTGATGCTGCAGTGGTGGGCTGATTTTTTGGATGCGAATAGGGAAAGCGAAGTTAGCCCTCATGACTTTGGCAAGTAGTCTAATTCCTGATGCTTGCTATGTTCGAATTTGAAAAGCCGGCTTGAACTACAACCTATACTTTTTTATAACTGTATTATTCTGGCGACTCAGAGGTGCACTATGAAAACTTTCGATACCCAACTTGCGATGAGCATTGTATCGCACTCAACGGGAGGTTTTAGTTATGATACCCTCGCTAGAGCATTGATTTCTAAAGATAAAAATGAAAGTTCTGACGTCCTTCTTGAGTCATGTCGAAATTTTTGTCTCTCTCTTGAGGAAAAAGGTATTCTGAGGCGATGCCAAAGATGTTCTCATTCTCAAGATGAGTATTTCGAGTATATTCCTCACTAACATCAGTCCCTGAAAATTTTTTCAGGGACTCATAACTCCGTTCTTGTCATCCCCCTTTTTCTCATGTAGCTTGTGAAGCAAGATTCTAGGGGGCAATTGTGAGCAACATCAACTTAATAACTACATGTACAAATGGAAAACATTTCGGTAGCGGAGATATATTGAGTCTGAGTCAATATTCATCAGGCCTAATCTCTCCAAATGTGCTTGTAAATTCTTGGTGTAATGCTTTGAATGAAGCTATATCTACATCTGCAACTGTATGTGCAGATGATCTTTATAAAGGTGGGCACTGGGCGACGGCTAAAGCGATATTAAATGATTATCCTGTTGATTTATGGGTGCTTTCTGCCGGCTTGGGCCTACTGCACCACAAAGACAATGTAGTACCGTATAAAGCGACCTTTGCTGTGGGATATGACGAATCAATACCATTGTATTCTCAAGAATATTTAGGGAAAAGTTTTCATAGAACATGGTGGAAAGAAATAACTAATAGATCTATTTTTAAATCTAAGCATCCTACATCCATTGTAGAGTTAATGAAAAAAAACAAAAAAGACTATTATATTATTTGCGGCTCTCCAGATTATATTAATGCAATTGAACTAGATATCATTAATGGTCTTGATTATCTGGGTGATGCAAAAAAACAACTGCTTATTATTACTTCCAAAAAAATTAATGACAGGTTGAATGGATATCTTTTCAAAACCAACCAAAATATGGCTCAGTGGTTAAGATGCAATATGCTCATGCTTAATATCAGTGTGGCAAAATACATTGTGAAGGAATTTACGTCAAAACAACTTAATAATTTGAACGAGTTATCTGAAATGTTAGTTGAAGGGCTAAAGGATTTACCTGAGCGTGAAGTAAAAAAAGGAATTCGGCGAAGCTCTGAGGAAGTTAAGTCTTTCATCTTGAAGCTTATGGCACAAAAGCCTGGTATCAGTGCAACACATGCGTTGCGGGAATTTCGTGAATCGGGAAATTCATTTGAGGAAAAACGTTTTCGGGCTGAGTTTAAGGCCCTGAGAGAGGCTAAACCTTAATGCTACTTGCCTGGGTTCCATGGTAGAATCCCCCGTTTTTTGAGGCTTTGCAGTGGCGTCACAGGAGAGTAAGTTGTCGAAGCTAAAGTATTTTTTCCCTGATAGTCAGGATTTTATCGATCCCAGTTTCGACTTCTTCCGCGAAACGCGAAACGAACATCGCGTGCGTCAACGTGACGATCATTATCCGCATGAGGTTTTTCTTCATCCTTACGATGGTATGCTGGTTTCTAAAGCTGTAGTAGATGGTTTAGGCGGTGGCGAGAGCAAATATACCCGTGCCCAGCGTTTGCGTTACTTCCGTAATGGAATGAAGCATTTTTTCCGCCTGCCGGAAAATATGGAAACTATGGGTGATTGCGGTGCCTTCACTTATGTTAACCAAGATGTCCCGCCATACCGTGTGGAAGAGGTGATTGAGTTCTACGAAACCTCCCGCTTTAACCATGGCGTCTCTCTCGATCATATCGTTTTTGGCTATGAGAAACCTGGTGAGGTATTCAGTGGCGAAGTGTTGGCTGAATGTCGCCGACGCCAGGATATTACGCTGACCTTGGCTCAAGAGTTTTTGAACAAGTCTCAAAAGTCTTGTTTCACCGCCTTTGGTGTTGCACATGGATGGAGCAAAACCTCCTACCGCCAGTCTGTCGAGGCCCTGCTAGCCATGGGATACAAAAATATCACCATGGGGGGGATGGTGCCGTTGAAAACGGCGCAGATCCTTGAGACTCTCGAAGAGATTAAACCGTTGCTGAAGAGTGATACGCGTGTCCACTTGCTTGGCATTGCTCGTCCAGAGAGTTTCGCCGACTTTATCAAGTTTGGTGTGACCAGTATTGACTCGACCACACCACTGCAGCAGGCCTTCAAAGATCGGAAAAATAACTACCACACGCCTGATGGCCAAGCCTATACCGCTGTGCGTGTCCCTCAGTTTGATGCGAATCCAAGTTTGAGTCGCAAAATTAAATCTGGCGTGATTGATCAGGATATTGCGCGGCATCTTGAAAAGGGTGCCATGAATGCCCTGTTCGAATACGATAAAGGGGCTTTGTCCCTTGATAAGACGCTGGAAATAGTACTGGCATATGAACGTCTTCATTCGGGCGAGAAAGAAGCCGAAAAAATCCGTGCTGACTACGAACGTACGCTGGGTGATCGTCCGTGGAAGCGATGCAAGTGCAATATCTGCAAGGCCATTGGCATCAACGTCATCATTTTCCGCGGCGCAGAACGCAACCGTCGCCGCGGTTTCCATAATATTCAGGTGTTGTACAACTGTTTACAGCACACATTGTCATTACGCTCAGAGGAACTGTCATGAGTGAGTATCGTGTTCCCGCCCTGCGAATCCGACAGGGTGAGGAGAGGCAACTCTATAGCCTTGCGATAGAAGGTAAACAAATCAGCAAGATTGCAGCGATTTCACGTATCCGTCGTGGCGAAGAGAGTTTGGTTGGTTATCAGCGTCCAGAAGTACGTAACCATATTCGCGAAATTCAGCGCTACATTGAGAGCGCAAATCCGATGATACCAAACCCGGTGATTATCGCTTTTGATAAGCGTGTACGTTTTGAGCCGCTTACAGATAATGGCGATATGGGACATCTGGTAATACCTTTCTCCGAAGATAAGGATTTTGAGAAGCCAGGTTTTATTGTGGATGGTCAACAACGAACCGCTGCTTTGCGGGATGCAGAAATCGACTCGTTTATGATGCCGGTCTCCGCTTTTATCGCTAATGACGCGGAAGAACAGCGTGAACAGTTCATGCTGGTTAACTCCACAAAACCGTTGCCGAAAACGTTGTTATACGAACTGGCACCGCATACCCACGGTCGTTTGCCATCCGATCTGCAAATGCGTAAGTTTCCTTCACTGCTGACCCAACGACTGAACTTCGGCGAAGGTCCACTTGCAGGGCGCATCAAAACGGCGACCAATCCTGATGGGGTTATTGCTGACAACTCGATGATCAAAATGATCGATGCCAGTCTTCGTGAGGGAGCATTGTATCGCTTCCGTGACCCGGCGACAGGATTGGGGGATGAAGGGAAGATGGTGAAACTGCTGAATAACTTCTGGTCTGCTGTGGAAACTGTGTTTACTGATGACTGGGATAAAAAGCCTCGCTATTCCCGCTTGTTACATGGCATTGGTATTCTTGCGCTTGGCAGCTTGATGGATGAAATCGATCAGGTTCATCAGGACTATAAAGGTGAACCAGGCTGGACTGAGATCCCTTCCTATACTCGTTTTGTCGAAGAGTTAAATCGTATTAAGCCGCTTTGTGCATGGAGTAGTGGCGTGTGGAACTTCGGCACAGATATTGATGGTCAGTCTATCGTCCGTAAATGGAACGAACTGCAAAATCTTTCAAAAGATATATCTTTGGTTACTGACTATTTGGTAACTAGCTATATGAAAACTGTCAATGCAGATATTAAATAAGGGTGACAACCCAATTGGCATTAGAAGTATCGAGTGCTGATTATCGACGCGGGGGCTGCAGATATGGTGCAGAAGTTCAAATTCTGTGCAAGCGCTAGACAGCCCCCATGCTTTCATTCTTATCATTAAACGCTGACCTTATTACGATATATGTTCGTAACTCATGAAAAATAAAGAGTTTTTTGTTAAAGTTTAGTCGCTTCACGAGTTTTGAAATCCGGTAAATAAGTCATAGGCCGCACCGGATTACCCACCAATCCCCCGACTAGTAACCGTGATCCCCCTCCTTGACAATCATCTTTACGGGTTGCAGTGTATGACATTGTCCTTGTATTCAGTGATATTATACGTATAAAAAATCACCATTAATCAAAGGCTTTTAAAATCACTGTTACGCACAGCAAATTTATGGATGGATATATGCCCCTTGAAGTTGGCGACCTCGTTGACTCGCCTTATGGAATCGGCAAACTTATTTGCATTAACAATAATGATGCTCTAATTAAGTATTTCGATTCTCCCGTAAATTATGAAGGCATAGAGCAAACTGTCGAAGTAAAACACCTAAAAAAAGCCGAACTCCACGCGGAAAGTCTGGTTTATCGCTACGGCTACGAGCTTGCACACTGGCAGATTGCACGTGTTGTTGGTGCCGTGCCTGGAGGGGTGCGTTTGCATTTTCCCAACAAGCAACAGGAAGACGTCAGCTTAAATGATATCTTTGTGCGTTGGGATCGCCCTATCAGCGATGCTGCGGCCCTTCTGGCCGAACGCATTACTTATACCCCCTTCTGGCAAGATGCTCGTCTAGCTTATCAGCATCAGATGTTGAAACAACGCAACGCTTGTGCTGGGATTACTTCTTCGCTGTCATCCAGTATTGAACTCGAACCTTACCAGTTGGCCGTCGCTCGTCGGGTGTTATCTGACCCCATTCAGCGCTATCTACTGGCAGATGAAGTCGGCCTTGGGAAAACCATTGAAGCTGGGCTGATCGTACGGCAACACGTCACCGAAAATCAGTTCACTCACAGCGTGGTGATCTTGGCACCCAAGGTTCTCCACCGCCAGTGGCAGCAGGAGCTTTCCGCACGTTTCCACCTAGGGGAACTGCTGAACGAGTCGATTCATGTTATTGATATAACGGCTTTTCGTGAGGATAGTCCGCTGCCATTCTGCCCTGATATGCTGGTAATTGACGAAGCTCATCAGGTCGGTGCTTGGGCATGGGACGCAGAGCATGAGCAGCAGTACGCTAGCGTTAACCAACTGGCACAACAAAGCGCAAAATTGCTGCTGCTGTCGGCAACGCCCGTGACCGGTAACGAAAAAAACTTCTTGGCCATGCTGCATATGCTGGATGCTAAAAATTACCCGCTGACTGACACTGGATTACAGAAATTTCAGCGGCGTATCCAGCAGCGCGAAGAAATAGGTTCACTTTTCTACGCCTTTAACTGTGATAACGACAACATGACGCTGGAAGAGAACCTACATGCCTTGATCGAATTGTTTCCGGAGGATGAAGTTCTTCACGGACAAGTTGCGCAGTTGCTCCCCCATTTAGATGTGCTGCAGCCTGAGCGGAGTGAAACGCGCGATCAACTGATCAATACAATCCGACACTACATAGGTAACCGTTACCGTCTTCACCATCGCCTACTGCGCAACCGCCGTAGCAGTCCTGGTATCAGCATCCTTATGCCCGGTTTGTCGGGCTTGTCACTGAAAAAATACACCGCCACGGACACCAACAACGACATGATGATCGCCTGGCGAGAATCGGCAGTTATGCTACATCCACAGGACTCGACGTTTGCCTCAATTTACCAGTTACTGTTTGAAGCCGCCATCGCCACGCCGGAACTGCTGGCACGACTCGCCACCAGCCGTTTACAGCAGCAGTCGCTAAGTGCTACACAAGGTTTCCTCTACAGTGAATCACAACTCGCGTTGTTGCAGCACCCGTTGTTTGACGGTGAGAAGAATATCCTGCAGGAGTTGGTAGACCGTTGCATCATGGAGCGAGATAGCAAGCGTAAGCGCTTAACTGAAGTACTGGAATTACTTTTGGACAGCAACGCTAAAGAACTCCCTTACATTGTGGTGTTCTGCGATCAGCCTTGGGTGGCAGATCAAGTCTTTACTGACTTGATGATGCCGTTCATTGGTAAAATCCAGCGCCATAACCCTGATAAAGAAATTCGCTTTGGCAAGGGAAGCAAATGTCAGATCCTAGTGTGCGATCGTCGGGCTGAAGAAGGTGTCAATTTGCATGGTGGTCGTAAAATTGCGCTGCATTATGATCTATTGCTTTCACCTAATCGCATGGAACAGCGCCTTGGTCGTTTGAATCGGTATTGTGCGAATGAGAATGCGACCTCCATCCTCAGTATCGCGTTGGTGAGTGAAGCAGAAGACCTACAAAATCAGTGGCTGGCTATTCTAAATAATGTTTTCAACGTATTCGAAGATTCAATTGCCAGTTTGCAATACTTGGTTGATGAAGAGTTACAATGGCTTAGCGCCAATCTCTATCCGTTAGGAGAAGAGAGCATGATACAGCTTAGCGCACGTTTGGCGGGTGAGGATGGTCGCTTGGCAGAAGAAAAACAGCGAATCGAAATGCAGGAAGTCCTTTTGCAAATCGACGGCGATATCATCGAAGCCAGGGAGTATGCTGATGCGCTGGCGGAGATCGATGAGAATGAAGACGAATTCCGCCAATGCGCGAGAAATCTGTTGGGTAAGGTCTTGAAATTTGATGCTATCCGGGATGAGGATACTCCGGCAGCACTCCGGTATCGTTTCAATCCGGGGGATTGGAATGCTGGTACCTTAGTCAGCCCCCAGCGCTTACAAAAACACTGCCTGCTCGGCTTTGATCTCAAGAAGTCAGGCGGAAATTCTCCTGTGACTTGGCCATTGAGCTATAGGCGCTCAGATTCTACTCAAGGTAAAATCCGCCCTGCACGGCTAGGCGAACCTTTCCACGATGCCATCCTGCGACTGCTTGATTATGAAGAGCGTGGTATAGCTAGCGCGGTTCTACGCATCACACCCGGGATGGGTGAAGAGCAAAAAATTTTTTTCCGCTACGATTTCCTGATTGAGGCCGATGTTAACACTCCAGCGCAACAGCGCTTGGCTGACTATTTGATGCCACCTCAAACCATGACCCTATGGCTGAACCAGGCGGGTGAGCACATCACCGATGCGGACGTAATGACTATATTGGATGAGCCTTATTCTCCGCAGAAGCGTGGCGGGCGTCACCTTAACCTGAATGAACAGCGTTGGGCGCAGATTGCCGATTGTTTCAGTGCCAAAGAGTGGCGAACTTGGTGTAATGATAGCTACAGTATTGCCCAGCAATTAGCGGTGGGCCAGTTCGCTGCACAACAGGCTCTCGGCTTAAGCCGCCTAGAGAATTATTTGAGTAGCGCCTTGCTACACCACGCTGACCAGCAGGAGACCGGGCAGACGCTGCGCCATGGTATTACGTGGCCGAAGATCACCACCTTGGCAACACGTGCGTTAATTATTGCGTCAGAAGCCCTACTGCACAAGGATTCACAGCTCTGATGAAACTGGCGCAACTGATTGAGCAACCTAGTATTACATCAGCATTGAAGGAGTGCCTGCTTCCGGATGCGACCGCCGGGCATCTCGATCGCCGGGCGCTAATTCGTGACTGGCTATACTTGGAAAAATATTCCCACCACAGCGATAACGAGTTGACGGTCCCTGATGATAGCTACCCTGGTTGGCCAAGTCTGGGAGAGTGGGAAGCCAGCGGTATTCACTGTCAACGACTAGGTCACACCTTTTTGCTCAGTGCTGGTCCTGCCTGGTGCCCGCAGTGGCTGGAACAGGGAGATATCACACCTTTTCTTGATAACGATCTGCACCAATTACGTCGCCAGGACACACGAGTGCCGATGGACCATATCCTGCGCCCAGTTTTGAAGTTTGATTACTACCAAGCTCTAGGCCAGCGAGATGCGGTACGCCGGGCGCTGTTCGCCCCGCCGGGCAGTACGCTGCTGGTTAATTTGCCCACCGGCACTGGTAAGACGTTGGTGGCTCAGGTACTGACATTAATGGCTCCGCCGCAGGGGGCTATGTGCCTATTGATAGCGCCAACAACTGCGCTGGTGATGGAGCTAACAAGTAGATTCCGCGAACTGTTAAGCGAAGCCGGTGCTCGAGCTGAATCGGTCTCTGCTTGGTACAGCGACTTGCCGGCGCAGGATAAAAGTGATACGCGTCAGCGTATTAGAGTCGGGGAACAGAGACTGATCGTCACATCTCCCGAAGCTGCCTGTGGCTCACTGCAGTTTGCCCTTTTTGAAGCGGCCAAACAAGGCGGCCTACGCCATGTTATCGTCGATGAGGCGCATATTGTCGCCAGTTGGGGCAATGGCTTTCGTCCGCATTTCCAGCAGTTAGGTGGATTAATCCGCGGGCTTAAACGCATCAGTCGTGAAGCGAAGTTAACACCATGTTCTACGTTGATTATGAGCGCGACCATCACCGAAGCTAGCCGTAAAACTCTGCGTGATACTTTCGATCAGCAGATGATCGAGGTCCACGCTAGCCATTTGCGCCCTGAGCCGGCTTACTGGTGCTATCGGGCGACAGACCATAGTGATAAACAGGATAAGGTGTTGCAGTCGTTGGCACATGCACCGCGGCCTCTAATCCTCTACGTGACGCGACCGGAAGAAGCTGAAGAGTGGGCGCAGATTCTGCGGGATCAGGGGTATCAGCGGCTTGCTACATTTACCGGTAATACGCCGGATCCTGCACGTCAGAGTCTGCTGGAGCAATGGAATAAAAATCAGCTGGATATCATGATTGCCACCTCGGCGTTCGGCGTTGGTATGGATAAAAATGACGTGCGTACGGTAATTCACGCCACCGTGCCAGAAAATATGGACCGTTTCTATCAGGAAGTAGGGCGAGGTGGGCGCGATGGTTTTGCTTGCACCTCACTTCTGATTTATGAACATCAGGATGTCAGCCTAGCAAAACGGCTCTCTTCTCAGAAACTCATTGGTCGTGAATTGGGCCTGGAACGCTGGAAAACGCTGTGGGAAAGGAGAGAACACGTAGGGGATAACTTATATCGTATTGATATTGGAAGGATCCATGTCAATCTTAGTTTCCATAGCGATGAAAACCAACTGTGGAATCTGCGTACTGTACTGATGATGGTGCGCGCAGGCGTGTTAGAACTGGATACTGACCTGCAAAGCCCACCGGATAAAAGCACGTTTGCCGATGTCAGTCACTATGAAGCGGCACTGGAATGCCTCTTGCAAAAGAATCAAAACTCTCTGGTGGTGCGCATCCTGATCGGTAACCATACAGGGGAAGCGTTATGGAACACGCAAATTATTCCTTCACGTGAAGAGACTCGGGAAGCGGCAAGAGCTAACCATAATGCGTTAATCAACTGGCTGCACACCCCCCAGCTTATCCCTCTGTGTGAGACTTTGGTGGACCTCTATTCCTTGATGGAATTTTCACCGGGCCACGCCTGCGGCGGTTGCCCCGCGTGCCGTAAGAGTAAGATGTTGAACAGCGGTTATGTGATCCCTTCACCGCTTCAACTCAACCCGTTAGTATCATCGCCTTCAGAGCATGTGTTAAGTCGTTGGCAGGAGTTGAGCGGGCTGTCCTTTTCCAGTTGCTTTATTACCTACCCTGAGGTGACTGATGATGAATGGGAACGTGAGGGCTGGTATCACCGTATCGCGACGTTGCTAGTACAGTTGCATCGCGCAGGGGTTGCCCAGCGCATATGGTCGGAACCTGCCTTGCTACATAACGTATTCAGTGTCATCCCGCGTGGTGAGCGCCTGACCCTGCTGAGCGACGAATTGCCTGTAGGCGGCGAACCGGTGGCGGATAACGATGTGATGAGTGAACTGGCTGAATTGGTACTTCCTAAGCCAGAGTATTGCACCAGTGGCTACCTACCTCCATTCACCCATGCACCATTGCAGTTGACATTGATCCCGCATGATATGCCCGATCCCCGCCACCCCAGAGGGGCGCATTACGTTCACCTCGATAATCACAATTGGATCACCATCGAACAACTTCAAAGGAAACTAGACGGTGTCGATTATCAATAATGCCCACGGAGGCAGTCAGTATGCCGTGCTGGCCGCATTTTATCAGGTGCTGAAAGCCAGCCCGAAAAACACGCTGCCGCGTGAAAAACTGATGGCGCTCTGTGCTCCAGCAACGTTGCAAACGGGTGACGCACCGGATGCAAGAGGTAAAGCGCCCCAGGAATTAAGAGCGTGGCTGGATCTGGGGATACTATCGGAAGAACCGGTAGGCGATACAACTGAAATCAGCCTCAGCTCGAACTATTTCAACACAAAAAATATGCCGCTTCGACAGGCTGCACGCCGCTGCTTACAGTCCCCGGAAAATAACAGTGACCTAAGTTCACGCGATCAACGTGCCGTTGACCTCACCCTGCTCGCAGCGCTGCTGCTGGCACTGGATGTGTATAACAACGCCGATATCAGCACGCGTAACCTGGAAGCGTTAGTAAATCAGTTCTTGCCCGATTTTCGCATCAATAAAACTAACGAAGTTCCGATTGTTCCTGGCTATCTAAACTGGCTGGGCTACGCTCAGAAAATTACCCGCGACAGTTACGCCATCGACCCCACCGATGCCATCCGGGAAGAGCTACCGTTCCTGATGCGGCCTGGAGAACAATTGCCCATCGACGAAACGTTGCAACGTCTGAATCAGGCACTGCCGGTGCTTGACGGTGGCTGCTATCGCCAGCAGGTCGAGGACCGTATCAGCCTGCATGGCTGGCAACCACTTAGTGCTAACCGCATTTCGACCTCGCTGTCGCGAGCGCTGCTGCGGCTTCAGCTCTCCGGGATAATCAACATGAAGGCTGAGTCTGACGCCAGCGGCGCAATGCAGTTAACCGGTAGAAAAGGGAGTGTATTGCGTACCGTAACCCATCTTAAATTGACTAGCTCAGGAGCCCGCTGATGCCACAATTACAAAGCTACTGGCCCGGTGAAGAGAACGTTACCGCCTGCATCCTGACCGAAGCCGAGTCACTAGCCGACAGCCAATTGCTGGCGGTCCATGAACCTATGCATCTCGACCGCGTCGAGTTTCACAGTGGTAAGGTCATTCAGGTGGGTGAGGGGGCGCTACTGGACTTTCTGCTTGAACATAATCGTCCATTGCCGCTGATTGGGGCTTCTGGCGTGGGGAAATCCCATCTAGTGCGCTGGGTTCATGCTCAACTCAAACGTCGAGAAGATCACGCGAAATATCATATTATTCGTATTCCAAAAAATGCGTCATTACCACGCGTGCTTACTACCATCTTAGAAGAACTCAACGGTGAGCAGTATCAGAGTATTCGCGAGAAGGTAAACGGGGTTGGGCAGCAGTTGATCCCTGAAAATGTGGCCGAACATATAGCTCTCAAGCTGCGTCAGGCACTGAACGCAGCTTGGAAGTCTGCCGTAGAAGAACTGCAGCAGGAGCAAATGGGGAAAATTCAGCTGGACGAAAGCAGAAAAAAAAAGCTGAAAGAAATCCAGCAGCACGCAGCATCAACTCGGCTTCCCGCGCTTTTTTTTGACAGTGTGATGACGCAGTATTTTACCGAGCCTGGGGCCTGCTTGCACAATATTGCGCTGCGCTTCTGTAAGGGTGCTGACGATGACAGCATTGCCAACCTGCGTTATGAAATGTCTTCGGAAGACTTTACCTTAAGTGGCCTGAATCTCAGGCAAGTTTCATCTGCAGTGTTCCCCTACTTGGTCAACCAGCAGTTGCTTACAAGCGATGAAAAAAAGCAAGCAGCGGCTCGCGTTGTCAACGAAGTGATCCCTCAGGCGTTGGGTGACACCTTTGGAGAATTGTTCAGCTTTAACCGGGCCAGTTTCCAGGACCTGATGCGCATGATTCGCCGCCAGTTGCTGGCAGAAGATCGCAGCCTGATCTTACTGGTGGAAGATTTAGCTGCCACCTCAGCGATTGAGGATGTGCTGATCGACTGTCTGTTGGAAGAGGAGGAGTACGAAGGCAAAAAGGTGCTGTGTACCCTGAACTCTATTATTGCAGTGACCGAGGGCCACGACAGCTTTAAGCGTCACCGTAATACTTTGGGCACCCGTGCCCGCTATGAATGGGTGATCCAGCAACAGCATGCCAGTGAAAGCGATACATCATTGAAAAAACGTGTTGTCGACTTCTGCGGTCGCTATCTTAACGCAACCCGCCACGGTGCTGTTGCGCTGGAAAAATATTACCACCAGCAGGATGGGCAGCGCTATCGGGATACTCCGGTATGGCAGGATCAGGAGGTACTGGAAAACGAATCTGCTGCGCCTGCGCTGGCGAGTTTCGGCCATAGCAGTCACGGCCACCCACTGTTTCCGTTTAATCCGGCAGCAATCGGACAGTTGGTTGAACGCCACTGTCAGGATAAAGAACACGGGTTGGTTTTTGTCCCGCGAAATATACTGAATGCTATCCTGCGTGAACCGCTAAAAAATTATCGCCAGAGCTATCTTGATGGGCAATTCCCGCCGTCAGGATATGAAGGGATTATTTGCGGTCAGGAACTTCAGCAAAGGGTGCGCCTGTCCGGTGTTAGCCAGCCCGAACGGGTCAATTCACTGCTGGCCATTTGGGGCGGTAACAGTGCCCACTTGGTTGGCCTGACACCAGCCATTTGTGAAGAATTCGGCATGCCGCAGGCTGCAGAACTGTTAGGTGATCCACCACCACTACCCGAAGGCGATGACCCACTGCCACCCGGAGGTGATGACCCACTGCCACCCGGAGGTGATGATCTACTGCCACCCGGTGAAGCTCCAGCCATTCAGGAATGGAAAGCCGCGCTGGAAAAATGGAACCAAGGCAACACGCTCGATCAAGCCAAAGCGCGTGATATCCGTAAGTGGCTACTTGAAGCGTTGATTGCGCGTATTGACTGGTCAACCGAACTAATCCAGACCTCGCTCACGGCCAGTTCAGCAAAAAACCAGGGAAGGATCCACTTACCCCGCGTGCTGGTGGGAAATCAGTCGCGCCCGCTTGTGACGCTTGAAGATACTCCTGAGCTGTACAGCGCCTGCTTAGCGATGGCGCGCTTCAATCTTTACCAGAACTGGGATTTCGAAGGTAGTGAGATCGATTACGCTGCCTTCCATAACTTTGTCGACCGTATTGAAACAGAAGTAAAACTCACCGTGTTGCAGGAAGAACGCGAGGAGCTTTCCAGTATTGTCAAAGATTTACAGTTGAGTTGTGCATTCCTTGGGCTGGATGGTTCTTCATCTCCAGTCTCGACAACTCTAGTGCAGGCCCTGTTAACAGAACCACAGTCTACGGACAAAAGTCATCCGCTGCTGGACGACTTCTTAACCCAGTCGCGAGCTAGCGTGATCGATGAACACCGGAACCTACGCGATCGTTTAATCGCGCTTACTGCGGCGAAAAAATCGGGCGCCCAACCTTATGCCATCAACGGATTAATGTTGGTGGAAGCGGCAAAAAGCCAACAAGTCGCCGCCGGGAAACGACCGGGTAAGATCCACGAGGTCAAAAACAGACTGGGTAGTTACCGGACCCTGCTGCTGAACACTCAGGAGGGCATTACTGAACGCCTGAGCGACGGCAAAAGCTCCAGTCTGGCAACGGTTAATATCTGTGACATCATGAAGGAGATAGTCGAACTGGCGAACAGCGCTGATGTCGTCCGCCCGGTGGGTGAAACGGTGCCGGTTCTGCTGAAGTTGTTGAAGGGTTGGAAAGAACCGGAGTTGAAAAACCAGATCAGACAACTGGAGAAACTGACTCTGCCAGCCGATAACCCTCAGGTGTTGATGAGAGAAATTCTTGCCGTCAACGGCAAACAATACGAGGCATTTCGGCAACTGCTGGAAGCTTGGAGCAAGTTCGAAGATGCTACCGGCAACTATCTGCAGCAGCGTCACCGTGATGAGGGGGGCGACCAGATTGAGGAAGCCGAAAATGAGATCGCACAGACCCTGACAAGGCTGACTGAACAGTTAGCGCTGCTGGAGAAGAACTTAGCATGAGTGAAGTAAGCATCAGTGAAGTGAAAATCTCCAGTGCGTCTGAAGAGATTAGCGTTTTCGCACGGCGCAGCGGTGAATTTAAAACGCGCCTTGAGCGCCATCAGCAACTGGAAAAGGCTCAGGAGATACGCAATAGCCTGCTGCAGGTGGCGCAAAAAATAGATGCCCCGGCGAAAAAACTGGCGCAGATCCTCACGAGCTATCTGCTGCTACGACAGGTTTGCGATAGTGAGAGTGGTAATCCAATTGTTGGCCTGTTTGACCGCGAAACATTTGGCAATCCACAGGCCCTGCTGACGGCCTTTCTTCAGCAGTACGGGACGCGTACATACGATGTTGCTCAAGCCCAGGAGTTTGGTCTGCTGGTTCTGGAAATTGAGCGCTTAGCCAGTACTCTCAATGAACATACCAGCACTGCGTGGCGTGAATACATCCGTACGTTAAAAGCCCAGTGGGAAGTGGATCAGAGGCTTTTCAGCAACCTTGCTCATCAGGAAGGGCAACGAAAAGTACAACAGCGCTATTGTGACCTTGTCGCTCAGTTCACCAACAGTAGTCGTGGGCTGCCAAAAACTGCTGACGAAGTTGAGTCCATAATCGATCTGCATGAGCAACTTTGCCACCAGCGCGATGCACTCAAGCTGGACGTGCCGGAAGAGGTCAATCTCTTCTTCAAAGCCGTATCTGGGCAAGGTGCCACGCTCGATATGTTGACGCCTAATGTACTCAGTTGGCTGACGGAAGAAGACGACCCGACGCGCTATCGCATAAGACGCCTGTAAGGAGCCGTAGTTTCTAATGGAACAGATTATTCGCGCAGTACTTGATGGGCTGGAGTCGCAGGAGGCGGTACTCCTCACTTGGGGTAACACACAAGGTTTTTTCACTGAGACCGAGCTCCGTAATATTATTTCTCAGGTCTTACAGAACCACCCGCTCGAGGCCAACGGCCTAACTAGTTTTGGCATAGCGAAAGTTATGATCGATCGTGGATTGCTACTGCGTCACCAGCAAAATGGTGTATCGGTGTTTCGTACCCGCATGGCGGAGGCAGTGCGCCTTTACAGCCAGTTGCGCCAGATGTTTCCTAAGCACGGCCTTAACAATAACTGGCGTACCGCATCGACGTTGGTGTCCGACTATCGCTTCTTACGCCGCCAACGCAAATACCCGAAGCGTAACCAACAGGCTGCTGAAGTTTTGCAGCAACTTGATGAAATAACTGGTTTTACCTCTACGCACCGCCAGTTACTGTCGGCCCTGCTCAGCCATTCGAGCGGAATGTACAACCTCGCCTACTTTCAACAAGAAGCCTGCAAAAACGTACTGCGCGGATTGCAGCAGAGCCAGCACCGCTCGACTGCTACCATTGTCTGCGCCGGAACTGGGACTGGTAAAACTTTGGCGTTCTATCTGCCTGCTCTGACCTTTATCGGCAGTGAACTGGTCGCCAAAAGAAAAGATGCGGTAAAGGCGCTAGCAATTTACCCTCGCAATGAACTGCTGAAAGATCAGTTTATCGAAACGCTGCGTCAGGTACGTAAACTGAACGGTTTGCTGGAAGAAAAAGGCGTGCGCAAAGTACGTATCGCCGCTCTTTTCGGCATGGTGCCGCTAGATAAAGACGCGATTTATCGTGACTACATGAAAACGGCTTGGAGCCGGCATCGTGACGGCATGTCCTGCCAGTATATTCCCTGCCCGACGGATAGCTGTCGTGGCAAAATGGTCTGGCGCACCGCTGATCTTGAAAACAGCTTTGAACGTCTGCATTGCGATAGCTGTACGCAGATCATCGAGCCTGATGAAGTGATCCTGACGCGTAAGCGTATGAAGAGCGAGCTGCCAGATATTTTGTTTACCAGCACCGAAATGCTGAATAAGCAGATGGGCAACCCGTTTCTGGCATCGCTGTTTGGCATCGGCAAAAATGTCGTCCCGCCATCGATGATGCTGCTTGATGAGGTGCATACCTATTCCGGCGTCAGCGGTGCACAGAACGGCATGCTGATCCGCCGCTGGCGGCATCTGTCCGGTGCTACACCGCACTTTGTTGGACTGTCCGCAACGTTGGAGCAGGCGACGCGCTTTATGGCTTCGTTAACCGGGTTGGAAGAGTACCTAGTGGCGGAAGTTAGTCCGATCGAAGACGATATGGAGACAGAGGGCGCGGAGTATATGCTGGCTCTACGTGGCGACCCGGCGTCCCGCTCTAGCCTTGTGTCCACCACCATTCAGGCCTCCATGCTAACCAGGCGTATGCTCGACAACGCCGCAGTGCCGGTCAGCAACGGTATGTACGGCACGCGCAGTTTTGTATTTACAGATGATATTGACGTCATTAACCGCCTCTATTTCCAGCTACTGGATGCGGAGGGTCGTTACTCGAATGGCAATATCAATGCCAAAAAAGAACCGCTGGCGATGCTGCGCGGCGATGCGCCAAATGAAGAGAAATTTACCTTTGGTCAGCAATGGCCGTTGGCTAAAATGATTGGCCATACACTAGATTCTGCTGACCGCAGCAACGTTAAGCGCACTTCTTCGCAGGATGCTGGCGTCGACCATGCTGCGGATCTGATTGTCGCTACCGCGTCACTTGAGGTCGGATTTAACGACCCGAACGTCGGTGCCGTTATCCAGCATAAAGCCCCGCGCGATAATGCCCAATTCCTGCAGCGTAAAGGGCGTGCTGGACGTCAACGAACCATGCGCCCGTGGACCGTGGTTGTGCTGTCCGACTATGGCCGTGATCGCATGGCATTTCAGTGCTACGAAAACCTGTTTGAGCCGGTATTAAAGGCGCGCCAACTGCCGGTCGGCAACAGTTACGTACTGCGTATGCAGGCGGCCTTTGCCACTATGGACTGGCTCTCCAGCCGTAACGAGTATCTTAATCAGTGGAATCGTGGTATCTGGGATGACCTATCCGTCCCGCAGGACAAAGGTAAGCCATCTGAAGCTCAGTCAAAGCTGGCCGATCTGATTGAAGACCTTCTGAACAGCCAGAAAACCCAGCAGGAGTTTAACTCATGGTTGGCTGAAGCACTGGGGATTAAGGACGAAAAACTGCTGCAGTCATTGCTGTGGCAACCCCCACGCGCGATTATGACCGCGTTTCTTCCTACGGTACTTAGAAGACTGCGCTCCAACTGGTCGCGCCTTGGCATTGAGCAGGCCGATAACTGCCGCAAAAACACGCCGATGCCTGATTTTATACCGTCCGCGTTGTTTAACGACCTCTGCCTGCCGGAGTTACAGATTAACCTGCCAGGTGAAGTCGGTCAGGAACCCGATGCGCACAGCATGCCGATTTTGCAGGGGATGAAAGATTTTGCCCCGGGGCGTATCAGCAAGCGCTTTGCCATCAAAAACATTCGCGAATGCCACTGGCTAGTGCCGAAAAAACTCGAGCTGAAAGATGGTTCGCATCCATTCCCGATTGATGATTACTGCCCGCCAGACAAACGGGAGTCCATGCCCGATTGTCACATTACCACTCGCACTGGCATGCAGGTTATCTCTTGCTTCCGTGCCTGGGAAGTGACTGCCAGCACGCCGCCAGATGACCTTAAATTGAGTGAAACCTCAAACGCGTTTCTTAACTGGCACAGCGAGATCCGTCCACCTCAGAACGGCATTCCTGTGGAAGTGCCATCCAACAATGACTGGATGGATATTTTCCAGCAGGTGGAGTTTTACAGCCATCAGCAGCACTGTCCGATCGAAGCCGTGCGCTTTGCTACCGGATCACGTGCCAATATTAAATTCAGCGACCAGCGTGAAGACCTGCAGATTGACTTCAAATTTGAACACCAAGACGAACCCGCGGCGTTTGGCTTCTCGCTGTGGGTAGATGCGATAAAATTCCAGTGTCGGTTACCTAATTTTGATCTCGCTAGTATCAGTAACAACCATGAACTGGTGGCCGGATTGCGCACAGCGCGCTTCCTGTATGAAGTCACCCATGACGAGGCAATCAGTGTTAATACTTTCCTCGGCGGTTGGCTGGCAGAAACTGTCCTGGCAGGTATTGGCAGCGAAGCAGTATTGAAAAACTGCACCCTGGAGCAGGCGTTCCGCGCAATGGAACACAACAGCGCAGGGATCGCCTTGATTGACGTTCCTGCTCGAATCTTCCAGACGTTGTATGATGCTAAGACCGGTGAAGAGACAGAGCAGGATCTACAGCAAAGCTTGCGTGAACTGTTGGCCCAGGCTCCGGTGATGGCAAGAATTGCCGACTGGGTGGAACTGCTGTGGCAACCGCTGGATAACACTTGGCTAGAGTGGTTGACCCTCAATTTCACCAACACTCTGGGTGCGGCGCTGCTGCAAACCGCTATGCAGTTGTGCCCAGATGCCGACGACAATGACCTAATCCTTGACCTCAACGGTGGGCCGGTGCGCACTGCGCTGCTCGCGCCTGACCAGCGAGAAATCTGGCTGTCGGAAACCACCGTGGGCGGTGGCGGTATCATTGAGAAGATCCAACAGATTTACCGTGAAGATCCGCGCAGTTTCTTCGAGTTGCTAGACTTTAACCTCAGTCCAGGCAACTACGAAACAATGGACAATAACGTCTGGCATCTGCTGCAAACCATGGTAAACCCGGCATCATCTCTGCCTGCGTGTATGAACGAAATGCGCCTTGCCAACAATCATGCCAGACAGGTTCAAGCGCAGCGCAACTTGCTGGGAGAATTGCAGCGCAGCGGCTTTATGACCAGCCACAGTTTCCTGTCGGCGATCAACACCCGCCTATTACGGCCGGGGACCGATGCCAGCAGCGACGTCTTTTTACTGCAACTGCAACAGAATTGGCGACAGCAGGAGCAGCGACTGGGCATTGAACTACCACAGCGTGTCTATGCCTTTACCTGTAGTCAGTCCAGCGCGCTTGACCAGCAACTACAACAAGCGAGCCAAGGGCAGCACAACTTGGAGAGTTGGCGTTTAAATACCTGTAATGGCCTACTGTGGCCACGCGGGTATACCATTCGTGATAGCTGGCTAACTTGGTACAACCCTTACAGCTTTGCCGGGCCAACCGAGCGCCTCCTGCTGGCCCATGTGGTGCAGCATAGTTGTGCTCAGGTGGATCTCAGCCAACCAGACTGGATGCAGCAGTGTCACCAGCATCTGGAAAATAATGGCAAATGCGAGTTAGTGGCCAAACCGGGCGATGCGATAAATGGAGCCATCGCCACTCTTTTAGTCACCCCAGTAGAAATGTATGGGTTGTTCTTCTACCCGCGCGTCAGTGCCATGCGTCGCCACAGCAATGACACCTTCGCTATGATTGAAATTCCGGAGGCGATCCAATGAATACCCGTCGTATCTTTAAATCCAGGACCTCACGCCAGAGTGAAGTTCTTGATGTACTCAGCTCCTTGTTGGTAGCGGAGATCGCTCAGCCCAGCACGGAATTGTGGATTGTCTCGCCGTGGATCACCGACCTCGACCTGCTGGATAATCGCACCGGCCGTTTCGACTACCTCGAACCGGCCTGGGGACAGCGTCAGGTGCAGACCTCTGAACTGCTGGCGCGTGCGGTAGCCAACGGCGGTACGCTTAAAGTGATGACCAACGAAACCCAGCACAATGCACGCTTTATCCGCCAGTTAACCGAACGCGTCGCCAACTACGGCATGCTGGATAACCTGTACATTGGTCAGAAAGAAGTGCTGCATACCAAAGGGTTCCTCGGAGACCATTTCTTCCTAAGCGGCTCAATGAATCTGACGATCGGCGGGATCGTGATCAATGATGAACAGATTAACTTGACCACAGACAAAACCGCCATTGTGCAGGCGTTGTTAGCATTTAACGACTTTTACCAACCGGCACAGGGAGGTGTGCAATGAACAGCGCTGATAGCGAACAGTTCCTGCGAACCTTTTTCCATAGAGAAAACAATATTATCTCTTGGGAAAAAATCGCGGGTGGCCTGCTAGAAGCATCAACCCAACAGCGGTTGACCCCCTGGCTTGACGATGTCCGCAACGGATGCTTCCCGGTGATCCTTCCGCGCGTTGTAAAGGGCAGCAACGACAAAGTCACCTGGTATGCAATGGCCGATGAGGAACGAGACTATGCGGAGTTGCGCGAGTTATTAGACGCGCACGTCGGCACCTCGTGGTCAGACTATAACCGCCAGCGCACGATGCTGGATCCGAGCGATCCGGTGGAAAAGGCGTTGATCGACCACTATAGCGATAGAGTATATAAATTTAGCTCGCTTTCTAAGTCGAGGATCCCAGAAATTTTTAATGGCATAGAACGCTTGCGCCAACAACTCGCCAGCCGCCCGAGTCATCAGCTCACACTTCTGCGCCCGCGTGGCCGTATTCTGCGTGATATCCGCGGCGCCTTGCGCCGTCGTGATGTGCCGCAGACTCGCCTCTATCTGCAGGAACTACGTGAAGCTGGTGGCATAGGCCATATTAACGAACTGTTTATCGAACTGCGCTGCATGGCTCTGGAAGGTGACGCCAAAAGCCTGCTGGATTCGACTCAGTTGCGACAGGTCTTGGATATGCCGCACCCGTTGGTGTTGGCTGAAGAAGTGATGACAGTCTTCTATCAGCAGTTTCTGCTGAAGTATGAGCAGTTGAGCGACCTCTCCACTCAACGACAAGCTTTTAATAATTTGCTGGTGAAAAACGTACCGCGCCTATTCCAAGTGACGCAAGGTATCAACACGCCATCGGCGATCAAAAATATCCTACTGTGGTTACTTTCTGACACACAAAGTGATCCGGCAAGACTGAGGGAACAGGCACAACAAGTGGTTGCCGGTATGAAGGATGCAACAGACGATGACCGGCACTGGATCCGCCGGTTGCTGGAAGCATTCCCGGCCGTTGCAGTAGCCTCCCTACCGGCGGTGAGCACCGATGAATTGATTGCCAGAGCCGATGAATATCCTGAAAGCGTTCTGAATGAGTTACTGTTGCTACCAGTCAGCGCTCGCGGCGCAGCCATTGCTTTGAAATGTGCCTGGGTCGTAAGCAGTGCAGAAGTTGCTGTGAAGGCTGTCAGTTATCTGCAACAACTGGCACAACAGGAGCGCGACTTATTGCTGGCGAAACCGGCCTTCCAGCGTTATTACATTGCCCTACAGTTGATGCTGCCATCCATACGAACAGAACAGGATACTGTCGGTATCAGTAATTGGCAGGACTGGTTGAAGGAAGTGCTAAATAACCCTCAATGGTCGGGGGCGATAGAAGCGGTAGAAAAGGCCAGCAGCCAATGGAACGCAGCAACTTTCAACCCAGAGGCATTTGTTTCGTTGCTGGATAAAACCAACAACTGCGCCAGTATGGTGTTGCGTGATGCTATCCCAGTGCTGCTCGAGTGGCTGGATAACCATCAAACCAGTGCTTCCTGGCAGTCTGTCCGGCTGGCATTGTTGCAACAACTGGCGCTGGACGACAACAGTTCACGCGAAGATATCTTTACTGCCTGTGAACTAGCACGCGGTTATTTAGAGGGCGATAGTAATGCACACGATTACCGCGAACTAATAGAAAATCTGCAGATGATGATCGAGAGTTCAGGTACCACCAGTGCTAGCGCCTGGCTGGATTTGCTGGAACTGTTCTTGGTCTACCCGACTGCTGACCAACTTGCCAGAGAACAATTATTCAATCTGGTACTCAACATGTTCTACCGCAACCCAGCCCGCTATAGTGAATTGCAGTGGAGCTTATTGGCTCAGTTTGCTGGTGAGTGCGGGCTGGTCTGTGATATTCCCCTACAGATTGTAGAAGATAGTGGGGAGAAAACTGATGAGGTTCGTGTCGGATCAACCTTGAATGACAAGGTAGTGGGCATTTATACACTGACGGAGTCGGTAGCACAGCGTGTGAAAAAACAACTATTAGCCGATTATCCTCAGGCTGATATTCGGCTCAACAACGATAAAGGCGGCTCAACCATGCTGCGTTCATTGGCGAAAGAAGCTGATATATTTATTTTTGCTTGGCTAAGTTCTAAGCATTCTGCTTATTACGCGATAAAAGAAGAGCGAGGGGATAAGCCTTTACTGCAACCTTCCGGCAAAGGCAGTACCAGTATGCTGGACTGCATACGTAGTTATCTGAAAGTCTAGTAAAGGTAAGACACTTAGCTGTAACGTATTTGCGCCACAGCTAAGGTCAATCTCGGGCTACTCACCCCGAAATACGCAACCCGCAGTACAGGTTTCTTTCACCATGACAGCACTCAGAATTGGCAACTGTGTTTTAACCTGATTCCATATCCATTTGGCGAGTACTTCGCTGGTTGGGTTTTCCAAGCCAGGGATGTCGTTGAGATAGTAGTGGTCCAGGCGATCTAGCGTTGGCTTGAAAATAGCCTTTAGTTCAGCGAAATCAATAATCCAACCTGTGTGTTTATCAACTTCACCAGTTATCTCAAGGCGCACGACAAAAGAGTGTCCGTGTAAGCGGCCACATTTATGGCCTTCCGGAACATTGGGAAGACGGTGTGCGGCTTCAAAGGTGAAATCTTTGTATAACGTAGTTTTCATGATGACCTCATTTTTTGTTATACAGTAACAATAAGAGCTAGGATTTCCTAGCATTTCTGAGTTAGCTCCTACTATTCTATTTATTGAGAAATATTCCGGTTGAGTTCAAACCGGGATGTTTTCGAATGTGAGCCTTTGCAAGCTGAGCATGCAACTAAATTGCGGGCTATCGTCGGCCACAGCCTAACATTGACCACTGCGTATGGTTCCCACTGAATGATTTAAAGATTGGCGGAAAGAAAAAACCTCAGCATTCTCATGCTGCCACAGTTGTTGGATGGCTTAAGTTTCCAGTACGACAAATCAGGCAGTAACGTTCACCATGGTAAACCGATACAGAACGGATTTATTGAGAGTTTTAACGGACCCTTTCGCGATGAATGCCTGAATGAACACTGCTTTAGCAACATCAGCCATGCCAGGAAAACCATCAGTGAATGGCGTCAGGATTGTAACGAATGTCGCCCACACTCCACGCTGAATTATCAGACGCCGTCTGAATTTGCAGCGGACTGGAGAAAGGGTAATTCTGAGAGTGAAGTAGTTTTTTCCCCTCGCTTTACCAGAAAATCGTAACAGGGAAGGAGCGTTAATCATGAAAAACAAAATGTTTCTGGGTGTCGTATTTCTCTTAACGGGATGCCCTGGGCCTGGTGATAGGATGGTAGAGCGAGAATCAACAACGGCATTTCTCAAAGGCAATGAAGTTTGTGTTGTGTCGCCACTGGAGCCACAAGAAAGAGTCACTGCCCTGCAAATCAATAGTGATAAAAGCAATTCCCTCCACAAGATTTTTGATGATAAGTCTGTTTATGTTCCAAAAGGTGAGTGCCTTCCTGTGTTCGGCTTTAAGTTCACAACCGGAGAGCGTTACTATTTTGCCTATGATGTTCAATCTGCAAAATCAGTATCGCATTTAGTCACGGCTGATTTTTCTTATCCCAAAGAATAAGAAGGCAGAACCTCCAATCTGTTAACCAAATCGCCATGCAATACAAGCGCTTGAGTAACCAACCTGAGCAAATCAACATTGTCGCCATGCTAGACTGGCTAAATATTTCTCCAATATGAACTCTTATAAATGAGGTTATACCTGCATTGAGTCGCCTGAGCGGACGGAATCCACTGAATGGGAAATGGTTATGGCGATGCCGGTCTCTGCCGCTGGTCATCGCGCTGCTGCTGACAGGATGCGCCCGCTCTGACGCATTGTGGACGGTCACGCATGATCTCTGCATGAATAACTATCATTACCGTCGCGATCCGGCTCCCTGCCAGCAAGTCTATCTTCCGCAGGACGCCACACAGGGCTACAGCATCATCCAGAATCCCCGCCACAAGCTGCACTTTATTCTGGTGCCCACAGTGGCGATGTCCGGCATTGAGAGCATTGCGCTGACGCGCCCCGGACGTCCCGATTATTTCGGTTACGCCTGGTTAATGCGTTATCGTCTGATGGCGGCCTATGGGGCTGAAGTGCCTGAGGATCGGCTCGGCATGGCACTGAATTCCGCTTATGGCCGCAGCCAGAATCAACTGCATATTCATCTGACCTGCCTGCGGGAGGATGTCTATCGCCAGCTTCAGGCCGAGCGCCCCTATATTAATAATGACTGGCGACCCTTGCCCGACCGTTTGCTGAATCACACCTACTATGCCCGACGCGTTATACAGCCCACGGCGATGGGGATCTATCCTGTCTCCTCCGTGGCAGACCATTTCCATCTGTCGCCGCCGCAGCTGGCGGAGTCTGGTGTGGCGCTCATCCCCACGACGTTCTCGGGAGAAAAAGGATTTATCCTGCTAACCACCCGGCGCGGCTGGGATAAGGGCAATCGGGCATCCGTTGAGTCGCTACTGGATAAACGCTGCGCTATTCTTTCAGCGCCGCCGGCTGACGTTTCAGTCAGGGAGTAACCAATCTTCATCACCCTGAACCTTCAACCAACCCAACCGCACTGCTGTAATTAAGCCCTCTGATAGCATGAACCCGGCTGAAGAGGACGAGATCACCCGCGCAGAAAAACCAGCTCATGGCTCACGCATGAATAAAGACCAGCGGCCCCGCGCGCTGCCAGTGGCATCCTGTCATGCACACGCTGTAAACCCTCCCTTTTTTAAACAGAGTCATCGACAGCGGAAAACTTCTGGTAGAATGCCATTAAAATGAAACAGTGTTTCATTTATTGAAAATCATCGGAGGCAATATGTCCAAAAATGCAGCATTACTCCTGGCCACAGGATTTGAAGAAGCAGAAGCGTTTATTACTCTCGATATCCTCAGCCGGCTGGGCATCACTGTCACCACCGTTGCCTGTCAGCCTCAGCGCGAGATCGTCAGTTACCACGGTGCTGTCATTAAAACAGATACGCTGATTGAAGAATTAGCGGACGCACATTTATTCGATGCGCTGATCATGCCGGGCGGGCCTGAAGGTTCTAAGAACCTGGCCGCCAGCTCTGCTGTTGCTGCCTTAATTCAGCGGCATGATGAAGCCGGTATGTTGATTGCGCCTATCTGCTCTGCCGCCGCCCGGGTGCTGGGTGGCAATAACCTTCTGAAAGGCCGTCGCTATACCTGTTCAGGCGAGCTGGGGCTGGAGGTCAAAGATGGCGAGTATGTAATGGAGGATGTGGTGGAGGATGGCAATCTGCTCAGTGGCCGGGGGCTGGGTGTCGCCTTCGATTTTGCATTAACGCTGGCTCAGCGTCTCACCGGTAATAAAGGCGCGGTCGATTTCCAGGCTGAACACATTTATTACCGTCCGTGGCTGAAGAGGTCGCTTCGCTAAACGCCCCTGAATTTTAGTCAGCCGCACAGAGCGCTGAGTGTTGTGATAGCAGCAAAAGAGACACCGAATCCTCAGTGTCTCTTTGAATCGCAGCCGTGTTCCACTAGTCATTGGCGACTGGCTTACCGATACAGCGCCGCTTTCCCCACTGAATTAAACAGCGCCATCTTCGCAGCGACCACTTCACCTGCCGCCTGCATCGGTTTAACGAAGAGTGAATTAGGCTCGTGTCCACCCTGTTTCAGTTCCTGTTCCAGCGCCACGAAGAAGGCCTTCTTCATATCGCTGGAGATATTGATTTTACCGACGCCATAAAGAATGGATTCCGCGACCTCGCTGTCTTTGTTGCCTGACCCGCCATGCAGCACCAGCGGGATATCCACCACCTTACGGATCTGCTGCAGACGTTCGATATCCAGCTTCGGCTGCTTCCCTTTGGGATAGAGGCCATGCGAGGTGCCGATGGCGACGGCCAGCGTATCGGTGCCGGTCTCGCGCACAAAGGTCTCCGCCTGCTGCGGATCGGTATAGAGAATCTCGTTACTGCCGCCTTCACCGCTGCCTTCCGCCACACCGATGGTGCCCAGCTCCGCTTCCACGGAAACATTAATCGTGTGCGCTATCTCGACAATCTTCTTCGTCAGCGCAATGTTCTGCTCAAAAGGATGAGACGAGGCGTCAATCATTACAGAGGTAAAACCGGCGTAGATCGCTTTCATCACCTCTTCCAGCGAGCGGCCATGGTCCAGATGGATCACCACCGGCACCCGTGCCTGAATCGCCAGCGTCCGCAGATAGCCAATAAATTCCGGGCCGGTGAAGGCCATCTCCTCAGGATGGATCTCCAGAATCAGCGGTGAATCCAGCCGCTCGGCAGTCTCAACCGCCACCCGTCCAAATTCCGCGCTGGCGATGTTGAATGCACCGACACCAAACTGATGCTGTTGTGCAACGCTGAGCAAGTCTTTCATGTTGTAAAGCATAGGTTTTATCCTTGTTGTTCAGGAACGGAGATATCTTTTTTCAGAAACAGCAGGATCAGCGCTGTCAGCAGACTGCCTGCAGCGATCGCAAACAGATAAGCCATGACATGGCTGATCACGTTAGGAATGAAGATGACGAAAATGCCGCCGTGCGGGGCGCGGGAAGCGCAACCCAGCATCATCGACAGGGCGCCTGCGAGGCCGGAACCCGCCACAATGGCCGGGATGACGCGCAGTGGATCGGCGACCGCATAGGGGATCGCGCCTTCGGTAATAAACGACAGACCGAGGATGTAAGTGACTTTGCCGGTCTCACGCTCCTGCTCTGTGAATTTGCGGCGGAAGAGGGTAGTTGCCAGCGCGATGCCCAGCGGCGGCACCATGCCCGCCGCCATACAGGCGGCAATCGGTCCATAGATGCCGCTCGACATCAGGCCAATCGCAAACATACAGACGGTTTTATTCAGCGGACCGCCCATATCAAAGGCCACCATCATGCCGAACAGCAGGCCGAGAAGGGCGGCGTTAGCGTTACCCAGAGAACTGAGGAAGGCGGTCAGCCAGCCGAGCAGCATTTTAATCGGCTCACCAATCAACAGCGCCATCAGTGCACCGGTCAGCAGCACACTCAGCAGCGGCACAATCAAAATGGGTTTCAGGCCGGCGACGGCTTTAGGCAGGTGAATATGGTTATTGATCAACAGCGTGATGTATCCGGCCAGGAATCCCGCAATCAGTGCGCCCAGGAATCCGGAGCCGGTGTGGATTGCCATCATCCCGCCCACTGCGCCCGCCACGATGCCCGCTTTGCCGCTGATCGACTGGCTGATCCCCAGTGCCAGAATCGGCAGCATCAGGGCAAAGGCCGAACCGCCGCCGATGTCAGAAAGCATCTTCGCTATCGGGCTGAAATTCGCGTCCCCTGGTGTGGCCGCGGTAATTCCGAATGAAAAGCTCAGGGCGATCAGGATGCCGCCCGCCACCACAAACGGGATCATCAGGTTCACGCCGGTGATCAGATGCACATAAATCTCTGACATCCACGAACGGGAACCTGACGTTTCACGGGCACTGTTAGCCGGTTCAGACGCATTAGTCGGCGATGCTGAATCCACCAGGCGAGGAGCCAGCTCGCCATTCACGATGGCGTTTAACAGGCCTTCGGCATCTTTTGCGGCTCGGGTAACGGGCACCTCAATCACGTTTTTGTGCTGGAAGCGCGCCATCTCTACTTTCTTATCCGCGGCAATTAGCACCACGTCGGCCCGATGAATATCGTCTTCGCTGAAAATATATTCGCTTTCAATCGCGCCCTGAGTTTCAACTAATACATTCAGGCCCAGTTTTTTAGCCGCTTTTTTTAGATTACTTTCGGCAAGGTAGGTGTGGGCGACACCTGTAGGACAGGCGGTAATGGCAATAATGTTCATAAACGTTCTCCAGTGAAAATTTTATATTTATGTTTTTCGGTCTGAAGGGATGGCTACAACCTGGAATACCTCCTTAAGCTTTTTATCTCATTACATTCTCTGATTTATTCAGGCTCCCGAGCGGGATAACAGTAAATGGAACATCTCTTCGCGATGTTTCACATTAAGTAATTGCTCGACTACATCTTCATCACCTAACGCGATGGATATTTTGGCGAGCATTTTGATATGACCGACATCTTTATCGGACTCTTTTACCGCAAAGAGAATAACCAGCCGGACTTTGGTGCCATCGATGGTCTCCCACGGAATATCTCGGCGTAATCGACCCACGGCAATCCGGGTTTTTGCGACGGCAGCGGATTTACCGTGCGGAATCGCAATATGATTTTCAAATCCGGTAGAGCCTAATTCTTCACGCAGATAAACATCCTTCAGAAACGCAGCTTTATCCGTGACCGCGCCGGTCTGGCAGAGCAGGTCAGTCAGCTGAGAAATAATCTGCTCTTTCGTCTGGCAATCGACATCGAGAATAATGCACTCTTCTTTCAGCACTTCATTAATCGCCACGGCTGTTGTCATGTTACTTCTCCATTATTAATTAATTGAATTCGATACCAGACACTCTGTGACTCTTGCGATATCTTTCGCCGAAAACAGGGCTGAAACATAAACCACCGGTTTTTCCAGCGGCTCCAGCCGGATAGTAGAGATCACCACATCACACTCATGGCGTTTCAGGGAGTCCGCGATATTTTTTCCAGGTACGATGTCGATGATCTTCCAGTCGGGAAAGGCGCGAATAATCCGCCCGTAAAGCAGCTGCGACGTGCCCAGACCGCTGGAGCAGACCAGCAGTACCCGCTTAACTTTGATGCTGTTTTCGATGGCCGCCTGGATATGCACCGTCAGGTACGCCACCTCATCGTCACTGATTTCATCCAGGCTGTACTCCTGCGTCAGTTGGTTGATCACCGCTTTGACGGCGGCAAACACTGTTCCCAGCTCGGTCTGGATATCATGCAGCAGCGGATTTTTAATCCGGATGTGATATCTGAGGCGGTTCAGCATCGGCTTGATATGCGAGGACAAGGACGCCTGCAGGTTCTGGTCGGTCGTGATTTCAATGTTGATGCGCTGCGCCACCCGGCTAATCAGCGCCTGTGCAAAGCGGATTTCACGTTCCGAAATCAGCGACTTATCCTGTAGTGGCACTTCACCGCCCGCTTTACCGGAGGAGACAAGATATTGATAGATCGAGTGAGACTCCTCAGCCACCAGCACCGTGTTACAGGCGGTCTCGATGCGCTCTACCACCGCCAGCGAAACCTGCCAGGCGTGATGATCGCTGACCCTGCTCATGGTCACTGCGCGCGCGTCGGTCCTGGGCATCGGCGAGTGACTGCGGTGAATCAGCACCAGAATGTGGGTAAACAAATTAATGTAGTAAGGATCGCTAATCGTATAGTGCAGTTGCTGTTCAATAAAATTGATGAGTTGCAGGGTAAAATGGACAGCCTGCTGACCAAATTTCTCTGAAAGCTCCTGCAGCGTGCTTTCATCCAGGCGGCTTTCCATCATGTCCTGACGGTTATAAATCGATTTTAATACCAGCGCTTTCATCGCCATGCGAATATTCTGGTCACTACCTTTGATACTGGTGCCGACGCGACTTTTCAATAACGTTAAATTAAACTGATGCAACCAGACTTCCAGTGTTTTTAAATCATTCACTATCGACGCACGGCTGATAAAGTATTTATCCGCGAGCTCGCTAATGGATGAACTTTTTGGTGAAAGCATTAATAAATCCGATGCTATTTTTAGCATTCTGAAGTTGCTGCTGAAATCATCCATCTCGGTTGAAAAAATCCGGCGCGCAGCTATTTCTGCCTGGGCATCAGAGAATTTAATTGTGATCCCTCTCCCACTTTTTCCGCTGATATTGATCCCCAAGTCAGCCAGTTTTTCATTAATGTCAGCGATGTCGCGGCGTAAGGTTCGGCTGGTGATGGCTGTTTTTTCAGAAATAAATTGCAGGCTCACGTAACTGTTATGAGAAATAAGCTGTCGCATAATCGTCAGTTGCCGCTCAGTCAGCGCCTTCATCATCATCAGGTTCCGCTTAATTTGTTATTCGAGGTGTCAGTTATCATCTAAACAAAGGCCCTCAGCCATGTAAATATTAAAACATGGCCACAACAGAGTGGGCCGGCTGACCACCTGATGGATCATTTTTTGAAATAACTTGGGATGAGGTGGATGAATAACCAAAGGAGATCAAGCCGGATTTTGCGAGCTGGCGGTCGCTGATATCCGGATGGCTCCTGTACGGGGTGTTGAATCACCATGCCGGGGAATGTGGCTCCGGAGCACGTCTCCACGTTTTTGGATCGTCAATAAAGAGTCAGCGGTCCACTGTCCGATGAGAACAGGCTTCTCATTCTGCACAGGCTCAGCAGTAGGGTGCACTTCCAGAGTCCAGTTTGGGCGTGACCAGCTACATCTGATGAGAAGCGAGTAAGCTAAACCTGGTGATGAGATCAAGGATGACGTGAAAAGTAGACACTATGATGACTTCTCACACAGAGTTCACAAGGAATTGTGGAATGGATACGGTTGAGGAACTTAACGGAACATACTTCTATGCAGGACGATCTAATCTGACAGCCTCTGAGCTCTTTTTCATGATTTTCGTCATCAATACTGCCAATCAGTTCGGAGTTAAAGATATAGCGGCAGTTGCTGCACTATTTAGTGGGGTCAACAATCAGGTTACACGAGCCAAACCAGGTGATGCTATTCCTGGGACTTCACGCGTCTCTAAAAAAATAAGAGGCCTGCTCGGGAATAGGATGTTTCCATTTGGTATTAAAATGCCAACATGGATCGGCGGTTACACACCCTGGACAGTAAAACGCAGAATGGTAAGGAAAGTCAGTACATTCGTTGGTCGAACGATTCCCCTTATAGGAGAGGTCATCCTGGTTGCTGATGTAACGCAAATAACGTTTTGCTCAGTACGCGACTATAACGTTATCGCACGAGGTAATGACAAATTATGGTAGATGATATTGAAAAGGATGTTATTGCCCTTGTTACTCGCTATAGCGGTGTTTATATATTCAGAAAAAAGAAACATGACACTTATACAGCCCATTCCAGCCTTCATTTTGATGTGAAACTTGATGTTGATGACGCTGAAGAGCTAACTGACGAATTTTTCAGGACGTTTGGTGTTGAGCGAGGAAAATTCAGGCTTGAAACGTACTATCCGGAAGTTAAGTTCTCATGGAATCCCTTTAGTAAACAGATTGTCGATGTTCCGGCTTTCACTATCGAAATGCTGATTGAATCAGCTAAAGCCGGTAGATGGTTATATGACTAATCACTAACAAGGAGCATGAAATGGCTGTACCTGTACACTTATTTTTAAAGGATGATGGCGGTGCCAGAATTCGCGGTTCTTCAGACGTTGAAGACCGGGAAGTAAGTATCGAATTGAGGAGTCTACAGCATAATCTGATGATTCCAACGGACCCGATGACTGGAAAGGTGACAGGAACACGTCAGCATTCCCCATTTCAGTTCAGCAAGGAGCTTGATAGTGCTTCGCCTTATTTGTTTAAAGCTGCTGCAACAGGTCAGACGCTAAAGTCAGCGGAGTTCAGTTTTTATCACATTAATGATGCCGGGCAGGAAGTTGAGTACTACCGCATCTCCCTGGAGAATGTGAAAGTTATCTCAGTCAGTCCTGTCATGTATGACACGCGCGGTTGCCCCGGCACAGGTCATCTGGAAGAGGTGGCACTGAACTACGAGAGGATCACTCACTTGTATAAAGACGGTAATCTGTTAGCGCATGATGCGTGGAATGAGCGGCCCACAGCGACAGCATAAACCTCTGTTGCTGTCCCTGAAATCTAAAAGCCTGCATAAAACAGGCTTAACACATCAACCAGAAAAAAACGGCTTTAGCCGGGTCATGAAATTATCTTCAACCACTCCAGCCGGATTTTTGCCAGTCAGGCGACCAAAATAAAGAATAAAGGGCAGTTCAAACCTGCCGGGCAGACTTTCCAGCCGGCAGATCAGAATGCAGCCTGATCGATCAATGCAGACAGCACTGCTTATATTTTTTGCCGCTGCCGCACGGGCAGGGATCGTTGCGGCCAGGCAGTTTCTCTGCCGCGACCGGTTTCTGAGGCACGGGAATCGCTTCCGGCTGAGAGATCCAGTGATCGTGCAGCGCCAGGGCGGCAGGGCGGATCGCCTCAATGCTGGCTTCCATTTCGTCTGGCGTCATGGCGTCGATCTTTTCGAGATTCTCTTCCACGCCGTGCAGAGCGATAGCGTCCAGCGCAGGCTGCAGATCCGCAGGCAGGGCAGACCAGTCGGTCAGCGCGACACCGCGCATGTAACCGAAGCACCACTCTTCCACCACGGTAAATTCCAGACCTTCCATCTCGCGGATGCCAAACAGCGGTTCAAACTGCTCCGGGAACTCAGATAAACGATCAGCCACATCATTCATATGCTGGAAGCACAGCGACATAAAGCGCGTCATTTCACGCTCGTTGCTCCATTTTGGAATCTGCTTCTCGCCGCCCCAAAGGGCCACCAGCCACTGGCTGGGTTCAACGGTAGTGGGGCCGGAGAGAACGGCAGTCAGCAGGCCATCCAGCTCGGAGACATCAATAATCGACGCTTCGCTGCCATATTTTTCCAGCATATCTTCCAGCCATTGCAGCTCTTTCTCGGACAGTGGGCCTTCTTTCATGCGGTTGCCTCCCGGGCATGTGAAAATTTCAGCGCGGCGTTGAGCCTTAAAACCGCAGCAGTGTACACCCTTGTGGGCGTTCAACACAGCTAACCCTGTCCGGCGCTGGCATGAGGTTAAACCGCGTTTAACACCATTTTGACCCCATTATGCAGGCGATAGCCTGCTGCACTTTGTGGTACATTTTTGCGCTGCAGAGAGGCTGCTGCGTAGTAAATAAAATTAACATGATGATTATTAAATGAAAAATGGATTTTCCGGCAGCCAGGCTTTAGCTGTATATCTCGCACGGCTGGCCGATAGCAGCCACGGGATCGGCAGAGTCATAATGCGATTTATGCCCGTCATGATCTTCCTGCTGGCGGGCTGTGGAACCCTGTCGCAAACCTCCGCGCCGGTAGGCGACCGCGTTTATCTGACGCACGCCACCTTTCACGAAAATGTCGATGACATCGTGCATCACTACATGCAGCAGAAGCAGGTTCCCGGCATCAGCATTGCCGTTATTCATCACGGCGGCCCGACCCGCTATTACCCGTTTGGCGTTACTGATGGGGCGCATCGCTATCCGATCACGCCCGATACCCTGTTTGCGCTGGGATCGCTGAGTAAAGGCGTGACGGCTGAAGTGATTATCCAGCTGGTTGAACAGGGTAAGCTGCGCTGGAGTGATACGCTGGCCGACCTGCTACCGAAAGAGGTTCATCTTAGTGCTGATGCGCAGCGCATCACCCTGCTGCAACTGGTGACGCATACCTCAGGCCTGCCGCGTCAGGATATGGACCTGCCGATGCTGTTGCAGTTCGTGGGTTATCTGGGCACTGGCGAGAATTTCTATGGCAATCTCGACAGTGACAGACTGCTGACTTATCTGGCGGACTTCTCTGCACCTGCGGTACGCATGCCACACTACTCCAATCTCGGCTATGCGCTGCTCGGTTTTATCATACGCACCCGTTTTCATCAGGAGATTCAGACGCTGGCGTCACAGCTTATCTTTACCCCGCTAAAGATGAGTCAAAGCAGTTTTGTCCCGGAAACGCTGCCAGGCTATCCGCTGCGTGCGCTGGGCCATGCAGGCGATCAGCCAAAATTTATCCGCCGTGGCTCGCTGACGCCCGACTGGCATTTTCGCGGCAATATGGTGGCGGCGGCCAGTCTCTACAGTAATGCGCGTGACCTGAGTGCTTATTTGCGCGCACATCTTGATGCCACCGATGATACGGCGCGGGGTCGGGCGTTTATGGCGGTGAACTGCGCATGGTATCAGCAGGGGACGCAGGCGCAGAACATCGCCTGGGTTACCGACACGATTGAAGGTCAGCAGATCACCTATCAGGTGGGGTATATCGGCGGTTACGCCAGTTTTATCGGCTACGATAAACGTAACGGCAATGCGATCGTGGTACTGCAGAACGGCTTTAACTGGAGCAACTATTTAGGCATTGCGTTGTTGGTCGATTTGGCAACTCAGGATAAAGTGGTCGTACAGTGATCCGTTACCTGAGCTGTGCGCAGTAAAGTGAATCGCGCTGTTTTGCCTTACACATAGCATTAGCGTACCGGAACTGAAGTGCGATAAATTTTAGCCTGACTGTCAAAATTCAACGTGGAAATCATTATGCGCAGGACTCAACGTGTACTTTTATCAATGGGATTACTGGTTGGCTCACTGAGCCTGATCCCCGCTGTACAGGCTGCTGGCGAAGCAACGGATAGCGTTCCGCCACCACCGCAGATTCAGCCTGCAAACCCGGGTGCCCAGCCCGCTACGCCTGATACGGGCAGCGTTCAGCCGGACGCTGGTGCCGCACAAAACCAGCCACAGACCAGCTCACAATCTAATGATGGCATTACGCCGACGACGCCGACTTCTCCGGCACCGTCCAACGGCGCACGCCCTAATTACGAACTCAGCACCATCATCATCGACTACAAAGAGTACAAAATCGGTGACATCGTGCCAGAGAAGTACACCGATAAAACGTACACCATCACCGAGTGGCAAAAGCGTAATCTGCCCGCCCCGCAGGCAAATACCCACTGGGCCTATATCAACGCCAACTACATTCTTATTACCAATGACACCGGCAAAATCGTCATGGGTAAATCAGGCGATATCTTCTTCCGTGGCTAAATAAAATCAGCCGGTCGCAATGACCGGCTTTTTTTAGCTGAAACGCTCCGCACCAAAGCTCGCCAGCATCGGATGCTTCTCACCGCTTACGATCTCTTCCGCCAGTAATTCTCCGACAATCAGCGCCAGCGTTGCGCCCGAATGCGTGAACGCGACAAAACAGCCCGGCACCTTCTGCAGTTGGCCCAGCACCGGATCGCCATCACCGGGAATCGGCTTCAGGCCAATTTTCCAGCTCTGGACGCTGAGCGACTCGCTGCCACGTAATAGCCTGCTCGCTTCGTCCGCCAGCTTCGCCACCACCTGCTTATCAATATGGTAATCGCCTCCGGCCAGTGGCTGGATATCTTCCTCATACCAGTCATGATCCAGAGCGTAACGGTTGCCAGGGTTGGGCCGGATAGCGGCGCGTGGCGTGTTCAGCACCGCTTTGAGTTCATGTTGGCTTGGTTCAGTGATCACCAGCATTGAGACGGGCGATCCGTTGGGGATCGATACGCCCAGTGGTGCAACCACATCCGGTGTCCAGGGGCCGCAGGCGACTACCACCGCATCAGCCCGCAGTTCTCCCAGATCATTGCGGATGCCGCAGGCACGGCCATGCCCGGTGATCACACTGGTTTTACCGGCGTGCTCTATCACTTCACCCCCGCGCGCCCGGAACTGATTCACCAGATAATCGGTCAGGTGTGGCAGGCTGACCCAGCCTTCACCGGGATTGAATATCGCCTGTGACGGCAGCGCATCGGGATCGATCGTCGCATCTGCCTGCGCCACGGTATCCGCGGTTATTAGCTGTGAGTCGTAGCCGTGTGCTTTTTCATAGGCATGCCGCGCCTGCGTTCCGGCCTCATCGTCGCTAAACCAACAGACCCCGCCATCAAAACGCAGCCAGTCGAGGTCAGGATGCTGAGCAAATAAGGTGCGATAGCGATCAATGCCCGCCATACGCAGCGCGTGATAGGGCAAGGAGCGTTCACCCGCCGAGTTAAGCCACGACAGCGAGCGTCCCGATGCCCCGGAACAGAGCGCGGCTTCGGTCACCAGTGTGACGGTGGCACCGCGTTTTGTCAGCTCCAGCGCCGTCGACACACCGATGACGCCACCACCCAGTACCACCACGTTCATTTCAGTTTTTACTGCCATTATCAGGTTCCTTACTCAGTTACAGCACTTCAGAGAGAAAACGTTGCAGACGCGGTGACTGCGGTGCATCAAAAATGGCGCCCGGCGGCCCGGCTTCAACAATCTCGCCTTCATCCATAAACACCACCTGATCCGCCACTTTGCGCGCAAAGCTCATTTCATGTGTCACCACTACCATCGTCATGCCGCGACGACAGAGATCCGCCATCAGCGTCAGGACACCTTTCACCAGTTCGGGATCGAGCGCGGAGGTCGCCTCGTCAAACAGCATGACTTCGGGATCCATCGCCAGCGCACGGGCAATCGCGACACGCTGCTGCTGGCCGCCGGAGAGATCGCGTGGCCGGTGGTCTGCGCGCTGACCCAGCCCGACCTCTTCCAGCCGCTGACGCGCTATCGCCATCGCCTGCGCTTTGGGCAGGCCTTTGACCCGCCACGGGGCCAGCGCCACGTTCTCCAGCGCGCTGTGATCGGGGAAGAGATTGAAGTGTTGAAACACCATGCCAATCCGCAGCCGCAGCGTATCGGGCTTGTCGTGCAGCACGGATCGGTCAGCCAGCAGGACATCTCCCGATTGCGGCTCATGCAGTCGGTTGATGCCGCGCAGCAGTGTCGATTTACCTGAGCCGGATGGCCCGATGATGCAGGTGGTGCTGCCAGGCGCAACCCGCAGCGAGACCTTACGCAGCACCTCAATCGGGCCATAGGCCAGCGTCAGCTCGCGCAGCTCCAGGCTGGCACCGTGCCAGGTCGCGTCCGTTGTGCTGCTCAGGTTATTCATGGTTGCCTCCGATGCGGGGATGCGTGATCAGTGCGCCGCTGGGCGGCCTGACTTCATCCACCTCTTTTAAGCCGCTTTGCGGAACCGTCAGGCGACGGCGACCAGTGCGATAACGCACATCGACATAGTTGACCATGTGCGTCAGCGGTACGGTGATGATCAGATAGAACAGTCCGGCCAGCATCAGGGGCGAGAGATTGCCGGTGAGTACCGCCGCATCCTGACCCACGCGGAACAGCTCGCGCTGCTGGGTCATCAGGCCCAGTAGATAGACCAGCGAGGAATCTTTGATGATGGCGATAAACTGGTTAACGATGGCGGGCAGCACGCGGCGGATCCCCTGCGGGATCACCACCAGTCGCATTGCCCGTCCATAACTCATCCCCAGCGCGCGGCAGGCTTCCATCTGGCCGCGTTCAACACTCTGAATACCGGCGCGGAAAATCTCGCCCATATAGGCGCTGGCGATCAGGCTAAGCGCGAAGATCCCCAGTGGGTAGGGTGTCGGACCGAACAGCTGATAGCTGAATCGCGCCAGGCCCTGACCAATCAGAAGAATAGTTAGAATAGAGGGCAGACCTCGAAACAGATCGGTATAGAGCCGGGCAGGCAGTCGCAGCCAACGTGAAGGCGAGATGCCCATCAGCGCCAGCAGAAGACCAAACAGCGTGCCGAGCAGCGTTGCCGCCAGCGAGATAATCACCGTGTTGACCAGTCCGGTGGCCAGCATCTGCGGCAGCACTTCCATCATTGATGGAAAATCAAAGAAGGTGCGGGAAAGAATGGTGAGCAAGTCCATCGCCGTCTCCATGCAGGGCGGGGGTTCCCCCGGTTAACTCAGGACGCGAACGTCCGCCTCTTTACTGGCCGCCAGGCAGATACTGTTTTGGCATCGGCGATCCGGGAAACCATTTCTCATAGAGCCGTTGCCAGGTGCCATCCTGCATGGCGGCTTTGATGGCCTTGTCCAGTGCGGCCTTGAAGGCGGGCTTGCCTTTGGCAATGGCAATGCCGGCCGGTGCATCAAACGAGGGGATGTCGGCGGCAGAGACCAGCCTGAAGCGTTCGGCATAGCTTTTTGCCGCCTCATAGTCGAGGAAGATGGCGTCTAACGTGCCGTTGTTGAGTGCGGAAACGGCGCTGTTGTTATCCGGGAAGCGGACAAGATCGGTCTGGGTGAAGTGTTCGACGGCATAGCTCTCCTGCAGCGTGCCCTGAACGACGCCAAGCCGGTGTTTCGCCAGGCCGGCGACATTCTTCACGCCGCTGTCAGCGCGGGTGAGAACGGTGAGAAATCCCGCCAGATAGCCGGTTGAAAAGTCGACCGTCTTTTCCCGCGCCGGGGTGATGCCGATAGCCGCCACCGCCGCGTCATACTGACCATTGGCCACTGCTGGCATAATCGCCGAGAAGTCTTGACCAATAAAATCGACCTTATCGATTCCGATTCGGTGGGCGACATTTCTGAAGAATTCGACGTCGAAGCCGGTGAACTGACCGCTGGCATCCGTGAAGGTATAGGGTTTGGAGTCGCCGACGCTGGCGATGCGTAGCTGGTCGGGTTCGATCAGCCCATAAGGATTGTTATCGCTGGCAGCCAGCGTACAGAACGAAAGTGAACCGAGTGCGAGCAGTGTGCCCAGCAGTTTGCCCCGGGGGGGTTGCGATTTCATAGCTCATCCGTTTTTGCAGGTTTAAACATCAGAGACTGTTGAGCCAGCGATTATAATTGAGACCGGTCTCAACACAGGTGGCACCTTAAGACATGGGCATTGTGAGACCGGTCTCAAGGGGTTACAATGAGTTTAAGCACAGCCTTTTTTCGGCGTCAATATTCCTGTCATCAACCTGTGATTCAAAATAATTATGACGAGTCAGAAACGGCAATCGAAAGCGCCTACCGTGGCGGATGTGGCACGCGCAGCAAAAGTCTCTAAAGCTCAGGCGGCGCGCGCGCTGGGAGGCTATGGGGCAGTCAGTGATGAAGTGCAGGAGCGGGTCAACAGCGCCGCCACCGCGCTGGGCTACCGTCTGAATGCTCTGGCCCGCAGCATGAACACAGGACGTTCCAATACCATTGGAGTGATTGTCGGCGATATCGAAAATCCCCACTTTGGCCTGGCGCTGCGCGGCATGGCCGATGTGGCGCGCACGGCCGGTTACCATCTGCTGCTCAGTAACAGCGATGAAAAGCTGCAGGCTGAGCAGGATGCGGTGCGGGTGATGCTGGAAAAGCGGGTTGACGGCATTATCGTTGCGCCCTGCTGTTCAGAGCACCATCTCAACAGTCACCTGACTCAGGTTCTGGAGGAGGGCAGAGCAGTGAAATTGTTTGATCGCGCTGTGAATGGCCTTAAAGTAGAGGCGATCTGCTGCGAATTTACTGATGTCGCCGCAGACGCCACCGCCCAGTTACTGGAGGCAGGCCACCGTTATATCGCCTATATCACCAGCATGGCATTGGCAACCGACTACAGCACGCCAGGCGATTTTGGCCTGACGCCAGTCGCCCAGCGCGTCGGCGGCATGATGCAGGCCTTTGCCGCCGCGGGTGTGGAATTTGATCCGACGCTGGTGAAAGTGAACGCGCTGGATGAAGTGGAAATCGCCCGTATCGTGGCCGAGCTGTGGCAGCGTCCGCAGCCGCCCACGGCGCTGGTGGCCTCTGACAGCGTGGTCGCGATGTGGCTGCTGCGTGAAGTGACGCAGCGCGGACTGCGAATCCCTGCCGATCTCTCATTTGTTATGTATGACAATTTTCCGTGGAGTGAGATTGTCACCCCGCCGCTGACGGTGGTGGCACAGCCAGTCTATGAGATGGGCCGTGAAGCGGCACGACGCCTGATTGCAGAGATACGCGGCGAAGCCGTCGGGCCGATGCCGCGCTTTGATGCCCGTCTGATGATTCGCCAGTCGATTGCCGCACCGGCCAGCCTCATCAGCGCGAAATGATCACGTTAGCCGGGCCAGCCAAGTAATCGACTTAGCTGGCCTGTGGCTGCGGTAATCTGTGTGTCTCTGCAGTTACCATATCCAATAACCAGCCCCTGCTGCACCGGTTCAGTCAGATAGAAAGTCGAAAGAGCACCAGGCGCGTAGCCAGCCTGGTGCAGCTTGCGGGTAATGGCGACGTCATCCCGATGAGGCTCGAGTGGCAGCACCAGATGCATACCGCTGTTACCGCCCAGCAACGAAATCGCCTGACCCGCAGCGCGCTGTAGTCCGGTTCGCAGCAATGCCTGTCGCTGACGATAGAGACGACGCATTTTGCCCAGATGGCGACGATAATCACCATTGAGAATAAAACGGGTCAGCGCCTGCTGCTCCAGACGGTTTCCGCCGCGCAGGATCTGATGCAGTGCCGGTCGAAGACGCTTGACCAGCGGCGCGGGCAGCACCATAAAACCGATACGCAGCGCAGGGAACAGGGTCTTGCTGAATGAGCCGAGGTAGATAACCGGGGCATTATCTGTCATGCCCTGCATCGCCATAATAGGCTCACCGTGGTAATGGAAGTCGCCATCATAATCATCTTCAATAATCCACGCCTGATGCTGTTGCGCAGCAGCAATCAGCGCCAAACGACGGGACGCACTCATTACTGCTCCGGTGGGATACTGATGGGTGGGCGTCGTGTAGATCAGACGGGGCGGGGTCTGTTCCCAGTGTATCGGCTGAGGGGCCAGCCCCTGGTGATCGGTGGAGATGGGGATCACGTTAAGTTCCCCGCCCTGCAGAGCCGCTTTGGCACCGCGATAACCCGGATCTTCAATCCAGCCATGGTCGCCCGGATTGCTTAGCAGGGCGACGCACAGCGTAAGCGCCTGCTGCACACCTTCGGTAATCACAATCTGTCCGGCATCACAACGTACACCGCGTGTGATCCGCAACTGTTGCGCCAGTACAGCACGCAGTTCGGGATCGCCGAGCGGATCGCCATAGCCGAGTAGCTGCGGTGGTGTGTGGTGCGTTACCTGACTCAGCGCTCGTCGCCATGCCGCCATCGGGAAATGGTTCAGGGCGGGTATGCCGGGACGCAGGGGTAGTGAGCCGGTGTCGGCCCACTGACTTAGATAAAAGGGATCCATCCGTTTTGCCAGCGGCCAGCTGGCTAACGTGTCGTCATCCGCCTGCCGGGCCGGCAAAGCCAGTGAGCTGATACGGCTGCCTTGCCTATCGCTCATCAGATAGCCCTCTGCCTGAAGCTGTGTCCAGACGTTAAGCACCGTATTACGTGAAACCTGTAGCTCAAGTGCCAGCTGACGTGTGGAAGGTAACCCTGTTCCTGCAGCAAGCTGACCCTGCAAAATGCCCTGCTTTATCCGCTGATAAAGTTGCTGCTGCAGCGTTGTCCCGCCGGCTGGTATCAATGGAGCCAGCAGCAAAGGGGGGATCTGTGGCTTCATCGTCTGCTCCCATGGATCTATCATTTTTCATGATTGTGGACCTTTTTAACCCACCATGATAGTGGCAATCTGCAGATATCATCTGTAGCCGGGAGGCAGCATGTCACAACATACTAATCAATATGGTCAGCCGGTCGGTCAGCCTCTATCAGACTGGCAACCCCGTCCATTACCGCAGCATCAGATTTTCACTGGGCAGGCGTGCCGGCTGGAGCCTTACAGCGTGGCACGGCATAGCGATGCCCTGTTTGAGGCGTGGTCGCAGGCTGAGGATGGGCGTGACTGGACTTACATGTTTATGGGGCCATTTAGTGACCGGCAGGCATTTCAGGATTATGCAAAGCAACTGGAGGCCAGTCGCGATCCACTGCATTTCGCGGTGATCGATCTTGCTACAGAGCAGGCGGTGGGCACTCTATCTTTAATGCGCATCCAGCCTGAACATGGCGTGATGGAGGTCGGGCATGTCGCTTTCTCACCCCGGCTGAAGCAGACCCGCATGGCAACGGAAGCGCATTTTTTGCTGATGCGTTATGCCTTTGAGACGCTAGGTTATCGCCGTTATGAATGGAAGTGCGACAGCTGTAATGCCCCTTCACGAAAAGCGGCGGCACGGCTTGGTTTCCGTTTTGAAGGCGAGTTCCGTCAGGCCATCGTCTATAAAGGGCGTTCGCGTGACACCAGCTGGTTCTCGATTATCGACAGCGAATGGCCACAGGTGAAAAAGGGGATGCAGCGCTGGCTGGCCGAAGATAACTTTACCGCCGACGGTCAGCAGCGCGAGAAGCTGGAAGCGCTGCGCGACAGGCCCTGAGCGGGGAACTGACCCGGTGAAGTCAGACAGGATTTCAGGTGATGGGCCTCTGCGGGAATCCGCAGAGGCGTGACCAGAAAAATGGGCGTTATGACTGTGGCACGATTTTAATTTCAACCATACCAATGCCTAATTTGCGCGGATCCTGACCGGTGATATTGCCGGTGTTACTCAGTTGCGGCTCCGGTGGTGCAATCACCAGACGATGGCTGGCAGTTGGATTGTCAAAATGCAGGGTATGCGTCGAAACCTCTTCACCCAGCGACAGCAACTGTTGCTGGTCGCCGACCCGAACCGGAATGGCCCGGTGTGCGTTAGGGCCATACGCGCGCGCGGTGATCACCAGATCGAACTTTGCGGGCAGCGCATCGACATAGTCGATATGCACTTCTGGTGCGAGATTGGCGTTAGACCAGCGTCCCCAGATTTCTGGTCGTGAGATGCCGCTAAAGCTTTTAACACTCTCCGGTGCGCCGGGCACGTCGAGTCGAAAGCTGTCGGCGCTGTAGCGAATATTGTTATCTTCAATACGAAGCTGCGCCAGGTTCTGCTGGTAACGCGCATCGCTGACGGCGCCGTCCGGGAACTTCACTTTGCCTTTCCACTGCGCTTTATCGACGTGCGTCACCGACGGCGTGCCACCGAACTGCCCCATCGCCACACAGAGATCGCCGGAGAGGGCCAGCGAAGGCTGCCAGAGCCGCGCCATTTTAAAACAGCGATCGACCCAGAGAAATTTATCAGCGGCGGCGAAATCGGCCAGCTGATAGCGCAGCGGAGCCGAATATTCTCCTTCCGGCATCGGCTCTACATGCTTGTCACTGATACGGAACAGAATCGGCAATTTAAAGGTGGTACCTGAGAAGCTGAAGGTATTCTTCGCCTGATCCACCGTGAAGTTGTCTATTTTCTTCGGGAAGTTCCACAACTGGATGATGTCGGGTTTCCAGCTCGTCACCTTACTTTTCATATCGTCGAACTGGGTGGAGAGCGAAATCGAGGAGAGGCTGCTGCGGCCCAGACCAATCGCATTGTCACCACCAAGAATATCCAGCAGCGTGGCCCCATTATCCAGCGTGCTGCGCTTCGCCTCCATCAGCTCCGCCTGCGGTTTATCGCCGCGAATCACCATGAACAGATTGCGACGAGGCTGCTTAACCAGCCACGCATGCGCCGTATTGTTCATCGCCAGATGATCGGAACTCACCACAATCACGGTATTTTTGAACCACGGTGACGCCTGTATGCGCGAAATCAGACGCGCAACATGCTCCTGCGAACAGGCAACTGCACTGAATGACTGGTTTGGTTTGCCCTCAATGCTGTAACTCCGGCGATCGCAGTTGCGCGAGATAAACCCGTCAGGATGATGGGTGTCGACGGTCAGGGTAAACAGCGCAAAAGGTTTACCGGCCTTTGAGAGTTCCTGATATTTCTCAAAGACTTCATCCAGCACGGTGTCGTCGTAATAACCCCAGTTATTGCGGTAGGTGGGATCGGCAACGCGGCTTTTCAGTTCCTGCGAACCATACAGGTTTTCGGGATCGAAACCGTGCGATTTCAGGAAGATATCTTTACCGGCAAAACGCAGATCGGCGCCCTGAATAAACCAGTTCTGGTAGCCGGAGTTTTTCAGGATGTCGCCCAGACAGACGTTCTGGGGATAGAAACTGGAGAGTGACGCCGACGCATTGCCGTCAAACGGGGCAAACAGCGGAATGCCACACTGTGAGGCAACCATGCCCGCGATAGTGTAATCGGTGCCAGGCAGCTGTTCGGTTTCGCTGAAGTCGATGCTCTGCTCTTTCTGCCGGCTTAACTCCGGCGCTAAGCCAGGAAAAGCGATGGGGTTAAAATAGGTGCGCTCTAAGCTTTCACCATAGATGTAAACCACGTTGAGGTGCGGCTGCTCAATGCGATTACGCGGCACTCTGTAGAAGTTGTCGAAGTCAGAATCCGCCAGTTGGGTATGCGACACAATCAGCGTCGCGACCTGGCGAAAAGCCGGGGTGGTCTGCACGGAGCCAAGCGCGCAGGCAGCCGCCAGCAGCGACCAGCCCATGTGATGGGGACGCTTACGCCGACGCAGAATCCACGACAGCAGACAGAACAGCAGAAACAGTACGATGATCAGCCCAATCGCCGGCACCACATATTTACTGACGCCCGCGCCGGTCAGGCTATTGGTCAGGGTATACAGCACCGCATCGTTGATGCCGTCACCCGTAAAATAGTTGCTGGCATAAAGGGTGGCGTTCAGCACAACGAAAAGCACCAGCAGAATCAGAACAACAATAAACCAGAATTTGTTACGCCCGGCTTTACAGGAATAAATGGCAATAGCGGCCAGAAACAAGGCGACGGACACCAATTCGGACAATGGGAAATCCTCTTTTCAGGGTTACGCGAGGCTTCACGCAACCAGCCATCTTCGGGGGATGGTTTTTCGACAATCTATATTGGCTGTCATCCGGCTGCAACATATCCGGCCCGAATTGTGCGGTGGAGAGCAGATTGGTTAATTGTCATTCCAGAAGGGAGGTTATCAGGCGTGACGGTGGCTGGCGCGCACCGTCAGCAGAGCAGAGGTCAGGACGTTTTTCAGAGTTTGCCGGTGAGATATTGTGCTTCGCCGTCGGCAAAACTCCAGTCACCTTTGTCGTTGGTGATAAAGCTGATCATTAAATCGTTGCCCTGCACACCACAATGTTCGCGCAGCTCACGTGCCAGCTCCGCCATAAAATGCTGTTTCTGTTCGCTGCTGCGTGGGCTGGTATAGACCCGCACCATTACCAGATTATCGCTGCGTGTAAATCCCAGTCCGGTATCCTGAAACACCATCTGATAGCGCTTGTTTTCCTGAACAATCTGGTAGCGATCGCGTTCAGGCACGTTAAAGGCCGTAAGCACAGCGCGGTGCGCTGCATCCAGTAGTGTACGAAGTTCGGATTCTGAACGACCCTGAATAACATCAAATTGCAGCAGTGGCATAGCGAATTCCTCATCATGATTAATAACGCTATGGTGACCGCTTTATCCGGCGGGAAAAAGCGCGTAGCCTGAAATGATTATTCATTATAGTGAACAATCACAATGAAAGAGATGAAAACGGATGCGCTGTGGGATCATCTGCACTGGCTGACCGTACTGGCAGAGCAGGGCAGTTTTACCCGCGCGGCAGAGCGGCTCGACGTCAGCAAAGCGGCGATGAGTCAGAAAATCAAAGAGCTGGAAGAGATGGCTGGTGTGTTGCTGGTACAGCGCACCACGCGCAGTGTGCGACTGACGTCAGCAGGCGAGAAGCTGGTGGAGGAGCTCCGCGAACCGTTTTCCCGCATCGAGCAGAGTTTTTTCAGCGTGAGGGATACCGCCGGACCTGTGCGGGGTCTGGTGCGGATGACCGCGCCAGTGGCGTTTGCCCGTCAGCAACTGGTGCCAATCATTGGCGAGTTTCTGCGTGACTATCCGCAGGTGCGTCTGCAGCTGGATGTGACCGACCGCATCGTGTCACTGAGCAGCGAAGGCTTTGATCTGGCAATTCGACACAGTGACACGCTACCGGAAACCCATGTCGCGTTGCCGCTATGCGATACCCGGACGTTGCTGGTGGCCTCACCCGCCTATCTCAGCCTGCAGGGTGTACCGCAGTCGCCACAGGATCTGGAGCAGCACAACTGTCTTTACTACCCACGTGGCATCGAGTCACCGCGCTGGCGGTTTGAGACGACAACGGATAGCGAACAGGTGCAGGTGCGGATTCAGGGCAGCTTTGCCACCAACAACAGCGAGTCAATACGCGATGCGGCGCTGCAGGGACTGGGGATTGCGATGCTGCCCGATTTCAGCGCCCGTGAGGCGCTGGCAGCCGGTACATTGCGGCAGGTGCTGCCGGCGTGGCAGCCTGTTGAGGCCTTTGCAGCCCGCCTGTGGATCGTCCGGCCCTGGGCGGCGCAGGTCCCCCGCGCGGTCACCACGTTCACGCAGTGGCTACGCGCGCGCTTTGACCGCTGAGGGCAATGCCAGCGCAGGCGGTGTGGTCTGCATCATCTCGCCGATCAAACTGCTGCGGTTATACAAACCCAGCCGCAGATTGAAGTCGAGATGTAGCCGCTCGTTGCCGGTTAATTTGATAATCGGCGGTGGCGTCTGTGGCCGCTGATGAAACATCACGGATTGCGCAAAGGCGCTGCTGCTGTCGGCATGTAAACGCTGATAGTACCAGGCGCTGGCTTCCCCTTTACGCAGATAGAGATTGGCCCGCCGGTATTCACGCATCGCAACCTGCTGTGCCAGCGACAGGAGCTGGCGCGAGGGATTATCAATATTCTGCACAATCAGCGGAAAATCATCGCGCTTCTTCAGTTCATGGAAATAGTTGCGGATACCCACGTTTTTAACCGGTGCCAGTTGTTTCAGCCATTCGCGAATAAACGGGTTTTGCGGTGGCGCGGCCAGAAACCAGCTCTCAGTAACAGGCGCCAGCAGATTCATCGTTGACTGCTCGCGGTAGTAACCGATGAGATCCATTGGCCGTGCCTCGTGCGCGCGATGTACCCAGGCAAGGTTCTCAAACAACAGGGTGCTGCAGTCGATGCCGATGCCACCATAACGGTGAATCAGCTCAAGCCGGATAATTTCACTTTTATGGGCCAGCGTCAGATCCGAAGAGATAAAGCTGAGTTCGGGCAGCCACTGCGACAGCGTGCGCTGTGTAATCAGATACACCTGGTGATCGGGATTATCCCGCCGGATTTTACTGATGTTCAGCGCCATTGAGGTGGGCAGGTGATCGTTATGCCAGACCATCCAGACAATTTTTGGAATCTCCGGCAGATCTTTCTGCTGCGAGACCAATACGACATTATCTTCCTGTCCCGGATCATATTCCGGTGCCTGACAGAGTCTCTGCTGTTTCTTATTCCATAACATCTGGCTACTGAACGATATTCTTTTCCAGTTACGCCAGATTTTATGCGCTGGACGTTGGCGATGTGAAGTCATGGTGCACCTGTTATTTTTATTTTCCCGTCACAGTACAGGCTCTGCCCGTTCCGCGTGCGGCGGCAACGGCTGGCATTGCATACTGGCTGCAATTCCGATGAGTGCGGGAATGAATGAATGGTTTTCCCTGGTGGCGACGCAGTGGTTTAGCGCGCGGAAGTTTCCTCACGGCTGTTTAATTGCACTGCACCTTTTTAATAAAGCATTATTTACACATTAGCTATGTCTTTTTTTGATTTTAGGATAATACGGAAATAATCCGGTCACCTTAGCGAAATAATAATATTGTCGCTGTTAATCATTTATTTAAATATGACGAAATCTTTAATTAAGGAATATCTTAATATCATGCTTTATTATCGGGCTGACATAAGGCCTGGTCACCGCAGTCGTGAATATTGCACTTAATAGGTGGGGTAAGCCCGGCTCATCAATCCGCAGCATCAGACAGGCTGAAGAGGATTGTCTACGCTTAAGAAGAACTTACTGAGAAAGGAGTGCGCATGCAGAGTGAAGCTTACGGTTTACTGGCGGTCGATAAACAGGGTAATCGCGTCCTGTTTCTTAATCCGGAAACCTTCGCGGTCGAGCGGGAACTGAACGCTTTTCCACCGCGGCCGCATGAACTCCTGATGCTGGCCCCCTGGGGTAAGGCCTATGTCCCTATTTATGGCGACGGCGTTCAAGGTAATAACCCGCATCCGGGTCATAAAGTGGCGGTCATTGATTTACAGCGTCGCGAGATCAGTGGCTTTATCGATCTGTCGCCGCTGCGGGCACCCCACAGCGGACAGCTGGGGCGCGATGGCAAAGTCTATCTCTGCTGTGAGCAGAGTGCCGCCGTGGCGGTGATCGATCCGCAGACTGACAAAGTAGAAAAAATTATCCCGATTCCTTCTCACAATGCGCATCGCCTGACGCTGTCACCCAGCGGCCGCAAGCTGTTCACGGATAACGAAGAGGATGCGACCATCACCGTTGTGGATCTCTGTGAAGCGGAAGGACGGGTGATCGATACCATCCTGCTTCCTGGCCCGATTGCGGGCATTGCCGCATCACCGAAACACCCTTATCTGGTCGCCAGTGCCGCTGACGCGCCGCTGCTCTATCTGATCGATCGGCAGAGCCACCGTATTCGCCAGCGCATTACGTTGCCGGGTCATCAGCAGCCTTGTCAGGTGGTTCGCTTCAGCGCCGATGGCGAACAGCTGGTGGCAATAGGGGATCAGGAACCGCGGGTGACACTGTTTGACGATCTGCTGAATCCGCTGGGCGATATCAGCGTGGGTAACATGCCGATGGATGGCTGCTTCACGCCCGACAGGCAACAGCTGCTGATTGCCAATCAGGATGATGGTACGCTGAGTGTGATCGATCTGGCACAGCGTAAAGTCATTGCCACGCCGCGTGTTGGCACGGGCTGTGAGGTACTGGGCTATTTTCCGCTCGGTCAGATAAACGGACGATGATAGATCGCAGTGCTCCAGTGACGGCTGCTGGCATGCTTCTCTGCCTGCCAGCCGCGTTTTCGTAACTCACGCGCAATCATTTTGTTCATGATGCCGTGGCCCAGCAGCAGTACCGTGCCTTGCTGTGAATGATCTATCAGTTTTTCTGCCGCCGCCGAAGCGCGGCTGCGTGCATGTTGCAGCGACTCCGCGTCGCCTGCATAACCGCAAAACCACAAAAGCCGCAGCAGGGCCAGCCAGCACACGGTCGGTAATTGTACCTCACCGGTTTTCACCAGCGGCACGGCGACTTCGCTGAACAGCGCATCAACCTCATGGGGTTCCAGACCGAGCTGGCTCAGTGAGGATTGCGCGCGGGGCAGGGGACTGCAGACGATAAACGTAGCCTGACGGGCAATTTCGATGCTGCGCGGCGGCGGTCCGTCACTGACCTGTGACAGATCGTACGCTTCGCACCAGTCAGCCAGTGCCTGCACACTCTGGCGACCCGCCGCCTGGTGGTCAGGTTTACCGTGTCGCATCAGAATAATTTTCATCGTATCTCTGTCCGGCCTTTTGGTCAGGGTAACGCATTGCCTGTGTTTACGGTGATTTTTCAGAATAAACAGCCAGTGTCATTTGCAGGTAATCTGCGCGTGCGATAACTGAAAATGATGAAGGGAACGTTGCCCCTTTTATCGTGCTTAATGATTAGTGAATCAGATAACTTACAGGCGCTGATGACTTTTTTTGTGCAATAAGAAGGCGGTTAACTCGCTGAATTTGCGCAAAAAATGGGTGATGACGGAATGTTATAATGAAGTTTTTCTAACAAATATCGTCAGGATCTATTGATTTATCTACGCGCGTAGATACACTAAGTCTCCAGTGATTGCTCACGGTGCCCGATGCACAGTAGGCTCCATCGATTGTTAAGTTATATTCGCTCAGTTTAAGCGACCGGTGAAAAATACACCGGCGAAAGGGGGCGATGAATACGATTCCAACACCAGGGAATCCTTTAACCTTTCATCATGGTTCGCCCACTGAACGTCGTCACCGGGGGATTCCGCTTTCATCAGGGAATCGACCCATGGACGGGCGTTTATCGATCTGCATACTCATTCAGGGATAGGGTTATGACGGCACACAATTCCGTTAAGCAGCAGGCATCACTGTCATCCACTTCAGCCGCCGATGAGCGGTTTGACACCCCTTCAGGCCGCAAAGATTTCTGGCGCGCCACTTTCTCATGCTGGCTCGGAACGGCAATGGAGTACGCGGATTTCGCGCTCTATGGCCTGGCTGCCGGTATCATCTTTGGCGACGTCTTCTTTCCCGAATCAACCCCAGCCATGGCGCTGCTCTCCAGCTTCGCGACCTGGTCAGTCGGCTTTGTTGCCCGGCCCATCGGCGCGTTGTTTTTTGGCTGGCTCGGCGATCGCAAAGGCCGAAAGGTCGTCATGATCTCCACCATTATTCTGATGGGTGCTTCCACAACCTTTATCGGCTTAATCCCGGGCTACGCCTCTATTGGCGTATGGGCGCCTGCCTGCCTGGTTCTGCTCCGCTTTACACAGGGATTCGGCGCGGGTGCGGAGTTATCGGGCGGCACGGTGATGCTGGGCGAATATGCGCCGACAGAGCGCCGCGGACTGGTCTCTTCTGTGATCGCGCTGGGTTCCAATAGTGGCACGCTGATGGCTTCGCTGGTTTGGCTGCTGGTGGTGCAGATGGATCAGCAGAGCCTGCTGGAGTGGGGCTGGCGCATTCCTTTCCTCAGCAGTGCGCTGATTGCACTGGTTGCGCTGTGGATTCGCCGTCATTTGCGAGAGACGCCGGTGTTTGAGCGCAGAAAAGCGGAGATGGAAGCGGAACGTGCTGGCATGAAGGCAGCGTCGGTGGTCGATCAGCGGCCTTTCTTCCAGCGTACCCGGGCTTTCTGGACCATGGTTGGCCTGCGCATCGGCGAAAACGGCCCTTCCTATCTGGCGCAGGGCTTCATCGTGGGTTACGTCGCAAAAGTGCTGATGGTGGATAAGTCTGTACCGACCACCGCCGTGTTTCTCGCGTCGCTGCTGGGCTTCCTGATCATTCCTTTAGCGGGCTGGCTTTCTGACCGCTTTGGTCGCCGGATCGTGTATCGCGTTTTCTGTCTGTTGCTGATGTTTTACGCCTGGCCTGCTTTTACGCTGCTGGATACCCGTGAACCGATGCTGGTGATTCCGGTAATCGTGGTCGGTATGGCGCTGGCGTCACTGGGTATTTTTGGCGTGCAGGCGGCCTGGGGTGTCGAGATGTTCGGTGTTCATCATCGCTATACCAAAATGGCGGTGGCTAAAGAACTGGGCTCGATTTTGTCCGGCGGCACCGCACCGCTTGTTGCCGCTGCTATGCTTTCTTATACCGGTCACTGGTGGCCGATTGCAGTCTATTTCTCGGCAATGGCCGCCATTGGATTCTTTACTACCTTTGTCGCGCCTGAGACGCGAGGGCGAAATCTGAATCTGCCTGAAGATGCCATCTAGCAGTACCTGAGGATCTCATCTGCCAGAAGAGAGCGACAACCAGCAGGCCGTGTAAAGCGGCCTGTTTTTATGGAGGGACATGATGTGCCTAAGTCATTAACGGGAAAAGTGACCCGCAGAGAAGTTGCGAAAGCGGCAGGCACCTCAGTGGCAGTCGTCAGTTATGTCATTAACAACGGGCCGCGTCCGGTCGCTGAGGCCACCCGTCAGCGGGTACTTGAAGCGATTAAAGCGACGGGTTACCGGCCAAATGCCGCAGCACGTGCACTGGCATCCGGTAATACCAAGACCTTTGGATTGGTGGTGCCTAATATCGGCAATCCTTTTGTCGCCTCCATGGCGCACATGTTGCTGCAGGAGTCGATGAACCACGGTCACGTTATGCTGCTGGGAGATGCCGGTGATGACCGCAGGCGAGAACTGGAGTTAATTCAGGGACTGCTTAACCGTCAGGTGGATGGGCTGTTTTACAACAGCGTCGATCGCCATCCTTACATTGATTTGATTAAAGCCAGCGGTACGCCGCTGGTGATGCTGGAGCGGGTTGAGCCACAGCCGGGCGTTAACATGCTGCGGGTGAATGAACGTCAGGCCGCCTGGCAGGTAACGGCGCATCTGTTAAGTCACGGCTATCAGCAGGTCGGCATTATCAGCGGTCCGGTGGATATGCTCAATGCACAGGATCGCATCCAGGGCTGGCGTGATGCAATGCAGGATCGTGGCCTGCCCATTGATGAGTCGCTGATGTTTCCCGCCAGCTACACCCCTCAGGGTGGCTACGAGGCAGCGCAGGCTATGATCGCGCGGGGTTGTGTGCCGCGTGCACTGTTTACCAGTAACGAAGGTCAGGCGATTGGTGCGCTTCGCGCCTTTTCCGAACATCAGATTCGGGTGCCACAGGATGTGGCGCTGGTCTGCTTTAACGGAACCAATCACTCGTCATTTCATGTCCCGACATTAACGACTGTGCGCCAGCCACTGCGTGACATGGCCCGCTCTGCGATTCAGATGCTGAAAGAGGGCGAGAGCGAAGCGCAATTGAAGGAGTTTCCACACTATCTTGAAATCGGTGAATCCTGCGGTTGCCAGCCGCAAAGTCAGAGTTAACGTATAAAAAATATGAAAAGAATCATTATTGATTGCGATCCCGGCAACGGTATCGCGGGTGCCAACACCGATGATGGGCTGGCGATTGCGCTGGCATTAGCTTCACCTGCACTGTCGCTGGAATTAATCACTACCGTGGCGGGTAATACACCCAGCGACGTGGGCGCGCGCGTCGCCAAAGATCTGATTGTCCGGCTGGGATCGTCTGTTCCGGTCATCCAGGGTGCGACGCAGGCGTTACAGGAAGATCCTGCGCCGTGGCGTGAAACGCTGGATAATCGGGTCAATCAGCTTGCGCTGAGTGAGCTGTGGAAGGGCGTGCGTCAACCAGCAGAAATTGCAGCGGATGCGTTTGATGCTGCTGACGCGATGGGCAAACTGATTTGCGACAATCCGGGCGAAATTACCCTGGTGGCGATTGGCCCGCTGACGAATGTGGCGCTGGCAATGCAGCGCTATCCTGCGATGGCAGACTCTGTGGCAGAAATTGTCATCATGGGTGGCGTGTTTACGCTGGATGATTATATCAAAGACACCAATTTTGGCCTGGATCCGGAGGCTGCGCATCAGGTATTGCACAGCGGTGCCGCCGTGACGCTGGTGCCAATGGATGTCACCACGCAGACGCTGCTGACCCAGCAGGATCTCACCCGTCTTACTGCTGTCGATCATCCGCTGGCCGATTTTGTGCGAGACACGCTGCGTCCATGGATCAACTATTCCATGGAAACGCGTCAACTGGCGGGATGCTGGATCCACGATGCACTGGTTGTGGCCTGGCTGCTGAATCAGCGGGTCGCGTCAGGCATCGATTACCGTGTCGATATCGAGCTACGTCCCGGTGCAACACGCGGTAAAAGCTGGCGTTATCGTCAGCCGCTACGGCTTGCTGTCGGCGTACCTGAGCACTGCGGCGCATGGGTTCATGTGCTGCACCGCGTCGATAACACGATGCTGTTGTCGATCATCGAAGAGGCCTTTAAGCGGCTGACTGCGATGGGCGATTAACTCGCCCGCTTACTGGCGCGCCTGATAGGTTTGCATGATGCGGCAATGACCCTCAAAGGCTGATAAACGCTGTCAGGAGGTGTGCAGCATCAGGGCTGGATCAAGAGATGCAAAGCATTACATCGCTTCGCACACGTCGATCCAGCGGGCGTTGGTCAGCTCAGCCATCTGCTGTGGCGAGATGCGGACGGCACTGTGGATAGCGCCAGCGGCGGGTAACACTTCGTCGAAACTGCGCAGTGAGACATCACAGTAAACGGTCAGCGGATTCTCCAGACCGAACGGACAGACGCCGCCAACCGGATGGCCAGTCCAGTTAATGACCTCATCAACACTCAGCATCCGCGCTTTTGCGCCTAGCGCGGCTTTCAGTTTGCGATTGTCCAGCCGGGCATCGCCGCGTGTCACAATCAGCACGACGTCGTTTTTCACTTTCAGTGACAGGGTTTTCGCAATCTCTCCTGGCGTCACGCCATGGGCGCGCGCAGCCATTCCGACCGTTGCAGTGCTTTCTGCCATTTCGATAATTTCAATTTCAGGGGCGTGTTCGGCAAAGAACTGGCGCACGGACTCCAGACTCATCTTTCTCTCCAGGCTGATCGAAGGCGTAAAAATTGCCACAAGCCTCAGTGCCTGTAAACGAGATAAACGGAGAATTCGTGGTAATTACGTCTGTTTAGCTGCCGCTCAGGGTGCAATTGCCGCATTGTTCGACATCAGGGATGCGATAACGCTGGCAACAGCTGCGACGGACCAGTTCGCCATTGCGCATGATCATGGTGCGGTAGAGCGGATTTTCGCTGCCATCCAGCAGTTTCTGGTTAAAGAATAGCGCCTGCTCCAGTTGCAGCACCAGCGTCTCATCGATCTGACTTTTCAGCTCACCCAGAAACCACTGCAATGAGTAGCCCATGTTGTTCCAGATGAGTCGGGCGTTGATATCACCATGCTGAGTAATAGCATTAACCACCGGGATCAGATGCTGCTGAATCAACCGATCAATGCGCTGCTGAGGGTTAAGATAGCGGGCTTCTTCATCCTCCTGCACATCAATCCAGAACGTGGCCGGATGACCATTCTCATGAAAACCGACACGAATATGCTCTGGTGAGCAGTCCAGCGCGCGCGACTCCTGTAACAACGCCATGATCATCGGTGGCAGCAGCAGGCCGAAATACCATTGCGCCCAGAGAGAGAGCACCGGCTTTGCTTCACGAACCGCATCAGGATGCTCGCGATAAAGATAATCGCTGTAGCGCTGGATAAGCTGGGCAAAAGCCTCTGATTGTGACCAGGCAACGAGTGTCTGCGTGTCGTGCGGAGCGGGCTGGCTGAATTTAACAGAATCAAGAAGATAACTACGCTGTTGCTGCAGCCGCTCGTGCAGACTTTCCGCCAGTGGACGGTCATTCTGCCGAAAGATCATCGACTGAGCGTTGAAACGCTGTTCCTGAGCTGAAACGGTTGCCATGACGACTCGCGAAAAGTGTAGATAAGAAAGCAAATGATAATCGTTATTGATTAACTCTACAAGTCGCGTAAAAAAACGTCGCTGCCATCGGGGATTGGGTGGGGAATGCGATCAGCGAACAAACCCGTCTGCGCAGTGCAGAACCGGCCATAGCGCGGCAATGTCAGGGTTATTACCAGCCGAGTTGTGCTTAATCAGGCTGGTTCACTTAAGGTCTCATGCTGTTTTCGCGGAAGATCTTCCCAGGCAAGAATAGTATTCCGGCCCTGATTCTTAGCCACATATAATGCGCTGTCAGCATTGGCTACCGCCTGATCAAAATCATTATCGTAGATAGGCGCAATGCCGGCGCTGATGGTGACGTGGGTTGAAACAGTCTCATTAAAAAGATGGGGTATTTCTAAATCCAGCACATACTGACGGATGCGCTCTGCCAGTTTCATGGCGATGGAGCTGTTCACATTGGTCATTAACACCAGAAACTCTTCGCCGCCATAGCGGGTGACGACATCGCGTGAACGGACTGCATCCCGAATAGCCACAGAGACCCGCGCCAGTGCCTGATCACCCATCGCATGCCCATAATTATCGTTGTAGGCTTTGAAATGATCGATATCCAGCAGCAGCACATAGTGGCTGCCAGCATGGTTTTCCAGAATATTGTCCAGTCGGTTCTTCAGGCCACGACGGTTATACAGTCCGGTCAGTGGGTCGAGCATGCTGAGGTCACTGAAGGTCTCTTTCTCTTCATAGAGTTGGTGCATCAGCCGCAGGGTAAAGTTGTCGGCACGGCGACGCATAAGATGCTGGAGTGAGAAACCAATCAGCGGCAGCATAATGGTCAGCAGAATCAGCGGCAGGTGCTGCCCATTATCAAGCAGTAATACGGTGAGCACCGGTGGCGCGACATGGAGACAAAAAGCCCCCAGATAATCGCTCAGGGCGATGGCACTAATAAATAACACACTGATCAAACTGATAATAAGAAAGCCGCCATCAAAATAGAATACCTGATGAAAACGATAATTAATGTGCCAGGCCCAGAGCGCGCCCAGCACCAGCGCGACAGGATTTAAAAGGGGAAGTTTTACTTTAGACCATATTAAATGAGTAATTAACATTATGCCGCTAAAAGACGCGACACAAATTACCGGCAACGTGGTATCGATTTTCTCATTGCTCATTATTGGCAGCAGATAAAATAGCGAAACGGCGATATTTAAAAACAGAAAAAGCATCACTGAAAGCCGGTATTTACTCTGTTTCAGTTCTTCATATGATTGTAATTTCATTATAAATACTCGTGACGACCCTGAAATACCAAAGCGCAAGCCGGCATAAACAGGTTGTGCCAGACAGTGAGCAAATTATTGCTGGTGCTGTTATTAAAGGTGTTATCGGTCGCAATCTAGCATTTTCCAACTGGTCTGTCATCTTCGTTGCCAGGCGTGACAAAAACAGGCTGCAAGCAAAGCAAAACTGACATATGATAATGGGAATGCTTATCATTTGAGGTTTGCGTCATGGGAATAGCGATTATTGCGGCCTGCGGTTTGTGGGGCGTCAGTTGGGCGCTGGGTAAAAAACTGGATAGTGCGTGGGGCGTATTGTTGCCCTGCATCGCGCTGCCGCTGTTCGCATTATGGGAACCCAGCTTCAGCCAGTGGCGACTGGTGATGACAGTTGCGCTGCTGCTGACTGTCGTCATGCTATTTAACCAGCGTCTGCGTCACTATCTGTTATTGCCTTCGTGCCTGGCGTTAGCGGGCGGACTGGCGGCAGTCTCTGTGAATTTTCATCTGAGTTAATACAGGCGTAAAGGCGTAAAGCGGGTGTTCAGGGTGTCGCGACCGGGAAAGTGATGCCACGCGAAAAAAACAAAACAGGAAAGGGATAAAGCGACACTGCAACTAGGCAGCTGAAACGAGCAGAAAGCCAGAGGATGACAACGTTGGTGCGAAGAGAGGGACTTGAACCCTCACGTCCGTTAAGACACTAACACCTGAAGCTAGCGCGTCTACCAATTCCGCCACCTTCGCATCGAGTTGTCTGTTCATATCACCGCAATGGTGCGAAGAGAGGGACTTGAACCCTCACGTCCGTTAAGACACTAACACCTGAAGCTAGCGCGTCTACCAATTCCGCCACCTTCGCGCAGTGCTCGCGATATGAAACATGTGATTTTGGTGCGAAGAGAGGGACTTGAACCCTCACGTCCGTTAGGACACTAACACCTGAAGCTAGCGCGTCTACCAATTCCGCCACCTTCGCATACCCGTAACATCCTGAGAATGTTACAACCACGGAGGCGCATTCTAGAGATTTTACTCTTTGCGTCAACAACTATTTCGTCGGGCTGAAACGATCGCTGTAAAAAGCAACGTTTTCAGCCCGGCAACGCGATTAATGACGTTAAAAGCCCTTATCGTGTTTTGGCACCACGACCATAGACAGCGCGATAAACTTTAAAGCGGCCGGTCTGTGCGATGACTTCGTGGCTGCCGAAAGCTTCATCCAGCACCTGCGGATAAGGCAGGAACGTGTTCGCAACAATACGCAGTTCGCCACCGGTGTTCAGGTGCTTCACTGCACCCCGGATCAGCGCCTGTGCGGCGTCGAGGCTGGTCTGGGTGCCTTCATGGAAAGGCGGGTTAGAGATAATCATGTCGAAACGGCCGGTCACGTCAGAGAAGACGTTGCTGGCGAAAACTTCGCCCTCGATGCCATTGGCGGCCAGCGTCAATTTACTCGCTTCAATGGCTGCGGCATGCACGTCGCACAGCCACAGGCGTACTTTAGGCGAACGGGCAGGCAGTGAGGCGGCAATTACGCCTGCGCCACAGCCCATATCCAGCACTTTACCTTTAGTGTGCGGGGTAAAGGTCGACAGCAGCAGGGCGCTGCCGCTATCCAGACCGTCACGGCTGAAGACGCCAGGCAGAGTGTGAATGGTCAGACCATCCAGCTGATACTGATGACCAAAGGTGCTGGCATCGAATTCAGGCTGTTTGTCGAGGCGACCATGATAGAGACCACAGCGACGCGCGCTGTCGATCTTCTCCAGCTTCACCCACGACTCCAGCATGCCTTCGGCACTGCGGACGCCGCTGCGGTTTTCACCCACCACGAACACGTCGCAGCCCACTGGCAGCATTGAGAGCAGGTTCTCGAGCTGGAACTGTACTTCCGGCTTATTTTTGGTCCAGAAGTAGACCAGGGTATCGCATCCCTGCACATCTTCCGGCTGCGCAACCATTCCGTAACGCGCCTGCTCGCCCATACGGCGGCTCAGGTTTTGCCAGTGATGATATTGCTGGGTGTGAACGCGCGATGAGGCGGTTTCCAGCTGAGCGGGCAGGTCATCCTGCAGATCGCCAGCAAATAAAACATGGCGGGCGGTAAATTCATCACTGTGGCGCAGAATGACTTCGCTGGCCGGGGTAAAAGCAGACATGTAGGGCTCCTGTAAGATCTGAGCGGGGATTATAGTGGTTTGTTGGCGCATGTTCGATGGGTTTGCTAGCATAGCGTCGCATTCAGCTAGCAGAACAGGTAACACCATGACGTCCAGGCGCGACTGGCTTTTACAGCAAATGGGAATTACGCAGTATCAGCTGCGCCGCCCGCGCGTGCTTCAGGGCGAAATTGCCGTCACGCTGGCACCGGACACGCAGTTAATTATTGTCGCTGACGCGCCACCCGGTCTGCATGAACCGCTGATGCGCGATGTGCTGCATACCCTCAATCTGCAACCCGCTCAGGTAATGACCGTGACGCCGGATCAGCTGCAGATGCTGCCGGAAACGCTGAACTGCGCGGGCTGGCTGCTCGGCGTAGAGAGCGAACAGACTTTTAATGGCGTGGCATTAACCAGCGCCTCTTTCAATGAACTGATCAGCAGCGGCGTCGCCAAACGCGCGCTCTGGCAACAGATGTGTAACCATGACAGCCATCTCTTTACTCACCCCTGACGACCTGGCGCAGGCCTTTGCCATTGAGCGTCGTAGCCACGCGTTTCCCTGGAGTGAAAAGACGTTTGCCAGCAATCAGGGCGAGCGCTTTATTAATTTACGTCTCGACGCCGACGGCAAAATGGTCGCCTTTGCCATTACTCAGGTGGTGCTGGACGAAGCCTCGCTGTTTAACATCGCGGTCGATCCTGACTTTCAGCGCCGGGGATATGGCCGCCAGCTGTTGCAGCATCTGATCGATGAGCTGATCAAACGCAACGTGCTGACGCTGTGGCTGGAAGTGCGGGCCTCGAACCTGCCCGCCATTGCGCTCTATGAGCAGCTTGGATTCAATCAGGTCAGTCGTCGCCCCAACTATTATCCCACCGCCAGCGGCCGTGAAGATGCCATTCTCATGGCCCTGACGCCGTAGTGGTGTTAAGGAGCTTTAATGATTGATAACTGGGACTGCATCCTGTTTGATGCGGACGATACCCTTTTCCATTTCGACGCCTATGCCGGTTTGCAGCGCCTGTTCGCCGGCTATGATGTGCAGTTCACCGACCAGGATTACAGCGATTATCAGGCGATCAACAAGCCGCTGTGGGTCGATTATCAGAACGGCGCCATCTCAGCGTTACAGTTGCAGACTCAGCGTTTCAACCACTGGAGCGAAAAGCTCAGCGTGGCACCAGAGATCCTCAACAGCGGCTTCCTCAGCGCGATGGGCGAGATCTGCACGCCGCTGCCGGGCGCGGTCAGCCTGATGAACCAGCTGCATGGCAAGGTAAAGATGGGGATCATCACCAACGGCTTTACCGCGCTGCAGCAGACGCGTCTGGAGCGCACCGGCTTCCGTGATTACTTCTCGGCGCTGGTAATCTCTGAGCAGGTTGGCGTGCCAAAACCGGCGGCCGCGATTTTTGACTACGCGCTGGAGCTGATGGGCAATCCGGATCGTGAGCGGGTGCTGATGGTGGGGGATACGCCAGAGTCAGACATTCTGGGCGGCATGAACGCGGGAGTGAAAACCTGCTGGCTCGATCATGGCACCCGGCCGCTGCCAGAACATATTAAACCCACCTGGCAGGTTAAATCGCTGGGTGAGCTGGAAGCGTTGTTGATTGGCTAACGGAACACGCCTCGCAAATCCACATTTTTCCACTAATAAGGCCGCATTGCATGCCTTCAGACTGCTGAAAAACTCAAATCAAGGCACATCTGGCAACGATTGATTAGCTCAATACGCAGGGAACCGGGTCAGAGGAGGAAAGCGTCCCGCGCCATGGAGGGCGCGGGCCGAGCGGGCCAGGGATTGGCGTAAGCGACTTTCCGATCTGACCCGCTTTCCTGCGCAGGCTCGGTCTCACAGCGATCAGGCCAGGGTTTGTCAGCAGTCTGAGGCCCACACAGCGGGCCTTTCTCGTTTTATCTTTACCGCAGCGCAGAACACTACTCTTTCTTCTCGTCGTCCTCATCACGGTCCTCTTTCACCGGGGTGCTGGCGGTAAGCAGGAACGGCGACTGCTGCCAGCGGGTGCGGCGATGGCGCAGCAGGGTGCGGGAGAGAATAATGCCGATCGCCAGTGCCAGCAGCATCATCAGACGCAGAATATTGGTGGTGTTATCGACCTGATGCGAGTCGGTGACCAGCACGTGGGTATCCAGCGTCACGCGCAGGAAGCCCAGCGGGCCATCGCTCCCGGCCAGCGGCTGCACAATCTGATGGTTGAAATAGCTGCCTGCGCGCTGACCATCGAGCGCCAGCCGATCACGCACATTAATATTTTCACCGCTGTGCGCCACCAGACTGCCGTCGCCGTCATACACCGACGCATCCAGAATACGGCTGTTAGCCGTCATCTGATTAAGAATGGCTTCTATCTGAGTGCGGTTATTTTCACTGTTGTCCATCAACGGCTTAAGACTAAACGCCACCTGGCTGGTCAGTGTATGTGCCAGCTCCTCGACCTGTTCAGAACGCGCCGCCTGATGACCAAGACTGAACCAGGATGCGCCCTGCATCAGCACAACCAGCAGCGCCATGGAGATCAGAACGATCACGGTCCGATGTAAGCGAAATTTCAGTGCGGTTTTAGCCATTACTCATCCGGGTCATATCACAACAGAAAGCCTGGAGATTATGTTGCCAGAAGCGGCGCAGACAAGGTAGCCTCTTGCGTGGTTTTGTTGTCCCTACAGGAGCTCTGATGCCAAATCGTTTAACCTGGTGCGATCTTCCCGCCGATGTCTCCCTCTGGCCGGGTTTGCCCCTTTCTCTTAGCGGTGATGAAGTGATGCCGCTGGATTATCGCGCTGGCCGTACCGGCTGGCTGCTGTATGGCCGCGGGCTGGATAAGCAGCGGCTGACCGATTACCAGCACCAGCTGGGTGCCGCCATGGTGATCGTCAGCGCCTGGAACGTCGATGAGTATCAGGTGATTCGCCTGGCGGGATCGCTGACGCCGTTTGCCAGCAAGCTGGCGCACGACGCTGGCCTGGATGTTGCGCCGCTGGGCAAAATTCCGCATCTCAAAACGCCAGGCCTGCTGGTGATGGATATGGACTCCACCGCGATTCAGATCGAGTGCATCGATGAGATTGCAAAACTGGCGGGCTGCGGCGAGCAGGTGGCGGAAGTCACGGAACGTGCGATGCGCGGCGAACTCGACTTCACCGCCAGCCTGCGTCAGCGCGTCGCCACGCTGCAGGGCGCAGATGCCAATATTCTGAAACAGGTACGTGATGCTCTGCCATTAATGCCAGGCTTAACGACGCTGACGCAGAAGCTGCAGGCGCTGGGCTGGCAGATTGCTATCGCTTCCGGCGGCTTTACCTATTACGCCGAATACCTGCGCGACAAGCTGCATCTGTCGGCGGTGGTGGCCAATGAACTCGAAATTCGCGACGGCAAACTGACCGGCAACGTGCTGGGTCCGATTGTCGACGCACAATACAAAGCCGATACCCTGAAGAAGCTGGCGGAGCGTTTTAATATCGCGCCGGAACAGACGGTGGCGATCGGCGATGGTGCCAATGACCTGCTGATGATCAAAGCCTCAGCGCTGGGCATTGCGTTCCATGCTAAACCTAAGGTGAATGAGCAGACCGCGGTCACCATTCGCCATGCCGATTTAATGGGGGTGTTCTGCATCCTCACCGGCAGCCTGATCCACGAAGAGCGTTAACTGAGGTATTGATTTGGCCAAAGCGGCAAAACGCGCATTTGTCTGTAACGAATGTGGCGCAGATTACCCACGCTGGCAGGGGCAGTGCAGCGCCTGTCACGCCTGGAACACCATCACCGAGGTGCGCATTGCCGCCTCGCCCGCGGCTGCGCGTAACGAGCGCCTGAGTGGCTATGCCGGCAGCGCCGGAACCAGCCGGGTGCAGAAGCTCTCTGAAATCAGCCTGGAGGCGTTACCGCGCTTCTCGACCAGCTTCAAAGAGTTTGACCGGGTGCTGGGCGGCGGGGTGGTGCCGGGCAGCGCCATTCTGATTGGCGGCAGTCCTGGTGCGGGTAAATCCACGCTGCTGCTGCAGGTGATGTGCCGGTTGTCTGAGGGGATGAAAACCCTGTACGTCACCGGTGAAGAGTCACTGCAACAGGTTGCGATGCGCGCCCATCGTCTGGGATTACCCACCGAAAATGTGAATATGCTGTCGGAAACCAGCATTGAGCAGATCTGCCTGATCGCCGAACAGGAGCAGCCGCAGCTGATGGTGATCGACTCGATCCAGGTCATGCACATGGCAGAGATCCAGTCATCACCCGGCAGCGTCGCGCAGGTGCGTGAAACCGCCGCCTACCTGACGCGCTTCGCTAAAACGCGCGGCGTCGCGATCATCATGGTCGGTCACGTGACTAAAGATGGCTCGCTGGCCGGGCCGAAAGTGCTGGAGCACTGTATCGACTGTTCGGTGTTGCTGGATGGCGATGCCGACTCCCGTTTCCGCACCCTTCGCAGCCATAAAAACCGCTTCGGTGCGGTCAATGAGTTGGGGGTGTTTGCCATGACAGAGCAGGGCATGCGTGAAGTCAGCAACCCGTCCGCTATCTTCCTGTCACGGGGCGAAGAGGTTACCTCTGGCAGCTCGGTGATGGTGCTGTGGGAAGGCACGCGTCCACTGCTGGTGGAGATTCAGGCGCTGGTCGATCACTCCATGATGGGCAACCCACGCCGCGTGGCGGTGGGTCTGGAGCAGAACCGCCTGGCGATACTGCTGGCCGTTTTACATCGTCATGGCGGATTGCAGATGGCGGATCAGGATGTATTCGTCAACGTGGTTGGTGGTGTTAAAGTCACCGAAACCAGTGCGGACCTGGCGCTGATGCTGTCGATGGTGTCGAGCCTGCGCGATCGTCCGTTGCCGCAGGATCTGGTGATCTTCGGCGAAGTGGGACTGGCCGGTGAGATCCGTCCGGTGCCCAGCGGTCAGGAGCGCATCTCTGAAGCGGCGAAGCATGGCTTCAAACGCGCCATTGTACCGGCAGGGAATGCACCGAAAAAACCGATTGCCGGGATGCAGGTTTTCAGCGCGAAGAAGCTGGCCGATGCGCTGGCGATTCTGGACGATCTGTAATGCGCCTGCGGCCTGCCAGCCTGCGTCGCGGGCAGGCCGCTCCCACCTTAACCGCATTGATGCAGGAGGCACGACATGTCGTCGTTTGATTATCTGAAAACGGCTATTCGCCAGCAGGGCCATACGCTGCAACAGGTCGCTGATGCCAGCGGCATGACCAAAGGCTATCTGAGCCAGTTGCTCAATGCCAAAATCAAAAGCCCCAGCGCGCAAAAACTGGAGGCGCTTCACCGATTCCTGGGCCTTGAATTTCCGCGCCGCGATAAAACGGTGGGCGTGGTATTTGGTAAGTTTTATCCGCTGCACACCGGCCATATCTATCTGATTCAGCGCGCCTGCAGTCAGGTGGATGAGCTGCATATCATTATGGGTTATGACGAGCCGCGTGACCGTGAACTGTTTGAGAACAGCGCGATGTCACAGCAGCCTACGGTCAGCGATCGCCTGCGCTGGCTGCTGCAGACCTTTAAGTATCAGAAAAATATCCGCATCCACGCCTTTGATGAGGAGGGGATTGAACCCTATCCGCATGGCTGGGATGTCTGGAGCAAGGGCGTCAGCGCGTTTCTGAGCGAGCACGGCATTGCGCCGGATTGCATCTACACCAGTGAAGCGCCTGATGCGGAGATGTATCAGCAGCACCTTGGCATTCAGACCGTGCTGGTCGATCCCAACCGATCCTTTATGAGCATCAGTGGCGCGCAGATTCGTCAGGATCCTTTCCGCTTCTGGGATTACATTCCTACGGAAGTAAAACCGTTCTTTGTGCGCACCGTGGCGATTCTCGGCGGCGAGTCGAGCGGTAAATCGACGCTGGTGAATAAGCTCGCCAACATCTTTAACACCACCAGCGCCTGGGAATATGGCCGCGACTATGTCTTCTCCCATCTGGGCGGTGACGAAATGGCGCTGCAATATTCCGATTACGACAAGATCGCGCTGGGTCAGGCACAGTACATCGATTTTGCCGTTAAATACGCCAACAAAGTGGCGTTTATCGACACCGATTTTGTGACCACGCAGGCATTCTGTCTGAAGTATGAAGGGCGCGAACATCCCTTTGTGCAGGCACTGATCGATGAATACCGTTTTGATCTGGTGATTCTGTTAGAGAATAACGTGCCCTGGGTCGCAGATGGACTGCGCAGTCTGGGCAGTTCCGTGGATCGGCGGGAGTTTCAGTCGATGCTGGTAACAATGTTGCGTGAAAACAACATCGAATTCCTGCACGTGCAGGAAGATGATTATGACGCGCGGTTCCTGCGCTGCATTGAGCTGGTCAAAGCGATGCTGGGCGAAAAAAACGCCCAGCCGTAACGCCAGCTGTGACCCGGTCTGCCGCACGGCAGCCGGGTCAGCGCATTAATAGACCATGACCACTTTGCCGCGCATGTGGCCTTCCAGCACGCGCTGATGGGCGGCAGTTAACGTCTCAACGCTTAAGCCGTGCAGCGTTTCGCTCAGCGTGGTTTGCAGTTTACCTTCATCCAGCAATGCCGATACCGCATCCAGAATCTCGCCCTGACGCGCCATATCCGGGGTATTAAACATGCTGCGGGTGTACATCAGCTCGAAATGCAGTGCCGCACTCTTCAGCTTCAGTTGATCCATCGACAGCGGATGTTCGTTTTCCACGATGGTGCAGATATGACCCTGTGGTGCGATCAGCTTCGCCATCGTCTCCCAGTGACCGTCGGTATCGTTCAGGCAGAAAATATAATCAACCTGCTTAATGCCCTGTTTCTCCAGCTCACCGATCATATCTTTGTAATTGATCACCACATCGGCTCCGCGATCGCGGCACCACTGGGCGGAATCTTCACGCGAGGCGGTCGCAATGATCTTCACTTTGCTGCGCAGCTTCGCCAGGGGGATCGCCAGTGATCCAACACCACCTGCGCCGCCAACGATCAGCAGAGTCTGATCTTCCGATGCCGTCTCCAGGTTCAGTCGTTCAAATAAACCTTCCCATGCGGTCAGGGCCGTCAGTGGGATCGCGGCAGACTGTGCCCAGTCCAGACTCTCTGGCTTATGGCCGGTGATGCGTGAGTCCACCAGCTGCTCAGTGCTGTTGCTGCCTGGACGGGTCAGATCGCCGGCGTAGAAGACTTCATCGCCAGGCTTAAAGTTGCTGACTGAGCTGCCCACTTCCAGCACAACGCCGCTGGCATCCCAGCCCAGGATACGTGGCTGCTGTAAGCCGTTCTTCTTCGCCCCTTTGTGCACCTTGGTATCAACCGGGTTGACCGAGGCGGCTTTGACCTCGACACGCAGGTCATACTCGCCTGGCGTGGGGGTTTCAGGGAAAATTTCAGTAAAGTGTTCAGGATTTTCGGGATTAATTGCGATAGCGCGAATAGACATAACGTTTTCCTGTGTAGTTAAGCAAAGAGTCTGGCTCTTTTCTCTGACAGCCTGGTCGGGAGTCGGTGTACATACTCTCTATGGCAAGACCAGCTGTAATGATGAAGACAGGCCTTAAGTGTAGAACCTGATTTTAACGGTGATAAGATGGACAATCTTTCATAGAGTGTTCGTCTGAGGTGAACAATGGCATTTCGTCAGTGGCAGGACATGGCGCTGTTTGCGCTGGTGGCGGAGTGCGGCAGCTTTACCGGCGCGGCAGAACGCGCAGGCCTGCCTAAATCCAGTGTCAGTCAGCGTATCAGCCAGCTGGAGCAGCGGCTGGGGATTCGTTTGCTGAATCGCACCACCCGCCAGCTCAATCTGACTTTTGCCGGTGAGCGCTATCTGCTGCATTGTCAGGAGATGATGCAGGCCAGTGAACGCGCCGATCAGGCTATCGCCAGCCTGCGTGAAAACCCCAGCGGGCGTCTGCGCATCACCAGTCCGGCGGGCATTGGTGCCACACTGCTGGCGCGCTGTAACGCGGCATTTTTGCGTCTCTATCCTGATGTGACGCTGGATGTCTCGATTTCCGATGAGATGCGGGATCTGGTACAGGAGGGCTTTGATGTGGCGCTCCGCACCGGTCAGCCGCAGGAGTCCTCGCTGATTGGCCGCCGGATAGGCAACTGCCCACGACTGCTGGTGGCTTCGCAGCACTATCTTAATCAGCACCCGCCGCTGCTTCACCCGCAGCAGCTGTCAGCTCACCGCTGTATCGCGCATCGCGCATGGAATGAATGGGTATTGCAGCGTGATGGCGCGTTCTATCGCTGGCTGCTGCCGCCTGGCCATCTCACAGACAATTTACTCTATGCGCGCGAATCGGCGCTGGGCGATGCAGGCATTACGCTGCTGCCGCACTTTCTGACCGATGGGGCGATGGCGGATCCCCGGCTGGTGCCGGTGCTGCCGGAATGGGAAGTCGAGGGAAATGAGCTGTGGCTGGTCTATCCGGGCCGTAAACTGAATTCGCCTGCGCTGGCGCGCTTTATTGAGTTTGTGCTGCAGTCACCGGTGTTCAGAGAGTTTTATCGCTGAGTGAACCATCAAAAAGGGCGGCATCGCTGCCGCCCGTTTATTCGATTACTTCGTCATACGCTTGTACTTGATGCGCTTCGGCTCCAGTGCGTCGGCGCCGAGAGTACGCTTCTTGTACTCTTCATATTCGGTAAAGTTACCTTCGAAGAATTCGATATTACCCTCATCCTGGTAATCCAGGATGTGCGTCGCGATACGGTCCAGGAACCAGCGGTCATGCGAGATGACCATGGCACAGCCCGGGAACTCCAGCAGGGCGTTTTCCAGCGCGCGCAGGGTTTCGATATCCAGGTCGTTGGTCGGTTCATCGAGCAGCAACATGTTGCCGCCAACCTGCAGCAGTTTCGCGAGGTGCAGACGACCACGCTCACCACCCGACAGTTCGCCAACGCGTTTGCCCTGATCGACGCCTTTAAAGTTAAAGCGGCCAACATAGGCGCGGCTTGGCATCTCGGTGTTACCGATACGCATGATGTCCTGACCGCCGGAAACTTCTTCCCACACGGTTTTGGAGTTATCCATGCTGTCGCGGAACTGATCGACGGACGCCAGCTTCACCGTCTCGCCCAGCACAATGCTGCCGGAATCAGGCTGTTCCTGACCGGACATCATGCGGAACAGCGTCGATTTACCCGCGCCGTTAGGACCGATAATCCCGACAATTGCCCCTTTTGGCACGGAGAACGAGAGATCGTCAATCAGCACACGGTCGCCATAGGACTTACGCAGATTGCTGACTTCCAGCACTTTGTCACCCAGACGGGCACCTGGCGGAATAAACAGTTCGTTGGTTTCGTTACGCTTCTGGTAGTCCGTGTTGTTCAGCTCTTCAAAGCGAGCCAGACGGGCTTTGCCTTTAGACTGCTGGCCTTTTGGCCCTTTGCGCACCCACTCCAGCTCTTTCTCAATCGACTTACGACGCGCGGCTTCAGAAGAAGCTTCCTGCGCCAGACGCGCATCTTTCTGCTCCAGCCAGGAGGAGTAGTTGCCTTCCCACGGAATACCTTCACCGCGGTCAAGTTCCAGAATCCAGCCTGCCACGTTATCCAGGAAGTAACGGTCATGCGTAATCGCGACCACAGTGCCTTCGAAGTCATGCAGGAAGCGCTCCAGCCAGGCGACAGATTCGGCGTCCAGGTGGTTCGTCGGTTCGTCCAGCAGCAGCATGTCTGGTTTTTCCAGCAGCAGGCGGCAGAGGGCGACGCGGCGACGTTCACCACCGGAAAGGGTGGCGATCTTCGCGTCCCAGTCTGGCAGGCGCAGCGCATCGGCAGCACGTTCCAGTTGGGTATTCAGGTTGTGACCATCGTGCGCCTGGATGATCTCTTCAAGACGGCCCTGCTCAGCGGCCAGCTTGTCGAAGTCTGCATCCTCTTCGGCATAGAGCGCATAAACTTCGTCGAGACGTTTCAGTGCGCCAACTACTTCTGACAGCGCTTCTTCAACCGACTCGCGCACGGTGTGTTCAAGGTTAAGCTGCGGCTCCTGCGGCAGGTAGCCAATCTTGATGCCTGGCTGCGGACGCGCTTCCCCTTCGATATCTTTATCGATGCCGGCCATGATGCGCAGCAGGGTAGATTTACCCGCGCCATTGAGGCCGAGTACGCCGATTTTTGCGCCGGGGAAGAAGCTGAGCGAGATGTTTTTCAGGATATGTCGCTTCGGCGGAACCACTTTGCCGACGCGATGCATGCTATAGACGAATTGAGCCACGTTGGATTGAGCCTCTGGGTCTGTTGGTCGTTGGAATGATGTCGAAGTTTAGCCTTTTTCACCGTTTAATCCCAGCCGGGGGGCGGCGAATAATGCCCTGAGGGCGGTGATGCCGGACAAAGTATGAAATAACTGTCTGATTTCCGCGCGTAATCGCTGAAATGACGGCAGAGGCAGGCTCAGGGCAGGCGAAGCGGTATCGCCTGCTGCGCCAGCCAGTTCTGTAACGCCTGATCGGGTGCGCTGTCACTCACCAGCAGGTCAAAACGCTGCAGCCCGGCAATGCGGGCAGGCAGCACCTTGCCATATTTACTGCTGTCAGCCACCAGTACCGACGTTCGGGCACGTAGCATGGCGTGATGTTTCATCATCAGTTCATTGGTGTTGTAGCAGGTCGCCCCCTGATCTTTGTCGATACCCGCCGCAGAGATCAAAGCCAGCGTCGGACAAAGATCGTCCAGGATGGTGTGTACGCCAATCGGTGTAAACAGAGCGTTGTCAGCATGAAATTCACCGCCGCTGAGAATAACGTTACAGCCAGGTTTCTCTTTCAGCGTCAGAAAGGTGTTCATAGCACAGCAGATGGCAGTGAACGACAGCGTGTCGGGAATCGCATCAACGATATAGGGCAGGGTAGTGCCGCAATCGAAAAAGACCGTATCGTTTTCGTTAATCAGGCTGGCCGCCGCCTGCGCCAGTCGCTGCTTTCTGGCCGCATTCTGCCCATGCTGATCGCTGACAAAATAGTGGCCGGTATGACTTTTTGGGTCGCTGACAATGTAGCCGCCCAGTAACACCACGCTGGAGCCCGGTTCGGTTAAATCGCGGCGAACCGTCATCTCTGAGACACCCAGCAGCTGGGCCGCGTCTTTGAGATGCAGTTTATCGGTGCGTTTAAGCGCCTGTGTCAGCTTGTGAATGCGTTCGTCGCGCCGGGTTTCCATGGTCATCTCTGTTTACCTATCCTGCAATGCGGAGGAAAGACGCCGGAACCGACGTCAATACGCGACAAACCTCACAGATTTTAATGAGTTGCGTCTCATCCGCCAGGCTGGCAACCAATCTTACCCGCATTCTGAAAGGCCCGCAAACTTCCGCTGTGCGGTGACTACCGCTCATCGCCGCAGGCGTTCACATTGCTCAGCCAGCAGGCTCAATGATGTTATCTTGTTATAATAGTAACACTTAAAATCCCGCTCCCTGTCGCATATTGTCGATTTTGCGCACTCATGTTGTGGTTTTTGTCACATATTTAACTTTTAAGAAAGGTTATTGTGACTTTAATAACATTTGAAGTTTGCAAAATATCCAGGAGAAATGGTCATGACAATTGCGGTCATCGGCTCAAACATGGTCGATTTGATTACCTATACCAACAGCCTGCCGAAAGCGGGCGAAACCCTTGAAGCGCCTGACTTTGCGATTGGCTGCGGCGGTAAGGGCGCTAACCAGGCGGTTGCGGCGGCGAAAATGGGCGGCAGCGTGATGATGGTCAGCAAAGTTGGCGACGATCTCTTTGCGCCCAACACCGTCGCGAACCTGCAGCAGCAGGGCGTGGACACGCGATTTGTCACCACTGCACCAGGCAACTCCAGCGGTGTGGCACCGATTTTTGTCGATGACCAGTCGCAAAACCGCATTCTGATTATCAAAGGTGCCAACCAGCAGCTGAAACCGGCTGATATCGACGACGCGGCAGAGGCGCTGAAAGCCTGTGAGCTGATCATCCTGCAGCTGGAGATCCCGCTGGAGACGGTCTATTACGCCATCGATTTTGCCCGCCAGCATCAGATCAACGTGATCCTGAATCCGGCACCGGCCGTCGCTTCGCTGGATATTCACTACGCCTGCAAATGCGACTTCTTTATGCCGAACGAAACCGAACTGGAGATCCTCACCGGCCTGCCCGTCAGCACCGATGACGAGGTGATCCTGGCGGGGCAGTCGCTGCTGAAGCGCGGCCTTAAAAATCTGATCATTACTCTGGGCAGCCGGGGCTCGGTCTGGATGAGCGGCGACAAGGTGCATCGCGTGGCCGCGACGCCGGTTCAGGCGGTCGATACCAGCGGCGCAGGTGATGCCTTTATCGGCTGCTTTGCCTATCTGCTGGTGAAAACCGGCGATGTGGCCGCCGCCATGACACAGGCGTCGGCCTATGCCGCCTGCAGCGTCACCGGGCGCGGCACGCAGCGCGCTTATCCCGACGCAGAGACTTTCCAGCGTTTTCTCAACCGTAACTGAGGTTCTGCTATGCAACAGAAAATTGTTCAGCAATCTGATGGCTATCTGAATAAAACGCCGCTGTTCCAGTTCATTCTGCTGTCGTGCCTCTTCCCGCTCTGGGGCTGTGCAGCGAGTCTCAACGATATCCTGATTACCCAGTTTAAAAGTGTGTTTGCCCTGAGCGACTTCGCCAGTGCGCTGGTGCAGAGCGCCTTTTATGGCGGCTATTTTCTGATTGCGATCCCCGCCTCGCTGGTGATCCGCAAAACCAGTTACAAGATGGCGATTATGATCGGTCTGGCGCTCTACATTGCCGGCTGTATCGCCTTTTATCCTGCTTCGCACATGGCGACCTACACCATGTTCCTCGCGGCGATCTTTGCGATTGCCATTGGCCTGAGTTTCCTGGAAACGGCGGCCAACACCTACAGCTCGATGATTGGTCATCGTGATCATGCGACGCTGCGCCTCAACGTCAGCCAGACCTTCTATCCGATCGGTGCGCTGATGGGGATTGTGCTGGGTAAATATCTGGTGTTCCAGGATGGCGACAGTCTGGAGAGTCAGATGGCAGCCATGACGGCAGAGCAGGCGCATGCTTTCCGCCTGACAATGCTGGAGCACACGCTGGAGCCTTACAAATATCTGGTGATGGTGCTGGTGGTCGTGATGCTGCTGTTTATGTTCACCCGCTATCCGCGCTGCAAACCAGAGAGTAATGAGAAATCCCGGCCGTCACTGGGCGAGACCTTCCGCTATCTGGCGGCTAACCGTCACTTTAAACGCGGCATTGTGACCCAGTTCCTGTATGTCGGCATGCAGGTGGCGGTCTGGTCATTTACCATTCGTCTGGCGCTGACGCTGGGGGCGGCCAATGAACGTCACGCCTCTAACTTTATGATCTACAGCTTCGTCTGCTTCTTTATCGGCAAGTTCGTGGCGAACTTCCTGATGACCCGCTTCCGTGCCGAGAAAGTGCTGATCGCCTATTCGGTGCTGGGCGTGCTGACGCTGGCTTATGTGATGCTGGTGCCGAACTTTACCGCCGTCTACGCCGCCGTTTTTGTCAGCGTGCTGTTTGGGCCCTGCTGGGCAACGATCTACGCCGGTACGCTGGCGACGGTCGATAATAAATACACTGAAGTGGCAGGCGCGTTTATCGTGATGGCGATTGTTGGCGCGGCCTTTGTCCCGGCGCTGCAGGGCCTGGTGTCTGACACGCTGGGTTCAATGCAGCTGGCGTTTGGTGTCTCGCTGCTCTGCTTCGCCTGGGTCGGATTTTACTTCTACGGCGAACTGCGCCATAAAAAACAGCCGGTTGCGGCCGGTCGTCTGGTGGAGGAGTTACCATGAGAACCCGTTTACCCTTAGCGCGTGACCAGTTTCACACCACGCCCTCGCTGCTGCTGGAAAGCGATGACTTCCGGGTTGAGGTGTTTCGCTATCCGGCAGGAATCGAGGCAGTGCGCATTCATAACCGGCGCGGCAGCGTGACCGTGCTGCCGTTTCTCGGGCAGATGATCTGGGACGTGCAGTTTGACGATCATAACCTGACCATGGGCCACAGCTTTAAGCAGCCGCTGCCCGCGAATTCGATCATAGATACCTATGGCTGTTTTGCCTTTCATTCGGGGCTGCTGGCTAACGGCTGTCCCGCGCCAGAGGACGATCATCCGCTGCACGGGGAAATGGCCTGCGCCCGCATGGATAGTGCCTGGCTGGTGCTGGACGATCAGACACTGTCGCTGGAAGGGGAGTGTGAATATGTTAAAGGCTTCGGCCATCATTATGTTGCGGCACCCGCCGTTCGCATTCAGGCCGACAGGCCCCGTCTGACGATAGAGATGACGGTGACCAATCTGGCGGGTGCACCGATGCCGTTGCAATACATGTGTCACCTCAACAGCGCGTGGATCGATCAGGGGCGCTTCCGGCAGTCGATCCCCGAAGGGGCATTCCAGCTGCGTCGCTCGATCCCGGCGCACCTGCGACCAACGCCCGCCTGGCGGGATTACACGGATCAACTGGCGCGCGTTCCGCAGGCGTTACAGCAGCTCGATCAACCGCAGCTCTGCGATCCCGAGATCGTCTTATTTGCGGACGATCTGCCGCAGTATGGTGATGAGGTACAGTTTGAGTTGCATGCGCCGCAGGGCTACGCGCTGATGACGCGCTTCTCTACCGCGCAGTTCCCGCACGCGACCCGCTGGCTGCTGCACAACCATGACCAGCAGGTGGCGGCCTATATTCTGCCCGCCACCTGTCGGCCAGAGGGTTTTCTTGCCGCGCAGCAGGCCGGCACGCTGATCACCCTGGCGAGCGGCGAGCAGCGTCACTTCTCTGTGGAGACCGGCCTGCTCTGAGTCGGGTTTAAATCGCCACCAGGCCGCGCACACCTTCTGCTTCCATGGTGTCGCCGCGGCCACGCTGCACAATTTCACCGCGCGACATCACCAGATAGCTGTCCGCCAGTTCTGCCGCGAAGTCATAAAACTGCTCAACCAGCAGGATCGCCATATCTCCCCGTTGCGCCAGCTGGCGGATTACCGCGCCGATCTCTTTGATCACCGAGGGCTGGATCCCTTCGGTCGGCTCATCAAGGATCAGCAGCTGTGGCCGACAGGCCAGCGCCCGGCCGATCGCCAGCTGCTGCTGCTGACCACCCGAGAGATCGCCGCCCCGGCGTGACTTCATCGCCAGCAGCACCGGAAAGAGCTGATAGATCTCCTCCGGCACTTCACGCGCCTGCGCCGCCGGAAAGCGCGACAGGCCCATCAGCAGGTTCTCTTCGACCGTCAGACGCGGAAAGATTTCCCGTCCCTGCGGCACATAGGCGATGCCCGCCTGCACCCGCTGGTGCGGCTTGCGGCCATTCATCCGCTGCTGCTGCCACTGAATCTCGCCTGACTTCGCCGGGATCAGCCCCATCAGGCACTTCAGCAGCGTGGTTTTTCCCACGCCATTGCGCCCAAGCAGACAGGTGATTTCGCCAATTTTTACCTCAAACGACAGGCCGCGCAGAATATGACTGCCGCCATAATATTGATTCAGTTCAGTAACCTGTAACATTTTAGCGCCCCAGATAAACGTCGATAACCTGCTCACTGGCCTGAACCTCGCGCAGCGAACCCTCGGCCAGCACCTGCCCCTGATGCAGCACCGTGACATGGTCGGCGATGGTCTCGACAAAGCCCATGTCATGCTCCACTACCATCAGGGAGTGTTTGCCCGCCAGGCTGCGGAACAACTCGGCGGTGTAGGCCGTCTCTGCGTCAGTCATGCCTGCCGCCGGTTCATCCAGCAGCAGCAGATGCGGCTCCTGAACCAGCAGCATGCCAATCTCCAGAAATTGCTTCTGGCCGTGCGATAGCAGGCCCGCACGGCGCTGGCGTTCGCCACCCAGCCGCAGCAGTTTCAGCACCTCATCAATTCTGTCGCGCTGTTCGCTGCTGAGACGAGCGCGCAGGCTGGCCCAGACCGATTTATTGGCTTTAAGCGCGATCTCAAGATTCTCAAATACGGTTAATGCCTCAAACACCGTAGGCTTCTGGAACTTACGGCCAATGCCGGCGCGGGCGATCTCTACCGGCGACAGACGGGTCAGATCGCTGTCCTGGTCGTAGATCACCCGGCCGGCGTCGGGGCGGGTTTTGCCGGTGATCACATCCATCAGCGTAGTTTTGCCTGCGCCGTTGGGGCCGATCACGCAGCGCAGTTCCCCGATGCCGATCTGCAGCGAAAGATCGGTCAGCGCCCGGAAGCCGTCAAACGAGACGCTGATCTTCTCCAGTTGCAGGACGGGATCGCGCTGCGCCCGATGGCGATCCGCGAGCTGAGGTTGGGTAAACAGGGCATCACTCATTTTTTCCTCCGGCGCAGCAGGCCAATCACGCCGTGCGGCAGAAACAGTGTCACCAGGATGAACATCAGTCCCAGGAAAAACAGCCAGTATTCAGGGAAGGCGACGGTGAAGAAGCTGCGTGCGCCGTTAACAATTGCTGCGCCCAGCAGCGGGCCAATCAGCGTACCGCGTCCACCCAGCGCCACCCAGATCGCGGCTTCTATTGAGTTGGCTGGTGACATCTCTCCCGGATTGATAATGCCGACCTGCGGCACATAGAGCGCCCCGGCAAGACCGCACAGCACGGCGGAGAGCGTCCAGACTAATAGCTTGAAGCCGCGCGGATCGTAACCACAAAACATCAGACGGTTTTCGGCATCCCGCACCGCAGTCAGTACCCGGCCAAACTTGCTGCGCGCCAGGGTGAAGCCAATCACCAGGCTCAGCAGCAGCAGCAGTACCGTGGCGATAAATAGCCCGATGCGGGTTCCGGTCGCCGTCACCGAAAAGCCGAGCAGGGTAGTAAAGCCGGTGAAGCCGTTGTTGCCGCCAAATCCGGTTTCATTACGGAAGAACAGCAGCATACCGGCGTAGGTCAGCGCCTGGGTCATGATGGAGAAGTAGACGCCTTTGATCTTTGAGCGAAAGGCGAAGAAGCCAAACAGCAGCGCCAGCAGGCCCGGCACCAGCATGCTCAGGCAGAGCGCCCAGGCGAAGTATTCGGTGCCGGTCCAGAACCAGGGCAGCTCTCGCCAGGAGAGAAAGGACATAAAGGCGGGCAAGCCTTCGCCTGCGGCCTGGCGCATCAGGTACATGCCCATGGCATAACCGCCGAGGGCAAAGAACAGCCCGTGGCCCAGCGACAGCAGTCCGGCGTAACCCCACACCAGATCCAGCGCCACGGCGACCACCGCATAGCAGAGGATTTTGCCGACCAGCGTCAGGGTATAAGTGGAGATCGCCAGCGGATGGGCGGCGGGCAGCAGCGCCAGAAACGGCATCACCAGTAACGCCAGAGTGATCGCCACGCCGATGCTGATCGCCAGGCGCGGCGCGGTGCGCGCCACGCGAAGTGTGATGGGTTGCGTCATCAGTCAGTCACCCTTCCTTTAACCGCAAACAGTCCCTGCGGACGTTTCTGAATAAACAGCACGATAATCACCAGAATCAGGATCTTACCCAGCACCGCGCCAATCTGCGGCTCCAGCACTTTGTTCAGAATGCCCAGGCTGAACGCGGCAACCACGGTGCCTGCCAGCTGGCCGACGCCACCCAGCACCACCACCAGGAACGAGTCAATGATATAGCCCTGACCCAGCTCCGGTCCGACGTTACCAAGCTGCGACAGCGCCACGCCTCCCAACCCGGCAATGCCCGAACCAAGGCCAAACGCCAGCATATCGACGCGACCCGTTGGCACGCCGCAGCACTCCGCCATGGCGCGGTTCTGGGTCACGGCGCGCACGTTCATGCCAAGGCGGGTCCGGTTCAGCAGCAGCCAGGTGAGCGCCAGCACAAACACCACAAACAGGATCACCGCGATGCGGTTCCACGGCAGCACCAGGTTGGGCAGCAGCTGCAGGCCACCTGAGAGCCACGACGGATTCGCCACTTCCAGGTTTTGCGCCCCGAACAGCACCCGTACCAGCTGGATCAGCATCAGGCTGATTCCCCAGGTAGCGAGCAGCGTCTCAAGCGGACGGCCATAGAGATGGCGGATGATGGTGCGTTCCAGCGCCATGCCGATGGCGGCGGTGACCATAAAGGCGACCGGCAACGCCAGCAGTGGATACCAGGCTAAATAGTCCGGTGCAAACTGCTGAAACAGGCTCTGCACCCACCAGGTGGCGTACGCGCCGAGCATCAGCATTTCACCGTGCGCCATGTTGATCACCCCCAGCAGCCCGTAGGTGATCGCCAGGCCCAGCGCGGCCAGCAGCAGGATGGAGCCCAGCGACAGGCCACTGAAGGCCTGCCCCAGCAGATCGCCCCACATCAGCCGTTTCTGAATCTGTTGCAGGCTTTCGGCCGCTGCCGCCCGTACCGTGACATCTGGCTCATTCGCGGGCTGGGTCAGGCGTTGCAGGCTGGCCTGCGTATTGGGATCGCTGGACTCACCCAGCAGTTTCACCGCCCGCAGGCGCACCATCGGTTCGCCATCCGCCAGTTGCAGATTCGCCAGTGCCAGCGCTAATGCAGCATGTACCCGGCTGTCCTGTTCAGCGGCCAGCCGCTGTTCCAGCAGCGGCAACTGGTCTGCGGCACCCTCATTTTGCAGCTGCTGCGCTGCGCGCAGACGCAGGGCCGCATCACTGCTCACCAGCTGGTGCGCAGCCAGCGCGTTGTTTACCAGCACGCGCAGGCGATTGTTCATAAATAGCTTTTTCAGGTTACCCGTGGGCTGTGCCACCGCATCCAGCGGCTGCAGCGTCGATCCCTGCTGGCTGAATGGCTGTTTGTTCTGGTCGATGACCACGGTTTCTGCTTTTAACGCTTCCAGCAGCGGCAGACGCTGACTGTCCGGCGCGGCAGCCCATTGTTGCAGCAGCGTGGCCTGCTGGCTGCGGCTGGCGGCGGTAAAGTCAGCCGCCGGTCCGGCGCTGGCAAACAGCGGCAGCAACAGAAGCAGGCTGAAAAAACAGCGACATAGATTCATAAAAGGAGCCTCGTTTGGGGAGGTCAGCACGGCAGTCGAATGACCACTGCCGTGCTGCCGCTTTACAGCGGGTGACGCTTTCTTATCAGCAACGAAAATTACTGCGCAGTCTTCACCGGGTAATCGGGCTTCTTGTCGTTACCGGCAATGTACGGGCTCCAGGGCTGGGCACGCACGGGTTTATCGGTCTGCCACACCACGCTGAACTGGCCGTTCTCTTCCACTTCACCAATCATGACGGGCTTATGCAGATGGTGGTTGGTCTGGTCCATGGTCAGGGTAAAGCCATCCGGCGCTTTAAAGGTCTGACCGGCCATTGCCGCCCGCACTTTGTCCGGGTCCGTCGTGCCCGCTTTTTCCACCGCCTGCGCCCACATATGGATGCCGACATAAGTCGCTTCCATCGGGTCGTTGGTCACCACGGTGGCGGCGTTCGGCAGGTTATGTGCTTTGGCGTAAGCGCGGTAATCGGCAACAAATTTCGCGTTGGTCGGATTATCGATCGACTCGAAATAGTTCCAGGCCGCTAACTGACCCACCAGCGGTTTGGTGTCGATGCCGCGGAGCTCTTCCTCTCCCACTGAGAAGGCGACCACCGGAATGTCAGTGGCTTTGATGCCCTGGTTAGCCAGCTCTTTGTAGAACGGCACATTGGAGTCGCCGTTGATGGTGGAGACCACCGCCGTTTTACCGCCTGCCGCGAATTTTTTAATGTTGGAGACAATGGTCTGATAGTCGCTGTAACCAAACGGCGTGTAGACCTCTTCGATATCTTTATCTGCCACGCCTTTGCTGTGCAGGAAGGCACGCAGGATCTTGTTGGTGGTGCGCGGATAGACGTAGTCGGTGCCCAGCAGGAAGAAGCGTTTTGCACTGCCGCCATCTTCGCTCATCAGGTATTCCACTGCCGGAATCGCCTGCTGGTTAGGCGCCGCGCCGGTGTAGAAGACGTTAGGTGACATCTCTTCCCCTTCATACTGCACCGGATAGAAGAGCAGGCCGTTCAGCTCTTCAAACACCGGCAGCACCGATTTGCGTGATACCGAGGTCCAGCAGCCAAACACCACCGCCGCTTTATCCTGGGTCAGCAACTGCCGTGCTTTCTCGGCAAACAGCGGCCAGTTAGAGGCGGGATCGACCACTACCGGCTCCAGCTTTTTCCCCAGCAGGCCCCCTTTGGCGTTGATCTCATCGATGGTCATCAGCGCCACATCTTTCAGCGGCGTTTCAGAGATCGCCATGGTGCCGGAGAGCGAATGCATGATCCCCACTTTGATGGTGTCAGCCGCCTGCGCACTCCAGGCGAAACCCATACTGACAACGGTAGCGGAGAGGGCTAAAGCCTTGATCAACGAACGTCTTTTCATCATTTAAACCCCTGAGTGGTTGTTATGTTATTCGGTGAGCTGGAGCCGGGCCTGCTGGAGGCGGTGCAGTGTGATCTTCCTGACCTCCGCCTTACTGACAGCGATGTGATCGGTCAGGATGCGTTGCGCCTCATCTGTCTGCTGCGCAAAAATCGCCTGTAAAATCTGAGCATGTTCCTGATAAGTCGCACAGATGCGATCATCGCGGGTGAAGTCGAGCCGACGGATGATGCGGATCTTCTCGGTGAGTTCGGCGTGTATGCGCGCCATCTCCGGGTTACCCGCGGCCGCGACCAGCGCCATGTGAAACGCTTCGTCATGCTGCGACACCACCAGACCTTCGGTGAGCGCCTCCGCTTCACACCAGAACTGGTTGAGTTCGTGTAACAGCGCGGCACACTGAGGCGCGGGCAGGGCGCAGAGGCGTTTTACCGCCTCGCACTCCAGCACGGTGCGCAGGTCATACAGCGATTCGAACCAGGCAAAATCGAAGTTTTTGATCTGCCAGCCGCTGCGGAACCAGACTTCGACAAAGCCTTCGCGCTCCAGCCGGAATAGCGCCTGGCGAACCGGCGTGCGGCTGACCGCCATCCGGCCGGCGATTTCGCTTTCGCTGAAGCGATCGCCCGGCATCAGGCGAAAGGCGAAAATATCGGCCTTCAGCGCCTGATAGACCCGTTCGGCCAGCGCTTCCGGGCGCGCTTTAGGGGATTGAGGTTGGGTTGTCATCGGCGCTCCTTATTCCAGCCACAGCAGGGTATCGCCAGGGCTGACCGGGCGGCCCGCCTGGCAGGCGATCCGCGTCACCCGACCGGCCTGCGGCGCGACAATCGCCAGCTCCATCTTCATCGCCTCGACGATAATCAGCGTCTGTCCGGCGCTGACCTCGTCGCCCGGCTGCACCAGCACTTTCCAGATGTTGCCATTGAGGTCGGCCTGCACCGCCAGTCCGCCTTCGTCCGCTTCACTCACGCTGTCCGGCACCTCATCCGCCGCCGATGCGTTCTGTTCTTCCTGCGCCCATAACTGCACTTCCTGTTCAAAGGCGGTCGCCTGGCGCTGACGGAAGTCCGCAATCTCAGCGGCATGGTCGGCGAGGAATTGCTGGTGCGCGGCAAAATCAAACTGCGTCTCTTCAATACGCAGGCTGGCACGACCTTCGCGGAAATCTTCGCGCAGCTGGTTGAGCTCGGTTTCACTCACCGGATAGAAGCGCACCTGATCGAAGAAGCGCAGCAGCCACGGCGCATCGGCTGTGAACTGCGGATTCTTCAGGAAGGTGTTCCAGATGGGCAGCGTGCGGCCTACCAGCTGATAGCCGCCGGGCGAATCCATGCCGTAGATGCACATGTACATGCCGCCAATGCCGACCGTGCCTTCGGCGGTAAAGGTACGTGCCGGACTGTATTTGGAGCTCAGCAGGCGATGGCGCGGATCGATCGGCACGGCGCAGGGCGCGCCGAGGTAAACATCGCCCAGCCCCAGCACCAGATAGCTGGCGTTGAACAGGGTGTCGCGCACCTCATCGCGGCTGCTTAAGCCATTAATGCGCTGGATAAAGTCCACGTTGTTGGGCAGCCAGGGCGCACTGGCACGCACCGTCTCCTGATAGCGGCTGACCGCACCCAGCGTGGCGCTGTCTTCAAACGCCATCGGCATCCACACCACGCGCGACGGGACTTTCAGCGTGCTGACATCGCCCAGCGTCGCTTCCAGCGCCAGCAGCAGCGACATCAGGGCGGACTGTGAAATAATGCGGCTGTCGTAGCGTACCTGCAGTGAGCGCACGCCTGGCGATAGCTCCTCAACGCCTGGCTCCGCCTGCGCCGTCAGCGCATTCATCAGCAGGTGCACGCGCAGACGCAGCGCCAGATCCAGCACGTTGTCGCCATACTCAATCAACACATATTTGTCGCCGGCCTGACGATAGACCACTTTCGGCGTGCTGCCGGTGGCCTCGATGGCGGACAGAATCGTGGCGGAGCCGTGGGCGGTTTCAGCCAGCGACGGCACGGCAAAGGTCGGGGGATGATCCGGCCGCAGGGTATCGATCAGGTGCATCTGCGCTTTTTCCCGCGCCAGTGCATCGTCTGCGGTAATCGGATGGAAGCGGATGGTGTCGCCCGGTTTGACCTGGCCCACTTTCCACAGCTCGGCTTTGGCGATGGTCACCGGACAGACGAAGCCGCCCAGGCTCGGGCCGTCGTGTGTCAGGATCACCGGGAAGTCGCCGGTGAAATTGACCGCGCCGATGGCATATTCACAGTCGTGAACGTTGGAGGGATGCAGGCCTGCTTCGCCACCGTTGGCGCGGGTCCAGGTTGGTTTCGGACCCACCAGCCGTACGCCGAGGCGGTTGGAGTTGTAGTGCACCTGCCAGTCGCTGGCAAAGAATTCGTCGATGGCGGCCTGGGTGAAGAAGTCCGGTGCGCCGTGCGGGCCATAAAGCACGCCGATGCGCCATTCGCTGCCGTAGTGGGGAATCAGCGTCGCATCAAGCGGCTGCGGATCGCTGACCGGGGCCGGTGTAGTGCAGGCTGCCCGTTCAGGCCGGGAGATTGCCAGCATATCGGCCACCCGCAGGGTGCGTCCGGCGTGACCGCCAAACTGGCCCAGTGAAAAGGTGCTGCGGCTGCCCAGATATTCCGGCACGTCGAAGCCGTTGCGCACCGCCAGATAGCTGCGGCAGCCCTGCCGGGCGCGTCCCAGTGCCAGGGTCTGTCCCGCTTTCACCGCCAGCGGCTGCCAGGCGCTGACCGGTTCGCCATCAAGCCGGGCGTCGCAGTCCGCGCCGGTCAGCGCCAGAATGGCATCACAGTGGAAACGCAGCGTCGGCCCCTGCAGGGTAAACTCCAGGCCTGCTGCTGCCTCGTGGTTACCCACGATTCGGTTTGCCAGACGGAACGCGAAATCATCCATCGGGCCGGAAGGCGGCACGCCGATATCCCAGTAGCCGAGGCGGCCGGGATAGTCCTGCACCGAACTGAAGGTGCCGGGTTGCAGCACTTCCACCACGGAGGCGGCAGGCACAACGCTGTCGAGATAGCGCGTCCAGACGTTGCCGCTGCGAAACGCGTCGCTGCGGGTGATCTGGCGCAGATAGTCGAGGTTGGTGGCGATGCCATGCAGCTGAGTCGCATCCAGCGCATGATGAAGTTTTTCCAGTGCCGCCTCGCGCGTGTCGGCATGCACAATCAGCTTGGCGATCATCGGGTCGTAGAAGCTGGAGACCTCGCTGCCGGTTTCGATGCCGCTGTCGACCCGCACGTCGTCAGGAAAGGTGACACCGGTTAACAGGCCGGGGCTGGGCTGAAAGTTCTTCAGCGGATCTTCCGCGTAGAGCCGCACTTCAATCGCTGCGCCCTGCGGCGCCTGCTGCAGACGTGACCAGTCCACTGCATCGCCCGCCGCCACCTGCAACATGCACTCCACAAGATCGAGGCCGGTGACGCATTCGGTGACCGGATGCTCCACCTGCAGGCGGGTGTTCACTTCAAGAAAGTAAAAGGCCTGCTGGCTGACGTCGTAGATATACTCCACGGTGCCTGCGCTGCGGTAGTTGACCTGCTCGCCAAGCCGCACCGCCGAGGCGAGCAGGGCGTCACGCGTGGCCTGCGACAGGCCGGGCGCCGGTGTCTCTTCCACCACCTTCTGGTTGCGGCGCTGCAGTGAGCAGTCGCGTTCGCCCAGCGCCACCACGTTGCCTTTGCCGTCTCCAAAAATCTGAACTTCAACGTGGCGGGCGCGATCGATACAGCGTTCCAGAAATACGCCTGCATCACTGAAAAACTGCTCACCAAGACGGCGCACGCTCTCCCAGGCGCTGGCGAGCGCATCGGCGTCGGCGCAGCGCGTCAGGCCAATGCCGCCGCCGCCCGCCGTGCTTTTCAGCATCACCGGATAGCCAATCTTATCAGCTGCCTGCATTGCCTCTTCCAGCGAGGCGAGCAGGGGTGTGCCGGGCGTCATCGGCACACCCGCGCTGGCGGCCAGTTCACGAGCGCGGTGCTTCAGGCCGAACTCACCAATCTGCTGCGCGGTGGGGCCGACAAAGGCGATACCTGCCGCATTGCAGGCGTCGGCAAACGCCTGGCTTTCAGAAAGAAATCCGTAGCCGGGCCAGATAGCCTGCGCGCCGCTCTGCTGCGCTGCTGCCAGAATTTTGTCGATGCGCAGATAGCTGTCGCTGGCCTTCTCGCCGCCCAGGGCGATGGCGATATCCGCCTGCTTAACGTGCTGCGCATTACGGTCAGCGTCTGAATAGACCGCGACGCTTTTCACGCCGAGGCGCTTCAGGGTCCGAATGGCGCGGCAGGCAATTTCGCCGCGGTTGGCAATCAGTACGGTAGTGAACATGATCAGTGACTCCCCTGTGATGCCAGCCAGTTGCGCCAGCCGCCCGTCTCAGTGATTTCCAGCGCACTCTTCAGCGCTGAGCCTTCGCAGATAAAGCCTTTAACAACGCGGCCATCGGCCAGCGTCAGGCTGCCGATCCCCAGTGGGGCCGGAATCTCCGCCACAAACTCGCCGAAACGGGCCAGTGGGATATCCCACAGCTCAACGGTGATCGCCGCTCCCTGTTCGTCACGCATCAGGCCCGGTTTTTTGATTGCACCTTCCAGCAGGGCAAAGAGGCGGTAGTGTGGCGCGGTCTTCGTCTCTTCCACCCAGACGGCATTGCGTTCGGTGAGCTGGAAATTGAGCGGCATGCCGGTGAGATGCGCGCCCACTACCGCCAGCCGGACGTGGTCAGGTGAGACAGGTAAGGTTGTGGATCGGGTCGGCCACGGCTGACCGGTCGCGCCCAGCGGCAGGGCGAGCTGCTGCTGCCAGCGAAGGCCGAATTCCGCCAGCGCCCGATCGTGCCAGGCGGGTGCAATCAGCGTGATGCCTGCCGGAAGATCGTCGTTGCGGAACGGTGCGGGCAGCGCCAGGGCAGAGAGGTCGGCGAGATTGGTGAAGTTGGTGTAGGTGCCGAACTGTGAGTTGAAGTAAATCGGCTCCTGTTTCATCTCCTCCAGGGTGTGAATGGTGGGTGAGGTCGGCACCACCAGCGCATCAAACTGTGCCAGCGTCTCCTGAATCTGACGCGTCAGTTCGGCCCGCAGATACTCCGCCTTGTAGGCGTCCACCGCGCTGTATTTCAGGCCGCTGGTGACGATCTCATGCACTACCGGGTCCATCTCCGCCGGACGGTCAAGCATCTCACCCACCGCCGCTGTGCGTTCGGCAACCCAGGGACCGTAGTAGAGCTGTTCAGCGAGCGTCCGGAACGGCGTGAAGTCGATGGGGTGCAGCGTCGCGCCGCCCGCCTGCAACGCTTCCAGTGCCTGATCCCAGGCCGCTTCAGCGGCAGCATCATCAAAAAACGCCGGGTGCGCCGGAATAGCGAAACGGGGATGACGCGGCAGGCTGGCTGGGGCGGTGCGCGGATTAATACGCGAATAGGCATCACCGGCATCGTAGCCACCCATGATACTGGCGACGCTAAACGCATCTTCTGCCGTCAGCGCAAATACCGAAATGGTGTCGTTAAGGCGACAGGCGGGCACCACGCCGCGTGCAGAGAACCAGCCCTTGGTCGGCTTGAGTCCGACGATATTATTAAAGCCCGCCGGCACGCGGCCCGATCCTGCGGTATCGGTGCCCAGTGAAAAAGCGACCAGTCCGCGCGCCAGCACCGATGCCGAGCCAGAGCTGGAGCCACCGCTGACGTAATCAGCGTCAAAGGTATTACTGACCGCGCCATAGGGCGAGCGGGTGCCGACCAGGCCGGTTGCGAACTGATCGAGGTTGGTTTTACCGATGACGACTGCGCCAGCGGCTTTCAGCCGGGCGACGGCGACCGCATCTTCGCTGGCGGTATAGGTAAACGCAGGGCAGGCGGCGCTGGTCGGCCAGCCTGCGACATCAATGTTATCTTTTACGGCGAAGGGCACACCAAACAGCGGCAGCGACGCGGGATCGCGTTCATAGTCTGCCAGCAGCGGTTCAATCTGTGCCGCTAACTGGTCAGGTGTCGCCAGATAGATCCAGGCATTATCGTGTGTGTCGAGCGCTGCCAGGTGCGCACTCAGCAGCGAACGGATCTGTTGTGGTGCCTGCTGAGTGCGCTGCTGCCAGGCGGGAAGCGTCAGGCCGAAGGTAGAAGTCATACGAAGAATTCCAGCTGGTATACAAGATGGAATTCAACAGAGCAAAGCGTGTGCCAGTTTTTAACGCAATGATTCAACAGTTTAAATCGCTGGGTGATAAGATTTACTGATGATAATTTGCACAATCACGGCGCGTACGCTGAGCGATGACGGTGCGTTAACTGTCTGTATGCGTAAATTTTGTGAAGAACATGGCAAGAGTGCGGTGGCCCGGTTAGCATGAAGACTGTCTGGCAAGTTGCCGGCCCCAGCAACAGAGGAGATTTACGTGGTGAAGTGGCGTAACTGGATGATAGGGATCTGCCTGGTCGGTTCGGCCAGCAGCGCATGGGCCGATTCGCTTGATCAACAACGGCAACGTTATCAACAAATTAAACAGGCCTGGGACAGTAACCAGATGGCCACCGTGGATCAGCTGTTGCCTACGCTACAGGACTATCCGCTCTATCCTTATCTGCAATATCGCCTGCTGGCTCAGGATCTCGATCAGGAGACCACCCTGGCCGTGCAGAACTTTATTCGCCAGTACCCGACATTGCCTCCCGCGCGATCGCTCAGCACCCGCTTTATCAACGTGCTGGCTTACCGACAGGACTGGCAGGGCGTGCTGAACTTCAGCCCGACCGAACCCAAGCCGGTGCAGGCGCGTTGCAACTGGTATTACGCCAAATGGGCCACCGGGCAGCAGCAGGCCGCGTTTGATGGCGCGAAGCAGATCTGGCTGCGTGGCACGGCGCTGCCTGCGGATTGCGATAAGCTCTTCTCGGTCTGGCAGGCGTCCGGTCAGATTTCGCCGATTACTATCCTGGAACGTATCCGGCTGGCGATGAAAGCCGGTAATGACAACCTGGTGAGCTATCTGGCGAAGACGCTGCCTGCCGATTATCAGACCATGTCTGACGCGATACAGGCCCTGCAAAAGGATCCTTTAACCGTCAGCACCTTCGCCAGTGCCGTGGGGCCAACCGACTTTACCCGTCAGGCCACCATTTACGCCTTTACGCGTGTGGCGCGGCAGGACATGGAAAATGCCCGCAGCCTGATTCCGATTCTGGTCCGGGCCCAGAAAATGGGGCCGGAAGATGAGCAGGCGCTGAAGGAGATTGTGGTCTGGCGCATGATGGGCAGCGATCTCACCTCTGAGCAGGCACGCTGGCGCGATGCAGTAGTGATGAACAGCGAGTCTACCGCGCTGGTGGAACGCCGGGTGCGGCTGGCGCTCTCTCAGCATGACCGACGCGGCCTGAACACCTGGATTGCTCGTCTGCCGCTGGAAGCCAAAGAGAAAGATGAGTGGCAGTACTGGCAGGCCGATCTGCTGTTTGAGAAAGATCGTAAAGAGGAAGCGGAAGAGATCCTGCGCAAGCTGATGAAAGAACGCGGCTTCTATCCGATGGTGGCTGCTCAGCGGCTGGGCGTAGACTATCCGTTGCAGATTGATGAAGCGCCGAAGCCTGACAGCGCCACCCTCCAGGGACCCGAGCTGGCCCGCGTTCGCGAGCTGATGTACTGGGGGCTGGATAACCTGGCCCGTAGCGAATGGAGCAATCTGATCGGCAGCCGGACGCATACGCAGCAGCAGATGCTGGCGCGCTACGCCAACGAGCAGGACTGGTGGGATCTCAGCGTGCAGGCGACTATCACCGCCAAAATGTGGGACAGCCTGAAAGAGCGTTTCCCGCTGGCGTGGCGGAGTGTCTATGAGCGAAATACCGAGGTGAAGCAGATCCCACCGAGCTATGCGATGGCGATTTCGCGTCAGGAGAGCGCCTGGAACCCGAAAGCGCGTTCGCCGGTTGGTGCCAGTGGTCTGATGCAGATTATGCCTGCCACGGCGGCGCATACTGTGAAGATGTACGATATACCTGGCTACAGCAACACCAGCCAGCTGCTTGATCCGGAAACCAATATCCAGATTGGTACGCAGTATCTGGAGTATGTCTATCAGCAGTTCGACCAGAACCGGATTTTCGCCTCAGCGGCCTATAACGCCGGGCCGGGCCGGGTGCGAAGCTGGCTGAAAACCAGCGCGGGCAATCTCGACGCCGTAGCATTTATTGAGACCATTCCGTTCTCTGAAACGCGCGGCTACGTGAAGAGTGTGCTGGCGTATGACGCCTACTATCGTTACTTCATGGGCAAGCCTGACAAGATCCTGTCAGATGCTGAGTGGAATCGCCGTTACTAGCTGTGCTAAGCTTCCGTACTCTTTAGCGAGTACGGAAGCCTCTTCATGACCCATTCTGATTCCCTCTCTACCGATGCACATCCGGCAGAAGATAGCTGGCAGCGCTTTGTCGTGCTGATGCAGCAGGCCTTTGCAGATGGCCACGCACTGCCTCTGATGCAACTGATGATGACGCCCGATGAGCGGGAAGCGTTCGGCACCCGTCTGCGGATTATCGAAGAGTTAATGAATGGCGAGATGAGCCAGCGCGAGCTGAAAAATGAGCTCGGCGTCGGCATCGCGACGATTACCCGTGGGTCTAATAGCCTGAAAGAGGCGCCGCCGGAGCTGAAACGCTGGCTGGAAGCGCGTCTGGGACGCGCCTGATTACTGTTGATAGAGCGGATGAACGAACGGGCAGAGCGCCAGAATCAGTGCCTGATGATAGACACTTGATCGGCTGAGCAGGCCGTTCGTAAACGCCCCGATTGCGCCACCCTTGTGTTTGATATTGTCGATGCCGGTTAATCGCGCCATCTCTTCGCCGAGTTCACGGCCTTCACGCAGACCCGCCAGCACCACCGGAGGCAGGGTGAAACTGGCCGAGCGCGACTCGCCACGCTGTTTCTGATTTTCCACCACCATCCAGGCAAATGCGCTGTCATCTTCGATGCCCGCCTCAATGGCGACCCAGAACGCCGCTTCTGGTCGGACCTGCCGGGCATTCATCACGCGCTGGCGTGCGCCAGTTCGCGTTTCGAGATGGGTTAACGGTTGTGCAGCAACGCCGCTATCGACCTCGACCCCTTCAATATGGCAGGATCCCTCGCCGAAAACGTCGCTGAAAGCCTGAGCAATCGCGTGAATCTTCGCTGGGTTGGTTGTGGCTGCGACAACATGGTACATAATTGATTAAACCCTCAGATGATTAAGCGCCTGACCCATCCGGCTGTTTTCGTTGTCATTCTGAACCCGGGCTGTGCTGACAACCCTCACGTACTGCGTGTACGCCGGATTGTTCCGCGCTGTCTGTGTCTGGAATGTCTGCAACAATGATGTCTGATGGAACAGGGTCTAAAGCGATTTTTGTCGCAGTATAACGGAAACTAACATGCTACAGGTCTATCTTGTTCGTCACGGTGAAACGGTATGGAATGCGGAACGCCGTATTCAGGGTCAGTCCGACAGTCCGCTGACGGAAAAAGGTGAGCAACAAGCCTGGCAGGTGGGTGAGCGCGTGAAGCATTTGGGCATCACGCACATTATTGCCAGCGATCTGGGGCGCACGCGTCGCACCGCCGAGATTATCGCAGATGCCTGCGGTTGCTCAGTGACGCTTGATGCGCGCTTGCGTGAACTGAATATGGGTGTGCTGGAGAAGCGTCCGCTGGATGGCTTAACGGCGGAAGAGGAGCAGTGGCGCGCTGCACTGGTCAACGGGACCGAAGGTGGCCGTATCCCTGAAGGGGAGTCGATGACGGAGATGGCGACGCGCATGCACGCCGCGCTGAATGCCTGTCTCGATCTGCCTGCCGGAAGCCGTCCGCTGCTGGTCAGTCACGGTATGGCGCTCGGGTCTCTGGTCAGTACAATTCTGGGGCTGCCCGCCTATGCGGAACGTCGCCTGCGCCTGCGTAACTGCTCTATTTCACGTGTGGATTATCAGCAGAGCGCCTGGCTGGCAGAAGGCTGGATTGTAGAGACGGCGGGGGATATTTCCCATCTGGATGCGCCTGCGCTCGACGAGCTGCAACGCTGATTGCTTAAGGCTGCCGTCACGATGACGACAGCCTTAAACTTAGCTGGCTTCAGCCTGCTGGCGGCGAATCGGAATCAGATATTCGCAACGGATCTCAGTCGGTGGCTCCGAGCGCTTTTTACCGCCATGGGTATAAAAGCGTTCGATATCCTGCCCTTCACGGCGGGTCAGCCCCAGCGTTGGCATGCAGGTACCGTAAAGCAGCAGGATAAATTCCTGCAAATTGACACGCGGACCGTTAAAGGTGAACTGCACATAGTCGCCACCTTCCAGAATAACCTTCTGGCCAGAATGCAGGTTCACCGCGCTGTCAGCAGGCACCGCAGTGGTATAAAGAATCTCCTGCTCGTCATCTTTGTCCTGGCTGGCACGCACCTGATGCAGGCCATACAGCACCGGCGGAATCGTGTCCGTTTCCAGCAGGAACTGCTTCCAGAAGTGCATTCGCATTTCATCGCGGTAGCTGGAAATCTGCTCCAGAATACAGGTGTAGTTCTGGGTTTGTCCCACCAGCACCGTTTCCGGCAGGCTGACGAAAGCCGGTTCCGGCTGCGTCTCATCATCCAGGCGAATCGGGGGACGGATACCGAATGAATTCCATTCGGAAGAGCGACGATACCAGGCCGGTGTCTGTGCAAACTGTTTTTTGAATGCACGCGTAAAAGTCTGTTGTGAATCAAAACGATACTGCAGTGCGATGTCCAGGATCGGGCGACTGGTCAGGCGCAGCGCCACGGCGGCTTTAGACAAACGACGGGCACGGATATAGGCGCCGATTGCGTGCCCGGTCACGTCTTTGAACATCCTTTGCAGATGCCACTTAGAGTAACCCGCTTTCTGGGCAACATTGTCCAGTGAAAGGGGTTGATCCAGATGGCTCTCCAGCCAGACAAGCAAATCGCGAATGATACCGGCTTGGTCCATAAAACATCCTCTACTCTGGTGGTGCAGCTAAACGCATTCGAAGAATATTAGCACTCATTGCTCAAAAGACGTGGGACGTTTCTCGGGGAAGGTTGTGCTAAATCAGTACGGGCTAAAACCCGTTTTGGTTTGGTCATTGTATCGATTAACAGTACATTACATTCTCATCTATTCCATTTGCAATGGTAACTCCATGACAATATCCCGACTTATGATCGCTGCGCTGACTACGCTGACCTTTTCCAGCCCGCTTTTTGCCGAACAGATTGGCTCTGTTGATACGGTCTTCAAGATATTCGGGCCTGACCACAAGATTATTGTTGAAGCTTTCGATGACCCGGATGTTAAAAATGTAACCTGCTATATCAGCCGGGCAAAAACCGGGGGAATCAAAGGCGGATTGGGGCTGGCAGAGGATACCTCTGATGCCGCCATTTCCTGTCAGCAGGTCGGTCCGGTTGAAGTGAGTGATAAAATTGCACAGGGCAAAGCAGAGGGGGAAGTAGTATTCCGCCAGCGCACCTCTTTAATCTTTAAGAAGCTGCAGGTTGTCCGCTTCTACGACAAAAAGCGCAATGCGCTGGTCTATCTGACCTATTCCGATAAAGTGGTTGATGGCTCACCGAAAAATGCGCTCAGCGCCGTGCCGATTATGCCGTGGCACTGATAATGTTGTGGCATTCATAATGCCGTGGCACTGAACATAAAAAAACGCCCCAGGAGGCGTTTTTTTATTTGCTGCATCAAACAAGCACTTACTCGTGCAGGTCGCCGCAGAAGCGATAACCTTCACCATGAATGGTGGCGATGATCTCTGGCGTATCCGGCGTGGATTCGAAATGCTTACGGATGCGACGAATGGTGACATCGACGGTGCGATCGTGCGGCTTGAGGTCGCGGCCGGTCATTTTCTTCAGCAGGTCGGCACGGGTCTGAATTTTGCCCGGATTTTCGCAGAAGTGCAGCATGGCGCGAAACTCACTACGTGGCAGTTTATACTGCTCGCCGTTTGGATTGATCAGAGAGCGGCTATTAATATCCAGCTCCCAGCCATTGAATTTATAGCTTTCTACCTGACGGCGCTCTTCCCCTGGCATAGCCAGATTCATGGTGCGCGACAGCAGGTTACGGGCACGAATAGTCAGCTCACGCGGGTTAAACGGTTTGGTGATGTAATCATCAGCGCCAATTTCCAGACCGAGGATTTTATCGACTTCGTTGTCACGGCCGGTCAGAAACATCAGGGCGACATTGGCCTGCTCACGCAGTTCACGGGCCAGCAACAGACCGTTTTTGCCAGGCAGGTTGATGTCCATGATGACCAGGTTAACGTCATTGTCGGTCAGCACCTGATGCATTTCAGCACCATCAGTCGCCTCATACACCACATAACCTTCCGCCTCAAAAATACTCTTGAGGGTATTACGCGTGACCAGTTCGTCTTCAACGATAAGAATGTGCGGGGTCTGCATGTTTAGCTACCTAAAATTTGCCAACAAATTGAAAACAGGGCGTACAGCGGTATGGCGTTCTCCATCATCGAGAGCGGCGGGCCGCGCTGAACCGTTGTACGAAATCATATTTTGATAAGCCATCTATCAACGTCAACAACAGTATTAGCTCAGCCAGTCAGGATGAAAATTGCATGCCCCGGGCGTTAATGATAATGGCGCATATCCTAACTGTATTAACAGCAACCTAACAGCACCAACTACAACCGATAAGCATAAAAACAACGCTTCGTTGACTTATATCAAATGCAATTGTAGCACGTTAACACTTTTGTGAAAAACTTCTCGCAGAATGCCTGTTTAGCTCACAAAAAGCATCATTTTCGTTACATTTTTAACTCATGCAGGCCAGAATTGAACCGGCTGGAAATCACATTTTATCTTATTGAATTTAAATGGATAAATAACGTTTTTTTTAATAAAACGCCTTCTGCCCATAAAAAGGTTCAGGCCATCAGTTTTTAACCAGTTTTAACATCATTAATCCACAATTTTCTTATTACCTTCTGGCACCTGAATCTTTAAGAGCCATGTTAATATGACGTTAGATAAATTGACCAACGGATTAAATATGCTTTTCCCACTGATTCTCGTCTCGCCTGCGCGGCCAGAAAACATCGGCGCTGCGGCGCGTGCCATGAAAACCATGGGGTTCAGCCAGCTGCGCATCGTGGCCAGCGACGCCTGGCAGGATCCTGCTGCACGGCGAGTGGCTCATGGAGCTGGCGACATTCTTGATAACATTCAGACCTTTGCCACCCTGGCTGACGCGTTAGCGGATATCGATTTTTCTGTCGCAACCACTGCGCGCAGCCGGGCAAAGTTTCGTTACTACGCCACACCAGAACAGGTTGAAACGCAACTGCTGGAGAAGCGTCAGTGGGTCAACAGTATGGCGCTGGTATTTGGTCGCGAAGACAGCGGGCTGACTAACGAAGAGCTGGAACAGGTCGACCTGCTGACGGGGATTCCGATGGCGAATGACTATCCTTCACTGAATCTCGGTCAGGCGGTGATGGTCTATTGCTATCAACTCTCGACGCTGAATCAGGTTGAGGCGCCTGTTGCGTCTGCCGCCGATGGTCAGCAGTTACAGGCGCTGCGCCAGCGATTCCATCAGCTGCTGGCGCAACTGGAGGTCAGTGATGATGAGAAGCTGTCAGACTGGATCGATCAGCGGGTAGGTCTGCTGGAACAGCGCGACAGTGCGATGCTGCACCGTCTGCTGCACGATATTGAAAAAAAACTCACAGATAAATCCTCGGCAAAAAGCTGATTTTACAGCAACAGATCGCAGAGGATTTCAGCATGGCAAACGATCGCATAGCGTTTTACGGTTTCAGCGGTGGCTGTGCGCAGTGGTTGAAATCTGTCCACCGGACAAATCGGGTTGACTTAACGTGCGCTTTGCTTTACTTCTGGACGCAAGACGGACAGACAAAAACAGACAGACAATAAATCTAAATGCGTAAAATCAGCCTGAACACCACAATTATTACCACCACCATTACCACAGGTAACGGTGCGGGCTGACGCATACAGGAAAAACAGAAAAAAAGCCCGCACCTAACCAGTGCGGGCTTTTTTTTCGGCTTAAATTCAGGAGAGTTTATATCATGCGAGTGCTGAAATTCGGCGGGACCTCGGTAGCGAATGCGGAACGTTTTCTTCGCGTCGCTGACATTCTGGAAAGTAATGCGCAACAAGGACAGGTTGCAACCGTGCTCTCTGCGCCAGCAAAGATCACTAACCATCTGGTGGCGATGATTGAAAAAACCATCAGTGGTCAGGACGCTCTGCCGAATATCAGCGACGCCGAACGCATTTTCAGCGAGCTGCTGCAGGGACTGGCTGATGCACAGCCGGGCTTTGAGTTTGATCGACTCAAAACCCGCGTTGACCTTGAGTTTGCGCAGTTAAAACAGGTTCTGCACGGTATCAGCCTGCTGGGACAGTGCCCGGACAGCGTGAACGCGGCGATTATCTGTCGCGGAGAAAAACTCTCGATTGCGATCATGGAAGCGCTGCTGCAGGCACGCGGTCATGAGGTCAGCGTGATCGACCCGGTGGAGAAATTGCTGGCAATAGGCCACTACCTGGAATCCACAGTTGATATTGCCGAATCGACCCGCCGCATCGAAGCCAGTCAAATTCCACCGCAAAACATGATTCTGATGGCGGGTTTTACGGCCGGTAATGAGCGTGGCGAGCTGGTAGTGCTGGGCCGCAACGGTTCAGACTATTCAGCCGCTGTGCTGGCCGCCTGTCTGCGCGCCGACTGCTGTGAAATCTGGACCGATGTAGATGGCGTCTATACCTGCGATCCGCGTCAGGTGCCGGATGCGCGTCTGCTGAAGTCGATGTCCTATCAGGAGGCGATGGAGCTCTCCTACTTCGGTGCCAAAGTGCTGCATCCCCGCACCATCGCGCCGATTGCCCAGTTCCAGATCCCTTGCCTGATCAAAAATACCGCCAATCCACAGGCACCCGGCACCCTGATTGGTGCCGAAGGCGAGCCGGATGAAAGCCCGGTAAAAGGCATCACTAACCTGAATAATATGGCGATGGTGAACGTCTCCGGTCCCGGCATGAAAGGGATGGTCGGAATGGCGGCCAGAGTCTTTGCGGCCATGTCGCGTACCGGCATCTCTGTCGTGCTGATCACCCAATCCTCTTCCGAATACAGCATCAGTTTCTGCGTGCCGCAGAGCGAGCTGGCGCGGGCGCGTCATGTGCTGGAAGAGGAGTTCTATCTGGAGCTGAAAGATGGGCTGCTCGATCCGCTGGATATCATTGAAAACCTGGCGGTGATCTCGGTAGTGGGTGATGGCATGCGCACCCTGCGCGGCATCTCAGCAAAATTCTTCTCGGCACTGGCACGCGCCAATATCAATATCGTGGCGATAGCGCAGGGCTCCTCTGAGCGTTCTATCTCGGTCGTGGTGAATAATGACGAAGTGATCACCGGCGTGCGCGTGGTGCATCAGATGCTGTTCGCCACCGATCAGGTGATCGAAGTGTTCGTGGTGGGTGTCGGCGGAGTCGGTGGTGCGCTGCTGGATCAGTTGCATCGCCAGCAGGCGTGGCTGAAGAAAAAGCATATCGACCTGCGTGTGTGCGGTATCGCTAACTCGCAGGCGTTGTTAACCCACGTTCACGGTATTGATTTAAGCAACTGGCAGTCGGCATTAGCCGAAGCCAAAGAGCCCTTTAACCTGGGCCGTCTGACCCGTCTGGTAAAAGAGTATCATCTGCTCAATCCGGTGATTGTGGATTGCACCTCCAGCCAGGCCGTTGCCGATCAGTATGCTGACTTCCTCAGCGAAGGCTTCCATGTGGTGACGCCGAACAAAAAGGCCAACACGTCATCCTGGAATTACTATCAGCAGATGCGTGCCGCCGCCGCCAAATCGCGTCGAAAATTCCTTTACGATACCAACGTCGGTGCCGGACTGCCGGTGATCGAAAACCTGCAGAACCTGATGAACGCGGGTGATGAACTGCTGCGTTTCTCCGGCATCCTGTCTGGCTCACTGTCGTTTATCTTCGGCAAGCTGGATGAAGGCGTTTCGCTGTCGCAGGCGACAAACATGGCGCGTGAGATGGGCTTCACCGAGCCCGATCCGCGTGACGATCTGGCTGGCACTGATGTGGCGCGTAAGCTGCTGATCCTGGCGCGTGAAGCGGGTCATCAGCTTGAGATGAGTGATATTGAGATCGAGCCGCTGCTGCCCGCCAGTCTGACCGAAATTCAGGATGTTGAGCAGTTTATGCAGCGTCTGCCCGAGCTGGATAACGCCTTTGCCGATCGCGTTGCACAAGCGCAGAATGAGGGCAAAGTCCTGCGCTACGTGGGCGTGATCGAAGAGGGTGGCGTCTGTAAAGTGAAGGTCGACGCCGTTGACGGCAACGATCCGCTCTATAAAGTGAAAAACGGCGAGAATGCCCTGGCGTTTTACAGCCGTTACTATCAACCGATTCCGCTGGTGCTGCGTGGATACGGTGCAGGAAATGATGTCACAGCGGCCGGTGTTTTTGCCGATCTGCTGCGTACGCTGTCATGGAAGTTGGGAGTTTAATCATGGTAAAAATTTACGCACCGGCCTCGATTGGCAACGTCAGCGTCGGCTTCGATGTGCTGGGCGCGGCGGTGTCGCCGGTCGATGGCTCCCTGCTGGGTGACTGTGTCTCTGTGGAAGCAGCTGAGCAGTTTTCTCTGACCAACGCCGGACGTTTTGTCAGCAAGCTGCCCGCCGATCCGAAAGAGAATATTGTCTATCAGTGCTGGCAGCTTTTCTGCGAGACGGTGGGCAAAGCGATCCCGGTGGCGATGACTCTGGAGAAGAATATGCCCATCGGCTCCGGTCTGGGTTCCAGCGCCTGCTCGGTGGTGGCCGGTTTAATGGCGATGAACGAATTCTGCGGCAAGCCACTCAGCGACAGCACATTGCTGACGCTGATGGGCGAGCTGGAAGGGCGGATCTCCGGCAGCGTGCATTATGATAATGTTGCTCCCTGCTTCCTCGGTGGCATTCAGCTGATGCTGCAGGAAAATGAGATCATCAGCCAGGCGGTGCCGGGCTTTGACGACTGGCTGTGGGTGATGGCCTATCCGGGCATCAAAGTTTCAACCGCAGAAGCGCGCGCTATTTTACCGGCGCAATACCGCAAAGAGGACTGTATCAAACATGGCCGTTTGCTGGCCGGCTTCATTCACGCCTGTCATACGCGTCAGCCGCAGCTGGCAGCTAAACTGATGCAGGATGTGATTGCAGAACCCTACCGGACCCGACTGCTGCCTGGCTTCGCCGAGGCGCGGCAGGCCGCGAAAGATATTGGCGCACTGGCGTGCGGTATCTCAGGCTCTGGTCCGACACTTTTCGCCGTTTGCAATCAGATGGAAACGGCACAGCGGATGGCTGACTGGCTGAGCCAGCACTATCTGCAGAATGATGAAGGCTTCGTCCATATCTGCCGTCTCGACACGGCTGGCGCACGACAATTGGGATAACGCATGAAACTCTACAATCTTAAGGATCACAACGAGCAGGTCAGCTTCGCCCAGGCGGTGAAACAGGGTCTGGGTTCGCAGCAGGGTCTGTTCTTTCCGCTGGAACTGCCAGAGTTTGAACTGACCGACATCGACGCGATGCTGGAGATGGATTTTGTCAGCCGCAGCAGCAAAATTCTCTCGGCTTTCATTGGTGACGAGATTCCGGCCCAGCAGCTGCAGGAGCGTGTTAAAGCCGCTTTTGCCTTCCCGGCCCCGGTAAAAGCTGTCAGCGAAGATATCGCCTGTCTGGAGCTGTTCCACGGCCCGACGCTGGCATTTAAAGATTTCGGCGGCCGTTTTATGGCGCAGATGCTGTCGTATGTTTCAGGCTCTGATGAGCAGATCACGATTCTGACCGCCACCTCTGGTGATACCGGTGCGGCTGTGGCGCACGCGTTCTACGGCATGAAGAACGTGCGTGTGGTGATCCTCTATCCGCAGGGCAAAATCAGTCCGCTGCAGGAGAAACTCTTCTGTACGCTGGGCGGCAACATCGAAACCATCGCTATCGACGGCGACTTTGATGCCTGCCAGTCGCTGGTCAAACAGGCGTTCGATGATGAAGCGCTGAAGCGGACGATTGGCCTGAACTCGGCTAACTCCATCAACATCAGCCGCCTGCTGGCGCAGATTTGCTACTACTTTGAGGCGGTCGCACAGCTGCCACAGGAAAAACGCAATCAGCTGGTGGTCTCTGTACCGAGCGGCAACTTTGGTGATTTGACGGCCGGTCTGCTGGCGAAATCACTGGGCCTGCCCATCAAACGCTTTATCGCTGCCACGAATGCTAACGATACGGTGCCGCGCTTCCTCGGCAACGGCGAGTGGCAGCCTAACCAGACGGTCTCTACGCTGTCGAACGCCATGGATGTCAGCCAGCCTAACAACTGGCCGCGTGTGGAAGAGCTGTTCCGCCGTAAAACCTGGCGCTTAACCGATCTCGCCTGTGGTGCGGTTTCTGATGAGACCACGCGCGCTGCCATGCGTGAACTGGCGGAAATTGGCTACGTTTCCGAGCCACATGCTGCCATCGCCTGGCGTCTGCTGCGCGATCAGCTGCAGGAAGGCGAATACGGTCTGTTCCTCGGCACTGCGCATCCGGCGAAATTCCGCGAAAGCGTGGAAGCGATTCTTGAGCAGACCCTGACGCTGCCGCTGGAGTTAGCGGAGCGCGCCGATCTGCCGCTGCTGTCGCATCAGATGAAGGGTGACTTCGCCTCGCTGCGGGCGTTCCTGCTGAAGTAATGCGGTGAAAGGCTTCCCGGATTACGGGAAGCCTGTTTATGGCAGGTAGAGTGCGTGGGCGTTACTGCTCCGCGCGCTTGTTACTGCTCCGCGCGCTTAAAGACCAGCTCGCTCTCGCTGCTGCTGATCGCATCAAAACGATAGCCATCCACATCAAACGCCTTAAGCTGTTCCGGCGTTGTCAGACGCTGCTGAATCACATAGCGACTCATCAATCCACGCGCCTTTTTGGCATAGAAGCTAATGACTTTATAGCTGCCGTTCTTCTCATCAAGGAACACCGGCTTAATCAGCTGTGCCTGCAGTTTCTTCGGCTTAACCGCCCTGAAATATTCGTCTGACGCGAGGTTGATCAGCACCTCATCACCCTGTTTTGCCAGTGCGGCATTCAATGTTTCAGTGATGAGATCGCCCCAGAAGGTGTAGAGATCTTTACCCGCCGGATTCGCCAGACGAATGCCCATCTCCAGCCGGTAAGGCTGCATGAGATCGAGCGGACGCAGCACGCCATACAGGCCCGACAACATGCGCAGATGCTGCTGAGCAAAATCGAAATCCTGTTCGCTGAAGGTGTCGGCCTGCAAACCGGTATAGACATCACCTTTAAACGCCAGGATAGCCTGACGGGCATTCTGAGGTGAGAAGTCGGGGTGCCAGCTGTTAAAGCGATCGGCATTGAGGTGCGCCAGTTTGTCACTGATGCCCATTAACGAGGCGATGCTGGCGGGTGACAGATCGCGCGCAATCTCAATCAGCTGTTGTGACTTTTCTAACAGCGCAGGCTGGGTGAAACGCGTTGTCGCCAGCGGGCTTTCATAATCCAGCGTCTTGGCAGGAGAGATCACCATCAACATAGTTGCTTCCTCGGTTAATGCCTGGTTTAACAGGGCATTGGCGGCTTATCAGGCTTCGCAGTGTACCAAAAAAGCCGCAAAGAATGACGAATCACTCCTATTTGTTCGCGCTATCGTAAACGGCATTCCCTGACCTTGCGCCACCGTTGACGCGTGATATTATCGCAACAGCTTTTTTCACACTGACAGTTAACTAAGAGAAAAGAACATGACGGACAAACTTACCTCCCTGCGTCAGCTTACTACCGTAGTCGCCGACACCGGTGACATTGCAGCCATGAAGCTGTATCAGCCACAAGACGCCACCACCAACCCTTCTCTGATTCTCAACGCCGCACAAATCCCTGAATACCGTAAACTGATCGATGAAGCGATTAGCTGGGCGCGTGAGCAGAGCAGCAACAAAGAAGAGCAGCTGCAGCTGGTTTCTGACAAGCTGGCCGTTAACATTGGTCTGGAAATTCTGAAACTGATCCCAGGCCGCATCTCGACTGAAGTCGATGCGCGTCTCTCTTACGACACAGAAGGCAGCATCGCGAAAGCCCGCAGCCTGATCAAACTCTACAATGATGCCGGTATCAGCAATGACCGCATCCTGATCAAACTGGCGTCTACCTGGCAGGGCATCCGTGCTGCAGAGCAGCTGGAAAAAGAAGGTATCAACTGTAACCTGACTTTGCTGTTCTCCTTTGCTCAGGCGCGTGCCTGTGCCGAAGCGGGCGTGTTCCTGATCTCTCCGTTTGTTGGCCGTATCCTCGACTGGTATAAAGCGAACACCGATAAGAAAGAGTATGCCGCGCACGAAGATCCAGGCGTGGTTTCAGTTTCTGAAATCTACAACTACTACAAGCAGCACGGCTATGAAACCGTGGTGATGGGCGCGAGCTTCCGTAACGTCGGCGAAATCATTGAGCTGGCTGGCTGTGACCGTCTGACCATTTCTCCTGCGCTGCTGAAAGAGCTGGCAGAGAGCGAAGGCACCCTGGAGCGTAAACTGAGCTACAGCGGCGAAGTGAAAGCGCGTCCGGCCCGCATGACCGAGTCTGAGTTCCTGTGGCAGCACAACCAGGATCCTATGGCGGTTGCGAAGCTGGCAGAAGGTATCCGCAACTTTGCCGTTGATCAGGGCAAACTTGAGAAGATGCTGGCAGAACTGCTGTAACCGGCTTACCGTGGCGGCGCAGGCTGCCACGGTTTTCCCTTTTCCGACCCTTTCACTTTATATTATCCTCTCTGCTATTCCCCTTTTACTCCACCGCACCGCGGTAAATCACAGCGAAGCTAATCATGAATACATTACGCATTGGCCTGATCTCGGTCTCCGATCGCGCCGCGAACGGCATCTATCAGGATGAGGGGATCCCCGCGCTGGAGAGCTGGCTGAGTCGCGCACTCAGCAGCCCGTTTGAGATTGAGTCCCGCCTGGTGCCTGACGAGCAGCCGATGATTGAGCACGCGATCTGCGAGCTGGTCGATGAGCGCTTTTGCCACCTGGTATTAACCACTGGCGGCACCGGTCCGGCCCGGCGCGATGTGACGCCGGATGCCACCTTAGCCGTTGCCGATCGGGAAATGCCGGGTTTTGGTGAGCAGATGCGCCAGATCAGCCTGCAGTTTGTGCCGACCGCGATTCTGTCGCGTCAGGTTGGGGTAATTCGCAAACAGTCGCTGATCCTCAACCTTCCGGGTCAGCCGAAGGCGGTCAAAGAGACGCTGGAAGGGCTGAAGGATGAGCAGGGCAACGTAAAAGTGCACGGCATTTTTGCTTCCGTACCCTATTGTTTACAGCTGCTGGAAGGGCCTTATGTCGAAACGCATCGCGAGGTCGTAGCAGCATTTCGCCCTAAAAGCGCGATACGTGAGATAAATAACTAAATATTCCCCATTTCAGGCATAAGCTACAGCCTGGCTGGTGTGGCAAAAGATTGACGGTATAGTAAGGCTATCTTTACAACGTTCTCTCTTTGCCTCTGGAATATTATGAATCCGACTCACACACAGCGTCTGACCGGTAAGGATTACAAAACCCTGGCGCTGGCCGCGCTCGGCGGCGCGCTGGAATTCTACGACTTCATCATTTTTGTCTTCTTCGCCACGGTGATTGGCGAACTCTTCTTCCCCGCAGATATTCCGGAGTGGCTGCGACAGCTGCAGACGTTTGCCATTTTTGCCGCAGGCTATCTGGCACGTCCGCTGGGCGGCATTGTGATGGCGCATTTTGGCGATAAACTCGGGCGCAAGAAGATGTTCAGCCTGAGTATTCTGCTGATGGCGCTGCCAACCTTAATGATGGGCGCTTTACCCACCTGGCAGACGATTGGGATTGCAGCGCCACTGCTGATGTTGCTGATGCGAATGTTACAGGGCGCGGCAATTGGCGGAGAGGTACCCGGCGCGTGGGTGTTTGTCGCTGAACACGTGCCTTATAAACGTATCGGCATCGCCTGTGGCACGCTGACGGCCGGGCTGACCATCGGCATTTTACTGGGGTCGCTGGTGGCGACACTGATCAATACCTCGATGTCGCAGCAGGCCATTCATGACGGCGGCTGGCGCATTCCATTCTTCCTGGGCGGCGTATTTGGGTTGCTCGCGATGTTCCTGCGCCGCTGGCTGCATGAAACACCGGTCTTCATTGAGATGCAGCAGCGTAAAGCGCTGGCTGAAACCCTGCCGCTGAAAACCGTGCTGGCGGAGCATAAAAAGTCGATTGTGATCTCCATGCTGCTGACCTGGCTGCTCTCCGCCTGCATCGTCGTGGTGATCCTGATGTCGCCGGTCTGGCTGCAGAAGCAGCAGGGCATCGCGCCCGCACTGACTCTGCAGGCCAACAGCATTGCCACCGTGATGCTCTGCGTTGGCTGCATTATTGCCGGACTCGCTGCGGATCGTTTTGGTGCCAGTCGTACCCTGTGTGTCGGCAGCCTGCTGCTGGCGATCTGTAGCTGGCAGTTCTATCACCTGAGCGCCCTCTATCCGCAGCAGCTCTTCCTGCTCTATGGCGTGGCGGGGCTCAGCGTCGGTATCGTCGGCGTGGTGCCGTTTGTGATGGTGCGTGCCTTTCCGGCAGAGGTGCGTTTTACCGGACTCTCATTCTCCTACAATCTTTCCTACGCGATCTTTGGCGGCCTGACACCGATCCTGGTGTCGCTGCTGATGAATGTCTCCGTGATGGCACCGTGCTGGTATGTGATGGCGCTGGCGCTGGTGGGATTGCTGACAGGGATCTGGCTGCGGCGTGATGTCAGCCACGAGCCGGGACTGAATCAGGGGATTAAGTCGTTGTAAAGTAAGAACGCGGAGCCAGGCTCCGCGTTTTTTTATGGCTGAAAATATGCTTAACGTATTTTTGCGCCAATCGGCAAAAGGGTGCGGCCAAAGGTTTCATTCAGCACCTCGCCCATCGCCAGATAGCAGGCGCTGGCACCACAGATGATCCCCATCGTTCTTCTTAAACTCCAGCAGACCGGCCAGCACCTGCGCGATCCCGCCATAAAAAATCCCCATCGCTAAAATTGCGACATCCAGGGCAAACAGGCCCGTGTTGTGCAGGTTCAGCAAAATGGTTGTCATGCCAAAACCCATCAATCCCAGCGGGGCAGGGTTAGCCAGCGTTGAATTCGCCATAATTCCTCGGCAGTGAAAGAGTGTTGATTACATAAACGGATTCCATCCTGCTCCCCGGGAGGAGCAAGGGGACGCATCATATTCAGCGTTGTGTCAGCGTTCTTTGATCCCGGCAGGGCCAGCGATAAAAAATTTTTTTTGGTTTAACCCTTGATGCGCATCGAAGCGGCCCCATTTACTTGTCATCGAGCGTTGTGAACGTTGGAAAAAAAGCATGTGCTGGCAGGTTGAATGCAAACAACTCGCCCACATAAAAGGTTCACAACCCAAATTGGCAACGAATTTAAGTGGGAGATGTTTAGATGGGTAAGATTATTGGTATTGACCTGGGTACAACCAACTCTTGTGTTGCGATCATGGATGGCACCAAAGCACGCGTGCTGGAAAATGCCGAGGGCGATCGCACCACGCCTTCAATTATTGCGTATACACAGGATGGCGAAATTCTGGTCGGTCAACCGGCTAAACGTCAGGCAGTGACCAACCCGCAGAATACCCTGTTCGCAATTAAGCGTCTGATCGGTCGTCGCTTCCAGGACGAAGAAGTACAGCGTGACATTAAAATCATGCCGTACAAAATCACCGGCGCTGACAACGGCGACGCATGGCTGGAAGTAAAAGGTCAGAGAATGGCACCTCCGCAGATCTCTGCTGAAGTGCTGAAGAAAATGAAGAAGACCGCCGAAGATTACCTCGGTGAGCCAGTGACTGAAGCGGTTATTACCGTACCGGCCTACTTCAACGATGCTCAGCGCCAGGCGACCAAAGATGCCGGCCGTATCGCAGGTCTGGAAGTCAAACGTATCATTAACGAACCGACTGCAGCAGCACTGGCATACGGTCTGGATAAAGGCCAGGGCAACCGCACCATCGCGGTTTATGACCTGGGTGGCGGTACCTTCGATATCTCAATCATCGAGATCGACGAAGTTGACGGCGAAAAAACCTTTGAAGTTCTGGCGACCAACGGTGATACCCACCTGGGTGGTGAAGACTTCGATAGCCGCCTGATTAACTATCTGGTTGCTGAATTCAAAAAAGACCAGGGTATCGATCTGCACAACGATCCACTGGCGATGCAGCGTCTGAAAGAAGCCGCAGAGAAAGCAAAAATCGAGCTTTCTTCTGCACAGCAGACCGACGTTAACCTGCCATACATCACGGCAGATGCGACCGGTCCTAAGCACCTGAACATCAAAGTGACCCGTTCTAAACTGGAATCACTGGTTGAAGATCTGGTTGCACGCTCAATCGCGCCTCTGAAAGTTGCGCTGCAGGATGCCGGTTTGTCTGTTTCAGACATCAACGACGTTATCCTGGTCGGTGGTCAGACACGTATGCCACTGGTTCAGGCCAAAGTGACTGAGTTCTTCGGTAAAGAGCCACGTAAAGACGTGAACCCGGACGAAGCGGTTGCTGTGGGTGCTGCGGTTCAGGGTGGTGTACTGGGTGGCGACGTGAAAGACGTGCTGCTGCTGGACGTTACCCCGCTGTCACTGGGTATCGAAACGATGGGTGGCGTGATGACCTCGCTGATCAGCAAGAACACCACCATCCCAACCAAGCACAGCCAGGTCTTCTCGACGGCTGAAGATAACCAGTCAGCCGTGACCATTCACGTGCTGCAGGGTGAGCGTAAGCGTGCCAATGACAACAAGTCACTGGGCCAGTTCAACCTCGACGGTATCCAGAATGCGCCACGCGGTATGCCGCAGATCGAAGTGACCTTCGACATCGATGCCGACGGTATCCTGCACGTATCAGCGAAAGACAAGAACAGCGGTAAAGAGCAGAAAATCACCATCAAAGCCTCTTCAGGTCTGAGCGATGATGAGATCCAGAAAATGGTGCGTGATGCGGAAGCGAATGCTGAATCTGACCGTAAGTTTGAAGAGCTGGTTCAGACGCGTAACCAGGGTGACCAGATTGCCCACAGCACGCGTAAGCAGCTGGAAGAAGCAGGCGACAAACTGTCAGCTGATGACAAAGCGCCAATCGAAGCCGCACTGGCCGCGCTGGAAACTGCGCTGAAAGGCGAAGACAAAGCGGAAATCGACGCCAAAATGCAGGCGCTGATGGAAGTGTCTGGCAAACTGATGGAAGCAGCACAGCAGTCTCAGGCGGGTGCAGCAGATGCCGGTGACGCGTCAGCGAAGAAAGATGACGACGTTGTCGATGCTGAATTCGAAGAAGTGAAAGACAACAAGAAATAATTGCCCCTGACCGGGCGCGACGGTTGGCCTGACAGCCGTTGAAACCAGCACGGGCGTAGGAGATCTCTCCACGCCCGTGCGATCATGTTAAGGGCTAAATAAACATGGCGAAGAGTGATTACTACGAGATTTTAGGCGTCGCCAAATCCGCGGACGAGCGTGAAATCAAAAAGGCTTACAAACGCCTGGCAATGAAATTTCACCCGGACCGCAATCCAGGTGATAAAGAAGCCGAAGCTAAATTCAAAGAGGTCAAGGAAGCGTACGAAATCCTGACCGATGCGCAGAAGCGTGCGGCTTACGATCAGTATGGTCATGCAGCCTTTGAACAGGGCGGCATGGGTGGCGGTGGATTCGGCGGCGGCGGCTTTGGTGGTGGCGGTGCAGACTTCAGCGATATCTTTGGCGACGTGTTCGGTGACATCTTTGGTGGTGGACGCCGTCAGCGCGCATCCCGTGGCGCCGATTTACGCTACAACATGGAGCTGTCGCTGGAAGAAGCGGTACGCGGCGTGACCAAAGAGATCCGCATTCCAACGCTGGAAGAGTGTGATGTCTGCCACGGCAGCGGCGCGAAAGCGGGCACCCAGCCACAAACCTGTTCAACCTGTCACGGTGCAGGCCAGGTGCAGATGCGCCAGGGCTTCTTCACTGTTCAGCAGGCCTGTCCGACCTGTCATGGTCGTGGCTCGGTGATTAAAGATCCGTGCAACGCCTGTCATGGCCACGGCCGCGTTGAGAAGTCGAAAACGCTGTCAGTGAAAATCCCGGCAGGGGTCGACACCGGCGATCGCATCCGTCTGAGTGGCGAAGGTGAAGCGGGCGAGCAGGGCGCACCAGCGGGCGATCTCTACGTTCAGGTCTCGGTGAAGAAGCACCCGATCTTCGAACGTGAAGAGAACAACCTTTACTGTGAAGTGCCGATCAACTTTGCAATGGCGGCGCTGGGCGGTGAGATTGAAGTACCGACACTGGATGGTCGCGTGAAGCTGAAAGTGCCGTCAGAAACCCAGACCGGCAAGCTGTTCCGCATGCGCGGACGTGGCGTCAAATCTGTCCGTGGCGGCGCGGTCGGCGATCTGCTGTGCCGTGTTGTGGTGGAGACACCGGTCAGCCTGAACGAAAAACAGAAAACGCTGTTGCGTGAACTGGAAGAGAGTTTTGGCGGCCCAAGCGGCGAGCATAACAGCCCACGCTCAAAGAGCTTCTTTGACGGTGTGAAGAAATTCTTTGACGATCTGACACGCTAAACCGTATCAGACTAAAAAACGGAGCCGCGGGCTCCGTTTTTTTTGCTGGATGCTATACGCCATCTGTTATTAGCATCAACCGGCTTTTCGCCCTTAATTCGGTTAAACCGAAGGAAAGGCGAGGCATAAGCTGCTTTTAACGAACTATATGAGCCGCTACACTCTTTATCTTTCTATCGCTGATCAGGAAGATAAACGTTGAATAAGCCTCGTAGTCTCAAAAACCTGCTTAAAAGCTTCATTGAAAGTGACGCCAGTAATGGCATGGTGTTAATCATGGCAGCTGTGGCGGCCATGATTCTCGCCAACTCTGCCGAAACCGCTCACGGCTATCAGGCGTTTCTCAATGAACCCGTTCAAATCCGCTTCGGTGCACTGGATATCAGTAAAAATCTGCTGTTATGGATCAACGATGCGCTGATGGCGCTGTTTTTCCTGCTGATTGGTCTGGAAGTGAAGCGTGAGCTCATAGTCGGCGAACTCGCAAGCCGTGACAAGGCGATCTTTCCCGTCATTGCGGCATTAGGCGGTATGGCACTGCCCGCGCTTGTTTTCCTCGGCTTCAACCATGGTGATGAGATAGCACGCAACGGCTGGGCTATCCCTACGGCGACCGATATCGCGTTTGCTCTGGGTGTCCTCGCCCTGCTTGGCAGCCGTGTTCCTGCTGCACTGAAAGTTTTCCTGATGGCGCTGGCGATTATCGATGATCTCGGGGCTATCGTTATTATCGCCCTGTTCTACACCAGTGGCCTCTCAATGCTCTCCCTGGGCGTTGCGGCAGGGGCGATTGTTGTGCTGGCACTGCTCAATTACTTTAATGTCCGTAAAATCTCGGTCTATATGCTGGTTGGGATCGTGCTCTGGACCGCCGTGCTTAAGTCTGGCGTCCATGCCACGCTGGCGGGCGTCATTGTGGGCTTCTTCATACCGCTGGAAAAGAGAGAAGGGCATTCGCCCGCAGAACATCTGGCGCACGGTCTGATGCCGTGGGTGAACTGGTTGATTCTGCCGCTGTTTGCCTTCGCGAACGCCGGTATTTCACTGAGCGGTATTACGCTGAGTGATGTCTTTTCACCGGAGCCGTCTGGCATCATCCTCGGCCTGTTAATCGGTAAACCTTTGGGCATTACCCTGTTCTGCTGGCTGGCTGTCAAACTGCGGCTGGCGGTATTACCTCACGGCACCACCATCCGCGATATCATGGCGATTGGCGTGCTGTGCGGCATCGGTTTTACGATGTCTATTTTCATTAGTTCGCTCGCCTTCGATTCGGCACATGAGCAGCTTGTGACCTTCTCTAAACTGGGGATCCTGACGGGTTCTGTGCTGTCAGCGGTTATTGGTTATACCCTGCTGCGGATTAAACTGCGTTAATGGAGAGGAGGCGAAAGCCTCCTTTTTTTCGATGAATCAGCTCAATTTTAACCATCTCTATTACTTCTGGCAGATTTGTAAAAGCGGCTCTGTGACAGCGGCAGCAGAGGTACTCTCTCTGACTCCCCAGACCATTACCGGGCAGATTAAGACGCTTGAGGAGCGCCTGCAGGGCAAGCTGTTCCGTCGTCAGGGGCGGGGTCTGGTGCCGACTGAACTGGGGCAACTGGTGTTCCGCTATGCTGACCGCATGTTTATGCTGGGTCAGGAGATGCTGGATATCGTGAACTACCGCAAGGAGTCCCACCTGTTGCTGGATGTCGGAGTCGCCGATGCGCTCTCTAAGCAGCTGGTCAGTAAGGTGCTGGAAACCGCGGTGGTTGCAGAGGAGAAGACGCATCTGCGCTGTTTTGAGTCGACCCACGAAATGCTGCTGGAGCAGCTCAGTCAGCATAAGCTGGATATGATTATTTCTGACTGCTCCATCGATCCCACTCAACAGGAAGGGCTGTTTTCGGTGAAGCTGGGGGAGTGCCCGGTCAGTTTCTGGTCTGCTCAGCCGCTCACCGGTCTCACTTTTCCTGCCTGTCTGGAAGCGCGTCCGCTGCTGATTCCAGGACGCCGCTCAATGCTCGGCCGGAAAATCCTCAACTGGATTACGACTCAGGGGCTGCAGGTGGAGATTCTGGGGGAGTTTGATGATGCGGCACTGATGAAGGCGTTTGGTGCGCGTAAGAATGCCATATTTGTCGCGCCAGTGCTGGATGAGCAGGATAGCGGGCAGCGTGATGCGGTTACAGAGGTTGGTCGGCTAGATACCGTGTCAGAGGAGTACCATATCATCTTTGCCGAACGGATGATTCAGCATCCGGCGGTGCAGCGTCTCTGTCACGCAGACTTCAGCGGACTCTTTCCCCGCCAGAGTACAGACGAAAAAAAACCGGCGTAAGCCGGCTTTTTCAACAAAGCGATTAACAAGCGGCGATTAAGCCAGTTTGTTGATCTGTGCAGTCAGGTTAGATTTATAACGTGCAGCTTTGTTTTTGTGGATCAGACCTTTAGCGGCCTGACGATCCACAAGTGGTTGCATTTCATTGAATGCGTTCTGCGCAGCAGCTTTGTCGCCTGAAGCGATCGCCGCGTATACTTTCTTAACGAAGGTACGCATCATTGAGCGGCGGCTAGCGTTATGCTTACGGCGTTTCTCAGATGTTACGGCGCGTTTCTTAGCTGATTTGATATTAGCCAAGGTCCAACTCCCAAATGTGTTCTATAGAGACAAATCAAAGGCCGAGGACTATGCCCTTCTAACCTGATTTTGTCAATGGATTTGTGCAAATAAGCGTCGCTCTAAGAACGGCACTCGATTACGTATTTGATGGCGCAAGATTCTACCAGCTTCCCCTCACTGAATACAGTATTTAGCGACAAAATTCTTAACATGCGCATCTGCAACAGGAAATGCAGCCGCTAAAGCATGAAAGGCGTGCAGACGGGTTAACCTGAGCCGCTTTCAAGGGTATAATCCGCCGATTTCCACCGGTTTGGGCCAGCCATGAAGTTTATCCGCGGTATTCATAATCTTAACGAGCAGCATCGCGGCTGCGTTCTGACCATTGGTAATTTCGATGGTGTACATCGCGGGCATCAGGCGCTGCTGTCGCGACTGTGTGAAGAGGGACGTAAGCGTCATCTGCCCGTCGTGGTGATGGTATTTGAGCCACAGCCGCTGGAGCTGTTTGCCGGTGATAAAGCCCCGGCGCGCCTGACACGCCTGCGTGAAAAACTGCGCTATATGGCGGAAGCGGGTGTGGATAAAGTGTTGTGCGTGCGGTTTGATCGTCGCTTTGCGGCCTTGTCTGCACAGCGCTTTATCAGTGACCTGTTAGTCGACAAGCTGGATGTAAAGTACCTTGCGGTAGGTGATGATTTCCGCTTCGGCGCTGGTCGCCAGGGGGATTTCCTGTTATTACAGAAAGCCGGTGTGGAGTATGGCTTTGAGGTCGTCAGCACCGAAACCTTCTGTGACGGTGGTAAGCGAATCAGCAGCACTGCCGTGCGTCAGGCGCTGGCTGCGGATGATTTAGCGCTGGCGCAGTCGCTGTTAGGTCATCCCTTCACTATTTCCGGCCGCGTCGTGCACGGTGATGCACTGGGACGCACGCTGGGTTTCCCGACTGCGAACCTCCCTTTACGCCGCAGCGTCACGCCGGTGAAAGGAGTGTATGCCGTGGAGGTACAGGGTCTGACGCCCGAGCCACTGCCGGGTGTTGCTAATATCGGCACCCGTCCGACCGTAAAAGGTTTACGCCAGCAGCTTGAAGTTCACCTGCTCGACATCAATATCGATCTCTATGGTCGTCACATTGATGTGGTGCTGAAACAGAAAATACGAAACGAGCAGCGCTTTGCCTCACTGGAGGCGTTGAAAGAACAAATTGCGAACGATGTGGTAACGGCCCGGCAGTTCTTTGGGCTGCTTTAACCTGAGCGAAAAACGGAATCGAGAATCTGATGAGTGACTATAAATCTACCCTGAATTTGCCGGAAACGGGATTCCCGATGCGTGGCGATCTGGCCAAACGCGAACCGGGAATGTTGCAACGCTGGTATGCCGACAACCTGTACGGCATCATCCGCGAAGCCAAAAAAGGGAAAAAAACCTTTATCCTGCATGATGGCCCTCCTTATGCGAACGGCAGCATTCATATTGGTCACTCCGTTAACAAGATTCTGAAAGACATTATCGTTAAGTCGAAAGGCATGGCGGGTTATGACTCGCCGTATGTGCCCGGCTGGGACTGCCACGGTCTGCCAATCGAACACAAAGTTGAGCAGATGATCGGCAAGCCAGGCGAGAAAGTCACCGCCGCGGAATTTCGTGCCGCATGCCGCAAATATGCTGCTGAACAGGTTGAAGGCCAGAAAGCGGACTTTATCCGCCTGGGCGTGCTGGGCGACTGGGATCGTCCTTACCTGACCATGGATTTCGGTACCGAAGCCAACATCATTCGTGCGCTGGGTAAAATCATCGGTAATGGCCATATGCACAAAGGCGCGAAGCCGGTGCACTGGTGCCTGGATTGCCGTTCTGCCCTGGCAGAAGCGGAAGTGGAATATTACGACAAAACGTCACCGTCGATTGATGTGATGTTTAACGCCATTGATGCCGACGCGGTGCGTGGGGCGTTCGGCGTATCCCAGGTTAATGGCCCGATCTCACTGGTTATCTGGACCACGACGCCGTGGACATTACCGGCTAACCGCGCGATCTCCCTGCATCCTGAATTTGAATACCAGCTGATCCAGATCGACGGCCGCGCCCTGATCCTGGCGAAAGAGCTGGTGGAAAGCGTCATGAAGCGCGCCGGTGTCAGCGAATGGCAGGTGCTGGGCGAATGTCAGGGCGCTGCGCTGGAGCTGCAGAAGTTCCAGCATCCGTTCCTGGCGCTTGAGTCGCTGGTCGTACTGGGCGAGCACGTGACCCTGGACGCGGGTACCGGTGCCGTTCACACCGCGCCAGGCCACGGCCCGGATGACTATGTTATTGGCCAGAAATATGGCATCGAAACCGCGAATCCGGTAGGACCGGATGGCGCCTATCTGCCAGGCACGTATCCGACGCTGGATGGGGTCAATGTCTTTAAAGCCAACGACATGATCGTTGAACTGCTGAAAGAGAAAGGCGCGCTGCTGCACGTTGAGAAACTGCTGCACAGCTACCCGCACTGCTGGCGCCATAAAACGCCGATCATCTTCCGCGCCACGCCGCAGTGGTTCATCAGCATGGATCAGAAAGGATTGCGTGCGCAGTCGCTGAAAGAGATCAAAGGCGTGCAGTGGATCCCGGACTGGGGCCAGGCGCGTATCGAATCGATGGTGGCGAACCGTCCTGACTGGTGCATCTCTCGTCAGCGTACCTGGGGCGTACCGATGGCACTGTTCGTTCACAAAGAGAGCGAAGAGCTGCACCCTGACACGCTGGCGCTGATGGAGAAAGTGGCGCAACGCGTTGAGCAGGAGGGCATTCAGGCCTGGTGGGATCTCGACCCACGTGAACTGATGGGCGACGACGCCGACCATTACGTCAAAGTGCCGGATACGCTGGACGTCTGGTTTGACTCCGGTTCAACCAGCTATTCCGTGGTTGATGCGCGTCCGGAATTTGGCGGACATGCCCCTGATCTCTATCTGGAAGGATCCGATCAGCATCGCGGCTGGTTTATGTCCTCGCTGATGATCTCCACGGCGATGAAGGGCAAAGCACCTTATCGTCAGGTACTGACACACGGTTTCACCGTGGACGGTCAGGGCCGTAAAATGTCGAAATCAATCGGCAACACGGTCGCGCCGCAGGATGTGATGAACAAACTGGGCGCCGATATTCTGCGTCTGTGGGTGGCCTCAACCGACTACTCGGGTGAAATGGCGGTCTCCGATGAGATCCTCAAGCGCTCTGCCGATGCCTATCGTCGTATCCGTAACACCGCGCGTTTCCTGCTGGCTAACCTTAGCGGCTTCAACCCGGTCACCGATCTGGTGAAACCGGAAGAGATGGTCGTGGTCGATCGCTGGGCAGTGGGTCGCGCACAGGCGGCACAGGCTGATATCGTTGCCTCATACGAGAACTACGATTTCCATGAAGTGATCCAGCGTCTGATGCAGTTCTGTTCGATTGAGATGGGCAGCTTCTATCTCGATATTATCAAGGATCGTCAGTACACCGCGAAAGGTGATGGCCTGGCGCGTCGCAGCTGCCAGACCGCGCTGTGGCACATCGTCGAAGCGCTGGTGCGCTGGATGGCACCGATCATGTCCTTTACAGCGGATGAGATCTGGGGCTACCTGCCAGGCGAACGTGCGCAGTATGTCTTCACCGAAGAGTGGTATCAGGGTCTGTTTGGCCTGGCGGAAGATGAAGCGCTGAATGATGCCTACTGGGCCGAGCTGCTGAAAGTGCGTGGCGAAGTGAACAAGGTGATCGAGCAGGCGCGTGCGGATAAACGTATCGGTGGTGCACTGGAAGCAACGGTCACGCTGTATGCCGATCCGGAGCTGGCCGCTAAACTGCATGCGCTGGGTAATGAGCTGCGTTTTGTGCTGCTGACTTCTGGCGCACAGGTGGCGGATTACGCACTGGCGAACGATGAAGCGCAGCAGAGTGAACTGCTGAAAGGTCTGAAAATCGCGCTGCACAAGGCGGAAGGCGAGAAATGTCAGCGCTGCTGGCATTACACTACCGACGTCGGACAGAATCCTGAGCATGCTGAGGTCTGTGGTCGTTGTTACACTAACGTAGCCGGTGACGGCGAACAGCGTGAATTTGCCTGATGCGTAAACCTATTTTATCAACCGGATTGCGCTGGCTGTGGCTGGTGCTGGTGGTGATTGTTGTCGACTTCGCCAGTAAGCAGTGGGTGATGAACAACATGATGCTGCATGAAACCCAGCCGCTGATGCCCTACCTGAACCTGTTCTATGCGCACAACTATGGCGCGGCGTTCAGTTTCCTGGCGGACAAAGGCGGCTGGCAGCGCTGGTTCTTTGCGGGTATCGCGCTGGCTATCGTGATCTCACTGGTGGTGATGATGTATCGCAATCATGCCAGTCAGAAGATGGCCAATATCGCCTATGCTCTGATCATTGGCGGCGCGATCGGCAATTTGTTTGATCGCTCATACCATGGCTTTGTGGTCGATTTTATCGATTTTTATGTCGGTAACTGGCACTTCGCTACATTTAATATCGCTGACTGCGGCATCTGTATTGGGGCTGCACTGGTGGTGCTGGAGGGCTTTTTCAGCCCGAACGGCAAACAGGCTAAACAGAAAGGGTAAGTGATGACTGAGTTCGTGCAGCGCGAAAGCGCGGTGTTGGTGCATTTTACGCTGAAGCTGGAAGATGGCTCGACGGCGGAATCGACCCGTGCAAACGGCAAGCCCGCGCTGTTCCGTCTTGGTGATGGCAGCCTCTCTGCAGCGCTTGAGCAGGCATTGCTGGGGCTGAAAGCGGGTCAGACTAAACAGTTTACTCTGGAACCGGAAGACGCCTTTGGTGGCGTCAGCCCTGACCTGATCCAGTATTTCTCGCGTCGGGACTTTATTGATGCAGGCGAACCGGAAGTGGGTGCCATCATGCTGTTCAGCGGCATGGGCGGCAGTGAAATGCCAGGCGTGATCCGCGAAGTCTCCGGTGATTCTATCACCGTCGATTTCAACCATCCGCTGGCGGGTCGCCGTATTCAGTTTGATGTAGAAGTGCTGGAAATCGATCCGGCACTGGAGACGAACGATGCAAATCCTGTTAGCTAATCCGCGCGGCTTCTGCGCTGGCGTTGATCGCGCCATCAGTATTGTTGAGCGCGCGCTGGAGATGTATGGCGCGCCCATCTACGTCCGTCACGAAGTGGTGCATAACCGTTACGTGGTGAACAGCCTGCGTGAGCGCGGTGCCATCTTTATTGAAGAGATCAGCGAAGTGCCGGATAACGCCATTCTGATCTTCTCCGCGCACGGGGTTTCACAGGCGGTGCGTGCCGAAGCTAAAGCGCGCAATCTGACCATGCTGTTCGATGCTACCTGTCCGCTGGTCACCAAAGTCCATATGGAAGTCGCACGCGCCAGCCGTAAAGGCGTGGAAGCGATTCTGATTGGTCACGCGGGTCATCCGGAAGTTGAAGGCACCATGGGGCAGTACAACAACCCCAATGGTGGCATGTATCTGGTGGAGTCACCGGAAGATGTCTTCAGACTGACCGTCAAAGACGAAAACAATCTGAGTTTCATGACGCAGACCACGCTTTCTGTGGATGACACTTCAGACATCATTGATGCCCTGCGTCAGCGTTTCCCGGCGATCATCGGGCCGCGTAAAGATGATATCTGCTACGCCACCACCAACCGTCAGGAAGCCGTTCGTACGCTGGCGAAAGATGCGGAAGTGGTGCTGGTGGTCGGTTCGAAAAACTCCTCGAACTCTAACCGTCTGGCCGAGCTGGCACAGCGTGCCGGTAAACTGGCAAAGCTGATCGACTCTGCCGATGATATACAGGAAGAGTGGGTAAAAGGCGTGGCCTGCATCGGCGTTACCGCAGGTGCTTCAGCCCCCGATATTCTGGTTCAGCAGGTGATTCAGCGGTTACGTGAGCTGGGTGGCGAAGCGGCGATTGAGCTGATTGGCCGTGAAGAGAATATTGTTTTTGAAGTGCCTAAAGAGCTGCGCGTCGACGTACGTAACGTGCAGTAATGCTTCGATATGACTGATAAAAGGCCGACTCTGTTCGGTCTTTTTTGTTTTTATAGCCCGGCTGAAATGCCGTTGTTCACTGCGATGATTGCTTTTACTGATAATCACAGGCGGCTGGCATAAAATTCTTATTATCACGGATTATTAGTGGCGTGACTGTTAACTCACCGTTAACCTGATGACGCTTTGGATGCATAGTTTTGTTTTAGGAATGAATAAATATGAACACTATCCGCATTGCTATTGTGGGCGCGCCGGGCCGTATGGGCCGTAATCTGATTCTGGCGACGCAGCAGGCAGAAGGCGTTGAGCTGGGTGCGGCACTGGCACGTCCAGGCTCATCGCTGATCGGCAGCGACGCTGGTGAATTAGCGGGCATCGGAAAGAATGGCATCCTCATCGCTGACGATTTACTCGCGGTGACTAACGACTTTGATGTGCTGATCGACTTCACCCGTCCGGAAGGCACGCTGGAGTATATGGCGATCTGCCGTGAGCACGGAAAAGCGATGGTGATTGGCACCACCGGTTTTGATGAGGCAGGCAAAGCAGCCATTCGCGCGGCGGCGGAAGATATCGCCATTGTCTTTGCCGCTAACTTCAGCGTGGGGGTTAATCTGGTGCTGAAGCTGCTGGAGAAGGCTGCCAAAGTCATGGGTGAATATGCGGATATTGAAATTGTCGAAGCACATCATCGTCATAAAGTAGATGCGCCGTCTGGCACCGCACTGGCGATGGGTGAGGCGATAGCCGATGCCATGCAGTGGAAACTGGACGAGCATGCGGTTTATACGCGTGAAGGCTACACCGGTGAACGCCAGCCACAGACCATTGGTTTTGCTACGGTTCGCGCGGGTGACATCGTGGGTGAGCATACGGCGATGTTTGCAGATATCGGTGAGCGTGTAGAGATTACCCACAAGGCCTCAAGTCGCATGACCTTTGCAAATGGCGCCGTTAAGTCAGCTTTATGGCTAAAAGATAAGAGATCTGGTTTGTTTGATATGCGTGACGTGCTGGATTTGTCGATGTTGTGAGTGTTGTGAACCATCGTGATGTGGTTATTTCAATCGTTAATACCTTGATTGAAAAGGGGCAATGTTTTCATTGCCCTTAATTTTATCTTAAAATCGCCATTCTGATTTAAAATTACTTTCTGGTTGTTGTTTTTCTGTCTTTTCTTCATTTATTTTCCCTGATGGACGCCGTTTTTGACCATTTGGTCAAAAATAAGGGGCCGCTTACGCCGGTTTCGTTTTTATGTCGCCTGGCAAACGATTATTCTGCCGGGTTTTCCTCTCTTTTTGCCGCTCATACCTGTTTTTTACCTCATAAGGCAGATAAGTGTGAAAAAATCCCGCTGCAGGGTAGACAATGACCAGGGCTGTCATTAGAATGCGCGCAATTTGCCAAAAATCGACAATTCAGGCGGTTTTTGCATTGATTCAGGCGGCTATTTTGAATTAATATGCAGATATATTGACTGTTTATTCCCTGGAGGATGTTTTGATAAAGTCAGCAATCCTGGTTCTGGAAGACGGAACCCAATTCCACGGTCGGGCCATCGGGGCAACAGGATCGGCAGTGGGAGAAGTCGTTTTCAACACTTCAATGACCGGCTATCAAGAAATCCTCACTGATCCTTCCTATTCCCGCCAAATCGTTACTCTCACTTATCCCCATATCGGTAATGTCGGTGCCAATGCCGCCGACGAAGAATCCAGCCAGATTCATGCGCAGGGCCTGGTTATTCGTGACCTGCCGCTGATTGCCAGCAACTTCCGTAGCGAAGAAGGCCTGTCGGCCTACCTGCAGCGCAACAACATTGTGGCGATTGCCGATATCGATACCCGCAAGCTGACGCGCTTGCTGCGTGAGAAAGGGGCGCAGAACGGCTGCATTATTGCCGGCGACAATCCGGATGCCGCACTGGCGCTGCAAAAGGCCCAGGCATTCCCGGGACTGAAAGGAATGGATCTGGCGAAAGAGGTCTGCACCACTGAGACTTACAGCTGGCAGCAGGGCAGCTGGACACTGGACGCAGGTCTGCCAGAGCAGGCTGCTGCGGAGTCGCTGCCATATCACGTGGTGGCTTATGACTACGGCGCCAAGCGCAACATTCTGCGTATGCTGGTCGATCGCGGCTGCCGTCTGACTGTGGTTCCGGCACAGACGCCAGCTGAAGAGGTTCTGAAGCTGAATCCGGATGGCATTTTCCTCTCCAACGGTCCTGGTGACCCGGAGCCGTGCGACTACGCGATCAGCGCGATTCAGGACTTCCTGAAGACAGAGATTCCGGTGTTCGGTATCTGCCTGGGTCATCAGCTGCTGGCGCTGGCCAGCGGTGCTAAAACCGTGAAGATGAAACTCGGCCACCATGGTGGTAACCATCCGGTGAAAGATCTCGAAAATAACCGCGTGATGATCACCGCGCAGAACCACGGTTTTGCGGTCGACGAGAACAATCTGCCAGCAAACCTGCGTGTGACCCACATTTCGTTGTTCGATAAAACCGTGCAGGGCATCCATCGCACTGACAAGCCAGCATTCAGCTTCCAGGGTCACCCGGAAGCCAGCCCGGGTCCGGGTGATGCTGCGCCGCTGTTTGACCACTTTATTGAATTGATTGACGCATTCCGTCTGCAAGCGAAGTAATCAGGAGCTAATTCATGCCAAAACGTACAGACCTAAAATCCATCCTGATTCTTGGTGCCGGTCCGATTGTGATCGGCCAGGCCTGCGAATTTGACTATTCCGGTGCGCAGGCGTGTAAAGCGCTGCGTGAAGAGGGTTACCGCGTCATTCTGGTGAACTCCAACCCGGCGACGATCATGACTGACCCGGAAATGGCTGATGCGACCTACATTGAGCCGATTCACTGGGAAGTGGTGCGCAAAATCATCGAAAAAGAGCGCCCGGATGCAGTACTGCCTACCATGGGCGGACAGACGGCGCTGAACTGTGCGCTGGAGCTGGAACGTCATGGCGTGCTGGAAGAGTTTGGCGTCACCATGATTGGTGCGACTGCTGATGCGATCGACAAAGCAGAAGATCGTCGTCGTTTCGACGTGGCGATGAAAAGCATTGGTCTGGATACGGCGCGCTCCGGCATCGCACACACTATGGAAGAAGCGCTGGCCGTGGCAGAAGATGTTGGCTTCCCGTGCATTATCCGTCCTTCCTTTACCATGGGCGGCACCGGTGGCGGCATCGCTTACAACCGCGAAGAGTTTGAAGAGATTTGTGAACGCGGTCTCGATCTCTCTCCCACCAATGAGCTGCTGATTGATGAGTCGCTGATTGGCTGGAAAGAGTATGAGATGGAAGTGGTGCGCGATAAAAACGATAACTGCATCATCGTCTGCTCAATCGAAAACTTCGACGCAATGGGGATTCACACCGGTGACTCCATCACGGTAGCGCCTGCCCAGACGCTGACTGACAAAGAGTATCAAATCATGCGTAACGCCTCGCTGGCGGTACTGCGTGAGATCGGTGTTGAAACTGGCGGCTCCAACGTGCAGTTCTCCGTTAACCCGAAAGATGGCCGACTGATTGTCATCGAGATGAACCCGCGCGTGTCACGCTCCTCAGCGCTGGCGTCAAAAGCGACCGGCTTCCCGATTGCTAAAGTGGCGGCCAAACTGGCGGTTGGCTATACCCTCGACGAGCTGATGAACGATATCACTGGCGGTTTAACGCCTGCCTCGTTCGAGCCTTCAATCGACTACGTTGTTACCAAGATCCCACGTTTCAACTTCGAAAAATTTGCCGGTGCCAACGATCGCCTGACCACGCAGATGAAGTCGGTCGGCGAAGTGATGGCGATTGGCCGTACCTTCCAGGAGTCCATGCAGAAAGCGCTGCGCGGCCTGGAAGTAGGCGCTAACGGCTTCGACCCGAAAGTGCACCTCGATGACCCGGAAGCGTTAACCCGCATCCGTCGTGAGCTGAAAGATGCCGGTTCAGACCGTATCTGGTATATCGCAGATGCTTTCCGTGCAGGCATGTCCGTCGATGGCGTGTTCAATCTGACCAACATTGACCGCTGGTTCCTGGTGCAGATTGAAGAGCTGGTTAAACTGGAAGATCAGGTCGCCCGCGAAGGCGTTAATAGCCTGGATGCGAATTTCCTGCGCACGCTGAAGCGTAAAGGCTTTGCCGATGCACGGCTGGCGACGCTGGCGGGTGTGGCGGAGAGCGAAATCCGCAAGCTGCGTCAGCAGTTTAATCTGCACCCGGTTTACAAGCGCGTAGATACCTGTGCCGCAGAGTTCGCGACGGACACGGCCTACATGTACTCCACCTATGAAGAAGAGTGCGAAGCCAATCCGAGTCCGGATCGTGAAAAAATCATGATTCTGGGTGGTGGACCCAACCGTATCGGCCAGGGTATTGAATTCGACTACTGCTGCGTTCACGCCGCACTGGCGCTGCGTGAAGATGGCTACCAGACCATTATGGTTAACTGTAACCCGGAAACCGTTTCGACCGACTACGACACCTCCGATCGCCTCTACTTCGAGCCGGTTACGCTGGAAGATGTGCTGGAGATTGTGCGCATTGAGCAGCCAAAAGGCGTGATCGTGCAGTATGGCGGTCAGACTCCGCTGAAACTGGCGCGTGCGCTGGAAGCCGCAGGCGTACCGGTTATCGGCACCAGCCCGGATTCCATTGACCGTGCTGAAGACCGTGAACGTTTCCAGCAGGCGGTTGATCGCCTGAATCTGAAGCAACCGGCTAACGCCACCGTCGCGACGCTGGAGCAGGCGGTGGAGAAAGCTGCTGGCCTGGGTTATCCGCTGGTGGTCCGTCCTTCTTATGTGCTGGGCGGCCGTGCCATGGAGATCGTCTACGATGAAATCGACCTGAAGCGCTACTTCCAGACGGCGGTTTCGGTTTCCAACGATGCGCCGGTGCTGCTGGATCGCTTCCTGGATGATGCGGTCGAAGTGGATGTGGATGCGATCTGCGACGGCGAGCGGGTGCTGATTGGTGGCATCATGGAACACATCGAGCAGGCTGGTGTTCACTCCGGTGACTCCGCCTGTTCACTGCCGGCCTACACGCTGAGTCAGGAGATTCAGAATGTGATGCGCCAGCAGGTTGAGAAGCTGGCATTCGAGCTGAATGTTCGCGGCCTGATGAACGTCCAGTTCGCGGTGAAAGACAACGAAGTCTACCTGATTGAAGTCAACCCACGTGCGGCGCGTACCGTTCCGTTCGTCTCTAAAGCGACGGGTGTACCGCTGGCGAAAGTGGCCGCGCGCGTGATGGCAGGTAAAACGCTGGCAGAGCAGGGCGTCACTGAAGAGGTGATTCCGCCTTACTACTCCGTTAAAGAAGTGGTGCTGCCGTTCAACAAGTTCCAGGGCGTTGACCCGATTCTGGGACCAGAAATGCGCTCTACCGGTGAAGTCATGGGTGTGGGCCGCACGTTCGCTGAGGCGTTCTCGAAAGCGATGCTGGGCGCACAGAGCAATATGAAGAAGTCGGGCCGTGCGCTGTTGTCGGTGCGTGAAGGCGACAAGAAACGTATCGTTGACCTGGCGGCTAAGCTGCAGAAGTTCGGTTTTGAACTGGATGCGACTCACGGCACGGCGGTGGTACTGGGCGAGGCGGGCATTAATCCGCGCCTGGTTAACAAGGTGCATGAAGGTCGTCCGCATATTCAGGACCGTCTGAAGAATGGCGAGTATAGCTACATCGTGAATACCACGGCGGGTCGTCAGGCGATTGAAGATTCGAAGCTGATTCGCCGTAGCGCACTGCAGTATAAAGTGCACTACGACACTACGCTGAACGGCGGTTTCGCGACTGCGATGGCGCTGAATGCAGATCCGACGGAACAGGTTATCTCCGTGCAGGAAATGCATGCCCAGATAAAGGCGATGTAATGTGAAAAACGGCTCCTCCGGGAGCCGTTTTTTTTGGCCCTTTCACTGGCGATAATCTGAAAGTCAGGTCCAGGAAGGGGTTGGGATTTGTGTTAAAGTGACTGATTTGGCTTAATTTTTTAGCTTTAGGTGCGAATGGGGCTGGTTCGCACAAATTTATAATATAAACACTTCCTGTACGGATTTTTCGCCAGTACTATGCCTGCCGCTCATCACTGGAGCGTATCAGGACATAATTAAAAAATGAAAATGCGTACTTTTTCTCTGAGTGCAGTGGCTGCACTGATGGCTATTCTTCCTTTCGCCAGCCAGGCGGAAGTGACGTTGTTAAAGCAGGATCCGCAGGCGGGCGATCCGCTTAGCCGTCTTAATTTTAAGGTTGGCGGCAGCATTCGTGCTCAGTTCAATCATCAGACCGGCGTGGATGACAAATCTTACAAGCGTGACGGTTTTGATGGCGGCACCCGTTTCCGTTTCGGTGCTGACTATTACCTGTTTGATGACGTAAGCTGGATCAGCTATTACGAGCTGGGCGTTAACGTCCCGGCAGTTTTCGGCTGGGATCGCCACTATGCTGACGGTGCCAATAACACCACGCGTCGCCAGCTCTACACCGGTCTGAAAAGCAAAACCTGGGGTCAGCTTACCTTTGGTCAGCAGAACAGCGTGTATTATGACACTGTGGGCGCCAAGACCGATATCTGGGATTACGACATGATCGGCCAGGCACCGGGCAACGGAATCAACGGTGACTACGACGGATCTTACCGTTCACGCAAGCAGCTGAAATATAAAAACACCTTCGGCGATGCGGATATTTACGCCTCTTATCTGTTTGACGATAACGAATATCTGCCAGGCAATGGCCTGCGCTATAAGCGCAAAGGCGGCGGCTCGCTGGGCGTGGATTACCATATCTCTGATGAACTGAGCTGGGGCACGGCGTGGAACTACACCCGCGCGGCGATGCGTAACCCGAACAATGGCGACAGCCGCGATTACGATCAGAACATTTACGGCTCTGCATTAAGCTGGACACCAGGCAACTGGACGCTGTCAGCCGGTGGTGGCTGGTATCAGAACTTCATGACGACCAAACGCAAAGACGCGCGTAACTACTTTGCTGGCGATGCGTGGGGCGTTGAATATTTCGCCGGTTACAAAATCCCGGTGGGGCAGTATGGTCTGAAAGCGGTTCAGCCTTATGTTATGGGTGATCGCATTGAGGTCATGACCGGTCGTGATTACCAGCGCATCGACAACGGTCTGGGTGTGGTGCTGTTCCTCGACTACGGTTTCCGTGTTGACTACGAACATGTCTTCACCTCCAGCACCGATAACCTGGGTGATATGAATCTGGTGCGTCTGCGCTACGACTTCTGATCATCCTGACGAGCCTTAATCAGGCTTGCAGCGATAAACGATCTTAACGGGCAGGGAGCACAGGCAGAGGAGGAAAGCGTCCCGCGCCATGGAAAAAAACGCCGGGAGCGTTTTTGAACAACGCAAAGCGTTGGCCCGTATACGGGCGCACCTCAGGGATGAGGTGCGTAATCGCGCGGGCCGAGCGGTCATGGATAACAGCTTTTGCGTCTTTCCGATCTGACTGTGTTCCCTGTGCTGCACCGATCTTACCGCTAGCCAGACCAGGCTTTACGGCTCCTCCGGGAGCCGTTTCCTTTTGCGCACGCTTTTTGTGCCAGCCTGAGGCCTGTCGCTGGCGAGCTGCGGCAAACTGACGCGATTACGCGGTGAAAAACGCTGCACAGGGCATGAAAAGCGGCATCATGAAAAGCTTTACGCAAATAGACCTTTTCCCCTATCGACGAAAGTTTCACCTTTACGTATCATGGCGCCAATTTTTTCAGTGAGTGGTTAACATGATTAGTCTTATCGCGGCATTAGCAGCAGATCGCATTATTGGAATGGAGAACGCCATGCCGTGGGACCTGCCTGCAGATCTGGCGTGGTTCAAGCGCAATACGCTGAAGAAACCGGTCATTATGGGTCGACTGACCTTTGAATCTATTGGTCGTCCGTTACCTGGCCGGCTGAACATCGTGGTCAGCAGTCAGCCGGGCACCACGGAAGGCGTCACCTGGGTCACCTCACTGGATGAGGCGATACAGGCAGCCGGTGATGCTGAAGAGATCATGGTGATTGGCGGTGGACGCGTCTATGAGCAGATGCTGAAGCGCGCCGATCGTCTCTATCTGACGCACATTGATGCAGAAGTTGAAGGTGATACACAGTTCCCGGATTACGAGCCGGATGAGTGGCAGTCTACGTTCAGCGAGTTTCACGATGCTGACGAGCAGAACTCCCACAGCTACTGCTTTGAGATCCTCGACCGTCGTCGCTGATCCTCCCTTTGCCAGACTGTAACCTGGCTGTCATCTCTGTTCATTAGCATTGCTTCTTTTCTGGGATCTTCATGAAGGAAGCAATTAATAATGAAAACCGAACTCTCCGCATTAAGCACTGACCGTCTGCGTGATCCTCTGCGTCGTAAATTCATTGCCGGTTCCGGCGCTCTCGGGCTGACCGGCTTTCTCAGCGGCGGCCTCACACTCTCAGGAAGCGCACTGGCGCAGGAGAAGCCAGCGGGAAGCCCATTGCTGGGCTTTCAGGGGATTGCCGCATCCACCGCCGATGAGATTGTGGTGGCCCCCGGCTATCGCGCAGACGTGCTGATCTCCTGGGGAGATCCGCTGGTGAATGGCGCCGTCGCATTTGATCCGCACGGCAATAACAGCGCGGAAGATCAGGAAAAGCAGTTCGGTGACAACAACGACGGTATGAGCTTCTTCGCCATTAATGACCAGCGTGGCGTCATGGCGATCAACAATGAATATGTGAATGAGCCGACGCTGTTCGCCCACGGCGGCAGCAAAGCGACCAGCCTGGAAGATGTGAAAAAGTCGCAGGCGGCGCACGGCATCTCCATCGTTGAAGTCAAACGGGGTGAGGACAATCGCTGGCAGGTGGTGCGTCCTTCTGAGTTCAACCGCCGTATTACCGCCAATACTCCGATGCGCTTTTCCGGCCCGGCAGCGGGCGATAAAGCGCTGCAGACCGCCGCCGATCCACAGGGAATGCATGTCCTGGGCACTTTTGGCAACTGCGCCAACGGTAAAACGCCGTGGGGAACTTATCTCACCTGTGAAGAGAACTACGACACCTACTTTGGTACCCATCAGGCGGACTTTACGCCAACGCCGCAGCAAAAGCGCTATACCCTGAATGCCGCCGAGCCAGAGCGTAACTGGGCCGACTTTGATCCCCGTTTCGACATCGCCAAAAACCCCAATGAATTTAACCGCCACGGCTGGATTGTCGAAATCGATCCCTTTGATCCTCACTCCGTGCCGGTAAAACGCACTGCAATGGGGCGCTTCAAGCACGAAAATGCCGCCGTTACGGTCGCTAAAACCGGTCAGCTGGTGGTTTACATGGGCGACGATGAGCGCGGCGAGTATATCTATAAATATGTCTCAGACGACAAAGTCATCCCGGATGATGCCAAAGCCAATCACGGACTGCTGGATAAAGGCACGCTCTATGTGGCGCAGTTCAATAGCGATGCGCAGGGCACGCCGCTGAAAGGCACCGGCCGCTGGCTGGCGCTGAAGTGGGGTGAAAATGGACTCACCGCTGAAAAGGGGTTTAACAGTCAGGCCGATATTCTGATTAATGCGCGTGCGGCGGCTGATGTAGTTAACGCCACGCGGATGGACCGGCCGGAGTGGATTGCTGTTAACCCGCATGATGGTCGTGCTTACTGTACGCTGACCAACAATAACAAACGTGGCAATGAAGGCATGCCGGTTAATGCGGCGAATCCGCGTCCTAAAAATATCTACGGCCAGATTATTCGCTGGGATGAAAAGGGCGATGCCACGGCGCAGGCGTTTGAGTGGGATATCTATGCGTTGTGCGGCAATCCGATCGCGCATCCTGAAGGGATCTATCGCGGTACACCTAACATCACCGCTGAAAACACCTTTAACAGTCCCGATGGTCTGGGGTTTGATGCGCACGGGCGGTTATGGATCCTGACCGATGGCAAGTACAGTAACAAAGAGGATTATCAGGGGCAGGGGAACAATCAGATGCTGGTGGGGGATCCGGATAGTGGGGAGATCCGCCGGTTCATGGTTGGCCCCAAATCGTGCGAGCTGACGGGCATCACCTTCACGCCAGATTACAAAACGCTGTTCGTCAATGTGCAGCATCCCGGCGAAGAGGGTGACTCGCACTTTCCCGATAACAGTCCGCGTCCCCGGTCGTCAGTGATCATGATCACCCGCGAAGATGGCGGCATTATCGGCGCATAAGAGAGGATGCTGGCCTTGCCGGCCAGCATCGCCGTTATAGCGCGGGCGGTGCCAGACTTTCGCTGGAGGCCAGCGCTTTTTCGCGATTGGAGGGCTGTACCACATAGCGCTGCGTTTCCCAGTGCAGCAGCGTCAGCGTTCCGCCCCAGCAGCAACCGGTATCCAGACCGATGATTCCCTCAGGCGTCCCTTTGCCTTCCAGCGAGGCCCAGTGACCGAACACAATGGTGTAGTCACGTGCGACCGGACCTGCAATGTTAAACCAGGGTTTTAGCGGAGGAAGGGCAGATTCAGGGGCATCTTTGCAGATCATATCCAGCTGACCATTGGGAAAGCAGTAACGCATGCGGGTCAGCGCGTTGGTGCTGAAGCGCAGACGTGCCAGACCAGTCAGATCTTCACTCCAGTTATTTGGCATGTCGCCATACATCGCATCCAGAAACAGCGGATAACTGTCGCTGGCAAGTACCGCTTCGACTTCACGCGCGCACTTTTTCGCGGTCTCGATATCCCATTGCGGTGTGATACCGGCGTGTCCCATCACCAGCTTTTTCTCTTCATCAACCTGTAACAGCGGCTGACGACGCAGCCAGTTGATCAGCTCATCCGCATCGTCCGCTTCCAGCAACGGTGTCAGGCGATCTTTGGGCTTATTACGGCTGATTCCAGCGTAGACCGCCAGCAGATGTAAATCGTGATTGCCCAGCACCAGACGCACTGCGTCGCCCAGCGATTTTACGTAGCGCAGAACCTCAAGTGAGCCCGGACCCCGCGCCACTAAGTCGCCGGTCAGCCACAGGGTATCCTGCTCAGGATTGAAATCAACCTGTTGCAGCAAGGCACGTAATTCGTCGTAGCAACCGTGAACGTCGCCAATCAGGTATGTGCTCATAAGGTTTTATCCATCAGGAAGCTGCCCGACTAAACGGGCAAAAAGCGTATGAATTAATGAATGTGGGTCTGAATGGCGAGGCGGAACACCGGGATCTCGACATGGAAGGTGTCACCCTGTTCGTCGACCATCACATAGTGTCCCTGCATGGTGCCCATCGGTGTTTCGATCACGGCTCCGCTGGTGTACTGAAACTCATTGCCTGGCGCGATAAGCGGTTGTTCACCCACCACGCCTTCGCCCTGAACTTCCGTTTCGCGGCCGTTACCGTTGGTAATCAGCCAGTAACGTCCCAGCAGTTGCACTGAGGAACGGCCCAGATTGCGAATCGTAATGGTATAGGCGAAGACGTAACGATCATCATCCGGTGAGGATTGTGAGGCAACGTACTGGCTTTGCACATGGACGGAGACGCGGGCCGTTTCACTCATGACTTACTCCTGCGATTTTCCCTGATGATTCGCCAGCCAGTTCGCCAGCTGACAATATTGCGCGACGGAGACGTTCTCGGCACGCAGGGTTGGATCTATGGATAACTCCTCCAGCGCGCCGGCAGCCACCATGTGGCTCAGGCTGTTGCGCAGCGTTTTACGACGCTGGCCGAACGCTTCAGTGGTAATACGGCTCAGGATACGCACATCGCTGACCGGATACGGCGGCTCGGCATACGGCACCAGACGCACCACGGCAGAGTCCACTTTCGGTGGTGGCGTGAAAGAGTGCGGAGGCACTTCCAGCACCGGAATGATCTGGCAGTAGTACTGCGCCATCACCGTCAGACGACCGTAGGTTTTGTTACCCGGACCGGCAACCAGACGATTAACCACCTCTTTCTGCAGCATGAAGTGCATATCTTTGATCGAACCAGTATAGCTGAAAAGGTGGAACATCAGCGGGGTCGAAATATTGTACGGCAGGTTACCAAATACCCGCAGCGGCTGGCCTCTCTCCTGCGCCAGTGCGGCGAAGTCGAAGGTCATGGCATCCTGCTGGAAGATAGTCAGTTTCGGGCCAAGGAACGGATGCGTTTCCAGACGCGCAGCGAGATCGCGGTCCAGCTCTATCACCGTTAATTTATCGAGGCGTTCGCCTACCGGCTCGGTTAAGGCACCCAGGCCTGGGCCGATCTCCACCAGCGCTTCGTCGCGCTGAGGATGGATGGCGGAGACAATGCTGTCGATAATGTACTGATCGTTCAGGAAGTTCTGCCCGAAACGTTTACGGGCGTAGTGCCCCTGATGGACGCGATTATTCATTACTGCTCTTGATCATAGTGATGGCGAGGTTAAGCGCCGTGATGAAGCTGCCCGGTTCAGCCTGACCCAGACCGGCGAGTTCAAGCGCGGTGCCGTGGTCAACTGAAGTCCGGATAAAGGGCAGGCCCAGGGTGATATTTACCGCCCGGCCAAACCCCTGAAATTTGAGTACCGGCAGACCCTGGTCGTGATACATCGCCAGCACCGCATCGGCATGTTGCAGATATTTAGGCTGGAAAAGGGTATCCGCAGGCAGCGGGCCGGTCAGTTTAATGCCCTGCTGACGCAGTTCATTAAGTGCTGGTGTGATGGTCTCAATCTCTTCCCGACCCATGTGGCCGCTTTCCCCCGCATGAGGGTTAAGACCACAGACGTAGATATGCGGCTCGGCAATGGCAAACTTCTGCTGCAGATCACGATGAAGAATCGTGATCACTTCATGCAGACAGTCGCGGGTCACCGCAGCGGGGACATCTTTCAGCGGCAGATGGGTAGTAGCCAGCGCGACGCGTAGCTGCTCTGTCGCCAGCATCATGACGACCCGATGCCCACCTGCGCGATCGGCGAAGAATTCAGTATGGCCAGTAAAGGCGATGCCGGCATCATTAATGACGCCTTTGTGCACCGGACCGGTAATCAGGGCCGCGAATTCACCGTCGAGACAACCGTCACAGGCGCGCGCCAGCGTGGCCAGCACATAGTCACTGTTGGCGACGCAAAGCTCGCCGGGCGTGACCGTCGCGGCCGTTTCGACTGGCAGGATGGTCAGCGTACCCGCCTGCTGTGGCTCAGCGGCCACGCCAGGCTGATAGGGACGCAGGGTCAGCGGTAAACCGAGTTGCGCCGCACGCTGCTGCAACAGGGCAGGCGAGGCGCAGACGACCAGTTCAACCGGCCAGGAGTGCTGAGCCAGCTGAACGGTGAGATCGGGACCAATCCCGGCAGGTTCGCCGGGCGTGATCACCACACGGGGATTACTGCGCATTGCCATCCAGAATCTTCACGTAGGCGCTGGCACGTTGTTCCTGCATCCAGGTCTGTGCTTCTTCCGCAAACTTACGGTTAAACAGCATACGGTAAGCACGCTCTTTCTGGGCCGCATCGGTTTTGTCCACCTGACGGGTATCCAGCAACTGAATCAGATGCCAGCCGAAAGAGGAGTGAACCGGCTGGCTGGTCTGGCCTTTTTTCAGGCGCAGCAGCGCGTCACGGAAGGCCGGATCAAAGACTTCCGGAGAGGTCCAGCCAAGATCGCCGCCCTGGTTCGCTGAACCCGGATCATCAGAGTACTGCTTAGCCGCCGCCGCAAAGGTGGTTTTACCACTGCGGATATCGTTAGCAATCTGCTCCAGCTGTGCGCGTGCCTGCTCATCTGTCAGGATTGGCGATGGCTTCAGCAGAATGTGACGTGAATGAACTTCAGTGACTGAGACATTTTTGTTCTCGCCACGCAGATCGTTCACTTTCAGGATGTGGAAGCCCACACCCGAGCGAATCGGACCGACGATATCGCCTTTTTTGGCGCTCGACAGGGCCTGAGCAAACAGGGTCGGTAACTCTTCGATTTTACCCCAGCCCATGTTGCCGCCTTTCAGCGCCTGCGAATCGGCAGAGTAGGTCACGGCCATTTTGCCGAAGTCAGCGCCATTTTTCAGTTCGCCAACCAGCTGTTTCGCCAGCGTTTCCTGCTCATCAACCTGCTGTTGTGTCGGGTTTTCCGGCAGTGGCAGCAGAATATGGCTGACGTTCAGTTCGGTGCCCTGACTGTTCTGAGAGCCAATCTGTTTCGCCAGCGTATCGACTTCCTGCGGCAGAATCGTGATGCGACGACGCACTTCGTTGTTGCGCACTTCAGCAATGGTCATCTCTTTACGAATCTGAGAACGATAAACGCTGTAGTTCATGCCGTCATAAGCCAGACGGCTGCGCAGCTGATCAAGGCTCATCTTATTCTGCGCCGCGATGTTCTGAATCGCCTGGTCCAGCTGCTCATCGCTGATCTGAACCCCGGCTTTATCACCCATCTGCAGAATGATGTTATCCATGATCTGACGTTCCAGAATCTGATGGCGCAACGTTTTATCATCCGGCAACTGCTGACCAGCCTGCTGGGCCTGAGATTTAACGGTGCTCATCATGCCATCCACGTCACTCTCAAGAACCACGCCGTTATTGACCACGGCTGCAACTTTATCAACGACTTGTGGTGCTGCGAACGCGGTGTTGGCACTGATTGCCACACCAAGAATCAGCATTCTCCAGTTCTTCATACTTTATCCATTGTTGGTTCCGCACTGCGGGATTGCCTGTCAAACATCACAACATCAGAAAGCAGGCTGGTAAGGGATAATGCCCTGACGCAGCATATCGTTGGTGCCTAAGCCATAGTTAGGACTCAGACCACGCAGCTCAATGTTGAATGAGATTTGGTTGTCGTACTTACTGTCGTCGTTTTCCCAACCGTTAATTTTGCGCTCGTAACCGACCCGGAGAGCGTAACAGCATGAGCTGTATTGCAGGCCAACCAGCTGCGACGCCGGACGCTTGTTGCGGGTATCGTAGTAGTAAGCACCTACCACAGACCATGCATCGGCAATCGGCCAGCTGGCCGTGGTGCCCACCTGTGAAATCCCATTTTTGTAGATAGGATTGGTCACCAGGTTGCTGTCATTTAACGCTGCCGCGATATATTCCGGGCTGCTGTAGCGGTAGCTCAACTGCACCATACGGTCGGCATCACGACGGTACTCCAGAACAGTATTGCCCTGGGAGACGTTGTCGAGTTTGGTGTCATATTGCAGCCCGCCCCGAACACCCCAGCGATCGCTGATTTTCCAGTATGTATCGCCAGCCCAAATCAGACTGCCGGTATCATCTTCTTTATTGGTTTGATTCACACCAGTACGAGAAGGGGTAAACGAGTAGATTTGACCCACAGAAACGTTAAAACGTTCAACCAGATCGTTATCATAAATACGCGAGGTAACACCGGTTGCCACTTCATTGGCTGAAGCGATGCGATCCAGGCCGCTATAGGTACGATCGCGGAACAGACCGGTGTAGTCGGTTTGCAGCAGCGTAGAGTCGTACGGATAGATATTGCTTTGGTCGCGGTAAGGGATATAAAGATACTGCACGCGTGGTTCCAGCGTCTGGGTATAACCCACTGCGGAGTCCATATCGCGGTCAAACACCAGCCGGCCATCCACTTTAAACTGCGGCAGGGTGCGGTTTACCGATTCATCCAGTTCGCCGCTATTGCTTCCTCTGAAGCCATTGGCCGTATTGTTATAATAATCAACGTCAGTCTGCTGATAGTGGGTCGCCAGGAACTTCGCTTCGGTATCCAGGCTGGCCCAGCCGTTGGAGAGCGGCAGGTTCAGGGTTGGCTCAACGTGTAAACGGGTCGCTTCAGGAAGACGACTGTTGACGTTGGTGAATTTCACCGCCTGAGCATAAACCCGGCCATCAAACGGGCCGATATCATTCTGATAGAGGTTAACATCCAGCTGCGGCATCGCGCGGTAGACGTTATTGCTGGTAGTACTGCCAAACACCTGGAAATCTTTGGCTGAGAGTGTGGCGTCCCAGTTGGTGTCCGCATAACCAACGCTGAATTTCTGCGTGGCGTAGTTGTCGGTGGAGCTGTAGTACTTCGAGTCGAGATCGTTGAAGTAATACTGATCGCTGACTTTGGTGTAGTTGGCGTTGAAACGCCAGTGCTGTTCATAGACACCGGCATGCTGCCAGTAGAACAACCAGCGGTCGGAGCTGGAATCCTCGGCGATGCCACGAAGTGCTTTGTCGTTATCGTACTGTTTATCGGAGCCAAGGTAGTCGAATTCTACCAGGCCGGCACCCAGCGTCGTCAGATAACGGAATTCGTTTTCAAATTTCATGCCGCGCTTACTGATGTAGTGCGGCGTGATGGTCGCATCGGCCTGCGGCGCAATGTTCCAGTAATAAGGCAGCACGAACTCAAAGCCGTTGTTGCTGCCAAATTTTGCATTCGGGATCAGGAAACCGGATCGACGACGATCGCCAATCGGTAACTGCAGATAGGGACTGTAGAACACCGGAACCGGACCCAGCTTAAAGCGGGCGTTCCAGATCTCCGCCACTTCCTCTTCGCGATCCTGGATGACTTGTGAACCGACCACGCTCCAGCTGTTGGAACCGGGCAGACAGGACGTAAAGGTGCCGTTCTCCAGAATGGTGTAGCGGTTATCGCCGCGCAGCTTCATCTGGTCGGCGGTGCCGCGTCCCTGACGATCCACCATCTGATAATCACCGTTCCAGACGTTGGTATCTTTGCTGTTGAGGTTTGACCAGGCTTTCGGACCTTTCAGGATGACCTGGTTGTCATCGTAGTGCACATTACCCAGGGCATCGACGGTACGCACTGGCGCCGTCTGGCCTTCCTGCTGACGCTGATGAAGCTGAACTTCATCCGCCTGCATACGGCTGTTGCCCTGCTCAATATTCACATTGCCGGTAAAGACCGCATCATTGGGATAGTTCCCTTTGGCGGCGTCGGAGTGAATAGTGACAGGCAGCTGGTTGGTATCACCGTTGACCAGCGGGCGGTTATAACTCGGCACGCCTAACATACACTGCGACATCAAATCGTCGGCAAAGGCTTGCTGGCTAATGGCTGCGCCGATCAGTGTGGCCAGCAGGGTAGGTATATGTTTTTTCATACGCGGTATCGAGAATTCCATGAAAACTGGCATCATGCCGACAATCGGGTCAGAGACTAACTTACTGCCCGGCGTTGCGCCAGTGTTAATCCTGGTCTGTCAGCGTTGCCGTTAGGCGCTGAGATAAATGACAGGTATGATAATGCAATTTTCAGCCGCAAGCATGGCGAATTGAGGAGTTTATGCGCTACTGGGGAAAAGTTATGGGTCTGGCGGTGGGATTACTTTCCGGCGCAGGCTTTTGGGGTATTGTGATCGGTTTGATCATTGGCCATATGATTGACAAAGTACGTGGCGCACAAGGCAAGGCTTACTTTTCAAATAATCAGACCCGGCAGACGCTGTTTTTCAGCACCACCTTTCAGGTGATGGGCCATCTGACCAAGTCAAAAGGGCGGGTTACGGAAGCGGATATCCAGATTGCTTCACTGCTCATGGAGCGGATGCAGCTGCACGGTGACTCACGCACGGCTGCTCAGCGCGCGTTCCGCGAAGGTAAGCAGGCGGATTACCCGTTGCGCAGCAAGCTGCGAGAACTGCGCAGCGCCTGTTTTGGCCGGTTCGATCTGATTCGGATGTTCCTGGAGATTCAGATCCAGGCCGCCTTTGCCGACGGCTCACTGCACCCCAATGAGCGACAGGTACTCTACGTGATTGCCGAAGAGCTGGGCATTTCGCGTGGTCAGTTCGATCAGTTCCTGCGCATGATGGAGGGCGGCCAGCAGTTTGGCGGCGGGCAGCGCAGTTCAGGCGGCTTTCAGCAGGCGCAACGTGGTCCAACGCTGGAAGATGCCTGTAGCGTTTTGGGCGTGAAGAGCAGTGATGACGCCACCACGATTAAACGTGCTTACCGCAAGCTCATGAGTGAGCATCATCCTGATAAGCTGGTGGCGAAAGGGTTACCGCCAGAGATGATGGAGATGGCGAAGCAGAAAGCGCAGGAAATTCAGGCGGCTTACGATCTGATTCGCAAAGAGAAAGGCTTCAAGTAATGCGTCGCTCCTGTGGCCTCTTCTGCAACAGAGGAGGCCACGGCGACAGTCCTGCCGTAAACCTTAAAAGTCCGCGGGCTGACGAAACGTCATGGCATTACCAAATGCCGGATGGGTAATGGTAAGTGACTCCGCATGCAGCAGTAAACGGGGCGCCATCGCTTTCGCCTCCGGATGTGCATAGAAGTTGTCCCCCAGAATCGGGTGGCCCAGCGCCAGCATATGCACCCTTAGCTGGTGCGAGCGGCCAGTAATCGGCTTAAGCGAAATCCGCGTACTGTTGTCCGCCCGATACTCCAGCACCTGATATTCTGTCTGTGCGGCTTTGCCGTTCTCGAAGCAAACCATCTGCTTTGGACGATTTGGCCAGTCGCAAATCAGCGGCAGATCAACCAGCCCCTCTTCCTTCTCCGGATGACCCCAGATGCAGGCCACATACGTTTTGGAAGGCTCCCGCTCACGGAATTGTCGTTTCAGCTCACGCTCCGCCGCCTTGGTCAGCGCCACGACCATCACGCCACTGGTCGCCATGTCAAGTCGGTGCACAGATTCCGCCTGCGGGAAATCACGCTGTATCCGCGTCATCACGCTATCTTTGTGCTCATCCAGACGACCGGGTACCGAGAGCAGACCGCTGGGTTTGTTCACCACCATGATATGCGCATCCTGATAAAGGATGTGCAGCCAGGGTTCACGCGGTGGGTTGTAAGGTTCCATGGGGCTTTCCAAAAATAAGGGGCCATGCGGCCCCTGAGCTTACTGGTGTGTCACCACAATCAGGCGCAGCGCGTCAAGACGCCAGTTGGCCTCATCCAGACTTTGCAGCACCTGTTCACGATTGCTTTCCAGCGCCTCAACTTCGTCGTCGCGGATGTTCGGGTTGACGGCTTTCAGCGCGTTAAGACGCGAAAGCTCGGCACCCAGCTTCTCATTCGCCTCGGTCCGTGCCGCCTCAATCACGGCACGCGCTTCGCTGACGACGCTCTCTTCGGCCTGAGTCAGAATCGCATGGACATCCTGCTGCACCGCATTCACCAGTTTACTGGCGGTGTGACGGTTAACGGCATTCAACTGACGGTTAAAGCTTTCGAACTCCACTTTGCCTGCCAGGTTAGTGCCTTTCGTATCCATCAGCAGACGGATTGGCGTTGGCGGCAGGAAGCGGGTCAGTTGCAGATGCTTCGGTGCCTGGGCTTCAACCACATAGATCAGCTCGACCAGCAGCGTCCCCACCGGCAGCGCCTTGTTCTTCAGCAGTGACAGGGCGCTGCTGCCGGTGTCGCCCGACAGAATCAGATCCAGTCCGTTGCGAATCAGCGGATGCTCCCAGGTAATGAACTGAGTATCTTCACGTGACAGCGCCTGATCGCGGTTAAAGGTGATGGTGCAGCCATCTTCCGGCAGGCCAGGGAAATCGGGCACCAGCATGTGATCGGAAGGGGTCAGCACAATGAGGTTATCGCTGCGATCTTCCTGATTGATACCGACAATATCAAACAGGTTAAGCGCGAAGTTCACCAGGCCGGTGTCGTTATCCTGCTCGCTGATAGCGTTAGCCAGCAACTGAGCCGATTCACCGCCGTTTGAATTCAGCTCCAGCAGGCGATCGCGACCCTGTTCCAGCTGCAGTTTCAGCGCGTCATGCTGTTTGCGGCAGTCGGTGATAAAGGCATCAAAGCCTTCGCTGTTTTCCGGTGCGGCCAGATAGCCGATGAGCTGCGAATGGACGCTGTCATAGATTGTCCGGCCGGTCGGACAGGTGTGTTCAAACGCATCCAGTCCTTCGTGATACCAGCGCAGCAGCACGGCCTGTGCGGTCTGCTCCAGCCACGGCACCAGAATCTGAATATCGTGCGCCTGACCGATACGATCCAGACGACCGATACGCTGCTCCAGCAGGTCCGGGTTAAACGGCAGATCGAACATCACCAGACGGCTGGCAAACTGGAAATTACGGCCTTCTGAACCAATCTCAGAGCACAACAGCACCTGCGCGCCATTCTCTTCTGAGGCGAACCAGGCGGCAGCACGGTCACGTTCAATGATCGACAGACCTTCGTGGAACACCGCTGCACGAATACCTTCGCGCTCGCGCAGTACCTGCTCCAGCTGCAGCGCGGTGGCCGCTTTGGCGCAGATCACCAGCACTTTCTCTTTACGGTTAGTGGTGAGATAGCCCATCAGCCATTCCACGCGCGGATCGAAGTTCCACCAGGTGCCGCTGTCGCCTTCAAATTCCTGATAAATCTGCTCCGGATAGAGCAGGTCGCGCGCCCGCTCTTCTGCGCTTTTGCGCGCGCCCATAATGCCGGAGACTTTAATTGCCGTCTGATACTGCGCAGGCAGCGGCAGGCGGATCTGATGCAGTTCGCGTTTCGGGAAGCCTTTAACCCCATTACGGGTGTTACGGAACAGCACGCGGCTGGTGCCGTGGCGATCCATCAGCATGGAGATCAGTTCCTGACGCGCTTCCAGCTTGCCTTCGCGGTCGCTGTTGGCAACCTGCAGCAGCGGCTCGATGTCCTGCTCGCCGACCAGATCGTTGATCCGGTTCATCTCCGCCTGGGAGATCGCTTTATCCGCCAGCAGCGCGGTAACGGCATCGGCGATGGGGCGGAAATGCTGCTGCTCTTCAACAAAGGCGGCAAAGTCATGGAAACGGTCCGGGTCGAGCAGGCGCAGACGGGCGAAGTGACTCTCCATGCCCAGCTGCTCTGGCGTCGCGGTCAGCAGCAGAACCCCGGCAGTTTTTTCAGCCAGCTGTTCAATAACCTGATATTCACGGCTTGGCTCGCCTTCTGACCAGGCCAGATGGTGCGCTTCATCGACCACCAGCAGATCCCATTCGGCATCGGCCAGCATTTCAAGACGCTGTTTGTTGCGACGCACGAAGTCGAGTGAGCAGATAATCAGCTGCTCAGTTTCAAACGGATTGTCGCTGTCGTGTTGCGCTTCGGTGTAGCGGTCGTCGTCAAACAGCGCAAAGCGCAGGTTGAAGCGGCGCAGCATCTCAACAAGCCATTGATGCTGCAGGGTTTCAGGCACCACGATAAGTACGCGCTCGGCACGGCCAGCCAGCAGTTGCTGCTGGATGATCATCCCGGCTTCAATGGTTTTACCCAGGCCAACTTCATCGGCCAGCAGCACGCGCGGCGCATGGCGGCGGCCCACATCATGGGCGATGTGCAACTGGTGAGGGATCAGGTTAGTACGCATACCGCGTAAGCCGCTAATCGGCAGGCGGTATTGCTCACTCTGGTATTTACGGGCGCGGAAGCGCAGGGCAAAACGGTCCATCCGGTCGAGCTGGCCGGCAAACAGACGATCCTGCGGCTTACTGAATACCAGCTTGCTGTCGAGCATCACTTCGCGCAGCATCACGTCGCTTTCTTCGGTATCCAGACGGGTACCGATATAGGTCATCAGGTCATTTTCGTTGCGTACTTCATCAACGCGCATCTGCCAGCCTTCGTGGCTGGTGATGGTATCACCCGGATTAAAGATGACGCGGGTAACCGGCGAATCGTTGCGGGCGTAAAGGCGGTTTTCTCCCGTAGCGGGGAACAGCAGGGTGATCATACGTGTATCGATCGCCACCACGGTGCCCAGTCCCAGTTCACTTTCCGTATCACTAATCCAGCGCTGACCTAATGTAAAAACCATATATTGTTTGCTCGAATTTTAACGTTTTTAAAGGTGTTCCCAAAGCTCAGGCAATAGCGCTACCACCAGACAACAAGGTCTGGAGCGGGCTTTAAGAGCGGTGAGTTTCAGGAAGGGCGCTATGGTACTGGATGGCAGGGCATTCGTCACCTGTCAAAAAAGCCCCAGCTGCCCGGTAATAAGTGTAGCAAAGTCACCTTCGACAAAGGGCAGAATCCCCTCCGCGACCGGTTGAAGTTGCTTCGTAACGTAGTGGTCGTAATCCAGCGGCGTGCTGCGTGCCTCCAGTGGCTCGGGGCCTGCCGTGGCAATCACGTAACGAATCCGGCCTCCATTCTGATACTGCAAAGGCCGGTTTAATTTACGATTCTGCTCATCCGCCAGCCTGGCGGCACGCACGTGCGGGGGCACGTTTCGTTCATATTCTTTTAACGGACGTCGCAGACGCTTTTTGTAGATCAGCTGATCGTCGAGTTCACCCGCCAGCAGCTGCGCGACGGTGGTGCGAATGTAATCCTGCCACGGCTCACGGTGGAAGATACGGTGGTAGAGCTGCTGCTGAAATGCTTTTGCCAGTGGCGTCCAGTCCGTTCGCACCGACTCCAGCCCCTTGAAAACCATGCGTTCACCGGCGGCGTCACGAATCAGTCCGGCATAGCGTTTCTTGCTGCCCTGTTCCGCGCCGCGAATGGTCGGCATCAGAAAACGACAAAAATGATTTTCATACTCCAGCTCGAGTGCGCTGGTCAGCCCGTGGGTCTGCTGCAGGTGGTCGCGCCACCAGGCATTCACTTTCTGCACCAGTTGCTGACCAATCGCGGCGGCCTGCTCTTCACTGTGGGCGGACTTCAGCCAGACAAAAGTGGAGTCGGTGTCGCCATAGATCACGTCATAGCCTTCCGCCTCGATCAGCGCGCGTGTCTGCTGCATGATGGCGTGACCGCGCAGGGTAATTGAGGAGGCGAGGCGCGGATCAAAGAAGCGGCAGGCGCTGGTGCCCAGCACACCGTAAAAGGCGTTCATGATAATCTTTAGCGCCTGCGACAGCGGCTGGTTTTTCTGCTTTTTCGCCGCTTCACGACCCAGCCAGATCTGCTCGACGATCGCAGGCAGGCAGTGAGTGTGCCGGGAGAAACGCGCTTCGCGAAAACCTTCGACCGAATCGGCATCATCAGGATGGGCCAGTCCTTCTACCAGACCCACCGGGTCGATCAGGAAGGTGCGGATAATGGACGGATAGAGACTTTTATAATCCAGCACCAGCACCGAGTCATACAGACCAGGGCGCGAATCCATCACATAGCCGCCCGGACTGGCTTCCGGCGCCACATCACCCAGGTTCGGTGCGACAAATCCCGCGCGATGCATCCGGGGAATATAAAGATGACCAAAGGCGGCCACCGAACCGCCGTGGCGATCGACTGCCAGGCCATTCACCGCCGCGCGTTCCAGCAGAAACGGCATTATCGCCGTTTTATGAAAAATGCGCGTCACCAGCTCGCAGTCTTTGAGGTTGTAGCGTGCCAGCGCCGGTTTATCGTTGGCAAAACGCCAGTTGATCTCCTCCATGCGCTGCCAGGGATTATCGATTGCTTTACCTTCACCCAGCAGTTGTTGCGACACCGACTCCAGGCTGAATGAGGGAAAATCCCAGAACGCTGATTTCAGCGCGTCAATGCCATCAATAATCAACCGCCCGCTGGCCTGCGCAAAATAAACGCCGGGCTTAAAGCCATGTTCACGCCACTCCAGCGCGGCCTGCTGGCGACCAAGACGAAGTGGAATGCCGTAACGATCGGCATGCTTTTGCAACACCCGCAGGTCAAACTGCACCACGTTCCAGCCAATCAACACATCCGGATCGTGATCTGCAAACCACTGGTTCAGCGCTTCAAGCAGCTGTGGTCGGCTGTCGAGATAGATCAGCTCGAAATCCAGCGTGCTGGCATCACCGTTGGCCGGGCCGAGCATATAAACCTGACGCTGACCGCAGCCCTCCAGCCCGATGCAGTAGAGCTCGCCATGCTGTGTGGTTTCAATATCCAGCGAGACCCACTTCAGTGGCGGGCGATAGTCGGGATGGGGTTTGAGCCGCGCATTGACCACGCTATCACCGCGCTGCTCGCCCTCAAACCAGACCGGCGCGGTAATAAAACGCTCCATCAGGTAGCGCTCCGGCGGGCGAATATCCGCTTCATACACCGGAATGCCCTGTTCACGCAGCCGTTTTTCAATGCGCTGCAGCTGACGATGCTGCGGGCAGTAGAGGCCAAAAACCGGGCGGCGGCGGAAATCTTTCAGCGCCAGCGACTGAATCCGAAACTGACGTTCATCTTTGAGGAGCTCGCTGACCTGCGCCTGAAATTCTTCGGGAATAAACGCGACAGACTCCTGCACGGGCAGCACCACGCGCTGCGCACCGGCATCAGTGGCGAGCCAGAGGATAATTTCGGTGCCATGCGGGCTGTCGCGCCAGTGGCGGGTGAGCAGAAAACCTGCGCGGGGCATATTCAGATGTTCTCCGGACTCAGTATTTCAGGGGTGAGAAAACGGCTTAAGTATACCATGGATATTTATACAGTTCTCGTCACCGGTTTTGTCAACATTGTCCTACAATTCTTGCCTTGACGCTGTGTGGCTGGCTCTGGACAATCCAGCCTTCTGCTTTTACTTAGGATGATTATGGAAGCCTGGATTCAACAACTGATTACGCAGTCTCTGGAATGGGCGCTGTTTGCCGTTGCGCTGGTGACGTTTCTGGAGTCGCTGGCGCTGGTCGGGCTGTTGCTGCCAGGTACAGTGATGATGGCCAGCCTGGGCGCGCTGATCGGCAGTGGCGAGCTGGGCCTTTACCCGGCCTGGGCCGCGGGTTTTGCGGGCTGCCTGATTGGTGACTGGGTTTCTTACGGTATCGGCTGGAAATTCCAGGGGCCGCTGCACCGCTGGAAGTATCTGCAAAAGTACAAAGGCCTGCTGGATAAAACCGAGCACGCCCTGCATCAGCACAGCATGTTTACGATTCTGGTCGGGCGCTTTGTGGGACCTACGCGTCCGCTGATCCCGCTGGCGGCCGGTATGCTGGAGCTGCCGGTGCGTAAATTTCTGCCGCCGAACATTATCGGCTGCATCCTCTGGCCACCGCTTTATCTGCTGCCTGGTATTCTGGCAGGCGTGGCGATCGATGTGCCGAAAGCCGCGCAGGGCGGCAGCTTTAAATGGCTGTTACTTGGCGCAGCACTGCTGATATGGCTCGGGGGCTGGTTATGCTGGCGCTGGTGGCGCAGTGGCAAGAGTCGTGACTGGGCGACTGCCTGGCTGCCGCCGGAGCGTTTGCGCTGGGCAGGTCCGCTGGGGCTGGTGATCGCCGTCGCAGCGTTTGTCGGCATTCAGTTCCATCCGATGATGCCGATTTTCCGTCATCTGCTGTGGCAGGTTTTCTTCGCGTAACGCTTAACGGCGCGGGATGCCGAGGACCTCGGCCTCCCGCGTGTCACCCGACAGCAGCTGTCGGGTCTCGCCATCCCAGTAAACCCGTCCATCCACAATCACTACGCTGCGCGGCGCAATCTGCTGGGCATCTTCCAGACTGTGCGACACCATCAGCAGTGTAATGCTGCGCGCTTCGCACACTGAACGCACCAGTTGCAGCATCTCGCCGCGCAACGCGGGATCCAGTGCAGAAAAAGGCTCATCCAGCAGCAGCACCGGACGATCACGCAGCAGACAGCGCGCCAGCGCCACACGCTGTCGCTGTCCGCCCGACAGCTCGCCCGGCAAACGGTTTAGCAGATCGCCTAATCCCACCTGATCGGCCAGTGCAGCCAGTTGCTGACGCTGCTCAGCGCTGAGTTTTAATCCCGGATGCAGCCCCAGCGCCATGTTCTGCTGCACGCTGAGGTGCGGAAACAGGTTGTTCTCCTGAAACAGCATCGAAACCGGTCGTCTGGCTGGCACGCTGTGGGTGTGATCCTGCCCGTCAATCATCAGGGTGCCCTGTTTCACCGGCAGGAAACCGGCAATCAGGCTCAGCAGGGTACTCTTCCCGGCTCCGCTGGGGCCGAGAATGGCGATGCGCTCGCCACGTGTGGCCTTGAGGCTGAAGCGCATCGGCAGATGCTGATAAAGGTAAGTGAGGTTATCAAGAGTCAGCATGGCGGCCTGGTAATTTTTCCATTAGCGTGAACAGCAATAAGCAGAGCAGCAGTAATAGCAGGGCGGTGACCGCGCCATCTGCGCCGCGATAGGCACCAATCTGCTGATAAAGGTAGAACGGCAGTGTGCGGAAGTCAGCGTTGCCAAACAGTGCCACCACGCCGAAATCACCAATCGACAGTACGCAGGCAAAGGCCAGCGCCTGGGCAAGCGGACGTTTCAGCGCCCGCAGCTCGATCAGCCGCAGCCGGTTCCAGCCGTGGATATCCAGCGAATCGCAGAGCCTGCCGTAACGCTCTGCGACATCCCGCATCGGGTTTTCCAGTACTTTCAGCGCATAGGGAATGGCGATCAGCGCATTGGTAAAGATCACCAGCCCTTCTGCCGAATCAGGCAGGCCAATAGTGGCATTGAACAGCAGGAAAAAGCCGGTGGCGAGCACAATGCCTGGCATCGCCAGAATCAGCATACCGCTGGTGTCGATCAACTGTGCCGCCGCCGGACGCTGGCGCAGACGCAGTTCCCGACTGCTCCACAGCAGCATCATGGTCAGCACCACACAGATCAGACCGGCACCGATGGCGATACGCAATGACGTCAAGGTGGCCTGCCACAGTGCAGGCTGCGCCAGCGCGCCGCGCAGTCCGCCGTGCAGACCATCGACGATGACCGCCGCCAGCGGCGGCAACAGCAGGAGGAGTGCCAGCAGGATCAGCAGTGCATCGATCAGCTGTGCTGCGCGCGAATCCTGCGGATCACGCCAGCCATGCAGCTGGCTGGTTCCGGCAGGAATCGCCTTGCTGAAACGCTGGCTGAGCAGCACCAGCGTCAGACAGCAGCCGAGCTGGATGAGCGCCAGTAGCGCTGCGCGTCCGGGATCGTAGTCATAACTCAGCGCCTGGAAGATCGCCAGCTCAATGGTAGTGGCCTGCGGACCGCCGCCGAGTGACAGTACGGTGGCAAAGCTGGCGAAACAGAGCATGAAGATCAGCGCACCGGTCGGCAACAGCTGACGCCGCAGCCATGGCCACTCCAGCAGACGAAAATGGTGCCAGCCGCGCAGGTCGAGCTGTGCCGCCAGCTGACGCTGTTCCGCCGGAATACTCTCCAGCGCCTGCAGCATCAGGCGGGTCGCCAGCGGCAGGTTAAAGAAGACGTGCGCCAGCAAAATGCCCGGCAGGCCATAGGGAGAGAAGTGATAACCGATGCCTGCCAGCTGGCACAGCTTCGCCAGCCAGCCGTTGCTACCATAGACGGTCAGCAGGCCAAACACCGCGACCAGCACTGGCAGCACCAGCGTCATGGCGCACAGGCGCAGCAGCAGCAGACGACCCGGAAAACGGCGTCGATAGAGCGCCCGCGCTAGCGGCACCGCAGGCAGCAGCGACAGCAGGGCGGAGAGCAGCGCCTGACCGAAAGTGAACGCGATAACGTGATGCAGGTAGTTATCCTGCAGCACGCTACGTAAGTCCGTCTCCGGTGCGGCGCTCCAGAGTGCACCGAACGCCATAAATGCCACGATGGTCAACAATATCGTGGCGAGCGAACCGGGAATCAGCCAGCGCGGCATCAGCGGCTGACGGCGCGTTGCCACTGGCTAATCCAGCCTGAACGCTGGCTGGCCACCTCTTCCGGTGAGAACTGCAGAGCGGTGGAAGGCACGTTGAGCGCCGCGAAACCTGCTGGCAGCGGCGTATCGATCACCGGGTACATCCAGTTGCCGGTGGGGATGGTGCGCTGGAAGTCAGGTGAGACCATAAACTTCATAAACTGCTGTGCCAGCGCCGGCTGTTTGCTGCTGGCTAGCTGCGCGGCAACTTCGACCTGCAGATAATGACCCTCTGCAAAGGGTGCAGCGGCGTAATTCTCTTTCTTCTCTTCGATGATGTGGTAAGCCGGAGAGGTGGTGTAGCTCAGCACCAGATCGCCTTCGCCCTTGAGGAACAGGCCATAGGCTTCACTCCAGCCTTTGGTGACCGTCACGGTTTTCTGCGCCAGCTTTTGCCACGCCTGCGGAGCCTGATCGCCATAGACTTTCTGCATCCAGAGCAGCAGACCTAAGCCGGGCGTGCTGGTTCGGGGATCTTCGTAGATCACCCGCCACTTCTCCGGGCTGTCGACCAGCTCTTTCAGGCTTTTTGGCGGATTTTTCAGCCGGGTTTTGTCATAGACAAACGCGAAGTAGCCATAATCGAACGGCACGAAGGTGGTGTTGTGCCAGCCATCGGGCAGTTTTAATGTCGATGTGTCGACCTGACTTTCGGCAAACAGACCTGTTTTCTGCGCGGCCTGCACCAGATTGTTATCCAGCCCCAGCACCACATCGGCTTTACTGTTTTTGCCTTCCATCCGCACGCGGTTCAGCAGCGACACGCCATCTTCCAGCGTGACGAATTTCAGCTCGCAGTCGCACTGTGCTTCAAAGGCTTTTTTAACCGCCGGGCCAGGGCCCCAGTCGGCGGAGAAGGAGTCGTAGGTGTAGACCGTGAGAACCGGCTTAGCCGCCAGAACGGGGGCGGAGAGTAACAGCAGCACCGGCAGAACTTTGTTTAACACTTTGCGCTCCTTCAGGAGAATAGGGGATGAGTCGCAAAGGATCTGAGCACAGAGGCCTCTCAAATCCCTACGTCGGTATTAACCGAATCAGGTTCGACGGGTCTCTCTCAGCGGCTTGCTTGTGGCAGGCCGCACCCCGTTGAGAACGTCACATTCTAGTCATTTCAGCGCCGGGGCGAAAGCGTCACAGCGCGGGTGGGGCGAACCAGGCCGATTTAAAATCAAACCAGCCCAGCGTATTCATCCGGACGCCGCGCATACTGCGCTGCCCTTCAAGCAACAGCCAGTGATGAAACAGCGGATGCAGGCCGGCTTCGTCGACCAGCTGTTTGCTCCATTCGGCCAGCGGCAGCGCTTTCTCGCGCCAGCGGGCCGCATCGCCGTGCCAGTCGATAGCAAGGCAGTGATGCAGCAGCGGGATCTCATAAAGCTGTGCGAACAGCGAATAATTCAGCGGCAGGGTAAAGTTCACGCTTCCCAACCAGATATCACTCTCCGTTTCGCCCTGATACCAGCTTTCGTAGCTGATCTCACGGGTCTCCAGCGTGACGCCATGCTCTGCCAGCAGCGGACGTAGCGCATTCGCGATGCCTTCATGCTCCACGTGCTGGCTGTACCAGGTCAGCGTCAGATGGGTTAAGTCGGGCGGTTTTTCTACTGGCGTCAGGTCACGGCGATGATGCCAGCGTGGCAGCAGACCATACGCCGGAAACCAGTAGCGCTGATAGCCGACACCAGCGTGATTGAGCAGGGCGATGGGGTTAAACAGGTAGCTGACCCAGCGCCGGACCGCTTCGTTTCGACCCTGCTCTGAACGCTGGTCGAACAAAAGATAGTAGCAGCCTTCTTCAAGGCGGCTCTCCTCCTGAACTTCATCGGTGCTGTCGCCCTGCAGACGGACACCCGCATAGACCAGCTCATCGCTGATGTCGGGCAGTACCCAGATAGAGACATCATCAATCAGCGCGCGAAAACCGAAGTAGTCATCAAACGCTTCGATCTTCAGCTGGCTCTCCTGATTGCGGATCACCCGGTAAGGACCGGTGCCAACTGGCTGGCGAGCAAAGTCGTGCAGCGTCGGCCATTCGCGCGGCAGGATCATCGCACTGACGCTGCCCAGCAGCCAGGGGAAGCCCTCGTCGGGCTGGCTTAAACGGATATCCAGCGTCCAGGGGGCAGGTGAGTCGATTTGCGCAATATGGGAAAAGAGCGGATGGGGGCGCTGACGCTCCAGCGTGGCGAGCACATCCTCCATCTCCAGTTCTCTGCCGTGATGGAAGCGAATCGCCGGACGCAGGAAGAAGCGCCAGTGAAGTGGAGACGTCTGCTGCCAGTGGTGCGCAATATCGGGTTCGATTTCCCCGTTTTCCTCATTTATCCGCGTCAGACCGTTGAAAATCTGTCGGGCAATGTGGGTTTCCGAGCGCCGCAGCGGCGAGCCGGGCAAAAGGTTGAGCAGCGGACGATAGTAGAGCACCCGCAGGATATGCTTGCCCTGCCGGAAACTGCGCCCCAGGTGCGCGCTGATCATCTGCCGCACCTGGTTTTTATCGCCTACCAGCTGGACCAGCTGATCGATGCGATCCTGTTCCAGCAAATCCTCGGCACGCTGCTGCTGCAGGGCCAGGCCCGTGTAGCAGAAGATAAGCTGCGATCGCTTGCCGCGTCCGGCTTCAGCCTGCCAGGTCAGCCAGCCTGCGGCCTGCATCCGGTTGAGCAGATTGCGCATATGGCGGCGCGAGCAGTGCAGCAGATCAGCCAGTTCGCTGAGCGTAATCTCCTGCGTCTGGCCCTGACAGCTCTGCCACAGGCGGATGAACTGCTGCTTCAGACGTGATGAGGACATAAAAGGGGAACTCCCTGTGAAAAGCGCTCTGTTTTTCCTGCCCCATTTTAAGAGCAAACTTTACGCTATGGGAAGAGCGGGAGGCATTCAGCAGTGAATGGCGTTCGACCCTCACTTCGCTGTTCAGCGGAGTGCTTTTCTGAGTAGGGTGCATTTACACCGCCAGCAGATGATCTCTGCTGGCTTTTTTCATGTTGCGCGGTATCGTCTACCCTTCTTTTTTCCCCTCTGTTTGTTCTGTAAGGGATTTCGAATGAAATCGCTGTTATCGCGGCAGCGCCGCATCAACCCGGTTTACCTCGCTTTTATGGTCGCCTCGTTCATGCTGGGCATCGCGGGTGCTCTGCAGGCACCGACGCTCAGCCTGTTTCTGACGCGCGAGGTACAGGCGCGGCCCTTCTGGGTCGGGCTGTTTTTCACCATTAATGCGGTGGCCGGTATCGTAGTGAGTATGCTGGTGGCAAAGCGCTCAGACAGCGTCGGCGATCGTCGTCATATCATTCTTTTCTGCTGCCTGATGGCGCTGGTGAATGCGCTACTGTTTGCCTTTACCCGCGACTATCTGACTCTGCTGACACTGGGTGTACTGCTGTCAGCGCTGGCCAGTGTTTCTATGCCGCAGCTGTTTGCGCTGGCACGAGAGTATGCCGATCAGTCGGCGCGTGAAGCAGTGATGTTCAGTTCTGTGATGCGTGCGCAGCTGTCGCTGGCGTGGGTGATTGGGCCGCCGTTATCGTTCGCGCTGGCGCTGAACTACGGCTTTGTGACGCTGTTTATGGTGGCCGCGGTGCTGTTTCTGCTGTGTATTCTTCTGGTCTGGTTTACCCTGCCGTCGGTGCCACGTTCGCAGCCACTGATGCAAAGCGGCGGGCTGCCGTTGAGCGGCTGGCGCGATCGCGATGTGCGTTTGCTGTTCCTCGCCTCGGTGGCGATGTGGACCTGCAACACGATGTATATCATTGATATGCCGCTCTATATCAGCACAACGCTGGGTCTGCCGGAGAAACTGGCCGGTCTGCTGATGGGAACGGCGGCCGGGCTGGAAATCCCGGTGATGCTGCTGGCGGGCCATTACGCGCGTCGCATCGGCAAGCGGCGGTTAATGCTGATCGCGGTGGCTGCGGGCGTCCTGTTTTATCTGGGGCTGGTGCTCTTCAATTCCCGCACCTCGCTGATGGTGTTACAGCTGTTTAATGCGGTGTTTGTCGGGATTATTGCTGGCATAGGGATGCTGTGGTTCCAGGATCTGATGCCAGGACGACCCGGTGCGGCGACCACCATGTTCACCAATTCGATCTCAACGGGCATGATTCTGGCTGGGGTGATTCAGGGAACACTGAGTGAGCGGCTTGGGCATGAGGCGGTTTACTGGCTGGCATTCGGGCTGGCGATAGCGGCGCTGGTGATGTCGGCGCGGGTGCGCGACGTATAAAGAAGAAGGGCGACGGGATGTCGCCCTGCTTTAACGCAATCAGCGCAGGAAGGCGGGCTGATTCTGCTCATACTGCGAAATCGACGCTTCATGCTGCAGCGTCAGGCCGATGCTGTCGAGGCCATTAATCATGCAGTGGCGACGGAAGCTATCGAGTTCAAACGAATAGACTTTGTCGCCTGCCGTCACCGTCTGTGCTTCCAGATCGACTGTGAAGCTGATGCCTGGCTGGGCTGCAACCAGTCTGAACAGCTCATCCACTTCCTCTTCGCTTAATTTCACCGGCAGCAGCTGGTTATTGAAGCTGTTGCCATAAAAGATATCCGCGAAGCTCGGCGCAATCACCACGTGAAAACCGAAATCGGTCAATGCCCAGGGGGCATGCTCACGTGAGGAGCCGCAGCCAAAGTTCTCGCGTGCCAGCAGAATGCTGGTGCCTTTGAACTCCGGCTTGTTCAGCACAAAACCGGGCGTCGGCACCGTACCGGCGTCATCTTCAAAGCGCCAGTCATGGAACAGGTGCTGACCGAAACCGGTGCGGGTTACCTTCTGCAAAAACTGCTTAGGAATGATTGCGTCCGTGTCGACGTTTGCGGCATCCAGCGGCGCAACAATACCGGTATGCTGAGTAAATTTATTCGCCATGACTTAAGCTCCTGTCGTCAGTTCACGGATGTCGGCAAAGTGGCCGGTCACGGCAGCCGCCGCGGCCATCGCCGGGCTGACCAGATGGGTACGTCCACCACGGCCCTGACGGCCTTCAAAGTTACGGTTGCTGGTCGATGCGCAACGCTCGCCCGGATTCAGACGATCATTGTTCATCGCCAGACACATTGAGCAGCCTGGCAGACGCCATTCAAAGCCCGCTTCCAGGAAGATTTTATCCAGACCTTCCGCTTCAGCCTGCGCTTTTACCGGGCCGGAACCTGGCACCACCATGGCAACCACGCCAGGCGCGACTTTACGGCCTTTAGCAATGGCGGCGGCGGCACGCAGATCTTCAATGCGTGAGTTGGTGCAGGAGCCGATAAACACTTTATCAATCGCAACATCGGTCAGTCTGATGCCCGGTTGCAGGTTCATGTAGGCCAGCGCTTTTTCCGCTGAGGCGCGCTCAACCGGATCGGCGAACGAGGCCGGATTCGGGATCACCTGATCAACGGCAATCACCTGACCCGGGTTGGTGCCCCAGGTGACCTGCGGTGCGATCTCTTCGGCATGCAGCGTGACCACCGCATCATACTTCGCGCCTGCGTCAGACTTCAGGGTGCGCCAGTATTCCACTGCCTGCTCCCATTTCTCACCCTGAGGCGAGAACTGACGACCTTTCAGATAGTTGAAAGTGGTCTCATCCGGTGCCACCAGGCCCGCTTTTGCCCCCATCTCAATCGCCATATTGCACAGCGTCATACGACCTTCCATGCTCAGCGCCTGAATCGCAGGGCCGCAGAACTCCACGACATAGCCGGTGCCGCCTGCGCTGCCGGTTTTACCGATGATCGCCAGCACGATATCTTTTGCTGTAATGCCGGTGGATGCCTGGCCCAGCACTTCAATCTTCATGGTTTTCGCCCGACCCTGTTTCAGGGTCTGAGTGGCAAACACATGTTCCACTTCGGAGGTGCCGATACCAAAGGCCAGCGAGCCAAAGGCACCGTGCGTCGCCGTGTGCGAGTCGCCGCAGACAATGGTCATTCCCGGCAGCGTCATACCCTGCTCAGGGCCGATAACGTGGACGATGCCCTGGAATGGGTGATTCAGGTCATACAGCTGTACGCCAAATTCTTCGCAGTTCTTCATCAGCTCCTGCATCTGAATACGCGCCATCTCGCCCGACGCATTGATATCTTTGGTCTGGGTAGAGACGTTGTGATCCATCGTGGCAAAGGTTTTGCCCGGCTGACGGACTTTACGTCCGTGTGCGCGCAGGCCATCAAAGGCCTGGGGCGAGGTCACTTCATGGATCAGGTGACGATCGATGTAGAGTAACGGCGTTTCGTTTGGCGCTTCGTGGACGACATGTGCATCAAATAACTTCTGGTATAAGGTTTTCATTTTTTTATTTTTCCTCGGCGATAAAGCGGGCAATGATGCTGCCCATCTCATCTGTGCTGACCGCTGGGCCATCACCGGCTAAATCTTTGGTGCGGTAGCCCTGTTCCAGTGCACGACTGATGGCGCGTTCGATACTGTCGGCTGCCGCATCGGCATTCAGGCTGTAACGCAGCAGCAATGACAGCGACAGAATCTGGGCGACCGGGTTGGCAATATTCTGTCCGGCGATATCCGGCGCTGATCCCCCCGCCGGTTCGAACAGGCCAAAGCCCGCTTCATTCAGGCTGGCTGACGGCAGCATACCCATCGAGCCGGTGATCATGGCGCACTCATCAGACAGAATGTCACCAAACAGGTTGGAGCAGAGCAGCACGTCAAACTGCGACGGGTCTTTGATCAACTGCATGGTCGCGTTGTCGATGTAGATGTGGCTCAGTTGCACGTCCGGGTATTCTTTAGCCACTTCGTTGACGATTTCGCGCCACATCACCGAGGTCTGCAGCACGTTAGCTTTATCAACCGAGGTGACTTTGTTGCGACGTTTGCGCGCCGATTCAAACGCGATACGGGCAATGCGCTCGATTTCGAAACGGTGATAGACCTCGGTATCAAAAGCACGCTCTTCCGGGCCGCTGCCTTCGCGTCCTTTCGGCTGGCCAAAATAGATGCCGCCAGTCAGTTCACGCACGCACAGAATGTCGAAGCCTTTAGCCGCGATGTCGGCGCGCAACGGGCAAAATGCTTCCAGACCGCTGTAGAGCGCAGCCGGACGCAGGTTACTGAACAGCTTAAAATGTTTGCGCAGCGGCAGTAGCGCACCGCGCTCCGGCTGTGATGCGGGCGGTAAGTGCTCCCACTTCGGACCGCCAACGGAACCAAACAGGATCGCGTCGGCCTGCTCGCAGCCTGCAACCGTTGCCGGTGGCAGAGGCTCTCCATGCTGATCGATAGCGATGCCGCCGACCGCATATTCCTGAGTAGTGATCTGCATATCAAAGCGCTGACGAATGGCATCAAGCACCTTCATCGCCTGCGCCATCACTTCCGGGCCGATACCATCACCGGGTAAAACTGCGATATGAGATGAACTGGACATGGTTATACGGTTTCCTTCTGGTCTTTAAATTTGCGCTGCAATTCTTGTTCAACCTGACGGGCACGCCAGATATTGTTCAGGGCGTTGACCATCGCTTTAGCGGAGGACTCCACAATATCGGTCGCCAGACCAATTCCGTGGAATTTGCGGCCGTTGTAGCTTACGACGATATCGACCTGGCCCAGCGCATTCTCGCCGTGGCCTTTAGCGGTCAGTTTGTAGTTAACCAACTCAGCGTCAAACTGGGTAATGCGGTTAATCGCCTGGTAAACCGCGTCAACCGGGCCGTTACCGGTAGCCGCATCAGATTTAGCAACATCGCCGCAACCCAGATTAACCGAGGCTGTGGCAGTCATGCTGGAACCGGTCTGGACGTTAAATTCGTGCAGCTGGAAATGCTCCGGCTCTTCATTCTGTTTGTTGATGAAGGCCAGCGCTTCCAGGTCGTAATCGAAAACCTGCCCCTTTTTGTCGGCCAGCTTCAGGAAAGCGTCATACAGCGTATCCAGATTGTAATCCTGCTCGGCATAGCCCATCTCTTCCATACGATGTTTTACCGCCGCACGGCCGGAACGAGAAGTCAGATTGAGCTGAATTTTATGTAAGCCGATCGATTCCGGTGTCAGGATTTCGTAGTTCTCGCGATTCTTCAGCACGCCATCCTGATGAATACCGGAAGAGTGGGCGAAAGCATTGGAGCCGACCACGGCTTTATTCGCTGGGATCGGCATGTTGCAGATCTGGCTGACCATCTGGCTGGTACGGTAAATTTCCTGATGATTGATATTGGTGTGTACGTTCATGATCTGCTGGCGGGTTTTAATCGCCATGATCACCTCTTCCAGCGCACAGTTACCGGCACGTTCACCCAGACCATTCATCGTGCCTTCAACCTGACGCGCGCCTGCCTGGACGGCAGCCAGGGCATTACCGGATGCCATACCCAGGTCATCGTGGGTATGCACAGAGATAATCGCTTTATCGATGTTAGGAACGCGGTTCATCAGTTCACTGATAATGTGCGCATATTCGCCTGGCAGGGTGTAACCAACGGTATCCGGGATGTTGATGGTGGTCGCACCGGCGTTAATCGTGGCTTCCACCATACGGCACAGGTCATCAATCGGGGTACGGCCGCCATCTTCACAGGAGAACTCAACGTCACTGGTGTAGTTACGTGCACGCTTCACCATATGTACCGCACGCTCAATCACTTCTGGCAGCGTGCTGCGCAGTTTGGTTGCGATGTGCATTGGGGAAGTGGCGATGAAGGTATGAATACGGAAGGCTTCGGCAACACGCAGTGACTCATAAGCTGCGTCGATATCTTTTTCTACACAGCGCGCCAGTCCGCAGACGCGGCTGTTTTTGATGGTACGCGCAATGGTCTGAACAGACTCAAAGTCGCCCGGTGAGGAGACCGGGAAACCGACTTCCATTACATCCACGCCCATGCGCTCCAGCGCTAACGCAATCTGCAATTTTTCTTTCACACTCAGGCTGGCCTGTAATGCCTGCTCACCGTCGCGCAGAGTGGTATCGAAAATAATGACTTGCTGGCTCATCGTATTCATCCTTATGCTTTTTCTGGCCTGGCAACGAGCATAAAAAAACCCGCGACAGGCGCGGGTTTTTAACTTTCAGCAGGTTTGAATCAGTGTTTGATTCCGCCCACAAGTCTACCGCGCAAGCTGAGTGCGTTTAGTAGTAGACCGAGAAGGCGAACAGAACGAAACATGGATTCAAACCTTATAAAATGTTGTGCTGTACATATTGGTACTGGAATCATTCAGGGATGTCAACCTTCAATGCAGGGGTATTCTCCTGGGCGCCAGAGGAAGATATTCTGTTATTTATCGGTCAGGCAGCGTAATGAACAGCGCGACCCTCACTGTGGACGCAATCAGCGCGGGAATGCGGGGCTCTGGGGCGCGATTTAAATCCTATTTAATTGAATTATAAGTATTTTGTTTGCATGGTGTTATGCGGGAACACAGCATTTATCACCTGCTGGTTAGCATAATCCAATGTGCTTTAGTGATTTCCTGGTTAATTACGCCAGAAAAGAAAAATGTCAGACGATAGTGGGCTATTGCAGCCGGTAATAAGTTTTCGTTATTTCTTAGATCACGCTGAAAATAATTTCATACCCAGCATTTTCCTCTGCGGTTCTGCCGCGTAATTAGTTTAATCCGCGTAGCCAATTCTTATCGGCCAGAGGCTTTACATCCCTGCCTTTTAATTTACGCGGGTTTGCGGTTTGCCTGCCCGTGTAACTGCGGTTATGGTAATCGACCTACTCTCAGAAAAATAAACGCAACAGATTTCTCTGTAACCGGACAGCGGCTGACGTTTCCGCTGTCGTGCATAAACATAAGATTTTGATTGGCAAAGCAGGCACCGGGGCAACGTGATACGCATAAACGGGCGCATTCACAGAGCCGGGTCCGCAAGCCTGGAGGCAGAAGATGGAGATGTTGTCAGGAGCCGAAATGGTCGTCCGTTCGTTAATCGATCAGGGCGTGAAACAGGTATTCGGTTATCCGGGTGGCGCAGTCTTAGATATCTATGATGCGCTGCAAACCGTCGGAGGTATCGATCACATTCTGGTGCGCCATGAGCAGGGTGCGGTGCATATGGCTGATGGCCTGGCGCGCGCGACGGGTGAAGTCGGCGTGGTGCTGGTCACCTCCGGACCTGGTGCAACCAATGCGATTACCGGTATCGCCACCGCCTATATGGACTCGATTCCGCTGGTGATTCTGTCGGGTCAGGTTCCGTCGTCGCTGATTGGCTATGACGCCTTTCAGGAATGCGACATGGTCGGCATCTCTCGTCCGGTGGTGAAGCACAGCTTCCTGGTGAAAAACACCGAAGAGATCCCAGGCGTGCTGAAAAAGGCATTCTGGCTGGCCTCCAGCGGCCGTCCGGGACCCGTGGTGATTGACCTGCCAAAAGATATCCTGAACCCGGCGAACAAATTGCCTTATCACTGGCCGGAGTCAGTGAGCATGCGCTCTTACAATCCCACTATTCAGGGTCATAAAGGGCAGATTAAGCGCGCGCTGACAACATTGCTGGCGGCGAAGAAGCCGGTGATCTATGCGGGTGGCGGTGCCATTACCGCAGGCTGTGAAGCGGAGCTGTTACAGCTGGCAGAAAGCCTGAATATTCCGGTGACGACCTCGCTGATGGGCCTGGGCGCGTTTCCTGGCACCCATCGTCAGTGTGTCGGCATGCTGGGTATGCACGGCACCTATGAAGCTAATATGACGATGCACAACACCGACCTGATTTTTGGGATCGGTGTTCGCTTTGATGATCGCACCACCAACAATCTGGCGAAATATTGCCCCAATGCCACGGTGATGCACATCGATATCGACCCGACCTCTATTTCCAAAACGGTGTCGGCGGATATCCCGATTGTCGGCGATGCAAAACAGGTGCTGCAGCAGATGCTGGAGTTACTGACGCAAAGCGACACGCCATCACGTGCTGAAAGCCTGCACGACTGGTGGCAGGAGATTGAAGGCTGGCGCAGTCGTCACTGTCTGGAATTTGATCGCACCAGCGACAAAATTAAGCCGCAGGCCGTGATTGAAACCATCAGCCGGCTGACCAAAGGCGATGCCTATGTCACGTCAGATGTAGGTCAGCACCAGATGTTTGCTGCGCTCTATTATCCTTTCGATAAACCGCGCCGCTGGATCAACTCTGGCGGTCTGGGCACCATGGGCTTTGGCCTGCCCGCGGCGCTGGGTGTGAAAATGGCGCTGCCGGAAGAGACCGTCATCTGCGTAACGGGCGATGGCAGTATCCAGATGAATATTCAGGAGCTTTCAACAGCATTGCAGTACGATCTGCCGGTGCTGGTACTGAACCTGAATAACCGGGTGCTGGGCATGGTGAAACAGTGGCAGGATATGATCTACTCGGGTCGCCACTCCCAGTCTTATATGGAATCGCTGCCTGACTTCGTGCGTCTGGCGGAAGCCTACGGTCACGTCGGGATCGCGATTGAGCATCCGGCTGAGCTGGAAGAGAAGCTGACGCTGGCGCTGGAAACCCTGGCGAAGGGGCGTCTGGTCTTTGTGGATGTCACCGTTGACGGTAGCGAACATGTCTACCCAATGCAGATTCGCGGTGGCAGCATGGATGAGATGTGGTTGAGCAAAACGGAGAGGACATAATTATGCGTCGTATTTTATCAGTTCTGCTGGAGAACGAATCCGGCGCATTATCCCGTGTCGTCGGCCTGTTCTCACAGCGCGGCTATAACATTGAAAGCCTGACCGTGGCGCCAACCGACGATCCCACACTGTCGCGGATGACCATTCAGACGGTGGGCGATCAGAAGGTACTGGAGCAGATTGAAAAGCAACTGCACAAGCTGGTGGATGTCCTGCGCGTCACCGAGCTGGGGCAGGGCGCCTATGTTGAGCGCGAAATCATGCTGGTGAAGATTCAGGCCAGTGGTTATGGTCGCGAAGAGGTGAAGCGTAACGCCGAGATCTTCCGTGGTCAGATCATCGATGTAACGCCGACGCTGTACACGGTTCAGCTGGCAGGCACCAGCGACAAACTGGACGCCTTCCTGAGCACCGTCCGCGATGTCGCTGAAATTGTTGAAGTGGCGCGCTCCGGTATCGTCGGCGTTTCACGCGGCGATCGCATCATGCGTTAATCACGCTGCGTCATCATCAATCCTCACCTAACCCGGCGAAATGCCGGGTTTTTTTATTTTTTATGCGCCAGGCGGATTACATTCAGAAAAGCGGTTGCTCCGCGCACTTTTCTGCTGTTAGATGATAGACATGAGTTATCCATAGCTTAACTGCGGCTATTTCTGCCGTAAAAGCGGATTTGATGGTGGGGTTATTGTGAAACTGGATGAAATTGCGCGTTTGGCAGGCGTGTCGCGCACCACGGCCAGTTATGTGATCAACGGCAAAGCGCGGCAGTATCGTGTCAGCGACAAGACCGTTGAAAAAGTCATGGCAGTGGTACGTGAACATAATTATCACCCTAATGCGGTGGCTGCGGGGCTGCGCGCCGGGCGTACGCGATCCATTGGGTTAGTGATCCCTGATCTGGAAAATACCAGTTATACGCGTATTGCAAACTATCTTGAGCGACAGGCACGTCAGCGCGGCTATCAGCTTCTGATCGCCTGTTCTGAAGATCAGCCTGAAAACGAGATGCGCTGCATTGAACATCTGCTGCAGCGCCAGGTCGATGCAATTATCGTTTCCACCTCATTACCGCCAGAGCATCCCTTTTATCAGCGCTGGATCAACGATTCTCTGCCAATAATTGCGCTGGACCGTGCGCTGGATCGTGAACATTTTACCAGTGTCGTCGGGGCCGATCAGGACGATGCCCAGACACTGGCTGCTGAACTGCGTCAGCTCGACGTTAAAAATGTGCTGTTCCTCGGTGCGTTACCCGAACTGTCAGTGAGCTTCCTGCGCGAAATGGGTTTCCGCGATGCCTGGAAAGACGATCCCCGTCCGATTGATTATATCTACTGCAACAGCTTCGAACGCACTGCTGCTGCTGCACTGTTTGAGAAATACCTTGAAGATCATCCGATGCCAGAGGCGCTTTTCACCACCTCTTTTGGGCTGCTGCAGGGTGTGATGGATGTGACGCTGAAACGAAACGGCCGCCTGCCGACGGAGCTGGCGATTGCCACCTTTGGCGACCACGAATTACTGGACTTTCTTGAGTGTCCGGTCCTGGCCGTTGGTCAGCGTCATCGTGACGTGGCAGAGCGCGTGCTGGAATTAGTTTTAGCCTCACTGGACGAACCCCGAAAACCAAAACCAGGCTTAACCCGTATCCGGCGTAATTTATACCGGCGCGGACAATTAAGCCGAAGAGTTAAATGAGTAACGGGCAGTATTATACTGCCCCTTTTATTTCGCGATTTACTGATTAAATAAACAGGTCGACGTAAAAAAGGGTAAATTCTGCTCATCAAATCTAACAAAGCAGAAAGCCCGATACCTATTATTTGCTTACAACTTCAACAAACCTTCTTTCCCGTCTGCCCTGAAGCCGCTGGGCTTCCATTCAGAAATCCCCTAAAATGCCGCCGCTGTCTCAGAAATCAGGATAAATATTTAACCCTTTACATTGTTTCATTTTTAGTCTTTTTTCCCCGAGCCATTTTTTTTATTCAGTTATTCATTGGCTTAATTTTTAGTTTCTCCTTTTATTCGATTATATCGTCGCCAGACTTTAATTTTGCGCCTTGTAAAGAGTGATATTCAACTGCCGCTCCGGCTTGACAAGGATTTCATGGGATCCTTAAACTCGTTTCGTGGTAAAAAGTGGGATAAAGTGGCGTAAATGGGTGATGAGGAGAAGAGACTGGCATGTTCCGCGGAGCAACGTTAGTCAATCTCGACAGCAAAGGGCGGCTCGCCGTACCCACGCGATATCGCGAATTGCTGATTGGGGAGTCTCAGGGGCAGATGGTCTGTACCATCGACCTCCACCAGCCATGCCTGTTGCTTTACACCCTGCCCGAATGGGAAATCATTGAAAAAAAGCTGGCACGCCTTTCCAGTATGAATCCACTTGAGCGCCGCGTGCAGCGTTTGCTGCTGGGACATGCCAGTGAATGTCAGATGGACAATGCAGGCCGCCTGCTGCTGGCGAATACGCTTCGGCAGCACGCAAAATTAACCAAAGAAGTGATGCTGGTTGGACAGTTCAATAAGTTTGAGCTGTGGGATGAACAGACCTGGTATCAACAAGTCAGGGACGATATTGACGCAGAACAGTCGGCTCAGGAGCCTTTATCTGAGCGGTTGCAGGACTTGTCGCTATAGCTATGCAGGAAAATTTCAAACATACCACCGTGCTGTTGGATGAGGCGGTTAACGGCCTCAATATCAGGGAAGACGGTATTTACATCGACGGCACATTTGGTCGTGGTGGCCACTCACGCCTGATTCTTTCGCAACTGGGAGAGAAGGGAAAACTGATCGCCATCGATCGTGATCCGCAAGCTATCGCCGCTGCTGCTGAGATTACCGACCCGCGTTTTTCAATTATTCATGGCCCTTTTTCTGCGCTGGCAGAGTATGTTTCTGAACGGGATCTGGTCGGAAAAATTGACGGGATTTTGCTGGACCTGGGGGTTTCATCGCCGCAACTGGATGACGCTGAACGCGGCTTCTCCTTTATGCGTGACGGACCGCTGGACATGCGAATGGACCCGTCGCGTGGTCACTCAGCCGCAGAATGGTTGCTGCACGCGGAAGAGGCAGATATCGCTTTCGTCCTGAAGACTTACGGTGAAGAGCGATTCGCTAAACGTATTGCCCGGGCCATTGTCGAGCGCAATCGCGAGCAGCCGATGACCCGCACCCGTGAACTGGCTGAAGTCATCTCCATCGCTATGCCAGTGAAAGATAAGTTTAAACATCCGGCTACACGTAGCTTCCAGGCCATTCGCATCTGGATTAACAGTGAACTGGAAGAGATCGATATCGCACTGAAAGGCGCGGTTCAGGTACTCGCACCGCAGGGCCGTCTCTCTGTGATCAGCTTCCATTCACTGGAAGATCGGCTGGTTAAGCGCTTTATGCGCGATCAGAGTCGTGGACCACAGGTGCCGGCCGGAATACCGATGACTGAACATCAGCTGCGAGCCCTGGGTGGCCGTGAACTGAAGTTGCTCGGCAAAATGTCGCCGGGTGACGCTGAAGTCTCTGAGAACCCACGCGCGCGCAGCTCGGTTTTACGTATCGCGGAGAAAACCGACGCATGATCGGTAACGAGCGTCACAGTCTGCCTGCCGTTATCGGCGGGGATCTGCTGCGAAAGGGCAAGATTCCAGTGCTGTTGCTGATCGCTGTCGTGGTTTCTGCCGTGCTGGTGGTCACCACCACGCATAAAACACGACTGTTAACGGCACAGCGTGAACAGCTGGTGCTGGAGCGTGACGCGCTGGATATCGAGTGGCGCAACCTGATTCTGGAAGAGAATGCGCTGGGCGATCACAGCCGTGTTGAACGCATCGCCACCGAGAAGCTGCAGCTGCAGCACGTTGATCCTTCACAAGAAAATATCGTGGTGCAGAAATAAGGACTTAAGTTAGCGAATGAGCGGCACAGGCAGAACGCTGAAATTGAAGAAACCGGAAGATAAAGCCAGCTTTGTAAGCTGGCGTTTTGCGTTGCTGTGCGGCTGTATTTTACTGGCGCTGGGTGGATTGCTGTCACGTGTTGCCTGGCTGCAGGTGATCAATCCTGGCAAGCTGGTCAAAGAGGGCGATCTGCGCTCGCTGCGCGTTCAGGCGGTGCCAACCTCGCGCGGGATGATCAGCGATCGTGCCGGACGACCGCTGGCAGTGAGTGTCCCGGTTAATGCCATCTGGGCGGATCCAAAAGAGCTGCACGCCGGTGGTGGCGTCACGCTGGACAGCCGCTGGAAGGCACTCTCTGATGCGCTCTCTATCCCCCTTGACCAGTTGGCCGCGCGCGTAAATGCCAATCCTAAAGGCCGCTTTGTCTATCTGGCGCGTCAGGTCAATCCGGCCATCGGCGACTACGTCAAAAAACTCAAACTTCCCGGTATTCATCTGCGCGAAGAGTCGCGCCGTTACTATCCTGCCGGGCAGGTTACCTCTCATCTGATTGGCTTTACCAACATCGACGGGCAGGGCATTGAAGGCATTGAGAAGAGTTTTGATAAATGGCTGACCGGTGCGCCGGGCGAGCGGACGGTGCGTAAAGATCGCTACGGTCGCGTCATCGAAGATATCTCCTCTGTGGACAGCCGGGCCGCGCATAACCTGACTCTCAGCATCGATGAGCGCTTACAGGCGCTGGTCTACCGTGAACTGAATAACGCCGTGGCCTTTAACAAAGCGGAATCGGGCACGGCAGTACTGGTGGATGTGAATACCGGCGAAGTACTGGCGATGGCCAACAGCCCGGCTTACAACCCGAATAATCTTGGCAACACGCCGAAAGATCTGATGCGTAACCGCGCCATCACCGACATTTTCGAACCTGGCTCGACCGTGAAGCCGATGGTGGTCATGGCGGCGCTGCAACGCGGCGTGGTCAGAGAGAACAGTGTCCTGAATACCGTGCCATATCGCGTTAATGGTCATGAGATCAAGGATGTGGCGCGCTACAACGAATTGACCCTGACAGGGGTTTTACAGAAATCGAGTAACGTCGGTGTTTCACGTCTGGCGTTAGCGATGCCTTCCTCAGCGCTTGTAGAAACTTATGCGCGCTTTGGACTGGGCAAACCGACCAATTTGGGGCTGGTCGGGGAAAGCAGTGGCTTATACCCTAAAAAACAACGGTGGTCTGACATAGAGAGGGCCACCTTCTCTTTCGGCTACGGGCTAATGGTAACGCCGTTACAGTTAGCGCGAGTCTACGCAACAATTGGCAGCTATGGCATTAATCGCCCGCTGTCGATTACCAAAGTGGATCCGCCCGTCGCGGGACAACGCGTTTTCGATGAGTCACTGGTGAAAACCGTGATGCATATGATGGAAAGCGTGGCGCTGCCTGGTGGCGGTGGGGTCAAAGCGGCCATCAAAGGTTATCGGATTGCGATAAAAACCGGTACAGCGAAAAAAGTCGGGCCCGATGGTCGCTACGTCAACAAATACATTGCCTATACCGCAGGCGTTGCGCCTGCCAGTCATCCCCGATTCGCGCTGGTGGTGGTGATCAACGATCCCCAGGCCGGCAAGTATTACGGTGGTGCGGTTTCTGCCCCGGTGTTTGGTGCCATCATGGGCGGCGTACTGCGCACCATGAACATCGAGCCGGACGCGTTACCGACCAATGACAAGAATGAGTTGGTGACTAACAGAAGTGAGGAAACAAGTGACAGATCGTAACCTGCGCGACTTACTCGGCCCCTGGGTGCCAGGCGCGCCGGCGCGCCCACTGCGCGACATGACACTGGATAGCCGCATTGCGGCTTCTGGCGATCTGTTTGTCGCTGTTGCAGGCCATCAGGTCGATGGACGCCGTTTCATCCCGCAGGCGATTGCTCAGGGCGTCGCCGCCGTGGTGGCCGAAGCTGAAGGCGAAGCCGCCGACGGCGAAATCCGTGAAATGCACGGCGTACCGGTTATCTATCTGGCCCAATTGCCTCAGCGTCTTTCAGCCTTAGCAGGCCGTTTTTATCAGCAGCCGGGTGAGAAACAGACGCTGATTGGCGTTACGGGTACAAATGGTAAAACCACCACGACCCAGTTGCTGGCGCAGTGGGCAACGCTGCTGGGTGAAACCAGCGCGGTCATGGGCACCGTCGGGAATGGGCTGGTGGGTCACTTGTCCGCGGCAGAAAATACCACCGGCTCAGCAGTTGATGTTCAGCATCTGCTGAACGATCTGGCGGAAAAAGGGGCGACCCTGACCGCAATGGAAGTCTCGTCACACGGACTGGTTCAGCATCGCGTCGCGGCGCTGCCGTTTGCCGCAGCGGTCTTTACCAATCTCAGCCGCGATCACCTCGATTATCACGGTGATATGCAGAGCTACGAGTCAGCCAAATGGCTGTTGTTTTCTGAGCATCAGGTCGGGCAGGCGATTCTTAACGCCGATGATGAAGTCGGTCGTCGCTGGCTGGCGCGCTTACCGGATGCGGTGGCAGTCACCATGGAGAATAACCTCCAGCCTGGCTGCCATGGCCGCTGGCTGAAAGCCGATGCGGTGGAGTACCACGATAACGGCGCACACATCCGTTTCAGCTCCAGCTGGGGCAACGGAGAAATCAACAGTCCATTAATGGGCGCGTTCAACGTCAGCAATCTGATGCTGGCGCTGGCGACGCTGCTGTCACTGGATTATCCGCTGGCGACGCTGATCAACGTTGCACCGCAGTTGCAGCCGGTCAACGGGCGTATGGAAGTGTTCAGCGCCGCAGGAAAACCGACGGTCGTGGTGGATTATGCCCATACGCCGGATGCGCTGGAAAAAGCGCTGGAAGCAGCCCGCCTGCACTGCAAAGGCAAACTGTGGTGTCTGTTTGGCTGCGGTGGCGATCGTGACAAAGGCAAACGACCATTAATGGGCGCCATTGCTGAGCAATATGCGGATGTGGTGGTGATTACCGACGACAATCCGCGCAGCGAAGATCCGCAGGCGATTGTTAACGATATTCTGACCGGTTTGCTGGATCCGGGCCGCGCCCGGCTGGTGTCTGGCCGCGCGCAGGCCGTCACTAACACCATCATGCAGGCTCAGCCTGACGATATCGTACTGGTGGCCGGTAAAGGCCACGAAGATTATCAGATCATCGGCAATCGCCGTCTCGACTACTCCGATCGTGCCACGGTTGCGGCACTGCTGGGAGGCGCAGCATGATTCCGGTTTCATTAAAAACGCTTGCGGAGATCACCGGCGGAACGCTGCACGGCAGTGATTTAACCCTGAATGACGTAACGACGGATACCCGCAAAGTGACAGCAGGCAGTCTGTTTGTCGCGCTGGTGGGCGAACGTTTTGATGCCCATGACTTCGCTGAAGAGGCCATTGACAGTGGCGCACAGGCGTTACTGGTCAGTAAGCATTTACCTGTCTCTGTGCCTCAGGTCGTCGTGGAAGATACCCGACTTGCTTTTGGCCGACTGAGTGCCTGGGTTCGTCAGCAGTCCACTGCCCGCGTCGTGGCGCTGACCGGCTCGTCCGGCAAAACGTCGGTTAAAGAGATGACGGCAGCGATTCTGCGTGAGTGCGGTGAGACGCTCTACACCGCAGGCAATCTCAACAACGATTATGGCGTGCCGATGACGCTGCTGCGTCTGACCGCAGAGCATCAGTATGCGGTAATTGAGCTTGGCGCTAATCATCAGGGCGAAATCGCCTACACCACCGACCTGGTTAAACCGGAAAGCGCGCTGGTGAATAACCTGGCAGCGGCCCATCTGGAAGGCTTTGGTTCGCTGGCGGGTGTCGCTAAAGCCAAGGGCGAGATTTTTCAGGGCTTACCGGCTAATGGCATTGCGATTCTCAACGAGGAGAGCAACGACTGGCCAAACTGGCAGACCACGCTGCAGGACAAAACCGTGTGGCGCTTCTCGCCGCAGGCGGCAGCGTGTGATTTCTCTGCCCGTGATATCCGCATTGCGCAGGACGGCACCCATTTTGTGATGAAGACACCGCGTGGTGAGGCAGAGATTGTGCTGCCGTTGCCGGGTCGGCATAACATTGCCAACGCACTGGCTGCGGCAGCTCTGGCCCTGTCAGTGGATGCCCCGCTTAGCGCCGTTCAGCAGGGGCTGAAAAACCTGCAGTCGGTGCCAGGTCGCCTGTTCCCGGTGCGCCTCTCTGCGCATCAGCTGCTGCTGGATGACAGTTATAACGCGAACGTCGGATCGATGACCGCCGCCGTCCAGGTCCTGTCAGAGATGCCGGGCTACCGGGTGCTGGTCGCCGGCGATATGGCGGAACTGGGTGATGAGACCGAAAAATGCCACCGCGAAATCGGGGATGCGGCACGTGATGCAGGTATTGATCGCGTACTGAGCTGCGGAAAATTCAGCCATTTTATTAGTGAAAACAGCAAAGCTGGCGAACATTTCAGCGATAAGACAGCGCTGACTGAACGTTTGCGTCAATTGTTGTCCGAACACTCAGAAATTACCGTCCTGATAAAAGGCTCGCGTAGTGCCGCCATGGAGCAGGTAGTACAGAGCTTAAAGGAGAAAGGAACATGTTAGTTTGGCTGGCCGAGCATCTGGTCGCTTTTTATTCGGGCTTCAACGTCTTTTCCTATCTGACGTTTCGCGCCATTGTCAGCCTGCTGACAGCACTCTTTATCTCTCTCTGGATGGGGCCACGCCTGATTGCGTGGCTGCAGAAATTACAGATTGGTCAGGTTGTCCGTAACGATGGCCCGGAATCGCATTTCAGTAAGCGCGGAACGCCCACAATGGGCGGGATTATGATTCTGACCTCCATCACCATTTCGGTGCTGATGTGGGCATATCCGTCGAATCCCTATGTCTGGTGCGTGCTGTTCGTGCTAATCGGCTTTGGCATCATCGGCTTTGTCGATGACTACCGCAAAGTGGTGCGCAAAGATACTAAGGGTCTGATTGCCCGCTGGAAATATTTCTGGATGTCGGTGATTTCTCTGGGCGTCGCGTTCGGGCTTTATGCAGCAGGTAAAGACACCCCGGCGACCCAGCTTGTGGTGCCCTTTTTCAAAGACATCATGCCGCAGTTAGGCCTGTTTTATGTGCTGCTGGCCTACTTTGTGATTGTCGGAACGGGTAACGCGGTCAATCTGACCGATGGTCTCGATGGTCTGGCGATCATGCCCACCGTCTTTGTCGCCGCAGGCTTTGCGCTGGTTGCCTGGGCCACCGGTAACGTGAAGTTTGCTGAATATCTTCATATTCCTTATCTGCGTCACGCCGGTGAGCTGGTGATTGTCTGTACCGCCATCGTCGGGGCAGGGCTGGGCTTCCTGTGGTTCAACACCTATCCGGCTCAGGTCTTTATGGGTGATGTCGGCTCACTGGCGCTGGGCGGCGCGCTGGGAACCATCGCCGTGTTGCTGCGTCAGGAATTTTTACTGGTGATTATGGGTGGCGTGTTTGTGGTTGAAACGCTGTCGGTAATCCTGCAGGTGGGATCGTTTAAGTTGCGCGGCCAGCGTATTTTCCGCATGGCGCCGATCCATCACCACTATGAACTCAAGGGCTGGCCGGAACCGCGCGTCATTGTGCGCTTCTGGATTATTTCGCTAATGCTGGTGCTGATTGGCCTGGCCACGCTGAAGGTGCGTTAATCATGGCTGACTATCGGGGTAGAAAAGTTGTCATTATCGGGCTGGGCCTTACCGGGCTCTCCTGTGTTGATTTCTTTTTAGCGCAGGGCGTAACGCCCCGCGTGATGGACACCCGTGTCTCGCCGCCGGGGCTGGATAAATTGCCCGGGCAGGTTGAACGTCACCTGGGCGGCATCAACGGTGACTGGCTGCTGGCGGCCGATCTGATTGTTGCCAGCCCAGGCGTCGCGCTGGCGCATCCGATTCTTAGCGAAGCCGTCGAAGCCGGAATCGAAATTGTCGGTGATATTGAGCTGTTCTGCCGCGAGGCGCAGGCACCTATCGTGGCGATCACCGGTTCCAACGGTAAAAGCACCGTTACAACGCTGGTGGGTGAAATGGCGAAAGCCGCGGGCTGGCAGGTGGGCGTTGGCGGGAATATCGGTCTGCCCGCACTGAGTCTGCTGCAATCACCAGCACAACTTTATGTACTGGAACTTTCCAGCTTCCAGCTTGAGACCACATACAGTCTGAAAGCGGCTGCGGCAACCGTGCTCAACGTCAGTGAAGATCATATGGATCGCTATCCGCTGGGTATGCAGCAGTATCGCGCCGCCAAGCTGCGGGTTTATGAGAATGCACAGATCTGCATCGTTAACGCCGATGACGCACTGACAATGCCGGTCCGCGGCGCAGATAGCCGCTGTGTCAGCTTTGGTGTCGATTTTGGTGACTATCACCTGAATAAGCAGCAAGGCAGCATCTGGCTGCGGGTGAAGGGCGAGAAAGTCCTGAACACCGCTGAAATGAAGATGGTGGGACAGCACAACTATACCAACGCGCTGGCGGCACTGGCGCTGGCCGATGCGGTCGGTCTGCCACGCGCTTCAAGCCTGGCGGCCTTAACGCACTTTAACGGTCTGGCGCATCGTTTCCAGCTGGTCCATGAACATCAGGGCGTGCGCTGGATCAATGACTCCAAAGCGACCAATGTCGGCAGCACCGAAGCGGCGCTCAATGGCCTGCAGGTTCAGGGAACGCTGTGGCTGCTGATGGGCGGTGATGGTAAGTCAGCCGATTTTACGCCGCTGATCCCCTGGCTGCAGGGCGACAACGTGCGTCTTTACTGCTTTGGCCGCGACGGTGATGCGCTGGCCGCGCTGCGTCCTGATATCGCCGTGCGCACAGAAACCATGCGGCAGGCGATGGAGCAGATCGCGCCGCAGGTTAACGCAGGCGATATGGTTCTGCTGTCGCCGGCCTGCGCCAGCCTTGACCAGTTCCGTAACTTTGAGCAGCGCGGTGAGCAGTTCGCGCAACTGGCGAAGGAGTTGAGCTGATGCGTATTCCTGGTGCCGGACTGGCGGGATATTTCTCAGGACGCCTGAAAGATTGGGTCATGGGCGCACGTGAAAGTGATGACTCTTCACTGGTGCTCTATGACCGCACACTGCTATGGCTCACGCTGGGCCTGGCGGTGATTGGTTTTGTGATGGTGACGTCGGCATCAATGCCGGTGGGTCAGCGTCTGAATGACGATCTCTTTTACTTCGCCAAGCGTGATGCTTTCTACATCGTGCTGGCATTAGGTATGGCACTGGTCACGTTGCGGGTGCCGATGGATTTCTGGCAGCGCTACAGCAACGTGATGCTGATGGTCACGGTGGCGATGCTGCTGATTGTTCTGGTAGTTGGTAGCTCGGTAAACGGTGCATCGCGCTGGATTGCACTGGGTCCACTGCGTATCCAGCCGGCTGAGTTGTCGAAGCTCTCTCTGTTCTGTTATCTCGCCAGTTATCTGGTGCGCAAAGTGGAAGAGGTGCGTAACAACTTTTGGGGCTTCTGTAAGCCGATGGGCGTGATGGTCGTGCTGGCCGTGTTACTGCTGGCACAGCCGGACCTCGGTACGGTGGTTGTGTTGTTTGTGACTACGCTGGCGATGCTGTTCCTGGCAGGTGCCAAGCTGTGGCAGTTCATGGCAATTATCGGCTCCGGCATTTTTGCGGTAATTCTGCTGATCATTGCAGAACCCTACCGTATGCGCCGTGTGACGTCGTTCTGGAATCCGTGGGAAGATCCCTTTGGTAGCGGCTACCAGCTGACTCAGTCGCTGATGGCATTTGGTCGCGGTGAATTCTGGGGGCAGGGGCTCGGTAACTCTGTGCAAAAGCTGGAATATCTGCCGGAAGCCCATACCGACTTTATTTTCGCCATCATCGGGGAAGAACTCGGCTACGTCGGTGTGGTATTGGCACTTTTAATGGTATTCTTCGTCGCTTTTCGTGCGATGTCGATTGGCCGTCGTGCTCTGGAACTGGATCAGCGTTTTTCCGGCTTTTTAGCCTGTTCGATTGGTGTCTGGTTCAGCTTCCAGGCGCTGGTTAACGTCGGGGCTGCCGCGGGTATGTTACCGACCAAAGGTCTGACCTTACCGCTGATCAGTTACGGTGGGTCGAGTCTGATCATTATGTCGACCGCCATCGTTTTTTTATTACGCATAGATTATGAAACGCGCCTGGCGAAAGCGCAGGCGTTTACCCGAGGTGGTCGATGAGCGGTAAGCGATTGATGGTGATGGCAGGCGGAACCGGCGGACATGTCTTTCCCGGTCTGGCTGTCGCCCATCACCTGATGGAACAGGGCTGGCAGGTTCGCTGGTTAGGCACCGCCGACCGTATGGAAGCCGATCTGGTGCCGAAGCACGGCATCGAAATCGACTTTATCCGCATCAGCGGACTACGCGGTAAGGGCATGAAAGCGTTGCTGCTGGCACCGCTGCGCATCTTCAATGCATGGCGTCAGGCGCGTCGCATCATGAAAGCGTGGAAGCCGGATGTCGTGCTGGGCATGGGCGGCTACGTTTCCGGTCCGGGCGGCTTAGCGGCCTGGAGCTGCGGTATTCCGGTTGTGCTGCATGAGCAGAACGGTATTGCCGGTCTGACCAATAAATGGCTGGCGAAAATCGCCACCAAAGTTTTGCAGGCGTTTCCGGGCGCGTTTCCTGCCGCCGACGTGGTAGGAAATCCGGTTCGCACTGACGTTCTGGCACTGCCTTTACCTGCGCAACGTCTGGCAGACCGTCATGGCCCGATTCGGGTGCTGGTGATTGGTGGAAGTCAGGGCGCACGGATACTGAACCAGACGCTACCGCAGATTGCGGCGCTGGTGGGTGATGAGATCACCCTGTGGCATCAGACCGGTAAAGGGGCGTTGCCTGAAACAGAGAAAGCGTATCAGCAGGTCGGTCAGACGCAGCATAAAGTGACCGAATTTATTGATGATATGGCTGCTGCCTATGCCTGGGCTGATGTGGTGGTATGCCGCTCCGGTGCGTTAACCGTGAGCGAAGTTGCTGCCGCTGGTTTACCGGCCATTTTTGTGCCGTTTCAGCACAAAGATCGCCAGCAGTACTGGAACGCGCTGCCGCTGGAAAAAGCGGGCGCCGCCAGAATTTTTGAGCAGCCGCAATTTACTGCGGAGGCTGTAGCGGATCTGCTACGTCACTGGGATCGTGCAACACTGCTGACGATGGCTGAACAGGCCCGTCAGGTGGCTATCCCCGATGCGACTGAACGAGTCGCTCAGGAAGTGGCTCGCGCCGCAAAGTAATCATTCCGGTCAGCGCGTCTGACCTGTACCCGGACTGGGTACAAACTGAAATAGCAGGTAACAGAGAGCGATGAATACACAACAATTGGCAAAACTGCGTTCTATCGTGCCCGAGATGCGTCGCGTCCGGCACATCCACTTTGTCGGCATCGGCGGTGCTGGCATGGGCGGTATTGCCGAAGTGTTAGCAAATGAAGGCTACCATATCAGCGGTTCAGATCTGGCCCCTAACCCGGTGACGCAGAATCTGATTGCGCTGGGTGCCACTATTTATTTTAACCATCGCCCTGAAAACGTGACCGATGCCAGCGTGGTCGTGGTCTCCAGCGCCGTTTCGCAGGATAACCCTGAACTGGTAGCGGCACGTGAACAGCGCATTCCGGTGATCCGTCGCGCGGAGATGCTGGCTGAACTGATGCGTTTCCGTCACGGCATTGCCGTTGCAGGGACCCATGGCAAAACGACGACGACGGCGATGGTGTCGAGCATTTATGCGGAAGCGGGTCTCGATCCGACCTTCGTTAACGGCGGACTGGTTAAAGCAGCTGGAACCCATGCCCGTCTGGGTAACAGCCGGTATCTGATTGCTGAAGCGGATGAGAGCGATGCGTCGTTTCTGCATCTGCAGCCGATGGTGGCGATTGTGACCAACATTGAAGCTGACCATATGGACACCTATCAGGGCGATTTTGAGAACCTGAAGCAGACCTTTATTAACTTCCTGCACAACCTGCCGTTTTACGGTCGTGCGGTGATGTGCGTGGATGATGCAGTTATTCGTGACCTGCTTCCTCGCGTGGGCCGTCATATCACCACGTACGGTTTCAGTGACGATGCGGATCTGCGCATTGAAAACTACGAGCAGAGTGGTGCGCAGGGGCATTTCACTCTGATTCGTCAGGATAAAGCGCCGCTGCAGATTACGCTGAACGCGCCGGGCCGCCACAATGCCCTGAACGCAGCAGCCGCTGTCGCCGTCGCCAGTGAAGAAGGCATCGAAGACAATGCGATTCTGGCCGCACTGGAGAGCTTCCAGGGCACAGGTCGTCGCTTTGATCTGCTGGGTGAATTCCCGACCGAGCCGGTCAATGGACAACCGGGCACCGCGATGCTGGTGGATGATTACGGTCATCACCCAACCGAAGTTGACGCGACGATTAAAGCCGCGCGCGCAGGCTGGCCAGATAAAAAGCTGGTGATGGTGTTTCAGCCGCACCGTTATAGCCGTACCCGCGATCTGTTTGATGATTTCGCCAACGTACTGTCGCATGTCGATGTGTTGCTGATGCTGGATGTGTACTCCGCTGGTGAGACCGCGATTCCAGGCGCTGACAGTCGTTCGCTCTGCCGTGCCATTCGTAACCGGGGCAAGGTCGATCCGATTCTGGTGCCGGAACATGACGCACTGCCGGAGATGCTTGCACCGCTGCTGTCAGGCAATGACCTGATTCTGGTACAGGGTGCCGGGAACGTCGGCAAGGTTGCCCGCAAGCTGGCGGACACGAAGCTCCAGCCGGAACGCAAAGCGGAGGATCGTCATGGCGGATAAAGTTGCAGTATTAATGGGTGGCACGTCGGCAGAGCGCGAGGTTTCGCTCAACTCGGGTCAGGCCGTGATTGCCGGATTGCGGGAAATGGGTATCAATGCACATGGCATCGATACCCGCCATGTCTCCGTGCTGACGCTAAAAGAGCAGGGGTTCACCAAAGCCTTTATCGCGCTACATGGTCGCGGCGGTGAAGATGGCACGATGCAGGCGGTGCTGGAATTCCTGCAACTGCCTTACACCGGCAGCGGCGTGATGGCATCGGCGGTGACGATGGATAAGTTGCGCACCAAACTGCTGTGGCAGGGTCGTGGTTTACCATCAGGAAAATTTGTCTGGCTGACGCGTCAGCAGTTTGAGGGCGGGCTGGATGAGGAGAGCAACGCGGCGATTGCAGCGCTTGGCCTGCCACTGTTTGTGAAGCCAGCCTGTGAAGGCTCCAGCGTGGGCATCAGCCGTGTTAACGATCTGCACGCGCTGCCAGCGGCACTGGAGATGGCGTTTAAGTACGACAATGACGTACTGGTCGAGGCGTTTCTCAGCGGCGCGGAGTATACCGTCGCGATTGTGGGCGATCGTATCCTGCCCTCAATAGAAATAAAGAGCGCCAGCGAGTTCTATGACTATGAAGCTAAATACATTTCTGACGATACTCAGTACGTCTGTCCGGCCGAGTTAAGTGCTGAACGTGAAGCTGAATTGCAGCAGCTGGTGCTGGCGGCCTGGCGTGCGCTGGGCTGTCGTGGCTGGGGACGGGTTGATGTGATGACCGACGGGGAAGGGCGCTTTCAGTTACTGGAAGCCAATACTTCACCAGGCATGACCAGCCACAGTCTGGTTCCTATGGCAGCAAAACAGGCGGGTATGAGCTTCCCGCAGCTGGTAGCCCATATTCTGGAGTTGGCCGACTGATATGTCACAGGCGGCGATGAGAGTTCGAAACCGTGAACCGCAGGAGCGTACTCGCACCGGGCGCAGTAACGGTGCCCGACTGTTCGGCATTTTTTTCCTGCTGATCGTTATCGGGATTATGGTTGCCGGCGGGCTGGTGGTGCTGAAGTGGATGAACGATGCGTCCCGGCTGCCGTTGTCAAAACTGGTGGTGACAGGACAGACGCATTACACCACACACGACGATATTCGACAGGCGATTTTGTCGCTGGGTCCGCCCGGCACGTTTATGTCACAGAATGTGGACATTCTGCAGCAGCAGATTGAGCGGCTGCCGTGGATTAAACAGGTCAGTGTGCGTAAGCAGTGGCCGGACGAACTGAAGATCCACCTGGTGGAGTATACGCCGGTGGCGCGCTGGAACGATTTGCATATGGTGGATGCAGAAGGTAACGCCTTCAGCGTACCCGCCAGTCATGTCGGCAAAGAGACACTGCCGATGCTGTATGGGCCAGAAGGGAGTGAGAAAGAGGTCCTGGCAGGCTATCACAGCATGGATGATGTGCTAAAAGCCCGGAAGTTTACCCTGAAGGTGGCGTCAATGACGGCCCGTCGTTCATGGCAGCTGGTCACCAGTGATGATGTACGTATCGAACTGGGACGCAGCGACACCATGAAACGACTGAATCGCTTTATTGAGCTCTACCCGGTACTGCAACAGCAAGGTCAGAACGAGAGCAAACGTATCAGCTACGTGGATTTGCGATATGACTCGGGCGCTTCTGTTGGCTGGACACCGGTCGTGATGGAGCCACAGGACAGTAATCAGCAACAGAACCAGGCACAGGCTAAACAACAATGATCAAGGCAACGGACAGAAAACTGGTAGTTGGACTCGAAATCGGCACTGCGAAAGTTGCCGCCCTGGTTGGGGAAATTCTGCCCGATGGTATGGTCAACATTATTGGGGTGGGCAGCTGTCCTTCCCGTGGTATGGATAAAGGTGGCGTAAACGATCTTGAGTCGGTGGTGAAATGCGTTCAGCGCGCCATCGATCAGGCTGAGCTGATGGCGGATTGCCAGATCTCCTCCGTCTACCTTGCTTTATCGGGCAAACATATCAGTTGTCAGAACGAAATCGGGATGGTTCCGATTTCAGAAGAGGAAGTGACTCAGGATGATGTAGAGAATGTCGTACATACCGCTAAATCGGTGAGAGTGCGCGACGAACATCGCATCCTGCACGTTATTCCTCAGGAATACGCGATCGACTATCAGGAAGGGATCAAGAATCCGGTTGGGCTTTCTGGCGTGCGTATGCAGGCGAAAGTGCACCTGATCACCTGCCACAACGACATGGCGAAGAACATCGTTAAAGCCGTTGAGCGTTGCGGACTGAAAGTGGATCAGCTGATTTTTGCCGGTCTCGCCTCCAGTTTTGCCGTTTTGACTGAAGACGAACGTGAGCTGGGCGTGTGTGTTGTCGATATTGGTGGCGGTACAATGGACATAGCCGTATATACCGGCGGCGCTTTACGGCACACTAAGGTTATTCCGTATGCAGGCAACGTCGTTACCAGCGACATCGCCTATGCGTTTGGCACACCACCAACGGATGCTGAGGCGATCAAAGTGCGCCATGGTTGCGCGCTGGGCTCGATTGTCGGCAAAGATGAGAACGTTGAGGTGCCGAGTGTGGGCGGACGTCCACCACGTAGCCTGCAACGTCAGACGCTGGCTGAAGTGATTGAGCCGCGTTACACCGAACTTTTGAATCTGGTCAATGACGAGATTCTGCAGTTACAGGAACAACTGCGTCAGCAGGGCGTGAAGCATCACTTAGCCGCAGGCATTGTCCTGACCGGTGGTGCAGCGCAAATCGAAGGACTGGCGGCCTGTGCGCAACGCGTATTCCATACGCAGGTGCGTATCGGACAGCCGCTGAATATTACCGGCCTGACTGACTATGCGCAGGAATCGTACTACTCCACTGCCGTGGGACTGTTGCATTACGGCAAAGAGTCGCACATGAACGGTGATGCAGAGACCGAAAAACGGGTCTCAGTAGGTAACTGGTTCAAGCGTATTAACAGTTGGTTAAAAAAAGAGTTTTAATTTTTGTGAAAGGGGATCATGCTGTTTTCTTTAGTGATCTCCAGGCGACAGGCACATAACGGAGAGAAATCATGTTTGAACCTATGGAATTAACCAACGACGCGGTGATTAAAGTCATCGGCGTCGGTGGCGGCGGCGGTAACGCCGTAGAGCACATGGTACGCGAACGTATCGAAGGTGTGGAATTCTTTGCTGTGAATACCGACGCGCAAGCGCTGCGTAAAACAGCTGTCGGCCAGACCATTCAGATCGGTAATAACATTACCAAAGGTCTGGGTGCGGGTGCGAATCCGGAAGTAGGCCGCAACTCAGCAGAAGAAGATCGCGAAGCACTGCGGGCTGCGCTGGAAGGGGCAGACATGGTCTTCATCGCAGCAGGCATGGGCGGCGGTACCGGTACCGGTGCAGCCCCTGTAGTTGCTGAAGTGGCTAAGGATCTCGGTATCCTGACGGTGGCCGTTGTTACCAAGCCGTTCAACTTCGAAGGCAAAAAGCGCATGGCGTTTGCTGAGCAGGGGATCGCTGAACTTTCTAAGCACGTCGATTCACTGATCACTATTCCCAACGACAAGCTGCTGAAAGTGCTGGGCCGTGGTATTTCCCTGCTGGATGCATTTGGCGCTGCTAACGACGTGCTGAAAGGCGCAGTCCAGGGTATTGCCGAGCTGATCACCCGTCCGGGCCTGATGAACGTCGACTTTGCTGACGTGCGTACAGTGATGTCCGAAATGGGCTATGCCATGATGGGTTCAGGCGTTGCGTGCGGTGAAGATCGTGCGGAAGAAGCGGCTGAAATGGCGATCTCCAGCCCACTGCTGGAAGATATTGATCTGTCAGGCGCCCGTGGCGTGCTGGTCAACATTACTGCGGGCTTCGACCTGCGTCTGGATGAGTTTGAGACCGTGGGTAACACTATCCGCGCCTTCGCCTCTGACAACGCAACCGTTGTAATCGGTACCTCTCTGGATCCGGAAATGAATGACGAACTGCGCGTCACTGTCGTGGCAACCGGTATCGGCATGGACAAACGTCCGGAAATCACGCTGGTCACCAACAAGCCAGCCAGCCAGCCAGTGATGGATCATCGCTATCAGCAGCACGGTATGTCACCGCTGCCGCAGGAGCAAAAACCAGCTGCCAAAGTCGTTAACGACCAGGCTGCGCAGTCGAACAAAGAGCCTGACTATCTTGATATTCCGGCCTTTTTGCGTAAGCAGGCCGATTAGGATTAACCCTATAATTGGGATTATCCGCTCTTTGTGCTAAAGTGTCTGTCCGCTGGTAAAGTATACTGGCGGTCGGAAAGGTGATACTGCGAGATAATGCGATGATCAAACAAAGGACATTAAAACGTATTGTTCAGGCGACGGGTGTCGGTTTACATACCGGCAAAAAAGTCACACTGACATTACGCCCTGCGTCGGCTAATACCGGGGTCATCTATCGTCGCACCGACTTGAATCCACCGGTAGATTTTCCGGCTGATGCAAAATACGTGCGCGACACCATGCTGAGTACCTGCCTGGTGAATGATGAAGGCGTGCGTATTTCAACGGTTGAACACCTCAATGCCGCCCTGGCGGGTCTGGGTATCGACAACATTATTGTTGAAGTCGATGCGCCAGAAATCCCGATCATGGATGGCAGCGCAGCACCGTTTATCTATCTGCTGATGGATGCGGGCATCGAGCAGCTCAACAGCGCGAAGAAATTTGTGCGTGTTAAGCAGACCGTGCGTGTGGAAGAGGGTGACAAATGGGCCGAGATCAAACCGTTTAACGGCTTCTCGCTTGATTTCACCATCGACTTCAAACACCCGGCTATCGATTCCAGCTCACAGCGTTATGCGATGAACTTCTCTGCTGACGCCTTTGTTCGTCAAATCAGCCGGGCGCGTACATTTGGCTTTATGCGTGAAATCGAATATCTGCAGTCTAAAGGCCTGTGCCTGGGCGGTAGCTTAGATTGTGCGATAGGTCTGGATGATTTCCGCGTACTGAATGAAGAAGGTCTGCGTTTTGAGGACGAGTTTGTTCGTCACAAAATGCTGGACGCGATTGGCGACTTGTTTATGTGTGGTCACAACATCATTGGCGCATTCTCTGCGTTTAAATCGGGTCACGCGCTGAATAACAAGTTGCTGCAAGCGGTTCTGGCTAAGCAGGAAGCCTGGGAATGGGCAACCTTCGAAGACGAAGCTGAACTGCCAGTGGCATTCAAAGCACCGAATCTGGTTCTGGCTTAACTACCCCAGAACGTGAAACGGCTGGTTATGCTGACACCCTCTCCGGTCAGCGGCGCCAGCCGTTTTTTTATGGCTTTCTGTCATACTCCTGACGATTGCGACGTCGCTCGCAACACATTGTCTGTTCTGCTGAATTGCTGAACAATCACACGCCTTTTCTCACGCCGCCACTTTAATCCCAGGTGTGGATGCCCCACATTAATGTTACTATCTGTGGCGCTTTTACAGGCCGAAATCCGTTGCGGCTCGCGGCGGGTACACGAAAACAAGAGCGCAACAGAGCGTGCGCGATGGAAAGGTTGTGATCGGGATTCTTCAGCGCTGGCGACAATTAGGTAGACGCTATTTCTGGCCTCATCTCCTGTTAGGGATGGTAGCGGCCAGCTTTGGCCTGCCAGCCTGTGCGCAAAGCGCCGAACCCAACGCGTCCTCTGAATCGCCAGCCAGCAGCCTCTTTCTTGGCAATGCCACACGCTTTGATCATTTAATCCGGCTCCAGGAAGCGTCACGGCGCCCGAGCTTCAGCGTGGATTACTGGCATCAGCACGCCATCCGCACCGTTATTCGTCACCTCTCTTTCACGCTTGCCCCCCAGGCGCAGGCGGAACAACAGCAGTTACCGCTGGCGGCCCAAAAGCTGGCGCTGATTGACTCACTGCATAATTTACTGACATCGCACTCTGCGCTGCATACCGCACCGCAGCAGATGGCAACACCGCCTCTCTTCATGGCCGTTACCCGTTCATGGGTAGAATGGCATGCCAGTGTGCATGGCATCCGCGCCGGACCCGCCCGATTGTTCTGCTAATAGGATTGGTTTTACTCACTCTGTTTAGATTTCGCAGTCCGGAATATTCCGGCTGAATTGAGAATATATTTATTATGTTTAGCAAAATATTAACCAAGGTTTTTGGTAGCAGTAACGATCGTACGCTGCGTCGTATGCGCAAGGTGGTGGATGTCATCAATAAGATGGAGCCTGATTTTGAGAAGCTCTCTGACGATGAACTGAAAGCTAAAACCGACCTGTTCCGCGAGCGCCTGAAAAAAGGTGAATCGCTGGAGAGTCTGATCCCGGAAGCGTTCGCGACCGTGCGTGAAGCGAGTAAACGTGTGTTCGGTATGCGTCACTTTGATGTGCAGCTGATCGGCGGCATGGTGCTGAACGACCGCTGCATCGCTGAGATGCGTACCGGTGAAGGTAAAACCCTGACCGCAACGCTGCCAGCCTACCTGAATGCGCTCTCTGGTAAAGGTGTTCACGTGGTGACCGTCAACGACTATCTGGCACAGCGTGATGCGGAAAACAACCGACCACTGTTTGAGTTCCTGGGTCTGACGATTGGTATCAACATGTCGGGCCTGCCGGCTGTGGCGAAGCGTGAAGCATATGCAGCAGACATTACCTACGGCACCAACAACGAGTATGGCTTCGACTACCTGCGTGACAACATGGCGTTCAGCCCGGAAGAGCGCGTACAGCGTAAACTGCACTATGCGCTGGTGGATGAGGTCGACTCCATCCTGATCGATGAAGCGCGTACACCGCTGATCATCTCCGGTCCGGCAGAAGACAGTTCTGATCTCTACACCAAAGTGAACAAGATCATCCCTCACCTGGTTCGCCAGGATAAAGAAGATACCGAAACCCATCAGGGTGAAGGCGACTTCTGGGTCGATGAGAAAGCGCGTCAGGCTCATATGTCTGAACGCGGTCTGGTGAAAGTGGAAGAGCTGCTGGTCAGCCAGGGCATTATGGAGGCGGGCGAGTCACTTTACTCGCCGACCAACATCATGCTGATGCACCACGTCACTGCGGCACTGCGCGCGCATGCACTCTTTACCCGCGATGTTGATTACATCGTGAAAGATGGCGAAGTGGTAATCGTTGATGAACACACCGGCCGTACCATGCAGGGTCGTCGCTGGTCAGATGGTCTGCATCAGGCGATTGAAGCGAAAGAAGGCGTAGAGATCCAGAACGAGAACCAGACGCTGGCCTCTATTACCTTCCAGAACTACTTCCGTATTTACGAAAAGCTGGCCGGTATGACCGGTACTGCTGATACCGAAGCGTTCGAATTCAGCTCTATTTACAAGCTCGACACCATTGTCGTGCCGACTAACCGTCCGATGGTGCGTAAAGATCTGGCTGACCTGGTCTACATGACAGAGAAAGAGAAGATCGATGCGATTATCGAAGATATCCGTGAGCGTACAGCCAATGGACAGCCGGTACTGGTGGGCACGATCTCGATTGAAAAATCAGAAGTGGTCTCTAATGAACTGACCCGCGCCGGTATCAAACATAACGTCCTGAACGCCAAATTCCACGCCCGCGAAGCGGATATCGTGGCACAGGCCGGTCAACCGGGCGCGGTCACTATCGCGACCAACATGGCCGGACGTGGTACGGACATTATGCTGGGCGGTAGCTGGCACGCTGAAGTGGCCGAACTGGAAGAGCCAACCGAAGCGCAAATCGAAGAGATTAAAGCGGCCTGGCAGATTCGTCATGACGCGGTGCTGGCGTCAGGTGGTTTGCACATCGTGGGTACCGAGCGTCACGAATCGCGTCGTATCGATAACCAGCTGCGTGGTCGTGCAGGTCGTCAGGGTGACGCCGGTTCTTCACGCTTCTACCTGTCGATGGAAGATGCGCTGATGCGTATTTTCGCCTCAGACCGCGTGTCAAATATGATGCGTAAACTGGGCATGAAGCCAGGCGAAGCGATTGAGCACCCGTGGGTGACTAAAGCGATTGCCAACGCGCAGCGTAAAGTCGAAAGCCGTAACTTCGATATCCGTAAGCAGCTGCTGGAATATGATGATGTGGCTAACGACCAGCGTCGTGCGATCTACAGTCAGCGTAATGAGCTGCTGGATGTGTCTGATGTGAGCGAAACCATCAACAGTATTCGCCACGATGTCTACAAAGCCACTATCGATACCTACATTCCGCCACAGTCGCTGGAAGAAATGTGGGACGTGCCTGGCCTGGAAGAGCGTCTGCGCACTGACTTCGATCTTAACCTGCCGATTGCAGAGTGGCTGGACAAAGAGCCCGATCTGCATGAAGAAGTGCTGCGTGAACGCATCATGACCCATGCCATGGAAAGCTACGCAGAGAAAGAAGAGATCGTGGGCGCGGAAATGATGCGCAACTTCGAAAAAGGCGTGATGCTGCAGACGCTGGACTCTCTGTGGAAAGAGCATCTGGCAGCGATGGACTATCTGCGCCAGGGTATCCATCTGCGCGGCTATGCGCAGAAAGATCCAAAGCAGGAGTACAAGCGTGAATCCTTTGCCATGTTCGCCGCAATGCTTGAATCACTGAAGTATGAAGTGATCAGTACGCTGAGCAAAGTTCAGGTGCGCATGCCAGAAGAAGTTGAAGCGATGGAGCAACAGCGTCGCGAAGAAGCTGAACGTCTGGCACAGCAACAGCAGCTGAGCCATGTGGAAGAAGATCTGCTGGCAGCTGAGCCTGTGGCTGAGCAAAGTGGAGAACGCAAAGTGGGCCGCAACGATCCCTGCCCATGTGGTTCCGGTAAAAAGTATAAGCAGTGTCATGGCCGTATCGCCTGAGGCTAAATGCTGATAAAAAAGGAGCCGCTGGCTCCTTTTTTTATGGCCTTTGCCACTACGATGACTATGCCCATGCTGAGCTAAAGCGGTTAACTTCCGTTACGGCATGCTCTAAAATCAGCCTTCATTCACCATTACTACCGGATAGTCTTCATGAAGCACCTGCAGGTTGCAGTTGGCATCATTCGCAATGCCAATAAACAGATTTTCCTTGCCCAGCGCGCATCGACCTCTTATATGGCAAATAAGTGGGAGTTTCCTGGCGGTAAGATTGAAGCGGGCGAAAGCGCCGAACAGGGACTCATAAGGGAGCTCCAGGAAGAAACCGGGATCGATGTCACCGAGGCTCGCCCGATTGGTCATGCAGATCACAGCTATGACGATCTGCGCGTAACGCTGCACTTCTTTCTGGTTGAAGGGTGGAAAGGGGAGCCGTGGGGCAAAGAGGGGCAACCGCAGCGCTGGGTTGATCAGCATGCGCTGGTCGCGGAGGAGTTTCCGCCAGCGAATCATCAGCTGATTGCGCGTCTGGTCGCCGGCGAACTCTGAGTGGATGGGGCAGCGCGCCCCATCCTGTTATCAGCGCTCTTCTTCACTCCAGTTGTCACTGTCGTTCATATCGTCGCTGCTGGGAATGCGTTTCTCTTCTGCGGCCCACTCGCCTAAATCAATAAGCTGACAGCGCTTACTGCAAAAAGGGCGCCACGGGCTGAGCTCATCCCAGATGACATCTTTGCCGCACTGCGGACAGGAAACGGTCATGACTTCTTGCTGCATGTTTACCTCTAACAACAGGCCAACTGGAAGTTAAGGCGGGCCGGAACTTCACCGCGCTCACTATCAAATGGCATAAAACGAATGGCGTAGCGGCTTTTATGTCCGGACACCTGTGGATAGAGGGCATCGTCCAGCGATAACTGCAATCGCAGCAGATCGGCACCCTCGGCATTATCCTGATAAAAACCGTTCAGACTGGTCTGCATATGGAATGCGCCGGACTGGCGGATCAGATCCAGTACCATCGCCAGCGCATGATGCAGGGGCGCGAGCGTCTGCATCCAGGCTTCGACCTGCGCATCGCGTGTTTCCTGCGGCAGATGGAGCCAGATGTGCAGGCCTGGCAAATCAAAGCTGCAGCATCCGCCGGGAATGCTGAGTCGCTGGCGCACCAGGGCAATCAGACGATCTTCACGGAGCTGTTGCCCCATACGCGGGGCATTCATCAACTGCGTTGACTGAATTTTTAGTTTATCGTGCAGAGCATCCACCAGCGTCATGTCGACACCCGGCACATCAGCCCAGGCACGTAATTTTTGCTGCTGACGCTCCAGCTCTTTCAACAGTTCAGTCCGCATATCGCCGCGCTCGAAAATGTCGAGCAACTCGCCAATCAGGCGAAAAAAGGTCAGCGCATTAACGGTTTTATCCAGTGGCGTGGTTTCATCTAACTGATTAATCAAAAATTCAACCCGCAACCAGGTTCGCATTTTTTCATTCAGTGGGTGTTCAAACAGAACGGGTGTACTCATGGTATTAATCCTGTTTCGTTGCCGCCAGCCTGAGATAGCGCTGATGGAGTTCGGCAACCTGTGGCAGGGCGTCGTCGGGCTCGCCGCTGTTATCAATAATGTCATCGGCACAGGCGAGGCGTTGCTGGCGCGTGGCCTGTGCGGCAAGAATACGTTTCGCCTGTTCGACGGAAAGATGGTCACGCTGCTGAGTCCGCGCTAACTGCGTTGCCTCATCAACATCCACCACCAGTACCCGATCAGCCTGGTGCTGTAATTGATTTTCCACCAGTAATGGCACTACCCAGAGCACATAAGGTGAGGTGGCCTGGGCGATCAGCTGTCGCGTCCGGGCGTTTATCAGCGGATGAAGCAGTGCGTTTAACCAGCTTTTCTCTTCCGGCTTCTGGAAAATAATGTCGCGAAGCTGTTTACGATCAAGCATGCCCTGCTCCGTCACTATCGACGCGCCATAGCGCCCCTTTATAGCCTGCAAAGCGGGCGTGCCGGGTTCAACAACTTCACGGGCAATCAGGTCAGCATCAATAATGTCCACGCCAGACGCGGCGAATGCCTGGGCAATCGTACTCTTTCCACTGCCGATCCCCCCTGTAAGCGCGACGATATAGGGCATGTTTCTCACCTGACTTCTTTTACGACATGGGTTCAGGGTAATGATCTGACTAAAAAAGGCAAAAATGGGTGTCAGATCACACCGATAAATCACAACTAAATTTAACGGATTGTAGCGTAAATAAAGTGAAATTCGCAGTCTTGTCGCACAGCGAGAGGCGCGTATCATAACGCTACTGGAGCTGTGCTTACTTCGCGAACGACGATTCGTTGCCACTTACCAGGACACTATTTATGCGTATTGAAGAAGATCTGAAACTGGGCTTTAAAGATGTCTTAATCCGTCCCAAACGCTCCACGCTGCAAAGTCGCTCACAGGTTGAGCTGGAACGCAGCTTTACCTTCAGACATTCGGGCCTGAGCTGGAGCGGCGTACCCATCATCGCCGCCAATATGGATACCGTCGGCACATTTTCGATGGCCGAGGCGCTCGCCAGCTTCAATATCCTTACTGCAGTCCACAAACATTACAGCGTTGATGACTGGCGCGCGTTCATTCAGCGCGTGCCTGCGACATGCCTTAAACATGTTATGGTCTCCACCGGCACTTCAGAGTCCGATCTCAGTAAACTGGTCGCCATTATGGCGCTGTCAGACGATCTGCAGTTTATCTGCATCGACGTGGCCAACGGTTACTCACAGCATTTTGTCGATTTTCTGCAACGCGCGCGTGAAACTTTCCCCTCTAAAACAATCTGTGCCGGTAATGTCGTCACGGGCGAAATGGTGGAAGAGTTGATTCTCTCCGGCGCGGATATTGTCAAAGTGGGCATTGGCCCGGGTTCGGTCTGCACAACCCGGGTAAAAACCGGTGTAGGTTATCCGCAGCTTTCTGCCGTTATCGAGTGTGCTGATGCGGCGCATGGTTTAAGCGGACAGATTGTCAGTGATGGCGGTTGTTCAGTGCCGGGGGATATCGCCAAAGCCTTTGGCGGCGGTGCTGACTTCGTGATGCTGGGTGGCATGCTGGCGGCACATGATGAGTGCGAAGGGCAGGTTGTTGAAGAGCATGGCGAAAAATCCATGCTCTTTTATGGCATGAGTTCCGAATCGGCGATGAAGCGTCACGTTGGTGGTGTTGCGCAGTACCGTGCGGCAGAAGGCAAAACGGTCAAGCTGCCCTTAAGAGGTCCGGTGGCTGAGACAGCACGCGATATCCTGGGTGGGCTGCGTTCCGCCTGCACTTACGTAGGGGCCGAGCGCCTGAAAGAGCTGACCAAACGCACGACCTTTATTCGGGTTAACGAGCAGGAGAACCAGGTTTTCAACCGATAGCCATCCGGGGCGCAGCGTGCGCCCCTAATGCATCGCATCACCCAGCCCGAAGACCGGCAAATACATGGCAATCACCAGTGTGCCAACAATGCCGCCAATCACCATCATCATCATCGGTTCCAGCGAAGCCGCCAGTGTGTCAGCGCGCTCTCGCGTTTCGGCCTCATGCCATTCAGCCAGACGTGCCAGCATCAAATCCAGGGCGCCCGCCTCCTCACCGACGCGAATCAGCTGACCACATAATGGCGTGAACAACGGATGCTGCATCAGCGCCTGATGCAGAGGACTTCCCTCAGCAATATGTTGCTGCAGTCCGGCTATCGCGTCCCGCCAGAGCAATGAGGAGAGTGTTACCTTAACGGCGGATAGCCCCTGTAACAGCGTTAACCCGGCGCTCTGTGTGAGATGCAGAATGGTATAGATCTGCGTCAGTTGTGTGCCGCGCCACAATCCGGAAAGCAGCGGGATGCGCAGGAAAAATGCCTGCTCACGGCGTTGCCAGCCCTCAGATCGTCGTCGCAGCTGATGCCATCCAGTCAGCATCAGCGAGACACCCAGGGCCAGCACACCTCCCCATTCCTGAAGCGCGGCAGATAACTGCATTACCGCTGCGGTAAAGGCGGGCAGGGGCGCATCAAAGGCGTCATAAACCGCAACGAACTCCGGCAGCACGAAGAGCAGCATGCCGCAGGTGACAGCCATCGCCACCAGCAGAATAAAAAGAGGATAGCGCAGCGCTTTACCCACCTGATGCCATAACTGCTGCTGGCGGATCTGCTGCTGAGCCAGTTCGCTGCAACAGACATCCAGCTGACCGGTGAGCTCACCTACCTCCATCAGGGACGGATAGAGTGCCGGAAAGATCTGCGGCCATTCACGCAAAGCCTGTGAAAAAGGCGCACCGCTGAGTACCCGATGATGCAGAGCTAGCATCAGGGCCCGCCAGCCAGCATGCGGCTGCCCCTCCGCCAGCAAAACCAGACTCTCTGCCAGCGGCAGGCCCGCTTTGAGCAAGGTGGCCAGCTGGCGAATGAGATCGGTTTTGTGCTGCCACTTCCAGTCCCTCGGACGCCAGACTTTTTCACGCTTCCAGCTCACCGGCAAAAGATCACGCTGCGCCAGCATCAGCAGCAGATTGTCACTGTCGATAGCCAGTAGCTGACCGCTGAGTAACTGACCCTGACTGTCGACCGCCTGCCAGCTGAATAAAGAGGCATTAGCCATCGTCCAGCCCAATCACCCGTTGCATCTCCTCCAGGGAGGTATCGCCCCGACTTACCGCTTCTAAACCGGAAACCAGCAGGGTGCGCAATCCCTGCTGTTTCGCCAGACTCAACAGATTCTCCAGCGGCATCTCGGCGGCGATCGCATTTTGCAGTCTGGCATTAATGGGCAGCAGTTCAAACAGCGCCAGCCGGCCAAAATAGCCGGAAAAGCAGTGGTCGCAGCCTGGGGCACGCCAGGTTTGCAGGGTGCCAGGCCAGAGTTCCGGAGGATAGTGTGCCACTGCCTGAGCAGGCTGACGGCAGTGAGGGCAGAGGCGTCTGACCAGACGCTGAGCAACGATCAATTTCAGTGCTGACCCAAGCAGATAACCGGGAATTCCCATCTGTCGAAGCCGGGTCAGCGTCTCGGCGGTGGAGTTAGTGTGCAGCGTGGAAAGGACCAGATGTCCGGTTTGTGCTGCTTTAACCGCAATCTCTGCCGTTTCGGCATCGCGAATTTCGCCCACCATGATGACGTCGGGATCCTGTCTCAGCAGCGCCCGCAGCACGCGGTTAAAATCGAGCCCGTTTTTAGCATGGATCTGCGTCTGATTGATGCCCGGCAGTGGGATCTCAATCGGATCCTCAACGCTGCAGAGATTTTTTTCAGGCTTATTCAGCGCACTAAGCCCGCTGTAGAGCGTGAATGTCTTGCCGCTGCCGGTGGGGCCCGTCACCAGAATCAATCCCTGCGGCTGGGCCAGCGCAGCGCAGAACAGACGTAGCTGCGCAGTGGGTAAACCGAGCTTATCCAGTGACAGCGTCGCGCTTTCACTCTGCAATAGCCTGACTACGGCTTTCTCCCCGCCGTAGATGGGCAACGTGGCCAGACGAAACGAGGCGGGTTTACCGGCGATCTCCATGCTGAACTGCCCATCCTGCGGTAACCGTCGTTCGGCGATATCCAGCCCGCCGAGAATCTTCAGTCGTGCCAGCAGCGCCGCAGGTTGAGTGGCAGGTAATGAAGAGAGCGGATGCAGTACGCCATCAATGCGCAGTCGCACGCGTAAACCCTCGCGGCAGGGTTCGATATGCACATCGGAGGCGCGGCGTTCGAGTGCCTGACGCAGGATCAGCTGTGTTGCCTCAATCGCTGACTCTGCGGGCGCCTCTTCACGCGCCACCAGCGGTGTGTCGGCATGCCGAAGCTGGTCGAGCCGGGCCTGCGGCCAGCATTCGATCTCAATCTTACACTGGCTGGCAAAATGAAGCGCTTCAGACAGTCCGGGCGGCACGCTTTCTGCGACGGCCACACGCAGCTGACTGGCATCATGGTGTAACACCAGGGCGCGATAGCGCTGACATAAAGCCGCGATCGCTTCATCAGGCTTGTTCATCGCTGGCCCCTTTATCCGCAAAGCGGAACTGATCCTGACAATTGTCGCGCAGGCTATTGTTGCTACTGGTGCAACTGCGTTGCCATCTGATGCCGCCATCCGTGCTGTCCCAGACCGGCAGCATTTCAACGCTCAGGCCATTGAGACTTTCCTGGCCAGTCAATGCAATCACACCGTTGGTCACGCTCAGTGCCGAGACATAGCGCGATCCTCTGGCTGCCGGAATGCCCGCTTCTCCTGCATGACACTGGGTTGGGCCACCACGCTCCATGGCGCAGAGCTCTACCGCAGTTTTAAACGGCACCATTGTTTGCAACATGTCGGTGAGGGCAGCGCGCTGCAGATAATTTTGATAAGCGGGCAAGCCGATGGCACTTAAGATCGCCACAATACCGACCACAATCATCAATTCAACCAGCGTAAATCCACGTTGATGATTCATCACATCGTCTCCTGATTAAGAAGGCGACAGGTTAAAAATCAGTAGCAGTAAAAGACAGTCAGAGAGGGGAAAACTGGAAAGTGTGGTGTGAACAGATTTCAGGATTGCAGCGCAGTCGAAACTGCGCCGGAAGCGGGGTCGCAAAATCGCCGGGCCGGGTTACGGTAGCGCAGGCTACTTTTGTTTGAAACGCATCGAGAGATCCAGCGCCCGCACATGCTTGGTCAGTGCGCCAACAGAGACATAGTCCACGCCGGTCAGAGCGATCTGTGGCAGGGTTGTTTCGGTAACGTTACCGGAGACTTCCAGCAGCGTCCTTCCCTGGTTGAGTTCGACAGCTTCACGCATCGCTTCCAGGGTGAAGTTATCCAGCATCACAATATCGGCTTCGGCTTCCAGCGCCTGACGCAACTCCTCCAGTGATTCCACTTCAACTTCAACCGGCACATCGGGTTGCAGCCATTGCGCTCTTTCCACTGCCTGCGCAATCGAGCCGCTGGCAATAATATGGTTCTCTTTAATCAGGTAGGCATCTGAGAGACCCAGGCGATGATTGCTGCCACCGCCACAGAGCACGGCATATTTAAGCGCGGTCCGCAATCCGGGCAGGGTTTTACGCGTGTCCAGCAGCTGTGTCTGGCTTCCCGCCAGCAGTGCGACATAGCGGCTGACTTCGGTGGCAACGCCCGAGAGTGTTTGCACAAAATTAAGCGCGGTACGCTCCGCAGTCAGCAGCAGTCGGGCAGGACCCTCGATTTCAAACAGCAGCTGGTCTGCCTCGATCTGATCACCATCTTCGACATGCCAGCTCAGTGTCGCGTGCGAGCCGAGTTGAATGAAGACTTCTTCCACCCAGCGTTTACCACAGAAAACACCCGCTTCACGGGTAATGACCTGCGCATGAGCCTGGATATCGGCAGGTAACAACTGGGCAGTAATATCCCGGTCAGCGTCGATCTCTCCACCAAGATCCTCTTTTAACGCCAGTGCAACCGCATCCGGGATGTCACTTTCAATGCGTTTGATGAGTGCCTGACGGCGGCTGTCAGGATCATAACCACGAGATGACATAGGTGTTTTACTCCAGAACGAGAAATGACAGAGGGTGACACAATAGCCTGAACCGCCATCAGGTTCCAGCAACGAATCGTATTTTGTTTAGTATCCTTAACACGCAGCGTTGTCATGTGACCCAACCGGCACACTAAGAGGCAAGAATCCTTTATTATTCATGCTATTCTCAGCCAGCTGAAACAAGGAAAATGGGTATGAAAATCGAACAGGGCTGGCTGACCGGAGCGCGTCACGTGCCGTCAACGCATTGCAATGAACGGCCAGACAATGAAGCGCCTTCACTGCTGGTGATTCACAATATCAGCCTGCCACCCGGTGAATTTGGCGGGCCGTGGATCGACAAGCTGTTCACCGGCACACTTCCGCCGGATGCTCATCCCTATTTTGCGGATATCGCCGCGCTGAAAGTCGCGGCACACTGCCTGATTCGTCGTGACGGGGAGATCGTGCAGTATGTCCCTTTTCATAAACGTGCCTGGCATGCAGGCATTTCGCAGTTTGAAGGACGTGAAAACTGCAACGACTTCTCTATAGGGATTGAGCTGGAAGGAACAGACAGTGAGCCCTATAGCGAAGCGCAATATCGGGCCCTGCAGCAGGTAACCCTGTTGCTGCTGCAGCATTACCCGTTAACGCCTTCACGTATCACGGGGCACAGTGACATCGCGCCGGTACGAAAGACCGATCCCGGACCTGCTTTTGACTGGGACTACTACAAACAGCTGTTAACGCAGCAAAAATCCTGATTTTTGCGGAGTCAGTATGACGTTGTTTACCTTGTTGTTGGTTTTAGGCTGGGAGCGCCTGTTTAAACTGGGCGAGCACTGGCAGCTCGAACACCGGCTGGAGCCGATTTTTCGGCATCGCCGACATTTCTCCATGATGCGTACTCTGCTAATGACTGTGCTGGCGATGGCGCTGACTGCGCTGGTCATCTGGGCGCTGAAAGGGCTGCTGTTTGGTATACTGCAATTACTGTTCTGGATCGTCGCCGGCTTGCTCTGCATCGGTGCCGGTTCGGTGCGTCAGCACTACCATAGCTATCTGAAAGCAGCCAGTCATGACGACGACGCGGCGCATCAGGCGATGGCGGCTGAGTTGACGCTGATTCATGGCGTGCCGGTAGAATGCAGCGAACGCGAGTTCCTGCGTGAACTGCAGAATGCACTGATCTGGATAAACTTCCGCTTCTACCTTGCGCCGATGTTCTGGCTGGTGGTGGGAGGGCCGTGGGGTCCGGTGCTGCTGGTGGGTTATGCGTTTCTGCGAGCCTGGCAAGGCTGGCTGGCAAAACATGGTACACCGATGGCGCGTTCGCAGTCTGGCGTGGATGCGATACTGCATCTTCTCGACTGGATCCCGGTGCGGCTGGCGGGGGTGGCTTACGCGCTGCTGGGCCACGGCGAAAAAGCGCTGCCTGCGTGGTTTGCTTCGCTGACTGATCGTCACCGTTCTCAGTATCAGGTGCTGACGACGCTGGCGCAGTTCTCCCTGTCACGCGATCCGCACACCGATAAAGTAGAAACGCCACGGGTTGCCGTGGCGTTAGCGAAACGCACTTCACTGGTGCTGGTGGTTGCCGTTGCGTTGCTGACGATTTACGGCACGCTGGTGTAATCGGCAGGTGGCACGCCAAAATCGGGCGTACCATCTTCCCGCCAGCTGAAATATTTCAGTCGGGTGTGGCGGTTCGGATCCCACAACGGATCGCCCTCAATTTCAGTGTAGTTACGCGCGTGATAAACCAGCACGTCGCGTCCCGCCTCATCCTGGGTAAAACTGTTGTGGCCTGGCCCATACTGATGGTTGTCCCAGCTGGATACAAAGACCGGGCGTGCCGATTTTTGCCAGGCGGTGACATCAAGCGGATCGGCATCAGCGGCAATCGACAGTATCCCCAGACAGTAATTTTCATCGGTAGCGCTGGCGGAGTAGGTCACGAACAGCCGATCGCTGTGACGAATCACCGCCGGACCTTCGTTCACGCTAAACCCTGCGCACTCCCACTCATATTCTGGCCGACTCAGCATCACCGGTGTACCTTTCAGCGTCCAGGGATTCAGCAGCTCAGCCAGGTAGAGATTAGAGTTGCCGGGAATCACGGGATCTTTTTGCGCCCAGAGATACCAGTTTTTGCCCTGATGTACGAAGTGCGTGGCATCCAGAGAGAAGCTGTCGAGCTGGCTGAAAACCCGGCGGCAGGGCTGCCATTCGCCCTGCAATGGATCTGCCGCCTCACACACCAGCGCATACATCCGGTGCTGAAACAGTCCCTCTTTGATCTCCCGCGTCGGCGCTGCTGCGAAATAGATAACCCACTGGCCGTCAATGTAGTGCAATTCGGGTGCCCAGATTAACTCGCTAAAGGGGCCGCTATCAGGCTTGCGCCAGACCACGACCGGCTCGGCGCTGCGCAGGCCAGCCAGCGTTGTGGCGCGTCGGATCTCCAGCCGGTCATACTCCGGTACTGATGCCACAAAGTAGTAGTGCTGTTCATGGCGAAGGATAAAGGGGTCGGCGCGCTGCTCAATAAAAGGATTCGGCAGGATTGCAGTCATTTAACATCTCCGGTTGGCGTAGCAGCACCGTCGCGCAGGCGAACAGCGTGTAACTCGTGGAAGTTTTCGCGGCGCAGCGCGAGATCCTGCTGGATGGTAATCATCATTTTGCGGTCGACCTTCATCAGCCGCACCACGCCGGCGGTAATCAGATAGCCGACGCCTGGAATGATGGTGAAGAGCAGCATGATGCCGTTAATCGCTTCAGGGGACTGCTGTTTAGCACCCGCATTGTAGCCATAGATCGACAGCAGAAAGCCGACCATTGCACCGGCCACTGCCAGTCCCACCTTGAGGAAGAACAGGTTGCCGGAGAAGCTGATGCCGGTGATGCGCTTGCCGGTTTTCCACTCGCCGTAGTCATCCACATCCGCCATCAGCGACCAGTGCAGCGGAGAAGGGATCTGATGCAGGATATTCAGCACAAAGTAAGCCACTACGACCATCACCGTGGCGTGAGGATCGATCCAGTAAAAGCCGCAGGAGAAGAGCGCCAATGCGATATTAGTCCAGAAGAAGACTTTGAGTTTGCACCAGCGATCGGTGAGCAGTTTCGCCAGCGTGCTGCCGAACATCATGCCAATCACGCCCAGGCTGATAAACAGCGTGGCGAAGTGCGTGGACTGACCCATGACCCAGGTGACGTAATACATGGTGGCTGCCATGCGGATGAAGCCAGGACAGACGTTACAGAAGGTCAGCAGCAGAATGCGCACCCACTGGTCATTCTTCCAGACGTCACGCAGATCTTTTTTCAGGTCATCATTGCTCGGTACAGCAGGGCGGATACGTTCACGAACTGTGGCAAAGCAGAACAGAAACATCGCCAGACCAATCGTGGCCAGCACCGCCATCGCCATCTGGTAGCCGCGCGCTTTATCTTCCCCACCAAACCACTCCGCCATCGGCAGCAGCGACAGAGAAAGTATCAGCGTGGCGATACCGACCATGACAAAACGGTAGGACTGGCAGGAGACGCGTTCACCAGGGTCGTTGGTAATCACGCCACCCAGTGAGCAATAAGGAATATTAATCGCGGTATACGTCAGTGACATCAGGAAGTAGGTGACGAACGCCCAGATGACCTTGTTGTGATAGGTCCAGTCTGGTGTGGTGAACATCAGAACGCTGAAGACCACATAGGGAACGGAAACCCACAGCAGCCAGGGACGAAAACGGCCCCAGCGACTCTGGGTGCGATCGGCGATGGCGCCCATAATCGGATCGGTAACCGCATCCAGCACCCTGACCGAAAGCAGCAGGGTTCCCACCAGCGCCGGAGCAAGGCCGAAAACATCGGTATAGAAGTAGTTCAGGAACAGCATGATGGCACCGCCAATCATGTTGCATCCGGCATCACCCATGCCATATCCCAGTTTTTCCCGAAACGGGAGAGCTGTACCTTTCATGGTTTATTCCTGCGCATCCAGTGTGAACAGGAAGTATTGTCAGGAAATCAGTGAGATGAACGGGAGAAATTCGTCATGAAGATGGACAAAACAGGTGCGGGAAGAGAAGTGTGAGCTGGATCGGGCATCAGAGGTACGTGCTGCAACCTCCCTGAGAGGTCGCAGCACGTAGTAGAGCATCAGGCTTTCTGCGTCTGGTTTTTAATAAAGTAACCAATACCCAGAATGACCAGCCAGACCGGGATCAGCCAGACGGAGATCGCCATGCCCGGCGTGGTCGCCATCAGTACCAGAATCCCTGCCAGGAAGATCAGGCAAATCCAGTTACCTGCCGGATAGAGCAGCGCTTTAAAGCGGGTTGTGACGCCCTGCTGATCTTTCTTACGACGGAACTTGAGGTGCGCCAGGCTGATCATCGCCCAGTTGATGACCAGTGCAGAGACCACCAGCGACATCAGCAGGCCAAACGCTTCGCCCGGCATCAGGTAGTTGATTAGCACACACAGCGCAGTAGCCACAGCAGAGACCAGAATCGTTAACACCGGTACACCGCGACGATCGACTTTCAGCAGTGCTTTCGGCGCATTGCCCTGCTGTGCCAGACCAAACAGCATGCGGCTGTTACAGTAAACGCAGCTGTTATAGACCGACAGGGCAGCCGTCAGGATCACCACGTTAAGCGCATTCGCCACCATGGCATCGCCCAGTTCGTGGAAGATAAAGACGAACGGGCTGACTTCTGAGGTGACGCGGGTCCACGGCATCAGTGACAGCAGGACCGCCAGCGAACCAATGTAGAAAATCAGGATACGCCACAGCACCTGGTTGGTCGCTTTTGGAATGCTCACTTCCGGGTTATCCGCTTCAGCTGCGGTGATACCCACCAGCTCCAGACCCCCGAATGAGAACATGATAATCGCCATGACGGTGACCAGGCCGCCAATGCCATGCGGGAAGAAGCCGCCCTGTTCCCACAGGTTGCGTACTGTCGCCTGCGGACCGGCATGACCACTGAACAGCAGCCAGCCGCCGAACAGGATCATGCCAATGACCGCAACCACTTTAATGATGGCGAACCAGAACTCCATCTCACCAAACACTTTCACGTTGGTCAGGTTGATAGCATTGATCATCACGAAGAAGAGGGCAGCCGACGCCCAGGTCGGAAAGTCAGGCCACCAGAACTGGACATATTTGCCGACGGCTGTGAGTTCTGCCATGGCAACCAGCACATAGAGCACCCAGTAGTTCCAGCCCGAAGCAAAACCCGCAAAGTTGCCCCAGTATTTATAGGCAAAGTGGCTGAAGCTGCCGGCAACCGGCTCTTCCACGACCATCTCACCTAACTGGCGCATGATTAAAAAGGCAATAAAACCGGCAATCGCATAGCCCAGAATAACGGCCGGTCCGGCGGATTCAATGACCGATGCACTGCCCAGAAACAGGCCGGTTCCCACTGCACCACCCAGCGCGATGAGCTGAATATGGCGGTTCTTAAGACCACGTTTCAGCGCTTCGCCTTGCTGCTGTTCCATACAAACCTCGTGATGTTTTTATTCTTCGTTCGCAGCGCAATCCGCTGTAATGAAGGAGTTACAATAACGTATTGATTATTTTACGGTATCTGGCGTGCTGAATGCGGCCATTTGCTACCCTGGCGACAAGAATAGTGATAAGCGATTCGCTTTGCACCTGCTTTCGCCTTTCGTGCTGAGACTTGACTGAAAAAACGCCGTCCTGGTCACGTCTGCCTGTCGAAACTTCTGCCATGAAATTCGGGTAATGACGAATAGCTTTCACTTATGGCTGCCGCACTCATCAGGCGCTAAGCAGGTGTAAGGTTTGGTAAAAGTGCAATTATTTAACATTTGCCGTAGCGGATTTTTTCATTTTTTTAACCGCGAGTTAGCGCCAGGACAGGCTTTAAGGCGAGGTGAATGTCGCAGACACCATATAGACACAAGGTGAATACTTTGTTACTTTACCGGCACCTCATTGCAATTGGTATTACCAATTTACTCCGGACGCCTGGCTTAATAAGAAGGGATGATGGCTTACAGTAAGATTCGCCAACCTAAGCTCTCCGATGCTATCGAGCAACAGCTCGAATCCCTGATTATGGAAGGCACGTTGCGTCCGGGAGAGAAGCTGTTGCCTGAGCGCGAACTCGCCAAACAATTCGATGTCTCACGTCCGTCTCTCCGCGAAGCGATCCAGCGCTTAGAAGCGAAAGGATTATTGCTGCGCCGACAGGGTGGCGGAACGTTCGTGCAGGAGAATCTCTGGCAAAGCTTAAGCGATCCACTCGTTGAGCTGCTCGCCGGCCATCCGGAATCCCAGTTTGATCTGCTGGAAACGCGCCATGCCTTAGAGGGCATTGCCGCCTATTACGCGGCACTGCGCGGCACAGAGGAAGACCTGCGGCGCATTCGCGACTGCCATCTGAATATCCAGCAGGCGCAGGACAGCGGCGATTTAGACGCCGAAGCGGACGCAGTGATGCAGTATCAGATCGCTGTCACAGAAGCAGCCCATAATGTTGTGCTTTTACATTTGCTACGCTCAATGGGCCCTATGCTGGAACAAAACGTTCGTCAGAATTTCGAATTGCTCTACTCGCGCCGGGAAATGCTGGCAAAAGTGAGCGGTCACCGCGCCAGAATCTTTGAGGCGATTGTGGCCCGTGAGCCAGAAAAAGCGCGCGAGGCTTCACACCGTCACCTGGCGTTCATAGAGGAAATCTTGCTGGACAGAAGTCGGGAGCAGAGCCGTCGAGAACGCTCCCTGCGTCGTTTACAGCAACGTAAGGAATAACGTGCGACAAAGATCGTACTGATATCAGACGAGCCTGCCTGCATCTGCTTTAACAGGCTCCCGATTATTCAACGTATTAGACACAGATAAGGAACACACCCATGTCAGAACGTTTACACAATGACGTGGATCCGATTGAAACTCGTGACTGGCTACAGGCGATCGAATCGGTCATCCGTGAAGAAGGTGTTGAACGTGCACAGTATCTGATTGATCAGGTACTGGGTGCAGCCCGCAAAGGCGGCGTAAACGTGGCTGCAGGATCTTCTGCAATCAGCAACTACATCAACTCTATTGCCGTTGAAGATGAACCCGATTATCCGGGCAACACCTCTCTTGAACGTCGTATCCGTTCCGCAATCCGCTGGAACGCCATCATGTCGGTGCTGCGCGCATCGAAGAAAGATCTGGAACTGGGTGGCCACATGTCCTCCTTCCAGTCTTCTGCGACAATTTATGAAGTGTGCTTTAACCACTTCTTCCGCGCGCGCAGTGAGAAGGATGGCGGCGATCTGGTCTATTTCCAGGGCCACATCTCTCCGGGTATCTATGCGCGTGCGTTCCTTGAAGGCCGCCTGACCGAAGAGCAGATGAACAACTTCCGTCAGGAAGTTGACGGTAAAGGCCTCTCTTCTTATCCGCATCCGAAATTGATGCCGGAATTCTGGCAGTTCCCGACCGTATCAATGGGCCTGGGTCCATTGTCAGCGATCTATCAGGCGAAGTTCCTGAAATATCTGGAACACCGTGGCCTGAAAGATACCTCTGCGCAGACCGTTTACGCCTTCCTGGGTGACGGCGAGATGGATGAGCCAGAATCTAAAGGTGCGATCACCATCGCCACCCGTGAAAAACTGGATAACCTGGTCTTCATCATCAACTGCAACCTGCAGCGTCTGGATGGCCCGGTAACCGGTAATGGCAAAATCATCAACGAGCTGGAAGGCATCTTTGCCGGTGCTGGCTGGGAAGTGATCAAGGTCATCTGGGGCGGTCGCTGGGATGAGCTGCTGCGCAAAGATACCAGCGGCAAGCTGATTCAGCTGATGAACGAAACGGTCGACGGTGACTACCAGACCTTTAAATCCCGCGATGGTGCCTATGTGCGTGAGCACTTCTTTGGCAAATATCCGGAAACCGCCGCGCTGGTTAAAGATATGTCCGATGATGAAATCTGGGCATTGAACCGTGGCGGCCACGATCCGAAGAAAATCTACGCGGCACTGAAAAAAGCGCAGGACACCAAAGGCAAGCCAGTATTGATCCTGGCGCATACCATCAAAGGTTATGGTATGGGCGACACCGCGGAAGGCAAAAATATTGCTCACCAGGTGAAGAAGATGAACATGGATGGCGTGCGCTATATCCGTGATCGCTTCAACGTGCCGGTTGCTGATGACAAAATCGAATCACTGCCGTACGTGACCTTCGAAAAAGGCTCAGAAGAACATGCTTATCTGCATGGTCAGCGCGAGAAGTTAGGCGGCTACCTGCCAACGCGTCAGCCGAAGTTCACTGAAAAGCTGGAAATGCCAGCACTCGAAGAGTTCAGTGCGCTGCTGGAAGAGCAGAACAAAGAGATCTCGACCACCATCGCCTTTGTGCGTGCCCTGAATGTGATGCTGAAGAACAAGTCGATCAAAGATCGTCTGGTTCCAATCCTCGCCGATGAAGCGCGTACCTTTGGTATGGAAGGTCTGTTCCGTCAGATCGGTATCTACAGCCCGAACGGTCAGCAGTACACCCCGCAGGACCGCGAGCAGGTTGCATACTATAAAGAAGACGAGAAAGGCCAGATTCTGCAGGAAGGGATCAACGAGCTGGGCGCAGGTTCTTCCTGGCTGGCTGCGGCGACCTCTTACAGCACCAACAACCTGCCGATGATCCCGTTCTACATCTATTACTCGATGTTCGGCTTCCAGCGTATCGGCGATCTGATGTGGCTGGCGGGCGACCAACAGGCGCGCGGCTTCCTGGTCGGCGGCACCTCGGGTCGTACTACCCTGAACGGCGAAGGTCTGCAGCATGAAGATGGTCACAGCCACATTCAGTCTCTGACTATCCCGAACTGTATCTCTTACGATCCTTCATACGCTTATGAAGTGGCTGTCATCATGCATGACGGTCTGGTGCGTATGTATGGCGAAGCGCAGGAGAACGTGTACTACTACATCACCACGCTGAACGAAAACTACCATATGCCAGCCATGCCGAAGGGCGCGGAAGAGGGTATCCGTAAGGGTATCTACAAGCTGGAAACGGTAGAGGGCAGCAAAGGTAAAGTACAGCTGCTGGGCTCAGGTTCTATCCTGCGTCACGTTCGTGAAGCCGCCCAGATTCTGGCGAAAGATTACGGTATCGGCTCTGATGTCTACAGCGTCACCTCGTTCACCGAACTGGCTCGTGATGGCCAGGATTGTGAGCGCTGGAACATGCTGCATCCGACTGAAGAAGCGCGCGTACCTTACATCGCTCAGGTGATGAATGACGCACCTGCTGTTGCTTCAACCGACTACATGAAACTGTTCGCTGAGCAGGTTCGTAGCTATGTCCCAGCCAGCGATTATCGCGTACTGGGTACCGATGGCTTTGGTCGCTCTGACAGCCGTGAGAATCTGCGTCATCACTTTGAAGTTGATGCATCTTATGTGGTGGTTGCCGCGCTGGGTGAGCTGGCTAAACGCGGCGAGATCGAGAAGAAAGTGGTGGCTGACGCTATCACCAAATTCAATATCGATGCCGATAAAGTTAACCCGCGTCTGGCTTAAGAGGTAATAGAGTAATGGCTATCGAAATTAAGGTACCGGATATCGGGTCTGACGAAGTTGAAGTCACCGAGATTCTGGTGAAAGTTGGCGACAAGGTGGAAGCCGAGCAGTCGCTGATCACCGTGGAAGGCGACAAAGCCTCAATGGAAGTGCCGTCGCCACAGGCTGGCGTAGTCAAAGAGATTAAAATCTCTACCGGTGACAAAGTTGAGACCGGTTCGCTGATCATGGTGTTTGATGCTGAAGGCGCTGCGGAAGCAGCCCCTGCCGCCGCCGAAGAGAAGAAAGCGGACGCGGCGCCTGCGCCAGCCGCTGCTGCGGCCACTGCCAGCAAAGAAGTGGCTGTGCCGGATATCGGCGGTGATGAAGTTGAAGTCACTGAGATTCTGGTTAAGGTTGGCGACAAAGTCGAAGCCGAGCAGTCACTGATTGTTGTCGAAGGTGACAAAGCGTCAATGGAAGTTCCGGCTCCGTTCGCGGGTGTGGTCAAAGCGATCACCATTGCGACCGGCGACAAAGTCAGCACCGGTTCAGCCATCATGGTCTTTGAAGCAGAAGGTGCAGCACCGGCCTCTGATGCGAAGCCAGAAGTGAAAGAAGAAGCGGCATCGGCACCTGCCGCGGCTGCGGGCGCAAAAGACGTTAACGTTCCGGATATCGGGGGAGACGAAGTTGAAGTCACCGAGATCCTCGTTAAGGTTGGCGATAAGGTGGAAGCTGAGCAGTCACTGATCGTGGTTGAAGGCGACAAAGCCTCTATGGAAGTGCCGGCACCGTTTGCGGGTATCGTCAAAGAGCTGAAAGTCGCGACGGGCGATAAAGTCAGCACCGGCTCACTGATCATGGTGTTCGAAGTCGAAGGTGCTGCTCCGGCTGCCCCTGCGGCTGCGAAACAGGAAGCCGCACCGGCGCCTGCTGCCAAATCTGAAGCGAAAGCCGCAGCAGCACCTGCCGCCGCTAAAGCAGAAAGCAAAGGTGAGTTCGCAGAGAACGACGCTTACGTTCACGCTACCCCGGTGATTCGTCGCCTGGCGCGCGAGTTCGGTGTTAACCTGGCGAAAGTCAAAGGCACCGGCCGTAAAGGTCGCATTCTGAAAGAAGACGTGCAGACTTACGTGAAAGAGGCCGTGAAACGCGCTGAAGCAGCACCTGCTGCTGCCAGCGGCGGCGGTCTGCCTGGCATGCTGCCATGGCCGAAAGTTGATTTCAGTAAGTTTGGCGAAATCGAAGAAGTCGAACTGGGCCGTATCCAGAAAATTTCTGGCGCGAACCTGAGCCGTAACTGGGTGATGATCCCGCACGTTACGCATTTCGACAAAACTGATATCACCGACCTGGAAGCTTTCCGTAAGCAGCAGAATGCTGAAGCAGAGAAGCGTAAGCTGGATGTGAAATACACCCCAGTGGTGTTCATCATGAAAGCGGTCGCTGCGGCGCTTGAGCAGATGCCACGCTTCAACAGTTCGCTGTCTGAAGATGCGCAGAAACTGACGCTGAAGAAATATATCAATATCGGTGTGGCGGTTGATACGCCAAATGGCCTGGTTGTTCCGGTCTTTAAAGACGTGAATAAGAAAGGCATTACCGAGCTGTCCCGTGAACTGATGGCGATTTCGAAGAAAGCGCGTGACGGTAAGCTGACAGCGGGCGACATGCAGGGCGGATGCTTCACCATCTCCAGCCTGGGCGGCCTGGGCACTACCCACTTCGCGCCGATCGTTAACGCGCCGGAAGTGGCTATCCTGGGTGTCTCTAAATCGGCGATGGAACCGGTGTGGAACGGTAAAGAGTTTACTCCGCGTCTGATGATGCCGATTTCTCTCTCCTTCGACCACCGCGTGATCGACGGTGCTGATGGTGCGCGATTCATCACCATTATCGGCAATATGCTGTCTGATATTCGTCGTTTAGTTATGTAAATGTTAAGAAGGCCGGCGAATGCCGGCCTTCCTTTAACGATTCGTCGCGCCGCTGTTGGCAGTTTGTTAACAATTCTGTAAACTCTTGCGGTGAAAGTCCCGGTGGAACAAGGGCATTATAAGAACGTCTGACCCGCCGGATATCAATTAAGAGGTCATGATGAGTACAGAGATGAAAACCCAGGTCGTGGTACTTGGGGCAGGTCCTGCAGGTTACTCTGCAGCCTTCCGTTGTGCGGATTTAGGTCTGGAAACCGTACTGGTAGAGCGTTACAGCACCCTCGGTGGTGTTTGTCTGAACGTCGGTTGTATCCCATCTAAAGCGCTGCTGCACGTTGCTAAAGTGATTGAAGAGGCGAAAGCCCTTGAAGAGCATGGCATTGTGTTTGGCCAGCCATCTACTGATATCAACAAGATTCGCAGCTGGAAAGAGAAGGTTATCAACCAGTTGACTGGCGGCCTGTCAGGTATGGCAAAAGGTCGTAAAGTCACCGTGGTTAATGGCCTGGGCAAATTCACCGGTGCTAACACCCTGGTGGTTGAAGGAGAAGGCGGCGCGACCACCATCAACTTCGATAATGCCATCATCGCTGCGGGTTCACGCCCAATCGAACTGCCATTCATTCCACATGAAGATCCACGCGTCTGGGACTCTACCGATGCGCTGGAACTGAAAGAAGTGCCGAAGCGTCTGCTGGTTATGGGCGGCGGCATCATCGGTCTGGAAATGGCGACGGTTTATCATGCGCTGGGTTCAGAGATCGATGTGGTTGAGATGTTCGACCAGGTTATCCCGGCTGCGGATAAAGACGTGGTGAAAGTCTTTACCAGGAAAATCAGCAAGAAATTTAACCTGATGCTGGAAACCAAAGTGACCGCCGTTGAAGCGAAAGACGATGGCATTTACGTTTCAATGGAAGGCAAAAAAGCACCAGGTGAAGCGCAGCGTTATGACGCGGTGCTGGTAGCTATCGGTCGTGTGCCGAACGGTAAAGGTCTGGATGCTGGTAAAGCGGGCGTGGAAGTGGACGATCGCGGTTTCATCCGCGTCGACAAGCAGATGCGTACCAACGTGCCACACATCTATGCTATCGGCGACATCGTCGGTCAGCCAATGCTGGCGCATAAAGGTGTGCATGAAGGCCACGTTGCCGCCGAAGTGATCTCCGGTCTGAAGCACTACTTCGATCCGAAAGTGATCCCTTCAATTGCCTATACTGAGCCAGAAGTTGCCTGGGTCGGTCTGACCGAGAAAGAAGCGAAAGAGAAAGGCATCAGCTACGAGACCTCCACCTTCCCGTGGGCTGCTTCAGGCCGTGCTATCGCTTCTGATTGTGCAGACGGTATGACCAAACTGATTTTCGACAAAGAGACGCACCGTATTATTGGTGGCGCGATTGTCGGCACTAACGGCGGTGAGCTGTTAGGCGAAATCGGTCTGGCGATTGAGATGGGTTGTGATGCGGAAGATATCGCGCTGACCATCCATGCTCACCCGACCCTGCATGAGTCAGTGGGTCTGGCTGCAGAGATCTTCGAAGGTAGCATCACCGATCTGCCTAACGCGAAAGCGAAGAAGAAATAAGTGTCTGCCGCAGCTATTGAGAAAGCTCCCGTAATGGGGGCTTTTTTTTGGCCTGGATTCTGGTGGTGGGATTAGGTGTGATGTTGGGTAAAATCAGAGCGTTAAATTTGGTGGAATTTTTGAGTGCGAATAAGTATTTAGTAATCAGGCAAATAAATTTAGAGTGCTCCACGCGTTAGCAGGGGATAAACCGCCTGTAAATCATGGTTATCCCACGTGACACGTTTTATTGCAGCGGCAGATCTGCTGAATGAACGTGTACTGTCAATTTATGCGTCTCAGGGCCTGCCAATTCTAAGAATACTGACCGAAGGAGGCATAGAGTACTGTGGCAAAGTGGAGCAGCATGATTATCAACTTTGTCTGGCAATAAATGATATAGACCATACGAAGACCAAAGCGATGTCACCATAGACGAACGGCAACTGCGATGCGGTTCCACATCACGATATTGCAGGAATTATATCAGGTGACGTTCCACAAAAAGCTGTATGGTGAACCCGACACATTAAAATCTGATCTTAATGACTGGCTGGCTCACTTAATAATTAGCGAACTCATCAGGGGAAAATGTGCCCTGGCCGGACGCTTATGGAAATATTACTTGATGGAAAACGCCTCTGGGCTGAGAAGAATTCAATCCAAATATACTCTGATAGATACCTGTATAAATAACGGGTAACTTTCAGATGAGGCCTGAGCTGATAAAACTTAGTATAGCCCCATGAGGGGCTTACTGATTTGGCCGTTCAGGTAAGACCTTACCTATCAGATAGACAACCCCTATAGATAAGCCAATCGCTATAAGCCTCTCATGCCACGTTTCATAGTGAAAGAACCAGTAGCAGCATAGTAAGAGCAAGAACCCGCCTATGATCGCACCTGACGCCTCTATAAGGCTATACATGATGCGTTTACCTAAGCTCAACTTAGCCGGCCCATTATCTCGCATTAGCGTTTACCTCCTGGTCTACCATCTCAATGATCTTCTCAAAAGCCGGTTGTCCCTGAGTTCGCTTTACATTCAGAGCTTCTAAGAAGGGGTTCAGAGCTGGCTCAACTAAGAAGTAAAGTAAATCATAGTTCCGCACGCGTAGCGCGTTGTAGACTTCTGGGTTGTTCTTTTGAAGCTTTTCAGAGGTGTAGACACATCTCTCTGTCATGCCACCGATCAGTAAAGCATTACCAATCAGGCCACCTCTGACCGCAACAAGGAAGGAGCTACGCTGCGCAATGGTAGTTGCTAATCTTCCGGCTATTAGTGAGTTCGTAAGCGTCCGGCCAGCAACTGAAGCCATCGTTTTGCTATAGATAGCGTTCTGCTTGAATTCAGGCACATTCTTGTTGAAGATATTGAGCACAGTCTCGATTGTCTTCATGAAGTTGTGATTTTCAAGAATGCCATGCCTGATGGCACTAACCATCCTTATTTTCTCTGTTTCACGTTGATAGCGGCTGTCTGTATCAAGAAATCCATAGGCAAGATAGCCAATGTCTGTAGGCACAGACAGGACTCCATGCATTAATCCTATCGCTGACTCAGGCGATATAATGATTTTGGCTATACGCTTTGCGATCTCACTGTAGCTACGCATCCTGAAGGTCCTTATCCTCGCTTACTTTGACTACATAGTAGTCCCTTGCTTCCGGCACTATCCTATCAACCTTGATGCCGACTGTGCCATTGCTTACCTCATCGTAAGGAACACGGTCTATCTCAATGCTTTCAATATTGAGTAAGTGCCAATGATTCTCACTGTGCTGTATTGCGATTTTATCAAACCTTGAGACAGTAAAGTTGCTGTCGGCAGGGATTATAAGGGAGTAAACCACCGCTCGATCATAGCAGTGATTGAAGTCGAGCCGGTGAAGGCTGTGTCTGAAGTCCATGAGGCATTCTTGCTTGAAGGCTTCACGAGCAGCCTCTTTGCTGATAACCCCTGATTCTATCATGTGATAGATGTTGAAAAGCTCATAGGTGAATGTCATACCTCGATTAGCTATCTCAGCATCAGTAATTTGGTTTTCGTTAAAGGGGATCGGCTCTCGTTCTTTAGGCGCTTTGTATCGACGGTGATTGACTGTGTAGATAGCTTTAGTGCCGGATAGACCAAAGATTACCGCTTTGGGCCAGCAATCTGATCGTATGAGAACGTTTGGTATATTAAGATATAGATTACTATAATCTATACATAATGATTGCGATTACTTGAGCAGCGTTCCGGCCTTCACCACAGCCTTATATAACCACAATCAGGGGCCTGCCAATGATCGCCAATCTGGTGTTCCACGCTTGAGGGGGATAAACCGCAGCTTAATCTTTGGAATGCGTGTTTTTTGCGTGTTCCCCGCGTCAACGGAAACAATCTCAGCCTCTTTAGCGCTCAGCTATGCGCTTCTCCTGCGCCACCCGTTCAATAAACATCTGCGCCAGTGCCGCAATGGCGCTATTGGCCGGCAGTCTCTCTTCGTTTATATGCATCACCAGTGAACTGCTGCGTCGGCGGCCCTGCAGTAGCGGCAGGGGACGAAGCTCACCGCTCTCTAAAAGCGCGGCGATATTCTGTTCCGGCAGCCAGCCATAACCTAACTGGTGCTGGACCGCCTCAATCGCGGCCGACAGTGTTGTAAATGACCAGTTTTCCGCTTGTTCGCCATTCACCTCTGACTGCTGCTGTTGCTGACGATCCAGTATGGTAATGCAGGGCCAGCGAGCCAGCGTGGCCGCATTAAGCGGGGCGGGTTCGCGGTGTAATGGGTGGTCGCGATGGGCAACGGCGACGAAATCGACACTCATCAGGCTTTCGCCTGCAAACTGCGTATCGCCCTGCTGCGCCACCAGCCAGAGATCGGCCTGATTTTCCGCCAGTCTGTCAGGCGTTTCACTTCGGACGATTTCGCTGAACCAGATACGCACATGGGGATAGCGCTGCTGAAAGGTCTGGAGCACATCAAACAGCAAATGTTTGGGCAGCGTCGCATCGACCATCAGATCGATGCGTGACCGCTCGCCGCGTTGTAGTGCATTAGCCTGCGCCTCAAGCGCACTGAATCCCGCCAGCAAAGGACGCACCTGCGCGAGCAACTGATGTCCCTCTGCACTCAGCATCGCACGGCGGCCCTCCTGCTGTAACAGCGTCAGCCCCAGCCGCTGCTGAAGCAGGCCCAGCTGGTAGCTCAATGAAGACTGGCTGCGATGGTTCTTCTCCGCTGCCAGCGCAAAACTCCCTTCATTGACTACTGCATCGAGCAGATACCACTGTTCCAGCGTTGTCCTGTACATGTTGACTCATCTAAAAAATGAATTATTTAGCGCTAAAAATAGCGTTATTCATCGCTTTTGTAACGCGCAATAATCCTCTCAACGGAAACAAATGAGGAGTTAATCATGAGTACTTTTGATAAACATGACCTGTCTGGCATCGTCGGTAAACATCTGGTTTATACCTATGACAATGGCTGGAACTACGAGCTCTACATCAAAAATGCCAGCACCATCGACTACCGTATTCACAGCGGCATGGTGGGAAATCGCTGGGTTAAAAATCAGCATGTCTATGTCGTTCGTCTGGCGCAGGATGTCTATAAAGTCTCCTGGACCGAACCTACCGGCACCGATGTCAGCCTGGCCGTTAATCTGGCCGATAAAATCTTCCATGGCACCATCTTCTTCCCTCGCTGGGTAATGAACAACCCGGAAAAAACCGTCTGCTTCCAGAACGATCATCTGGAAGAGATGGCAAAATTCCGCGAAACGGGTCCGGCTTATCCAACTGAGATTATCGATGAATTCGCGACGCTGACCGTTATCCGCGAAGTGGGCGAAAATAATGAAAGCGTGATTGATTGTCCGCCTGACCAGCTGCCTGCCTATTGGCCAGCTAACCTGCAAAATTAACGCAAAACAAAAACGGTCATGGCGTCCATTTGTTAAAAATGGATTGCCCAGGCAGGCAGTGCAGGTATTAAAAGAGAATTGAGCCCTCTTGCCATAACGGAAAGGGAAGAGGGCGCGTTCTGGCGGCGGGACCAGCCACTATCACTGCAGGAAATGAAAACTACGCTGTAATCCTCTGACGCCAAAAGAACCTCACACTTCGCTCTGGTGTTGAGATTTTGTCAAACTCACCGCTGTTTTAAACCCGATTCACACCGCGTTCTATTCCTGTCGGTTATCTATTTCACTGAATCATTTCACTTAAACCGCTGCAAAGCTGACCTTATCGTGTCGCCATTTCACTGGAATACGGTAAGCTGCTGTGAGACCAAATCGGCTCACTCAGGAGCCTGATGCGGGGAGATAAGCGGGCAGAATGGGCGTAGTGGATTATGTTGTATTTTTGTAAACAGATTAACAAACAGACGGAATCCTGCTATTCTGCCCTCCGCGAAACCGGGCACCTCAACCTGGACGAGAAAGGGAAGTGTGTTCTCCATAAGTGAGCAAGGTGGTCGGAAAGCCCTACATAATGAGAGCGAGGATAACGTCGTGCTAGAAGAATACCGTAAGCACGTTGCCGAGCGTGCTGCCCAGGGAATTGTACCTAAGCCTTTAGAGGCTTCCCAGATGGCCGCGCTGGTTGAACTGCTGAAAAATCCACCTGCGGGTGAAGAAGAATTTTTGACCGATTTATTGGTCAACCGAGTCCCACCTGGCGTCGATGAAGCGGCGTATGTCAAAGCCGGTTTCCTGGCGGCTGTCGCCAAAGGCGAAGCAACCTCTCCTCTGATATCTCCTGAAAAAGCGGTTGAACTGCTCGGCACCATGCAGGGTGGTTACAATATTCACCCGCTGATTGAAGCGCTGGACGATAGCAAGCTTGCCCCAATTGCGGCGAAAGCCCTTTCACACACCCTGCTGATGTTCGACAACTTCTATGATGTCGAAGAGAAAGCGAAAGCGGGTAATGAATACGCGAAGCAGGTGATGCAATCGTGGGCCGATGCGGAATGGTATCTGTCACGTCCTGAACTGGCTGAGAAAATCACCGTTACGGTGTTCAAAGTCACTGGCGAAACCAACACCGACGATCTCTCTCCAGCCCAGGATGCCTGGTCACGTCCGGACATTCCACTGCACGCCCTGGCGATGCTGAAAAATGCCCGTGAAGGCATTGAGCCGGATGAGGCAGGCAACATCGGTCCGATCAAACAGATCGAAGCGCTTAAGACCAAAGGCTTCCCGCTGGCCTATGTCGGCGATGTGGTCGGAACCGGTTCCTCGCGTAAATCTGCCACCAACTCGGTGCTGTGGTTTATGGGCGACGACATCCCGAACGTGCCAAATAAAAAAGGCGGCGGCGTGGTGCTGGGCAGCAAAATTGCGCCAATCTTCTTCAACACCATGGAAGATGCAGGCGCACTGCCGATTGAAGTTGACGTCAACAACCTGAACATGGGTGATGTCATCGACATCTATCCGTTTAAAGGCGAAGTCCGCAATCACGAAACCAACGAACTGCTGGCCAGCTTCGAACTCAAAACCGAAGTGGTGATTGACGAAGTGCGTGCCGGTGGCCGTATTCCGCTGATCATCGGTCGTGGACTGACCACCAAAGCGCGTGAGTCACTGGGTCTGCCGCACAGCACCGTATTCCGTCAGGCGAAAGATGTTGCGGAGAGCACCCGTGGCTTCTCACTGGCGCAGAAAATGGTGGGCCGCGCCTGTGGCATAGCCGGTGTTCGTCCAGGCGCCTATTGCGAACCGAAGATGACCTCGGTTGGCTCGCAGGATACCACCGGCCCGATGACCCGTGATGAGCTGAAAGATCTGGCTTGTCTGGGCTTCTCGACCGATCTGGTGATGCAGTCCTTCTGTCACACTGCCGCGTATCCTAAGCCAGTGGACGTGAGTACGCACCACACGCTGCCAGACTTCATCATGAACCGTGGTGGTGTATCACTGCGTCCGGGTGACGGCATTATCCACAGCTGGCTGAACCGTATGCTGCTGCCGGATACCGTGGGCACCGGTGGTGACTCCCATACCCGTTTCCCTATCGGCATCTCTTTCCCGGCGGGTTCAGGCCTGGTGGCGTTTGCCGCCGCGACCGGCGTTATGCCGCTCGACATGCCGGAATCGGTGCTGGTGCGCTTCAAAGGTAAAATGGAGCCAGGCATTACGCTGCGCGATCTGGTTCACGCCATCCCGCTGTATGCGATCAAACAGGGTCTGCTGACCGTTGAGAAGAAAGGTAAGAAAAACATCTTCTCTGGCCGTATCCTGGAGATTGAAGGTCTGCCGGATCTGAAGGTCGAGCAGGCGTTTGAGCTGTCTGATGCGTCAGCAGAGCGTTCCGCTGCGGGCTGTACCATCAAGCTGGATAAAGCACCGATTATTGAATACCTGAACTCCAACATTGTACTGCTGAAGTGGATGATCGCAGAAGGCTACGGCGATCGTCGTACACTGGAGCGTCGTGTTGAAAGCATGCAGAAATGGCTGGCCGATCCTCAGTTGCTGGAAGCAGACGCCGATGCTGAATATGCTGCGGTGATCGAAATCGATCTGGCTGACATCAAAGAGCCGATCCTCTGCGCACCAAACGATCCGGACGATGCACGTCTGCTCTCTGACGTTCAGGGCGAGAAGATCGACGAAGTGTTCATCGGCTCATGCATGACTAACATTGGTCACTTCCGTGCCGCCGGTAAACTGCTGGATAGCCACAAAGGTCAGCTGCCAACGCGTCTGTGGGTGGCACCGCCAACCAAGATGGATGCAGCACAGCTAACCGAAGAGGGCTACTACAGCGTATTCGGCAAAAGCGGTGCGCGTATCGAGATCCCAGGCTGTTCACTCTGCATGGGTAACCAGGCACGTGTTGCAGACGGTGCGACGGTGGTTTCCACCTCGACCCGTAACTTCCCGAACCGTCTGGGTAATGGCGCTAACGTCTACCTGGCATCTGCGGAGCTGGCTGCGGTCGCGTCTCTGCTTGGCAAACTGCCAACGCCGGATGAGTATCAGCAATTCATGGAGCAGGTTGATAAAACAGCCAGCGACACTTATCGCTATCTCAACTTTGACCAGCTGGCGCAGTACACTGACAAAGCTGACGGCGTGATTTTCCAGACTGCGGTCTGATTCTTCACCTGGCAGTAACAGAAAGGGGCGATGATTCGCCCCTTTTTTTCGTCCCGGCATTGGCCAGAGAGACGATCAAAAGCTGGATTTCGCCAGACAGCCTGTAATAATGCGCGACGTGTCACACTTTGCCGCGCAGGCAGCGCTGACACTCATTTAGTGACGCGATGACGTTAAGAGGAACGGGCGATGGAATATGAATTTTTACGCGATGTGACCGGACAGATTAAAGTTCGTATGTCGATGGATCATGAAGCGGTCGGCCACTGGTTCAACGAAGAGGTGAAAAACGATCCAGGATTGCTGGATGAAGTCGAAGCCGCAATCGAAGACGTCAAAGGCAGCGTGCGTCAGTGGCAGCGCGTCGGTAGCGAGTACACCATCCTGCTGGATGAGGAAGAGGTAATGATTCGCGCCAACCTGCTGGCTCTGGAAGATGACGGCATGGAGGAGGGGATGAACTACTACGACGAAGAGAGCCTCTCCTTCTGCGGCATTGAAGATTTTCAGCTGGTGATCGCCGCCTATCGCCAGTTTGTGAACCAGTACGGTAAACCCGTACGGTAATTTTTACGCTGATACAGGCCGGGCTACCCGAGTCGCCCGGCCTGTTCATCAACTCAGCGACGCACCGCCGCACATCACCAGCTGCTGACCGGTGATTGTCGCGGCCGCAGGCGAAAGCAGGAACCCGACCAGTCCGGCGACTTCCTGCGGCTGAATATAGCGGCCTATCGGTGGCAAGCGCGGCGGGGAACTGGCCCGGCCCGGCTGTTGTAGCATCGGCGTTTCGGTGGCACCTGGCGCCACGATATTGGCTGTAATGCCGCGCGGTGCCAGCTCTGCCGCCCAGCTGCGCACCATGCCGATCATCGCCGATTTAGTGGCCACATACTGACTACGGCACGCCGCACCGCCTGACGTGCGACTACCCAGCAACACGATTCTGCCGCCCGCGTTCATCCGGGGCGCAAAATGGTTGGCCAGCTGTTCTGCGGCGGCAACATGCAGTTGCCACAGGCGTGTGCTGGCGTTCAGATCCAGCTCCCCGAGCGGCGCGGCCTGCATCATTCCCGCTGCATGGATCACCGCCTGCGGCACCGGCAGTTTGTCCAGTAAAGCCTGCAATGCCGCACTGTCGCTGATATCGATCTGATGGCTCTGCCAGCCCGCGTCTGACCGGTTTATCGCCGATCGGCTCAGGCCAATCACCTGCCAGCCCTCATCCAGCAGGCGATCCACAATCGCCTGACCGATGCCGGAACTTGCGCCGGTCACCAGCGCCATCTTTTCAATCACGCGTCACCTCCCTGCACCCAGGACTCCCCGACCCGCACATATTTAATTGCCTGGCGATACCAGGTGTAGGCGATATGGAGTTCGCCGTTCACACCCTGCTTGATGCTGGGGTAAGAGAACTCACGGTTTAACTTCTGCTGAGAGTTATTGGTCATGCAGTAGCCATCGCCTTCATCCAGATTGCGCTGCAGCGGCCAGCTTTTGCCGCCATCTGTTGAGATCGCCAGCGTCATTGGCGCTCGTGGCGCGCCCCAGAAGGCGGTGCGCCCGCTGTGCACCACCGGCTCGGCGGCAACCGCAACGTCACCGTCTTCTTCATCATCTTCAATTTCGTCATACAGCGACAACCGGCGCTCGCTGGCCCCTTCGGCGCTCATCGCATTGAACACCAGCGCCAGATGACCGTTGCGCAGCGTCGTGACCTGAATGGAGGAGTTATTGTTGGGCAGCGACAGCGGCTCGGGCGCACTCCAGCTTTCACCCTGATCAAACGAGCGGCTCTGGTAGATATGGTCGGCCCAGCGACTGCGGTAGAGTGCCAGCAGCGAGCCATCATCCAGCAGGGTCACGTTCATATGAACGCAGCCGGTGCTGTCAGGCACGCTGACGTCGCGCCAGCTCTGGCCTTTATCTTCTGAGATTTTTACCGCGCTGACGTCATAGCTGCCGACCCACTTTTCGCCGGGCTGCGTCAGGCAGTAAAACACCGGCAGCAGCCAGTTGCCGTTGGGCAGCACGACAATCGGCTGACGAATAAAGGTGCCGGGCTTATCCAGCAGGGTTTTGATCTCGCCCCAGCTTTTGCCCATATCGTGAGACTGGCGATAGCGCACGATCGCGGTGTCCTGATTACCTGATTTCTGCGCCGTCCACAGCAGCCACAGTACCTGGTCGGGATCGAGAAACAGCACCGGATTCTGTTCTGAGCGACCCGGATCGTCAGAAAGCTTCTGCGCGTCACTCCAGCGATCGCTGCCTTTTGTCAGCCGGGAACACCAGACTGAGATATCGGCAATCCCTTCCTGCGTGCCACCAAACCAGACGCAAAGCAGATCGCCATCGGGCAGCGGCAGCAGGTTAGCCGCATGGTTTTGCGGGCAGGAGGAGGGCAGCATCGCAATCTGCTGGGCGCTATCCTGCGGGTGCGGCGCAACCAGGCCGGTGCGTTCTGCGGTGACGGTTTCCTGAGTCATATTAGGCTCCACTATTTTGTGCATTGTGTTGCGGTTGAGGCTGAGACTGGCGTGACGGGATACAGCGGTCAATCACCATAATGATGGCCGGCGTAATCAGCGCCAAATACATATTGTCGATACCGAACGGATTACCCATCAGGAACCAGACGGACGTGACCACGCAGGCACCAATCAGACCGGCGTTGGCACCGCGCGTGCTCTTAAACCACGGCAGATAGAACGCCATGATCGCCACCACGGTGATCGACAGGCGAATCGCGCGGGTAAAGAACGAGAGCTTCAGCACTTCCGGGAAGAACAGGACAAACAGCAGCGGGAAGAAGCCGATGCCAATCGAGATCCAGCGCGTCACTTTAAATTCGCGCTCCGGCGTCGGATTACGATAAGGCACGTAAAAATCTTTCACCACCAGCGAGGCGATGGCCAGCGCAACGGTGCCGACGCTGACGAAAATCGAGGCCACCAGCGAGGTGGTGACGATACCCGCCAGCCACGGTGACATATCCTGCAGAAACACTGGCAGCGCATAGAGGCTCTTGATATCGGGATGCGCAAACTTCGCCGCCACGCCAATCAGCGCCATCGCCAGACCGATCGGCAGGCAGAAGATGAAGGCGACCCAGGTAGCGCGCTTCGCGGACTTCACATCTTTGGTGGAGGAGATCGCCTGGATCACAAACTGCGTACAGAAGATCGAACCCACGGTCCCGATCAGCCAGGCCACAATGGTACTGGCACCGACGTGACCATCCCACGTCCAGTAGAACGCCGGCATTTTCTCGATCATCGGGGCCACGCCGCCGGTCATTTTCAGCGCCACATAGAGAATAATCAGAATCCCGATGTACTTGATGGCGCTGTGCAGCAGCGTAACCCAGGCGACGCCTTTCATGCCGCCAAACGCAAAGTAGAAGGTACTGACCACCGCGGTGATAAAGGCCGCCTGCGTCAGGTCGATCTTCAGCACGGTGGAGATCGCCGCCGCACCGCTGATGTAGTTCCCGACGTTCACCAGCAGCAGCGCATAGATCATAATCAGCGAGATAATGTTCTTGGTTGAGCTGCCATATTTCTCGGCGATGGCACCGGAGATCGTGATTTTTCCGGTGTTGTAGATGCGTTTGACCAGAATCAGGCCAAACAGCGGGAACCCAATCGCCGCGCCAATCACCGACCAGGAGGCGGCGAAGCCATCCTCAAAGGCTGCCTGCGCCGTGCCAATGGTCGATTTTGCCCCGATATACTCTGACATCAGCATAATGCCAACGATAAAGGCGGGCATGGCGCGGGAGCCTTCCATGAAGTCGCCGCTGGTTTTACTGCGCAGCCGCCAGGTCAGCCAGGTGGTGAACAGGATATAGGCGACCACCATGCCGACGATCAGTAAGGTGCTCTCAGTTGAAAATGCTTTCATCATGACCTCGATTGTTCTGGCAGATGGCGACCATCAGGTTCGTTCTCATCTGACCGATAGGGTACAAAGGCGATGGACGTTATTGCAGGTAGTGGTTCACGATTTGACGGATCTGCTGCTGCTCGTCGGCGCTGAACTGCACCGCATAGCGGCTTTCACCCACCTCAAAGCCCTGCAGGCTGACCGCTTTTTTCACGGCGGCCGGTGAGAAACCGATGCTGTACAGCGCGGTGCGCAGGCCGGTGACGTTCTCCTGTGCCTGATGCGAACCGGCAATATCGCCGGCACGGAAGCGCGCCCAGATGGCGTTAATCGCCTCCGGTGCCACGTTTGCCAGCCCGGAAATGGAGGCGGAGCAGCCATCAACGAATCCCTGATGAATCAGCGAGTCAGGGCCGTTCAGCACATCAAAGCCCTCACAGTCGGCGGTGGCCTGCAGAAATCCGCTCAGACTTTCATAGCTGCCTGCGGAGTCTTTAATACCGATGATGTTCGGGTGCACGGCCAGCGTGCGAACGGTCTCTGGCTGCAGGGTATTGCCGGTTCGCGCCGGGATGTTGTAGAGGAACAGCGGCACCGTCAGCGCGTCCGCTACGCGCTGATAGTGGTCGATCAGCTCCTGCTGTTTCAGCGGCACAAACCATGGGGTGATCGCCGAGACGGCATCCACGCCCAGGCGTGCAATCTGTTTGCCGAGCCGGATCGTTTCGCGGGTCGAAATTTCGCCGATGTGCGCCACGACAGGCGCGCGGCCGTTGATCTCATCGACGCAGGTGGTGGTGACGGCGATCTTCTCCTGCTCGTTCAGCACAAAGAACTCGCCATTGGTGCCGCCACAGAAGATGCCGTTTCCGGCGTTGATCTGGCGTCTGACCTGCTCACGCTGTTTCATCGGATCAAAGGCACCTTCACGGTCAAAGGTGGTGACGATGGCGGTCAGTACGCCGTTGATTTTCTTATTCATGACAATCCTCATTACGCCTGGCAGGAAGGGAACAGCGTCAGGTAGACGGCGCGCACATCGTCGGCGGTGACCGCCATCGGCACGTTTTTCATCAGGCGCTGCACGTCGAGCGCCGCTTCCACTAAATAAGGCAGGTGATTCGGGCCGATGCCCAGTGCTTCCAGGCTGGCAGGCAACTGCAGCCGTGCAACCAGCGCGGTGAAGTAGTCGACCAGCGCGTGTGATTTCTCTTCATCGCTTAAACGGACGTCGGCGTCGGGCAGCAGGTCATAGGCCTGAGCGAATTTGCTCACCGCGGCCGGACGGACAAAGCGCATGCAGGGGGCCAGCAGAATGGCGTTGGCAACGCCGTGAGGCAGGTGATATTTGCCGCCAAGCGGATAGGACATCGCATGCACCAGATGCGTCCCGGCATGGGCAATCGATGCGCCGCCATAATAAGAGGCCCAGAGCATCTCCAGCCGTGCCTGCAGATTCTCCGGCTCGCGCAGCGTGGTTTCGAGATTCGCGAACAGCTTCTTCATCCCAATCAGCGCATAGTTGTCGCTGACCGGATTGGCCACGTTGGCGGTGAAGCACTCGATCAGGTGACACAGGGCATCAATGCCGGTAGACGAGGCGATGTGCGGTGGCATGCTGGTGGTGAGTTCCGGCACCAGCGCCACCACATCGGGCAGCATCACTGGTGAAATAATGCCGACTTTGGTCTCTTTCTCCGGGATCGCCAGAATCGCATTCGGCGTCGCTTCAGAACCGGTGCCGGCAGTGGTCGGGATGAGCATTGAACGGGTGCGGCGCTGCGGTTTTTCGCCTGCCAGCAGAGCGTCCAGCGACGGTGCTCCGTCGATGCACAGCACCGAGAGCAGCTTCGCCACATCCAGCACGCTGCCACCGCCGATGCCAATCACCATGTCGGCCTGGCGCTGCGCGAGCGTTTCTATAATCGCGGCCACATCATGCTGGCTCGGCTCGGGCGGCACGCTGTTGACCACGCTGATACGCGGAATCTGATCCCGGAGTTGCCCCATCAGCGCCTGAACCGCCGGAATCGCTTCAATGTTCCGGTCTGTCACCACTATCGCTGTCGTTACGCCATTCAGCAGATAGCGCATGTCGTTTAACGCCTGATAACCGCTAATCACCGTGCTGTTAATATTCATTTCATACCCTTTTTTCTGTCATGACTGAGCAGATGATTAATTTTGCTCAGCGCAATGCGAAGTCAGTCACTCTCTGTGGCTAATTTTATAAGGCATATCGATTTCGATTAATTTGAACTTGCTCACATATAATCAATCATGATTGAATATAATCAAATACAGCGGCAATAGCCTGACAGGAGTGAGGATGGGCTCATCAATATGGAAAACCCCGGTGCTGGTCATCGCCGATGACTTTACCGGTGCTAACGATGCAGGTAGTGGACTGGCACAGGCCGGTGCCCGTGTACATGTGCTGTTCGGCACCGCCGCGCCGCAGCCCGACGAGGCGGCGGATGTGCTGGTAATCAGTACTGACAGCCGGGCGGTCAGCATCAGTCAGGCGGCAGAGCACGTCACGCAGGTGGTACAGCATTACGCGGCACAGTTTCAGCAGGGCTGGCTGTTCAAAAAGATCGACTCCACGCTGCGTGGCAACGTCGGTGCTGAAACGGTGGCGGCACTGCGCGCCAGCGGCAAAAGGCTGGCGCTGGTGGCACCGGCCGTGCCGCGCCTGGGCCGCACCACACGTGAGGGCAGCGTGTGGGTGAATCAGCGGTTACTGACGGATACCGAATTTGCCAGCGATCCCAAAACCCCGATCCTCAGCGCCCGGATTCTCGATCAGATGCAGATCGACGGTATGGAGATCGATCTCGCCACGCTGCGCAGCGATCGGCTGGATGCCGTGCTGGCAGCTGCGCAGGGCGTGGTGGTGGTAGATGCCGAAACGGAGGCCGACCTGGCGCGACTCATTACCGCTGCGGCGCGGCTGGCAGAGAAGCCTCTGCTGGTCGGGGCCGCCGGATTAAGCGATGCGCTGGGTGCTGCGCTCTCAGTTCGTCCTTCTTGTCCTTCGCGGCCTGTGCTGGCGGTGGTGGGATCGATGAGTCGTCAGGCAGAGCAGCAGATCGCCACGCTGCTTAACCAGCAGGCAGTGGAAATCGTGGATGTTGATATTCGTCAGCTGTTTCAGCAGCCCGCCTGGTGTGGCCGGGATAGCTGGATTGAACAGGCGGCTGCCGCACTGCGTGCCGGTCGCCACACGGTGATCCGTACCTGCCAGCATGAATCCCAGCGACACGCGATCGAGGATCTCTGCCAGCAGCACAGCGTGACGCGCCAGCAGCTGGGTGAGGCGATCTGTCAGCTGCTGGGCGAAATGACCCTGAGTCTGTGCCGGGCACAGCTGCCGCATGCGCTCTATCTGTCGGGCGGCGACGTGGCGATAGCCGTTGCTCAGGCGCTGGGGGCCAGCGGCTTTAAAATTCAGGGTCTGGTGGCGGGCTGTGTGCCGCACGGGGTTCTGCTTAACAGTGAATTTACTCTGCCGGTGATGACCAAAGCGGGTGGCTTTGGTGATGAAAATACCCTGGTAGCAGCCATTGGTTTTATTGAGGAGAAGTCGAGTGAGTAAAATTATTGCGATCACCATGGGCGATCCGGCGGGCATCAGCCCGGAAATCATCATTAAAGCGCTCTCTGAAGGTGAGCTGAATGGCATTCCTGCCGTGGTGATTGGCTGTGCCAGTACGCTGCGCCGCATTATGGCGATGAACATTACGCCACAGGCCGAGCTGCGGGTGCTGGACCGGGTGCAGGATGCACGGTTTGCGCCCGGCATCATCAACGTGATTGATGAGCCGCTGGCCGACCCCAATGCGCTGAAGCCTGGCGTCGTGCAGAAAGAGGCGGGGGATCTGGCGTGGCGCTGCGTAAAGCGAGCTACCGAACTGGCGCTGGCGGGCGAGGTACATGCTATTGCCACCGCGCCGCTGAACAAAGAGGCGATGCATGCGGCGGGCCATCTCTATCCGGGTCATACCGAACTACTGGCGCACCTTACCAATACCAAAGATTACGCCATGGTGCTCTACACCGATAAGCTGAAAGTCATTCATGTCACGACGCATATTGCGCTGCGTAAGTTCCTCGACACGCTCAACCAGACACGCATCAAAACCGTAATTGGTATGGCGGACACCTTCCTGCGTCGTGTGGGTTACAGCGCCCCGCGTATCGCCGTGGCGGGCGTCAATCCGCATGCCGGTGAGAACGGGCTATTTGGCGATGAGGAGATCACCACCGTCGCCCCGGCGATTGAGGCGATGAAAGCGCAGGGAATTGATGTCTTCGGGCCTTGCCCGCCGGACACGGTGTTTCTGCAGTGCCAGGATGGACGCTATGACATGGTGGTAGCGATGTACCACGATCAGGGGCATATCCCGCTTAAACTGCTGGGCTTCTATGATGGCGTGAACATTACCGCAGGCCTGCCGTTTATCCGCACCTCTGCTGACCACGGCACGGCATTTGATATCGCCTGGACAGGTAAAGCGAAGTCTGACAGCATGGCGATCTCGATTAAACTCGCGATGCAGCTCGCATAGGGAAATATGAAGGGACAGAGCCGTCTTGACCAGATTATGGATTACCTGAAAAGCCATAATCTGGTGACTGTTGAGCAACTGGTCAGTGCGATTTCCGCCTCACCCGCCACGATTCGACGTGATTTAATTAAGCTGGATAAAGAGGGCGTGATCAGCCGCAGTCATGGCGGCGTCACCCTGAATCGTTTTATTCCTGCCCAGCCGACTACGCTGGAGAAAATGCAGCGGAACCTGGCCGAGAAGCAGGCGATCGCCGCATGCGCCGCCAGTTTTGTCCGGGCGGGCGATGCGGTGGTGCTGGATGCAGGAACCACCATGCTGGAGCTGGCGCGACAGCTCACCCATCTGCCGCTGCGGGTCATTACGGCCGACCTGCACATTGCACTGTTTCTGTCTGAGTTTAAGCAGATCGAAGTGACGATTATTGGCGGCCGGATCGACGACTCCAGTCAGTCCTGTGTGGGTGAACATGGACGGCGGTTGCTGCGCAGCATCAATCCCGATATTGCGTTTGTCAGCTGTAACTCCTGGAGCCTTGAGCGCGGTATTACCACGCCGACTGAAGAGAAAGCGGGGCTGAAACATGACCTGCTGGCCAATGCGGCGCGTCGGGTTCTGCTGGCGGACAGCAGTAAATATGGCTCCTGGTCGCTGTTCTGCGCGTCACCGGTGGATGATCTGACCGATGTAGTGACCGACAGCCGGTTAGACGAGGATGTCTGCCGCACGCTGCGCGAGCGCGGTATTACGCTGGCGCTGACCTCTGCCTGAACTGAACGCGCCGTGCTTCTCTGACCTCATCGTAAAGCAGGGTGAGAGCAGCACTGCGCGTTTATCTTCTGCAGTCGCCGTTAACGCGCGTAGGCGTCATGCTCTTCGCGCGTCATTGCCGGCGCGTCTACCGTAACCCGCTCAAACCTCAGATTCGTTACGCCCGCTATTTTGCCAAACTCCTGCGCCTGCAGCGTAATATCGCTGAAACTCAGCTGTTCGATTGGGTTTTCCGGCGTGCCTTCAACAAAAAAGGCGCGGGAAAACGCCGCTGGCTGAGTCAGGCTGCTGCTGATATGACTGATACTGATATTCTCAACCCGCGTCAGGCCAGCATCACCCGTGACGCCTGATGCCAGCTTACGCCAGTGTGGCGGCTGTTTGGTGTCGGCGGGCTGTTCGCTGTAGCTGTACTGCGGGAACCAGTTCAGCTGCAGCATAAACGGATAACAGACATCCTCCATCTTCAGATGGCGAACCACGATGTTTTTGATCCAGCCGCCGCGATTTCGGGCGGACTTGATGCGAAAGCCGACGCCAGTGCCGGAAAAACGGTTGTGTTCGATGATGACATTTTCGATACCGCCAGAGGTTTCGCTGCCCAGGGTAATGCCCGAACCTTTCAGCAGAGTGCAGTCGCGAATAATGATATCGCGTGCGGTTCTGCCGAGCTGCTGTGCTTCCGCGCCGCGACCCGATTTCACGCAGATATTGTCGTCATTGCAGGAGACCGTACAGCTCTCCACACGCACTAACTGGCTGGAATCAATATCAATGCCGTCGGTGCTGGGGCCGGTGGCGTTCATGACACGTAGCCTCTGCAGATTCACCTGTTTCGAATAGCAGACGTGCAGGTTCCAGAAGCCGGAATCCTGTGAGGTGAAGTCCTCCAGCGTCACGCATTCGCTCTCGTAAACCACTACGTTACGTGGACGCCTGCAGTCGTAATCCACCACCCAGCGCAGGCCGCGACGGGTATAGTCCGCCAGCATCCCGCTGTTCTCGTCGTCGCCCCAGAATTTATGCCACCAGACGGCACCCTGTCCGTCGAACGTGCCGCTGCCGCAGACGGTGACGTTGCGGCAGTGATTAATGTTAAGCATCGCCGCGGGCCAGACCATATCAATTCCCGCCACGCGCGTAGGGATGTCCGGGTAGTCCTCCAGCCGCTGGCTGCCGAGCAGCATGGCATCTTTCGCCAGCTCCAGCGTCATCTCACTTTTCAGAAACAGCGCACCGGTCAGAAAGCGGCCAGCCGGGATCAGCACCGTGTCGCCTGCTGATGCGCTATCAATCGCGCGCTGTATCGCCTGAGTGGAAAGTGAGGTGGCGTCCGGGACGGCAGCGAAATCAATAATGTTAATTCTTGCCATTTTTTTTGCCTGTAGTGGTTGAGAAATGAGCGTTCAGCGCTGAAAGTAGCACGCTCTGGCAGGCAAATTATTGCTGGCGATCAGGGAATTACGGCGGTTGCCGTGATGAAAAGTCGGAGGGATAAGTGGGAAGAGACGCGCAGGTTATGGGGTGTCACGCTGCGCGCCGGATCATCAGAGGGTTTTCAGGCCCACTGAGGGGATATTTCTGCCGTAGTAGATCTCACGCATCTCTTTCCACAGCAGGTCAGTAATACGCTTATGCTCCTGCGGGCTGAGATCTTCCGGGCGGGTGTTAAACAGGTAGTGTTTCAGGTCGAACTCTTTCAGCAACATCTTGGTGTGGAAGATGTTCTCCTGATAGACATTCACATCCACCATGTCATACATCGCTTTCATATCGTCAGACATGAAGTTCTGAATCGAATTGATCTCGTGATCGATAAAGTGCTTCATCCCTTTCACATCACGGGTAAAACCGCGCACCCGGTAATCGACGGTAACGATGTCTGACTCCAGCTGGTGGATCAGGTAGTTCAGCGCCTTGAGCGGTGAGATCACGCCACAGGTTGAGACTTCAATGTCCGCACGGAAGGTGCAGAGCCCGCCTTCAGGATGGCTCTCCGGATAGGTATGCACGCAGATATGGCTTTTATCGAGATGCGCCACTACCGAGTTTGGCAGCGGGCCTGGATGCTCGGAGTTATCGATATCTTTGGGATCGATCGGCTCTTCACTGACCAGAATCGTGACGCTGGCTCCCTGCGGTTCATAATCCTGGCGTGCAATGTTGAGCACGTTAGCCCCGATAATTGAGCAGGTCTCCGTCAGGATTTCCGTCAACCGGTTAGCGTTATATTGTTCATCAATGTAGGCGATGTAACCATCGCGTTCAGCTTCAGTATTCGCGTAACAGATATCGTAAATACAAAAACTCAGGCTTTTCGTCAGGTTATTGAAGCCATGTAGTTTTAGCTTTTGCAATTTTGTTAACCCCTTAAAAATGCCCGATCAGCACGCGGCAGATAAAGCATTTAACAGATATTGAGGCAGAGCAAAGCTGCCGGTATGAATCGCTGGTGTGTAATAACGGCAGGTCAGGCCAGCAGCCTTGAAACGTGTCTGCAGAGTGGCGGTATCAAGCTGGCGCAGCGCCGGATTATCACTCGCCCAGGCAAAGGTCATAATACCGCCGTAGTAGGTCGGAATCGCCGCCTGATAGAAACTGACATCGCCAAAATAGTGGCTCAGCTTGCGATGGCTGTTGACGGCTTCATCCTGCTGAAGGAAGCAGACGCCATTCTGCGCCACGAAGATGCCATTTTCATTAAGGGACGCTTTGCAACCCGCATAAAATTCGGAGGTAAACAGACTCTCGCCCGGACCAATTGGATCCGTACAGTCAGAGATGATGACATCGAATTTTTCCTGGGTCTGATTGACGAAATTAACGCCGTCATCAATCACCAGCGTAAAGCGTGGGTCGTCATAGGCGCCTGCACTGTGGTTTGGCAGATACTGGCGACAGAAGGTTACGACGCCCGCATCGATCTCCACCATAGTAATCTTTTCGACTTCAGGATGACGTGATACTTCACGCAGCATTGCGCCATCGCCGCCGCCGATAATCAGGACGCTCTTCGCCGCGCCATGCGCCAGCAGTGGAACGTGAGTCATCATTTCATGATAGATAAATTCGTCGCGTTCGGTGGTCTGAACAACGCCGTCCAGCGCCATAACACGGCCCATTGCGGCATTTTCGAAAATGATTAAATCCTGATGCGCAGTCTTTTCACGGTAAAGCTCTTTGTCTACCGTGAAATACTGGCCAAAACCAGCATGAAGGGTTTCATACCACGTTTCATTTTGGGCCATGGTGCTCTCCTCTGATGACATCGCCATGAAGATGGGCGGCACATGATAGCTAACACTGACCGCCGTTGCACGGTCAATGTCCGGCTGCAGAGGGCAGAGCTGTTACCTGACGTAGGCCAGCAGGCTCAGGGAATCGCGGGCCAGTGACTTACATTTTTTATCGTTGGTGATGGCGATGCCGCTGAGATCGCGATAGCTATCTTCGCCCAGCGCCTTCATGTTGTAGTTGCTGTAATTACTTAAATCCCAGCGGTTCTGCTGAGCAAAAAAGACCAGCGCTTTGCGAATCTGCGCGTCCGGTAAATCCTGATAGCCACAATCATTTTTCAGATAGACGAAAACCGCCGTGAGATCAGCCAGATCTTCCGCTTCGGATTCACTCAGGGCAAAACTGGTGGAGGAGAAGCCAAGGAGTCCCGTCAACAGCAGGATCCTGATACTTTGCTTCATAGTCTTTCTCTTCAATGGATATTGCTCATGACGTTAGCACAGTTATTCTCAGATTTTCGATTAATTTGGCGCTGCAGGGCGCTGTACCGCCTTTTTTCGTCAGATTCTCACGGGTAAGACTTGACCTTCCCATAAGGTCAGGGTTTAGGCTGTCTGCACTGATGCCACAAGGATGATCACCATGCAACGTCGCCATTTCCTGAAACTCACCGCCACACTGAGTGCAGCCGGAGCTTTGCCGCTCTGGAGCCGTTCGCTGATGGCGGCCACCCGTCCACTGTTGCCGATCCCGTCGCTGCTGGAACCTGATGCCAGGGGAAGCTACAGCCTCACCGCGATGCAGGGCACCACCCAGTGGAACGGCAAAGCGGTGCCGACCTGGGGCTATAACGGCAGCCTGCTGGGACCGGTGCTGAAGATGCAGAGTGGTAAACCGGTTACGGTCAACATCTATAACCGCCTCAATGAGGCGACCACCCTGCACTGGCACGGTCTGGAAATCCCCGGCGCCGTCGATGGCGGCCCGCAAGCGGTGATTGCGCCTGGTGGTTCGCGTCAGGTCTCTTTTACGCCCGATCAACCCGCCGCCACCTGCTGGTATCACCCGCATTTGCACGGTAAGACCGGGCATCAGGTGGCACAGGGGCTGGCGGGCCTGATCCTGCTGGAAGACAAAGAGAGCGGAACGCTGCGCTTGCCTTCGCAGTGGGGCGTGGATGATGTGCCGCTGATTTTCCAGGATAAGCAGCTGACCAAAGATGGCAGCCATATTGATTATCAGCTCGACGTGATGCGCGCCGCGGTGGGCTGGTTTGGCGACATGATGCTGACCAACGGCGTGCAGTATCCGCAGCATGCAGTACCGCGGGGCTGGATGCGTCTGAGGCTACTCAACGGCTGTAACGCCCGTTCGCTGAACATTGCCGCCAGTGATAAACGTCCTCTTTATATCATCGCCAGCGATGGCGGTCTGCTGGCTGAGCCCGTAAAGCTCGACGCGTTACCGCTCCTGCCGGGCGAACGTTTTGAGGTAATGATTGATACCTCTGATGGCAAGGCCTTTGATCTGGTCACGCTGCCGACAGAGCAGATGGGCATGACGCTACCGCCGTTTGACCAGCCGTTGCCATTGGTGCAGATCCTGCCGCTGCGGGTGATGGCCAGCGCCACGCTGCCGGATCGGCTGGCGACGCTGCCCGCGCTGCCGGCCACCGACGGACTGACGACACGCTGGCTGCAACTGATGATGGATCCGCAACTGGACCAGCAGGGCATGCAGGCATTGATGCAGCGCTACGGCGAGAAAGCGATGGGCAAGGGCGGTCATCATTCGATGCCGCAGACGCCGAAGAAAAAGGCGGCAGAGCCGATGGACGGTATGGAAGGTATGGAAAACATGGAAGGTATGGATCACAGCATGCACGGCAATGCGCCGCCCGCCGGTTACGATTTCCACAACGGCAACAAGATCAACGGCCAGGCCTTTGACATGAAAAAACCGTCGTTTGCGGTGAAACTGGGTGATTATGAAAAATGGACGATTTCAGGGGAGGGCGATGCCATGCTGCATCCGTTCCACATTCATGGCACTCAGTTCCGTATTCTCTCTGAAAATGGCAAACCGCCCGCTCCGCATCGGCAGGGCTGGAAAGATATGGTGAATGTCGACGGCTGGCGCAGTGAAGTGCTGGTACGCTTCAATTATGTCGCCGCCGCCGAACACGCTTACATGGCCCATTGCCATCTGCTGGAGCATGAAGATACCGGCATGATGCTGGGCTTTACCGTGAGCTGATTACACCTGATCGAGCGCCAGTTTGATGTCTTCAATCAGGTCGCCGGCGTTCTCGATGCCAATCGACAGCCGCACCGTGGCGTCAGTGATACCAATACGCTGACGCACCGCCTGCGGCACGCCGGAGTGGGTGGTACTGCCAGGATGGCTGGCCAGCGACTCGGTACCGCCCAGGCTCACCGCCTGCTTAAACAGTGACAGCGCATTGAGAAAACGGAACGCCGCAGCCTGGCCGCCGGTGATATCAAATGAGAAGGTTGAACCCGCGCCGCTGCACTGTTCACGATAAGTCTTCCCTTCGGCGCTCTCCGCATCCAGATAAGGTAGCCAGTGCAGCTTCGCCACTTTCGGGTGATCGCGCAGAAACGCCGCGACCGCTTCCGCATTTTGAAAAGCTTTCTCCATCCGCAGCGACAGGGTTTCCAGCGAGCGGCTAAGCATCCAGCTTGAGTGCGGATCCAGCTGCGTGCCGATGGCGCTGCGCAGGGCGCGCACTTTCGCCATCAGCGCCTTACTGCCCATTGCGGCACCCGCAATAAGGTCAGAGTGACCGCCTACATATTTGGTTAACGAATAAAGCGATAGGTCAGCGCCCAGCGTCAGCGGCTGCTGGAACAGCGGGCCGAGCAGGGTGTTGTCACAGGCGATAATGGGTCGTGAACCCTGCTGCTGGTCAATCTCATCGGCAATACGCGCCATCAGGCGGATATTGACCAGGCTGTTGGTTGGATTCGCCGGCGTTTCAATCAGGATCACCGCCACCCGGCCCTGCGCCATCGCCTGCTGAGCGGCATCCCTCACTTTGACTTCATCATTACCGTCGCTGAAACCCACGGCCTGAATATCCAGATTGTGAAGCGTTTTGCTGAGCAGCGTTTCGGTGCCGCCATAGAGCGGCTGGGAGTGCAGGATCACCTCGCCTGGACGGGCAAACGTCAGCAGAGCAGTGGAGATGGCGGCCATGCCGGAAGAGAAAAGCGAACAGCTTTCTGCCTGCTCATAAACCGCCAGCCGATCTTCAACAATTTCGCTGTTAGGGTGATTAAAGCGGGAATAGACCAGACCACCAGATTTGCCTTCCGGTGGCTCACGTCGGCCAGAAACGTAGTCAAAGAAGTCCCGCCCCTCTTCGGCGCTGTCGAAGACAAATGTTGACGTCAGAAACACGGGCGGCTTCACCGCACCTTCAGAGAGGCGGGGATCATAGCCATAGTTCAGCATCTGAGTTTCAGGGTGAAGTGGCCTGTCGCCAATATGCGTTTTTTTGCCTGAATATGAAGTCATTGTGATCTCCGGCCAGCGGCGCGAGTAGAGTAACGATCTGTTGGATAAAGGCTACCATGCAGCGAATCATGCTGGTAAATGCCAGAATGTTCTAAGGTAATGCGCATTTCTGTGAGCTGCAGACCCTGTATGATAAATTTCGCGACGTAATCGTTTGCTTCGGGTGCCGCACAGCCGTCGCGGCTGCGTCTGTGATAGACTTCGGGGCTTTCTGACGTAACCGGGCTGAACGCAATGAAACACACTGTTGAAGTGATGATCCCTGAACAGGCAATCGCCACGCGCATCGCTGAACTGGGCAAAGAGATTAACGAGCACTACCGCGACAGCGGCAGCGATATGGTGCTGGTAGGGCTGCTGCGCGGCTCATTCATGTTCATGGCTGATCTCTGCCGCGCCATTGATGTGCCGCATGAAGTCGACTTTATGACGGCTTCCAGTTACGGCAGCGGCATGTCCAGCACACGTGATGTGAAAATCCTGAAAGATCTGGATGAAGACATTCGTGGCAAGGATGTGCTGATCGTCGAAGATATCATCGACTCGGGTAACACCCTGAGCAAAGTACGTGAGATTCTGCAGCTGCGTCAGCCAAAATCACTGGCGATCTGTACCCTGCTGGATAAGCCAGAGCGCCGTGAAGTCGATGTAAACGTTGAGTATGTCGGCTTTGCGATTCCGGACGAGTTCGTGGTGGGCTTTGGTATCGACTATGCTCAGCACTATCGCCATCTGCCTTATATCGGCAAAGTGGTGCCGCTGGAATCCTGATCCCGCTCTGACCGCACATTCTTCCAAGGCCTGCACCGGTTAGCTGGTGTAGGCTATGTCGCGCTTTACGCCGCGATCGGCTCAGGATTCGCCGTTCATCCGCAGATTAGCAATGCCATTACGGTAGCGCTGTTCGAGGATCTCCCGGCTGTTTGCCGTGACATTAAGGTTACGCAGGCAGCCGTCCTGAATGCCATAGACCCAGCCGTGCAGGGAGACATCTTTGCCGCGTTTCCAGGCAGATTGCAGCACGGTCGAGTGACCCAGGTTATAGACTTGTTCAATAACGTTGATTTCGCACAGTTTGTCCAGGCGCTTATCCGGCGGGAGTTCCCCCAGCAACACGCTATGCTTGTACCAGAGGTCGCGGATGTGCAGCAGCCAGTTGTCGATTAATCCCAGCTCCGGGTTATCCATTGCCGCCTGCACACCGCCGCAGCCGTAGTGGCCGCACACGATAACGTGTTCCACTTCCAGCACTTCAATAGCGTACTGCACCACGGACAGACAGTTCAGGTCAGTGTGGATCACCAGATTGGCAACGTTGCGGTGAACAAAAAGTTCGCCAGGTTCCAGTCCGGTCAGGCGTTCGGCAGGGACACGGCTATCAGAGCAGCCAATCCACAGAAAGCGCGGTTTTTGTGCCTGGGCGAGACGCTCAAAAAAGCTGGGATCTTCTTCAACCAGTAATTTTGACCATTCGCGGTTGTTTCTGATCAGGGTATTAATGTCTGTCATGGCGTTGAGCGACCGGTTACTGCGCAAAGTGCGCGCGCGTACTATATGCCAGGGTCTGATAAATTTAAACGGCATTGCAATGCCACCAAAACAGGGTATGGATGCAGAATGACTTATGCACTGGAACTTTCCCGGCTGACCAAGACCTATCCCGGCGGCGTGCAGGCGCTGAAGGGCATCGATCTTAACGTTGAAGCGGGTGACTTTTATGCACTGCTGGGGCCAAACGGTGCCGGCAAATCCACCACCATCGGCATTATCAGCTCGCTGGTTAATAAATCCGAAGGCAGCGTGCGGGTGTTTGGCTACGATCTGGAAAAAGATGTGGTGAATGCCAAACGCCAGCTCGGCCTGGTGCCGCAGGAGTTTAACTTCAACCCGTTTGAGACGGTGATGCAGATTGTCGTGAGTCAGGCGGGCTACTACGGCGTTGAGCGTCGTGAAGCCAATGAGCGTGCGGAGAAGTATCTGAAGCAGCTTGATCTGTGGGGCAAACGCACCGAACGTGCGCGCATGCTCTCCGGCGGCATGAAACGTCGTCTGATGATCGCCCGCGCGCTGATGCATGAGCCTAAACTGCTGATTCTGGATGAGCCGACCGCTGGCGTGGATATCGAACTGCGCCGCTCCATGTGGGTGTTCCTGAAAGATCTTAATGCCAAAGGCACCACCATCATTCTCACCACCCATTATCTGGAAGAAGCGGAGATGCTGTGTCGCAACATCGGCATTATCCAGAGCGGTGAGCTGGTGGAGAACACCTCGATGAAAGGGCTGCTGTCCAAGCTCAAATCAGAAACCTTTATCCTGGATCTGGCACCGCGCAGTCCGCTGCCCTCGCTGGAAGGGTTTCAGTACCGGCTGACTGACACCTCAACGCTTGAAGTGGAAGTGCTGCGTGAGCAGGGCCTCAACAGCGTCTTTAGTCAGCTGAGCGCGCAGGGAGTGCATGTGCTGAGTATGCGCAATAAAGCCAACCGTCTGGAAGAGCTGTTCGTTGGCCTGACGACGCAGGGAAAAACAGGAGCAAAAGCATGACACATTTGTACTGGGTGGCGCTGAAAAGTATCTGGGCCAAAGAGGTTAACCGTTTCGCCCGCATCTGGATCCAGACGCTGGTGCCGCCGGTCATCACCATGACGCTCTATTTCATCATCTTCGGCAACCTGATTGGTTCGCGTATCGGTGAGATGCATGGCTTCAGCTATATGCAGTTCATCGTGCCGGGATTGATCATGATGGCGGTGATCACCAACGCCTATGCCAACGTGGCGTCGTCGTTCTTCAGCGCCAAGTTCCAGCGCAACATTGAAGAGCTGTTGGTTGCACCGGTGCCGACCCACATTATTATTGCCGGTTATGTTGGCGGTGGCGTAGCGCGTGGTGTCTGCGTGGGCATTCTGGTGACGGCGATCTCGCTGTTCTTTGTGCCGTTTCAGGTGCACTCCTGGTCGATGGTCGCGATCACGCTGCTGCTGACCGCCATTCTGTTTTCACTGGCCGGCCTGCTGAACGCCGTGTTTGCCCGCACCTTTGACGATATCAGCCTGATCCCGACCTTTGTGCTTACGCCACTGACTTATCTGGGCGGCGTATTCTATTCACTGAGTCTGCTCCCGCCAATCTGGCAGGCGGTCTCTAAACTGAATCCAATCGTTTATATGATTAGCGGATTCCGTTATGGCTTCCTGGGCATTAACGATGTGCCGCTGGTGTTTACGCTCACGGTACTGGTGGCCTTTATTCTGGTGTTCTACTGGCTGGTCTATGCGCTGATACAGCGCGGGCGCGGATTACGCACCTGACGTTAACCTGAATCATAAGGGCCACGCTTCGATAAGGGCGTGGCTTTTTTTTGCTGAGTAAAAAACATCCATACCTGCGGTTCTGGCTGGCCTTAAAATTCCCCCTGAAACCCACCCTGACGTTTCTGTTATGCCACTGAAGCCGTCTGGCGCCTCGCTTACATCCTTTCTCACAAAAAATAACCCTAAGTATTATCTGATAATAATCTGACACCTTTCTCTATCTTAATGATTCTTAACTGTTAAATTTTTTTTAAGAATAGCCTTAAGTTCTGACTGTTGTTTATTTTATTACGAATTATCAAAATACCGCCGGAATAAGGTTATTCCTCTGCTCAGGGATGAAAGGGTGGGCTTGGGATGTTCTCAATAAGAAAAATGGCATCGAATTCAGGGCCAGTTTTTAATAAAAGGCAGGAAAAGATGAATCGTATAACGTGGATCGATAATCTGCGGGGATTAAGTATTCTCGCAATCATTTTTTTGCACAGCACTATCGCCGTACATAATAACGCCGGACATTTTACCGCCTTTAGCAGCCTGTTGAACGAGATGCTGGCACCGGTAAGACTGGGGCTGATGTTCTTTGTTTCGGGTTTATTTGTCGATGCAGGGTTGAGAAAAGGCCTGGGGCCTTTTTTTAATAACAAAGTACGCAGTATTCTCTATCCTTTTGTGGTCTGGGTAGCCGTCTACGGCGGATTAAAAATCCTGTTCAGCTCAATGGCTAATACGCCGCAATCACCGATGAATATTATTCTCTCCCACCTGACCGGTGGCGGTGATATGACCTGGTTCCTGCATTCACTGTTTATTTTCTTTATTGTGATTATCTTTGCGCGTCACCTGCCATTCCTGCTGGTGTTTGCCATCTGTATGACGCTGAGCTGGGCGCTGCCGGCGATTGAGGCGGATGGCGTGTTTGCCAGCTTCGACAATACGCACATCAACAAATCGCTTTATCTGTTTGTCTTCTTCTATCTCGGCGATTACGTAGTGAGAAAGCAGGTGGATATTGCAGAGAAAGTGCAGCATGGTCCGACGCTGCTGATTTCAGTAGTGAGTTTTGTACTTCTTTCCTGCCTGAATATCTTTATACTGGAACGTCATTCCCAGGCGTTATTATCACCGCTGGCACTATTGTCGGTTCCGTTTTTTGTCTGGATTGCGCTTAAGCTGAAATCTGACCTGGTTTACTACATTGGCGTCAACTCTATTGTCTTCTACCTGTCGCATTATCTGGCGATTCAGTTCTTCAGTAAGATTGTGAAGTTTGAAAGCCCGTCAGCCTGGGTAAATGACCTGAAGTTTATTTCAGCGTTTCTGGTGGCGCTGGCATTGCCGTGGACATTATGTCTGATGAGAAAGCACGGCTGGTTTAATTTCCTCTTTACGATGAAAAAGTCATCAAAGCCGATGACAACCAAACCGGTTTAATTGCTGGAGGAGAATTGAAAAGGGCCGCCGTTTTATCGGCGGCCCTTTTTTTAGATAAACGATTAATCAGGCGATCTGTACTGGCAGTGCTTTCGCCAGACGTTTCATCTGGTTGTCACCTTCAAAATAGGCGACTTTAGGCTGCCACTGACGCGCTTCGGCATCCTCAACCTGCACATAGGAGCAGATAATTAATATATCGCCCTCGCAGGCGCAGCGGGCTGCTGCTCCGTTGACTGAAATGATTTTCGATCCGCGCTCAGCCGCGATAGCGTAGGTGGAAAAGCGCTGGCCATTGGTGACGTTATAAATATCAATCGCTTCATATTGCAGAATGCCGGAAGCATCCAGGAAATCCTGATCGATAGCGCAGGAACCTTCATAGTTGAGGTCCGCCTGCGTCACCTTGACGCGGTGCAATTTGCCTTGCAGAACAGTGCGAATCATAGCCAGAAACCTTGTCAGAGAAATAAAACAACCTGCCGCAGAAAGAGTTACAGCGTCAGGTCAACAGTTTGATTATCAATCAGGCGGGCTTTACCCAGCCAGGCGGCCATCAGCACCACCGCGCGCTGGCTGTCCACCGTCAGCGGCTGCAGTGTGTCCGCATCACAAATTGCCAGGCCATCAGGCCGCAGTCCCTGCGCCAGCAATGCCTCGCTGGCGGCCTCGATGATCTCGTCAATCTGACGCTCGCCATTCTCCAGCCGTGTCGCCATCTGACGCATTACCTGGCACAGCAACGGTGCCAGCTTACGCTCATCGGCTGTCAGGTAGCCGTTGCGTGAACTCAGCGCCAGGCCATCTTTAGCCCGCACGGTGGGCACACCCACAATCTCAATGTCAAAGCCCATATCGGCCACCATCTTACGAATGATAGCCAGTTGCTGAAAATCCTTTTCACCGAAACAGGCAATATCGGGCTGCACCAGATTAAACAGTTTGCTGACGATGGTCGCCACGCCGCGAAAATGGCCTGGTCGCATTGCGCCTTCCAGCAGGGAAGAGAGCACCGGCACCTCAACAAAGGTCTGATTCTGGGTACCCTGCGGATAGACTTCAGCCGGTGAAGGCGCAAAAACCACATCCACCTGGTGACGGTTCAGCTTTTCACAATCTTCCTGCAGCGTGCGCGGATACCGCGCGAGATCATCTTCGCGATCGAACTGCATGGGATTGACAAAGATCGAGACAATGACGATGTCGCCGCGGGCGCGCGCTTCATCCACCAGTGTCAGATGGCCTTCATGCAGGTTGCCCATGGTCGGCACCAGCGCAATGCGTTTACCCTGCTGACGCCAGCGACGGACTTCCTGGCGCAGCATCAACAGCGTTTCAATGATCAACACGGTGACTCTCCTGGATTACTGGAAACTGTGCTCTGCCGCCGGGTAGGTACCGGCCTCGACTTCGGCGATATAGTGGCGAATCGCCGCGCGAACATCGCCGGTCTCCGCCAGGAAATTTTTAGCAAATTTGGGAATGTGACCGCCAGTCACGCCCAGCGCGTCATGCATGACCAGAATCTGACCATCGGTGACGTTACCGGCACCGATGCCAATCACCGGTATCGTGAGTGCGTCGGTAATCTGCTGCGCCACCGACACCGGCACGCACTCCAGTACCATCAACTGCGCGCCAGCGGCTTCCAGTGCCAGCGCATCGGCCAGCAGCTGCTCTGCGCCTGCTTCATCACGCCCCTGTACTTTATAGCCGCCAAAGATATTCACCGACTGTGGCGTCAGGCCAAGGTGACCACACACCGGCACGGCCCGTTCGGTCAGCATCTGCACGGTCTCAGCCAGCCAGCTGCCGCCTTCCAGTTTCACCATATTGGCGCCGGCACGCATCAGCTGTGCGGCACTCTCAAAGGTCTGCTGTGGCGTGGCATAACTCATAAATGGCAGATCGGCGAGCAGCAGTGCCTGCGGCGCACCCCGGCGTACGGCGGTGGTGTGATAAGCGATATCGCTGACCGTGACCGGCAGCGTGGAGTCGTGCCCCTGCACCGTCATTCCCAGTGAATCACCAACAAGCAACACCTGAATACCTTCATCGGCAAACAGACGGGCAAAACTGAAATCGTAGGCGGTCAGCGTCGCGAACTTTTTACCGCTGGCTTTCGCCTGACGCAGATGTGAAATCGTGGTGGGTTTCATGGCGCTCTCAACTCAGGAATTCTGATGGGCGCAGTTTACTGGATAGCGTGAAAGAGCGGAATCAGAGAGTTGCGTTTGTCTGATCAGCCGTGCCACAGCGCGATGCTGCTGCTGTCGAGGGCGGCAAGAAGAGTGCTGAGTGCGCGGCCGTCGGGCAGGTGGGCATCCGGGGCAATCGCCAGCAGCGGCACCAGCATAAATGCGCGGTTCTGCAGATCATAATGCGGCACAATCAACCGCTCCGTGTTGATCACCGCTTCGCCAAACAGCATCAGATCGATGTCGAGCGTGCGGGGGCCCCAGCGTTCTGCCTTGCGCACCCGGCCATGCTCCAGCTCGATCCGCTGGGTATGGTCAAGCAGCGCGTCTGCGCTGAGATCGGTTTCAAGTGCCACTGCGGCATTGAGAAAATCAGGCTGATCGGGTGGGCCATAGGGCGGCGTGCGGTAGAACGGAGAGGTGGCGATGCGTTGCGTCTGCGGCAACGCATCCAGTGCGGTCAGCGCTGCATCAACCTGATGCAGCGGATCGGCCAGGTTACTGCCTAACGCGAGATAAACCCGTGTCATGAGGCGTTTTGATTGTCACGACGCGGCGCGGAAGGACGGCGGCGCGGACGACGCGATTTATTGCGTGGCACCGGATCATCACCCAGGTTATTCAGCATGTTTTTCTGATGCGGCGGCGCAGCCACCTGGAATTCACCCCACCACTGGCTCAGGCGCAGCAGTTCAGGGTTATTTTCCACTTCTGCCCGCAGCGCCAGCAGATCGTAAGCGGCGCGGAATTTCGGATGCTCCATCAGTTTCCAGGCACGTTTACCGTGACGGCGTGACATGCGTAACTGCAACAGCCAGATATCGCGGATAAGCGAAGTAATACGCTTCGGAATCGCCAGCGCACGGCAGGCTTCATCCAGCGTATCGTTCATCGCCATCGCAAAAGCTTCGAAGTAGGTCAGGCCACTTTCCTGCGCGATGCGTTCGGCCGCTTCAAGCTGCGGATACCAGAACATCGCGGCAAACAGAAATGCCGGATTAACGCGCATATCGTTGTGAATGCGGTTATCGGTATTTTTCAGCACCTGAGCCAGCATCCGCTCCATGTGACTGTCGCTGTTTTCCGTGAAGTTGCGTGCCAGCGTCGGGAACAGCGGCTGGAACAGCTGATATTCACACAGTTTAAGATAGGTGCTGTAACCGTATCCGGCCTGTAGCAGTTTCAGTGACTCTTCAAACAGGCGTGCAGGCGGGATATCACGTAGCAGTGAGGCGAGACGCGGAATCGGCTCGGCGGTCTCCGGCGCAATACGCATATTGAGCTTGGCGGCAAAACGCGCAACGCGCAGCATCCGCACCGGATCTTCACGGTAGCGGGTTTCCGGATCGCCAATCAGGCGGATAATGCCCTGTTCGAGATCGCTGATGCCGCCGACATAGTCGCGCACGCTGAAATCAGCCACGCTGTAGTAGAGGCTGTTGATGGTGAGATCGCGACGCTGGGCATCATCTTCGATAGAACCAAAGATATTATCGCGCAGCAGCATGCCACTCTGGGCGCGCTGCGAACTGTTACGATCTTCTGCAATCTCTTCCACCTGATGATGGCCACGGAACGTTGCGACTTCGATCACTTCCGGGCCAAACATGACGTGTGCCAGACGGAAACGACGACCGACCAGGCGACAGTTGCGGAACAGCTTACGCATTTGCTCTGGCGTGGCGTTGGTGGTCACGTCGAAATCTTTGGGTTTTTGCCCCAGTAGCAAATCGCGCACGCCACCGCCTACCAGATAGGCTTCATAACCGGCTTTGTTCAGGCGATAGAGCACTTTGAGGGCATTTTCGCTGATGTCTTTACGTGAGATGGTATGGCTTTCACGAGGGATGATGGTCATCAGACGCTCTGGTTCAACCTCTGCTGGGGCTTCCTCTTCATCACGCTTCAGGACTTTCCGGCAAAAATTAGCTACTCGGGTAAAAATGGGACACCTCGACAGTGGCAATTAGGGTGTAGGTAAAATCAGCGGCTAATCATAGCCTGTTGAGAACCGTTTGAGAATGCTGTTGTCTATGCATCCGGTTTCAGGGCGTTCTGTTGCGGCATCAAAGCGATATTCCACTGCGACACCGCATCAGACAGCAGTTTGTCCTGCGTTAAGTCCTGCCAGCCGTCTGAAACAGGCTGTCCAAGGAAACGCAATGCTGCCACCAGCAGCGGTCTGGCATCGCCATCCGGCAGCGAAGGTGCATGATTCTGCTTTGATAACTTATTGCCATCATGGTTAAGCGCCAGCGGCAGATGTAACCAGGCAGGCTCCGGCCAGCCAAATTGCTGATAGAGCGCAATCTGTCGTACCGTCGGCTCAATAAGATCTGCGCCGCGAACCACTTCGGTAATACCCTGAAAATGATCATCGACAACCACCGCCAGGTTATAGGCAAACAGGCCATCACGACGGTGAATGATAAAGTCTTCCTGTGCCAGGCGTCGGTCCGCCTCCACATGGCCGCGCAGTCGATCCTCAAACGCAAAGACCGGCGCATGCTGTCGCAAACGTAGCGCGGCGTTTGCGGGTCCGCGTTGTCGTTCCCGGCAGTAACCATCATAGAAACCGCCAATCTCCTGGATGCGACGCCTCGGGCAGGTGCAGAAATAGCTCTGGCGATGCTGCTGCAGCCAGGCCAGCGCCTCCCGGTAGGCTTCATGACGCTGGGACTGCCACAACACATCGCCATCCCAGGTTAAGCCGTAGTGTTCCAGCTGATGCAGGATACGGCTGGCGGCACCGGATACTTCCCGTGGCGGATCGATATCTTCAATTCTTACCCGCCAGATGCCGTTTTGCGCGCGTGCGCTCAGGTAACTGCCCAGGGCAGCAATAAGCGAGCCAAAATGGAGTTCACCAGAGGGAGAAGGGGCGAAGCGACCGATACAGGAGGATGGCATAGGATTCAGAAGTGACCACGCAGCGGACAAACAAACATTTGTTCCGCTGCGTGGTAACAGGCTGGACGCGGCATTAGCCGGCCATTTGTTTCTCACGAATTTCTGCTAACGTCTTACAGTCGATGCAGAGATCGGCAGTAGGACGCGCTTCGAGACGGCGAATACCAATCTCAACGCCACAGGAATCGCAATAACCGAAGTCGTCATCTTCGACTTTCTTCAGCGTCTTCTCGATCTTTTTGATCAGTTTACGTTCGCGATCGCGGTTACGCAGCTCCAGACTGAATTCCTCTTCCTGCGCGGCACGGTCAACCGGGTCCGGGAAGTTAGCGGCTTCATCCTGCATATGCGATACAGTACGATCGACTTCGTCCCGCAATTGATTACGCCAGGCTTCCAGAATCTTGCGAAAATGGGTCAGCTGCGCGTCGTTCATATACTCTTCGCCTGGCTTCACCTGATAAGGTTCAACACCAGCGATAGCGAGAATACTCAGGGACGATGTTTTACGGTTTTGACCTTCTTGCATGTTGCTTCTCCTGGATAACACGCACTATACCCTCTGACTTCCGTCTCGCAGTGGCGTTGCTGCCAGCCTGCATTTAACGTCTGCGGGGTACATCGATCCCCCATTGGGGAAAAAAACAGGCCGCTATAAATAACAGAAGCAGTCAGGGTTGGCAATTCTTCATGAACACACCTTGACAAGCCTGTGAGGAACAGCGTATTCAGCCCTTAGCTCAGAACATTCTTAACACATAAAATTGCAAAAGATATTACAAGGTTACGTTGATCGGCGATTTAAGAAACATTCCCTCCGCCGATAAGTCTGCCTGATACGCTAAAATCTCTACGCCTTCCTGTTGCGCCTGAGCCAGTTGTTCTGCATACACCGCATCAATGTGGCGTGCCGGGGAAACGTCCTCAATCCCCGAGTGCAAAACGGCAAACAACAAAACGGCCCGATGACCCTCTGCTGCAACTGTCGCCAGTTCACGCAGGTGCTTCTGTCCTCGAATCGTCACCGCATCCGGAAAATAACCTTTTCCTTCATGGAGAAGGGTTACGGATTTCACCTCAATATAGCAGTTGCGCCGGGCATCTGCCTTGAGCAGGAAATCAATTCTGCTTTTTTCACTGCCATATTTTACTTCCGCCTGACGCTGGGAATACCCCGCCAGCGCGGGCAGCCTGTTTTGATCCAGCGCTTCAGCCACCAGCTGGTTAGCGCGCAGAGTATTGACACAAATCCAGTGGCCCTGCTGCGTTTCGGTCAGCTCCCAGCTGTGAGGGTATTTGCGGGTCAGGCTGTCGGACGTGGAATACCAGACCCGATCGCCCGGCGTAGCACAGCCCGTCATGGCGCCGGTGTTGGCACAGTGGATCGTCAGAACCTCACCGTCCGGCGTCATAACATCGGCAAGGAAACGTTTGTAACGGGCAATCAGGCGGGCGGGTTTAAGAGGAGGAGAGAAGTGCATGCGGATCCTGAGACGTTAATGGCCAGCTGGCCAGAGCGCGATAGCGGGTGCGGCCCCGGGCATATTCAGAGGCAAACAGGGAAAACGTGGAGACGTGAAAACGCCAGTGAAAGCCGCGTGGCGGTAACGCAACCGGCTGAGTGGCATGGCGTAACAGCGTGATATGTGGATGAAACGGCTGCGGACTCTGGTAACAGCCATGTCGGGCGGCCTGCGCACGGAGCAGGCTGGCGAGCTGCAGCAGACCCCGTGGTGCGCGCTGGCAACCCAGCCAGACCACGCCCGGACGTGGCCAGTGTCCGGCATCATCCAGGTCGAGATCAAAACCGGGCTGGATAATGCGGGAAGCCAGCGTTTGCAGTTGCTGGGAGGTTTGCGGCGTGACCTCACCCAGAAATGCCAGCGTCAGATGCAGATTCGCTGCGACCACTGGCTGGCCCGCCTCGGCAGGAAAGTTGTCTGCCCGCCAGTGCACCAGCTGCTGCTGCATCTCGTCAGGCAGGCTGATGGCAAAAAATAAGCGTTGTGTCGCCATGGCGCTCTCCGGCAAATATCACGTGCTACAATGCGCGCCATCTTAGCACAGGCAGAAGCGGAGTTTGCTGTGAGCGATTTACCGGTCAGCGTGGTGCTGCCTGACATCCTGGCGGCGCTGCGTGACGCCTCTCAAATCCTGCTGGCCGCGCCCACCGGCGCGGGAAAATCGACCTGGCTGCCCTTGCAGTTACTACAGCATGCAGCCTTGCCGGGACGAATCATTATGCTGGAGCCACGCCGGCTGGCGGCGCGTAATGTCGCGCAGCGGCTGGCGGAGCAGCTCGGTGAGCAGCCGGGAGCCACGGTGGGGTTCAGGATGCGTGGCGAAAGCTGCGTCGGGCCACAGACCCGGCTTGAAGTGGTGACCGAAGGCATGCTCACGCGCATGCTTCAGCACGATCCGATGCTGGAGGGCGTGTCGCTGGTGATCCTTGATGAGTTTCACGAGCGCAGCCTGCAGGCCGATCTGGCGCTGGCGCTGCTGCTCGATGTGCAGCAGGGGCTGCGCGACGACCTTAAAATCATGCTGATGTCCGCCACGCTGGATAATGCCCGACTGGCGGCGCTGCTGCCGGATGCGCCATTGATTGTCTCAGAAGGGCGCAGCTATCCGGTTGAGCGTCGTTATGCGTCGCTGAATCAGAACGTGCGTTTTGAAGAGGCGGTCGCGCGTGAAGTCGCCCAGCTGCTGCGCGATGAAGCCGGATCACTTCTGCTGTTTCTGCCGGGAGTGGCGGAAATTGAACGGGTGAAACGCGAACTGGAATCACGCATCAGCGACGACGTGGACCTGACACCGCTCTATGGGGCACTGCCGCTGGCGGCGCAGCGTCGGGCGATTCTTCCCGCTGCTGCCGGACGCCGCAAAGTGGTGCTTGCCACCAATATCGCTGAGACCAGCCTGACCATTGAGGGGATCCGGCTGGTGGTCGACAGCGCGCTTGAGCGCAGCGCTCTGTTTGACGCCCGCAGCGGCGTGACGCGGCTGCAGACCCAGCGAATCAGCCAGGCATCCATGATCCAGCGTGCAGGTCGCGCCGGGCGACTGATGCCGGGACTCTGTCTGCATCTGTTACCGCAGGAGCAGGCATCCCGTGCGGCGGCGCAGAGCGAACCGGAAATTGTGAACAGCGATCTCTCGTCGCTGTGGCTGGATCTGCTGCAGTGGGGCTGTACCGAGCCGCACCAGTTACAGTGGCTGGATCAGCCGCCCGCCAGAAATCTGGATGCCGCAAAACAGCAGCTGACTCGCCTGGGTGCGCTGGACAGCAACGGCCTGCTCAACACGCTGGGACGGCGCATGGCGCAGCTGGGCTGCGATCCCCGACTGGCTGCTATGCTCTGTGCCGCAGGCGATGAACCGGATGCGGTTGCCAGCGCCGCGCTGCTGGTGGCGATTCTGGAAGATCCTCCGCGTAGCGGCAGTGCCGATCTGCGGGATGCCCTGCATCGGCCACAGTCTCCATGGCAGCGACGCGCGCAGCAGTGGCAGCAACGACTCAAAATTCGTGGCGGACGGGTCGATGAAGATCGTTTCGCTGGCTTGCTGGCGGCAGGTTTTGGCGATCGGCTGGCGCGGCGACGTGACCAGAGTGGCCGTTATCAACTGGCCAACGGCCTGGGTGCCAGACTGGATGAGCAGGATGGCCTGACACGCAATGAATGGCTGATTGCGCCTGCTCTGTTACAGGGCAGTACCACGCCGGATGCCCGGATGTTGCTGGCGCTACCGGTCGACATTGAGACGTTGTGCCAGCAGCAGCCCGCATTGATTGAGCGCCGTACTGAAGTGGAGTGGGACGAAGAGAAAGGCACACTGCGCGCGTTCAGACGCGAGCAGATTGGCGCGCTGATACTGAAGACCCAGCCGATGGCGCGCCCGGACCCGGCGGTGCTGCACGCAGCCATGTTGCGCTGGATTGCCGAAAAAGGTCTGTCGGTGCTGGGCTGGACGCCGGATGCCGAACAGCTGCGCCTGCGCATCCAGTGTGCGGCGCAGTGGTTGCCGGAAGAGAGCTGGCCCGCCACAGACGATGAGAGCCTGCTTAAGAGCCTGCCACAGTGGCTATTGCCGCAGATGTCAGCAGTGCGCGATCTCCGCAGCCTGCAGGCGGTGAACCTGACGACGGCACTCTTACATTTACTCACATGGTCGCAACGTCAGCGGCTGGATACTGTGCTGCCAACTCATTACACTGTGCCGACCGGAAGCCGGCTGCCGATCCGCTATGATGCGGACAAGCCGCCCGCGCTGGCGGTCAGGATTCAGGAGATGTTTGGTGAGGCGACGAATCCTGCCGTGGCGGAAGGACGTATTCCGCTGGTGCTGGAGCTGTTATCGCCCGCCCAGCGCCCATTGCAGATCACCCGCGATTTGGCGGCGTTCTGGCGCGGTGCCTGGCCTGAAGTCAGGAAAGAGATGAAGGGGCGTTATCCTAAACATCCCTGGCCAGAGGATCCGGCCAATGCCTTGCCAACAAGGCGAACCAAAAAAATGTCCCCGCAGGGTTGAGTCCGCTGGATCGAATTCAGAGGGTTCTGCCATGCGGCACGCGAGAAAGCAGTTAGAGTAGCGGCGCTGCCGTAAGCACTGCCTGGAGAAGAAAAGTAATGTCTGGGAACGATCGCGAACCAATAGGGCGCAAAGGTAAACCGTTGCCGCCGCGCAGCAGTGCGGGCCGGGGACGACGCAGGGATATCGAACAGGATATCGATCAGGACGATTTTAATGATGACGAGGAGGAAGCGCCGGTGCCACGTAAAGGTAAAGGTGGAAAACCGCCGCGCGGCAAACGCCGTTGGCTGGGATGGTTAATTAAACTGTTCCTGGTGTTTGTGGTGGTCATGGTCGCATGGGGCATCTACCTCGACTCAGAAATTCGCAGCCGTATTGACGGTAAAGTGTGGCAACTGCCCGCGACCGTCTATGGTCGCATGGTCAGCCTGGAACCGGGTATGGCCTACAACAAAAGTGAAATGGTGGCGCTGCTGGAAGGAACCCAGTATCGCGAAGTCTCCCGAATTACCCGCCCTGGCGAGTTTTCGGTGAAGGGCAACACCATCGATCTGCTGCGTCGCCCGTTTGATTTCCCCGACAGTAAAGAGGGACAGATCCACGCGCGCATGAGCTTCACGAAAGATGAGCTGAGCGAGATTAAAAACCTCGAAACCGGCCGTGATTTTGGCTTTTTCCGCCTCGATCCACGCCTGATCACCATGCTGCAGTCGCCGAATGGTGAACAGCGTCTCTTTGTGCCACGCGCCGGTTTCCCGGATCTGCTGGTCGATACGCTGATCGCTACCGAAGATCGCCATTTCTATGAGCACGATGGCATCAGCCCGTACTCCATTGGTCGCGCCTTCCTGGCGAACATCACGGCCGGGAAAGCGGTGCAGGGCGGCAGTACGCTGACCCAGCAGCTGGTGAAGAACCTGTTCCTCACCAACGAGCGTTCACTGTGGCGTAAAGCGCGTGAAGCCTATATGGCGGTGATCATGGATGCGCGCTACAGCAAAGATCGCATTCTGGAACTCTATCTGAACGAGGTCTATCTCGGTCAGGCAGGGAGTGATCAGATCCGCGGCTTCCCGCTGGCGAGCCTTTACTACTTTGGCCGCCCGGTGGATGAGCTCAGTCTGGATCAGCAGGCGATGCTGGTTGGCATGGTGAAAGGTGCGTCGCTCTATAACCCGTGGCGTAACCCGAAACTGGCGCTGGAACGACGCAACCTGGTGCTGCGCCTGTTGCAGCAGCAGAAAGTGATCGACCAGGAGCTGTATGACATGCTGTCGGCGCGTCCGCTGGGCGTGCAGCCGAAAGGGGGCGTGATCACGCCGCAGCCTGCCTTTATGCAGATGGTGCGTAACGAGCTTCAGGCGAAACTGGGCGATAAGATTAAAGATCTCTCCGGCGTGAAAATCTTCACTACGCTGGATCCGGTGTCACAGGATGCAGCCGAAAAAGCCGTTATTGATGGTATTCCGACGCTGAAAAAACAGCGTGGCCTGAAAGATCTGGAAACCGCGATGGTGGTGGTTGACCGCTTTAGCGGTGAAGTCCGCGCCATGGTCGGCGGTGCCGATCCGCAGTACGCCGGTTACAACCGTGCGTTACAGGCGCGCCGCTCTATTGGTTCACTGGCGAAACCCGCCACCTACCTCACCGCGCTGAGCCAGCCAAACAGCTACCGGCTGAACAGCTGGATCGCCGATGAGCCGATTGCGCTGAAGCAGCCAAACGGCAGCGTCTGGAAACCGATGAACGACGATCGTCGCTTCAGCGGAAAAGTGATGCTGGTGGATGCGCTGACCAACTCCATGAACGTGCCGACGGTTAACCTCGGTATGACGCTGGGGCTGGATGCGGTGGTGGATACCTGGAGCAAGCTGGGTGTGCCGAAAGATCAGCTGCATCCGGTTCCGGCGATGCTGCTGGGTGCCATGAACCTGACGCCGGTTGAAGTGGCGCAGGCGTTCCAGTCAATCGCCAGCGGCGGTAACCGCGCATCGCTCTCTGCAGTACGTTCGGTGATTGCGGAAGATGGTAGCGTGCTCTATCAGAGCTATCCGCAGGCAGAACGGGTTGAACCCGCGCAGGCGGCCTATCTGACGCTCTACACCATGCAGCAGGTTGCTGACCACGGTACCGCCCGTGCACTGGGTGCGCGCTTCCCGAATGCGCATCTGGCCGGTAAAACCGGTACCACCAACGACCTGGTCGACAGCTGGTTTGCCGGTATTGATGGCAAAGAAGTCGCGATCACCTGGGTGGGGCGCGATAACAACCAGCCGACCAAACTCTATGGTGCCAGTGGCGCGATGCAGCTTTATCGTCGTTACCTCGACATTCAGGCACCGATGCCGTTGCAGCTGACGCCACCGGAGGATGTGTCGATGATGAATGTCGATTCAGCCGGTAACTTTGTCTGTGGCACGGGCAGCAGCACCTGGCGTTCTCTGCCGGTGTGGGCGCTGGATCCGAATGCGCTGTGTCAGCAACAGCAGCAGCAGGTTCAGCAGCAGCAACAGCTGTTTGATCAACAGCAGCAGCCGCAACAACAACCGGCCCAGCAACCGCAGGAGCAGAAAGACAGCGACGGCGTAGCAGGCTGGATCAAAGATATGTTTGGCAAATAAATCAGTCAGACAGGTTTAAAAGGGCGCTTCGGCGCCCTTTTTTTGTTTCTGATCAATACGCGTTAATCGCCCTGCAAACGGCGTCACTACTGGGATTTCTTCTTGCAGTGCCCGCTGAAGTTCGCATATTATCTAATCCGTTATAATAATCATTATCGTTTCGATTCGCCCTTAAGGGCCTATTTTCTGAGACACATTTATGAATGCGCGAACGACTTTTGCAGCCGACACCAAAAAAACATTTTCCCGACCGCTTCTGGGCGTCATGATCTCTCTCAGTCTGAGCACCTCACTTTACGCCGCACAGGCGGAGACGATGGTGGTTTCAGCGGATGGCGGCAGCGGCGCCGAGGCGGAAAGCGCCTGGGGCCCGGCACCCACTGTGGCAGCGAAACGCAGCGCCACCGGTACGAAAACCGATACGCCGATTGAAAAAAATCCGCAGTCTGTCTCCGTGGTCACCCGCGAAGAGATGGAAATGCGCAATGTCACCAGCGTGAAAGGGGCATTTAACTATACGCCTGGCGTACTGACCGGTAACCGTGGCAGCTCAGATGTGATTGATGCGTTGTCGATTCGCGGCTTCAGCGAAACTAATACCAATCAGTATATGGATGGCCTGAAACTGCAGGGGGATAACTACTCTGAGTTTGCTATCGATCCTTATTTCCTGGAGCGCGCCGAACTGCTGCGCGGTCCGGTATCGGTACTCTACGGCAAAAGCAATCCTGGCGGTGTGGTCTCGCTGGTGAGCAAGCGTCCGACCCAGGAAACCCTGCGCGAAGTGCAGTTCCAGATGGGCAACGATAACCTCTTCTCGACTGGCTTTGACTTTGGCGGCGCGCTGGATGATGACGGTGTCTACAGCTATCGTCTGACCGGTCAGGCGCGCAGTCAGGATGCGCAGCAGGCGATGAACAAAGAGAAGCGCTACACCATTGCGCCGGCTTTCAGCTGGCGTCCCGACGATCGCACCCGCGTTGACCTGCTGACCTATTTCCAGAACGAACCCGAAACCGGCTACTACGGCTGGCTGCCGCGTCAGGGCACCGTAGTGCCTATCACCCGTGCCGATGGCAGCCAGTACAAGCTGCCGACCAACTTCGATGAAGGCGAGCAGAGCAACAAGATTTCACGCACCACCAAAATGGTGGGCTATAACGCCGAGCACAGCCTCAACGACACCTGGACGTTGCGCCAGAACCTGCGTTACGCCGACCTGCGCACCGATTACCGCAGTATCTATGGCAATGGGTTTACCCCGGAGACTCAGGAAATTACCCGTGGTTCGGCCGTTTCCCATGAGAAGCTCAACCAGTTGGCGGTCGATACCCAGGCGCAGGCGAAGTTTGCCACCGGCCAGGTTGATCATACGCTGCTGCTGGGGGTGGACTTCCAGCGGACCCGCAATGATTTCGACGCACAGTTTGGCTCGGCATCGAACCTGAACGAGGTAAATCCGCAATATGGCGATAACAGCGTCACACCTTTTGCCGATCCTTATCAGCATCTCAACAAGCAACGTCAGACCGGCCTCTATACGCAGGATCAGATGGAGTGGAACCGCTGGGTGCTGACGCTGGGCGGCCGATACGACTATGCCATGAACTCGGTTTACGATCGGGTGGCGGATAGCGTTGATCGCCAGAACGATCAGGCGTTTACCTGGCGCGGCGGTGTGAACTATGTGTTTGATAACGGCATCGCACCTTATTTCAGCTACAGCGAAGCCTTTATTCCAAACGCGGGTTCGACCTATGATGGTCAGGCGTTTGATCCGTCACGCGCTAAACAGTATGAAGCGGGCGTGAAATATGTACCGAAAGATCGCCCGGTGGTGCTTACCGCAGCACTTTATCAGCTGACCAAAACCAAAAACCTGACGGCCGATCCTGATACGAAGAATCACCCAAACTTTAGTGTTCAAAGCGGTGAAATCCGGTCGCGCGGCGTAGAGCTGGAAGCGAAAGCGGCACTCAATGCCAACGTTAACCTCACGGCGTCCTACACCTACACCGATGCGGAATATACCGAAGACACGCAGCTGAAAGGCAAAACGCCGGTGAGCGTCCCTAAAAATATGGCCTCACTGTGGAGCGACTACACCTTCCACGAGACAGCCCTGTCGGGCGTGACAGTGGGCGCGGGTGTGCGTTATGTCGGCGAGAGCCAGGGTCTCTATAGCACTGGCACCGAGCAGAACCAGAACTTTAAGGTTGCCGGTTACACCACGGTGGATGCGGCGCTGAAATATGACCTCGGTCGTTTCGGTCTGCCTGGCTCGACGGTGGGCGTTAACGTCAACAATCTGTTCAACCGCGACTATGTCGCCAGCTGCTACCGGGAATACGCCTGCTACTGGGGCGCGGAGCGTAAGATTGTCGGCACCGCGACCTTCAGATTCTGATTTAACCGGGCGCTTCGGCGCCCGTTCGTTCACAGGGATAACCATGCCGCATCCGCACGCAGAAGAGGCGACTTTTACGCTGGCAAACGCCAGTTTTGAGGTGCCCGGCCGCACTCTCCTTCAGCCACTCTCGCTGACCTTTCCACCCGGCAAAATGACCGCGCTGATTGGCCATAACGGTTCCGGTAAGTCGACGCTGTTGAAAATGCTGGGCCGTCATCACGTGGCCAGCGGCGGAGAGGTGCTGCTGAATCAGCAGCCGGTCGGGCGCTGGAACAGCAAAGCGTTTGCCCGCGAGGTGGCCTATCTGCCGCAGCAGTTACCGGCAGCCGAAGGGATGACGGTGCGTGAACTGGTGGCGATTGGTCGCTATCCCTGGCACGGCGCGCTGGGCCGTTTCGGGCAGGACGATCGGGACAGGGTAGAAGATGCGATTGCCCAGGTCGGACTCAAGCCCTTTGCCGGACGACTGGTGGATAGTCTGTCGGGCGGTGAGCGTCAGCGTGCCTGGCTGGCGATGATGGTGGCACAGAACAGCCGCTGTCTGCTGCTGGATGAACCGACGTCGGCGCTGGATATCGCCCATCAGGTTGAGGTACTGGCGCTGATAAAAGATCTGAGCCAGCAGCGCGGCTTAACCGTGATTGCGGTGCTGCACGATATCAATATGGCAGCCCGCTACTGCGATCATCTGGTGGCACTGCGTCAGGGCGCGATGATTGCCGAAGGTAACGCGCAGGCGATTATGCAGCCTGAGGTGCTCGGCGCGATCTATGGCATCCCGATGGGCATTTTACCGCATCCGCAGGGCGGCGCGCCGGTCAGTTTTGTTTGTTAAGGAAAGGATGATGCCCGATCTTTATCGCCGCCGACTGTTGCTGGCACTCGCGGCCTCGCCACTGTTTTGTGCACTTCCCCTGCGTGCTGCCACGCCCAATCCGGGCCGGATTATTGCACTGGAGTGGCTTCCCACCGAACTGTTGATCGCTCTGGGCGTTACGCCCTGGGGCGTGGCTGATCTGCACAACTACAACATCTGGGTCGGGGAGCCGCCGCTGCCTGCGGACGTGATCGATGTGGGTCTGCGCACCGAACCTAATCTTGAGCTGATGGCACAAATGCAGCCGTCGCTGATCCTCTGTTCAAATGGCTATGGCCCGCCTGAAGAGAAACTTACACGCATCGCACCGATCATGGGCTTTGACCTTCACAGCGGCGACGGGAAACCCTTCACCGCCGCGCGGGCATCGCTGCGTAAGCTGGCGGCGAGACTTGGATTACGCGATCGCGCTGAGCAACATCTGCGCGAGGTCGATGCGCAACTGGCACAGGCGCGTCAGCGGCTGGCGCCCTATGCCGGACGCACGATTCTGCTGATGTCGCTGCTCGACAGCCGTCACGCCATCACCTTTGGTAAAAACAGTCTGTTCCTGGAAGTAATGACGCTGCTGGGCCTGAAAAATGGCTGGCAGGGCGAAACAAATTTCTGGGGTAGCGCGGTAATCGGCATCGAGCAGCTGGCGCAGGCTGGAAATGTGGATGTCATCTGTTTTGATCATGACAATGACGCAGAGATGCAGCAGTTGATGCGCAGCCCGCTGTGGCAGGCCATGCCGTTTGTTCGCACCGGACGCTTTCAGCGCGTCCCTGCAGTCTGGTATTACGGTGCTACGCTTTCGGCGCTGCACTTTGTTCGCGTGCTGGAACGCGCGCTGGAGACGCACTGATGCGCCATGCTCTGTTTCCCGCAGGTCTCCTCAGCCTGCTTTTTCTGCTCTCACTCAGCCTGACGCTGGTTAATCTGCACCATGCGCTGCCGCAGCATGAGTGGTGGCAGGCATTCTGGTCACCGACGGTCGATAGCCTGCCGCAGATGGTGTTTCACTACAGCCTGCTGCCGCGCACGGCGCTGGCGCTGCTGGTGGGCGCCGGGCTGGGGCTTGCCGGTCTGCTGTTTCAGCAGATATTGCGGAACCCGCTGGCCGAACCCACCACGCTGGGTGTCTCTTCCGGCGCACAGCTGGGTATTACCGTGGCGACGCTGTGGCATCTGCCGGGCGGCGCGCTGACACAGCAGTTTGCCGCGCTTGGCGGAGCGTTGCTGGTGGCCGCGCTGGTGTTTGGTGTGGCCTGGGGCAAACGTCTGTCGCCGGTGACGCTGATTCTGGCCGGGCTGGTGCTGAGCTTCTACAGCGGCGCGGTAAATCAAATCTTCGCTATCTTCAATCACGATCAGCTGCAGAACATGTTTCTGTGGAGCACCGGCGCGCTGAATCAGATGAGCTGGGAAAATGTGCAGCAGCTCTGGCCGCGCCTGCTGCTGGCGTTTCTGCTGGCGCTGGCGCTGCTGCGTCCGCTGACACTGATGGGGCTGGATGATGGTGTAGCAAAAAATCTGGGGCTGGCGCTCTCGGTGGCGCGTGTTGGTGGCCTCGGGCTGGCAATCCTGCTCAGCGCACAGCTGGTGAATGTCGCCGGTATCATCGGTTTTATCGGACTGTTTGCGCCGCTGCTGGCGAAGCTGCTGGGTGGTCGACGGCTCCTCAGCCGGATGCTGCTGGCACCGCTTACCGGCGCGCTGCTGCTGTGGCTGGCCGACAGTTGCGTGTTATGGCTTAGCGCACACTGGCGCGATATCCCGACCGGAACGGCCACGGCACTGCTCGGTGTACCCATTTTGTTGTGGCTGCTGCCGCGACTGCGAACGGGTTCAGTGCCGCCCGCCCTGAATCAGGGCGACAACGTACCCGCCGAGCGACAAAACCTGTTGCGCTGGACGCTGACGGGTCTCGCGGTGCTTGCCCTGCTGGTGTGGGGTGCGCTGGCGTTTGGGCGTGATGCGCTGGGCTGGGTCGGGTCATCGGGCGAGATGCTGCACTCTTTGCTTCCGTGGCGTGCACCGCGCGTGCTGGCTGCGCTGGTGACCGGCCTGATGCTGGGCGTGGCGGGGAGCCTGATCCAGCGGCTGACCGGTAATCCTATGGCCAGCCCGGAAGTGCTGGGCATCAGTTCAGGTGCCGCCTGTGGCGTCGTCGTCATGATGTTCTTAGTGCCGGGCGATGCGATGGCATGGCTGCTGCCCGCCGGTGCGATGGGGGCCGCGCTGACGCTGCTGGTGATCATGGCGGTAGCCAGTCGTGGCGGCTTCTCACCTGAGAGAATGCTGCTGGCGGGTATGGCGCTTAACAGCGCCTTTGTCACCCTGCTGATGCTGCTGCTGGCAAGTGGCGATCCCCGCATGGGCGGGCTGCTGAGCTGGATCTCCGGCTCAACCTATAACATCAGCGGCAGTCAGGCGATCCAGAGCGCACTCTGTGCGCTGCTGCTGGTCTCGCTGGCACCACTGGCGAGCCGCTGGCTGACGCTGCTGCCGCTGGGAAGTGCTACCGCACGCTCGGCCGGCATGGCATTAACGCCCGCGCGGCTTAGTCTGCTGCTGCTGGCAGCCGCGCTGACCGCCAGCGCAACGCTGACTATTGGTCCGCTGAGTTTTGTTGGATTAATGGCGCCGCACATGGCGCGCATGCTGGGGTTCCGGCGTGCCTTGCCGCAACTGCTGCTGTCGGGATTACTGGGGGCGGGACTGATGGTGCTGGCTGACTGGTGCGGGCGGATGCTGGCATTCCCGGATCAAATTCCTGCCGGGCTGATGGCGACATTTTTAGGTGCACCTTACTTTATCTGGTTGCTGCGTCGTTCAGGTTAAAAAAAAGACCAGCGCAAGCCGGTCTTCATCTTTAACGTTACCGAAATTACAGCTTCGCGAAACAACGACGCGCGGCATCAACCGTGCGCTGAATATCCTCTTCGCTGTGCGCCAGTGACATGAAGCCCGCTTCATAAGCTGATGGCGCAAAGTAAACGCCTTCCTCCAGCATCAGATGGAAGAAGGTTTTAAAGCGTTCCACATCGCAGCGGGTCACATCGGCGTAACAGGTCACGCTGTCAGCATCGGTGAAGAACAGGCCAAACATCCCGCCAACATGGTTAATCACCAGCGGAATATTTTGCTGTTGTGCGGCTTCGCGCAGACCCTCTGCCAGCTTGCGGGTCAGGGTATCGAGCTTCTCGTGCGTGCCCGGCTGCGCGATCTGCGTCAGGCAGGCAAAACCGGCAGCCATCGCGATCGGGTTACCGGAGAGCGTTCCTGCCTGATAAACCGGGCCGGTCGGCGCCAGTGCAGCCATCACGTCGCGACGGCCACCGAATGCACCGACTGGCATCCCGCCACCGATAATTTTTCCGAGGCAGGTCAGATCAGGACGCACATTGTAGTGAGCCTGCGCACCACCCAGCGCCACACGGAAGCCGGTCATCACTTCATCGATAATCAGCAGTGCGCCGAACTCATCGCAGAGCGCGCGCAGGCCCGGCAGGAATTCTGGCTGCGGCGGGATGCAGTTCATATTACCGGCAACCGGCTCAACGATGATGGCAGCGATGGCATCAGGATATTGCTCGAAGGCGTTGCGCACGGAGACGAGATCGTTGAAAGTGCAGGTCAGGGTATGTTTAGCGAAATCTGCTGGTACGCCCGGCGAGTTTGGCTGACCCAGCGTCAGGGCACCGGAACCGGCTTTCACCAGCAAATGATCGGCATGGCCGTGATAGCAGCCTTCAAACTTAATAATTTTATCGCGGCCGGTAAAGCCTCGAGCCAGACGGATTGCGCTCATGGTCGCTTCGGTACCGGAGTTAACCATCCGCACCATCTCCATGCTCGGCACCAGCTCACACACCAGCTGCGCCATGGTCACTTCCATTTCGGTCGGTGCGCCAAAGCTCAGGCCGCGCTGGGCTGCTTCGATCACCGCATTACGGATCGCCGCGTTGTTATGGCCCAGCACCATCGGTCCCCATGAGCCGACATAGTCGATATAGGCTTTGCCATCAGCGTCATACAGATACGCACCATCAGCATGTTCAATAAACAGTGGAACGCCGCCCACACCGGTAAATGCGCGTACTGGCGAGTTTACCCCACCCGGAATCAGGCGTTGTGCCTCGGCAAACAGTTGTTCGGACTTACTCATTTTCGGCTCCAGCGTTTCAGAAAAATATGGCGCCATTCTACGGAAGAGCAGCAGCAGACGAAAGGTGGATTCACCCACAGCGACCTGAACGGAGGGGAAAGCGGCACAGAGTGCGAAGGGCAGAGCTTGATTGCGCTGAGGTGCTGACTGATAATAGCGTTATTAAGGTCGTTTTCTGACCTGGGCGTTTACCGGAGTAAAACATGAGTGATGAAGTAGTAGCACTGCCGTTGCAGTTTACCGACGCCGCAGCCACCAAGGTGAAAAACCTGATTGCCGATGAAGAGAACCCGGCGCTGAAACTTCGCGTCTATATCACCGGTGGCGGTTGCAGTGGTTTCCAGTATGGCTTTACGTTTGACGACCAGCTGAACGATGGCGATATGACAATTGAAAAGCAGGGCGTCTCACTGGTCGTTGATCCAATGAGCCTGCAATATCTGGTGGGCGGTTCGGTTGATTATACGGAAGGCCTGGAAGGATCGCGCTTTATCGTGACCAACCCGAATGCCAAAACCACCTGTGGCTGTGGCTCATCCTTCAGTATCTGATCGCGCAGGCCGTCACTCCGACGGCCTCATTTACCACTCTATTGTGACCAGCCGGTTACTCTGCTTCAGGCTTCCCTGCGATTGAATCTGACTTTGGGTTACGCGTGGCTGCGCGCTTGCCTGTCTGCCACAGTTGATTTGCGGCAAAAGCGGACCGTTAGCCGTGTTGATTTCACAGCGTGAATAGATGACAAGCCTGGCGCCTATAGAGCCATTTATCGATCCCGCAAAAGCAGATCCGGTGATCAAAAGCCCTATGGCCAGCAGCAGTGCTCTGGTCATATAAGGTTCCTGGTGTTTTAAAAAGCGCCGCGGCGCTAAAAGGACGGCGAGCATACGTGGCCCGCTCGTCTCTGGTATTGATTAACGGCAAAAAAGGCTGTTTCTTTAATCGATGCGTGAACTTATTGTGCGGGATGCAACGCGGAACAGAGTTGCTGCGCCGCCAGCAGCAGCCGCGGACCCGGCCGGCTTAACCAGTCCTCGTTAATGGCGATCACCGGCACCGTGAGCTGTGGCCGCCAGAAAGCACGAATGTTCTCCGCCTGCTGTGCACCTCCGGCTATAACTACGGCCTGAGGATGGCGCATCAGCACCTGCTCACGGCTGACCTGCGGCCAGCTGACGCGGCTGTCAGCAAAAATATTCCTGCCACCACATAACGTAATAACTTCATTTTGCAGCGTGGCTCTGGCGGCGGTAAAAAGCGGCTGCTGACCAAACTGCAAAAAAAGCGGAACCGCAGTCAGATGAGTATAGCGCTGTCGCAGCGCCGCTGCCTGCTGTCGTAGCGCTCTGGCCGCGCTGGCGGCCTGCTCTGGCCTGGGACTCCAGCGGCCCAGATCGGCCAGTGCCGTGAACATCTCATCCAGTGTCAGTGGATCAATCCATTTAATGGGTACGCCGAGCTGCTGCAACTGCTCAATCTGCCGCTGCGGATTACCGCCGCGCCAGGCCAGGACCAGATCCGGCTTGAGCTGCAGAATACGTTCGGCTTTGATGCCCTGCCAGTTGGCGACCTGTTCAATCTGTTTCGCCTGCGGCGGATAGTCGGACCAGGCGCTGACTGCGATCGGCGTAATCCCGGCAGCAAAGGCGAGTTCGGTAAGGTGTGGAGCGAGGGTGATAACACGCGGTGGGGAAGCGAGCAGGCTGCCGCTTAATAGCAGCAGCCAGCAGAACAGCAGCGTTTTAGCCACGCGCCAGATGCGCCAGCAGGTTCTCCACCATCAGCGACGATTGCGTCGCTGCAACGCTCAGGAATTCATCAAAGCTAAGGTGCGATTCTTTATCGGCCACGTCTGAAATCGCGCGGACCACCACAAACGGCACCTGGAACTGATGACAGACGTGACCGATAGCGGTCGCTTCCATCTCAACCGCAATCGCCTGCGGGAACAGACTACGAATGCGCGCCAGCGGCTCAGCGCCATTGATAAAGGCATCACCGCTTACCACCAGACCGCGTACAGCATTCAGGTCCAGCTGCTTAATGCAGGCTTCGGCAGCCGCGATAAGCTTGCTGTCTGCCACAAACGCAGCAGGGCAACCCGCCATCTGGCCTGGCTCATAACCAAAAGCGGTGACGTCAGCATCGTGATAACGCACTTCATCTGATACCACGATATCGCCGACGCTCAGTGACGGTGCTAAACCGCCTGCCGACCCGGTGTTGATCACCACATCCGGCTTGCAGAGCTGCAGCAGCAGCGTGGTACCCAGCGCGGCAGAGGTTTTACCAATGCCCGATTTCAGCAGTGCCACTTCAACGCCCTGCAGGGTGCCGGTATAGATTTCACAACCCGCCAGTGTCAGCGTTTGACGGTTTTCAATTTTGTCACGCAGCAGTGTGACTTCCTGCTCCATCGCGCCAATAATGCCTGCTTTCATAGTGAGTTCCGCTAATGTAAAGAATCAAAATTTAGGGCATAGTCTACCATGGCATTCAGGGGATTAATTCACGAAAAAGTCAGGGGTAATTCATGTCGGCGATCAATTTCAGGAAGAAGATCAGCTTCTCACGCCCTTATAACAGCCGAAAAGATCCGGAAGGTGAATATTACATTACCCGCCATTTTGAGAGCGACCGTGGACGAATTATCAACTCGGCCGCTATCCGGCGTCTGCAGCAGAAAACGCAGGTCTTTCCACTGGAGCGCAACGCCGCCGTTCGCTCCCGCCTGACGCACTCGCTGGAGGTGCAGCAAACCGGGCGCTACATCACCAAAGAGATTCTGCAAACCCTGAAGATGCAGGGCGGGCTGGCGCAGTATGGACTGGATGAGATGGAAGGCGCGTTTGAAAGTCTGATCGAGATGGCGTGTCTGCTGCATGACGTCGGTAATCCGCCGTTTGGCCATTTTGGCGAGGCCGCCATTAACGACTGGTTTGAAGAGAACCTCTCTGCCGAACTGGTGGATCCGCTGGTAGCGGGCGTTGAAGGAGAAGAACAGCGGAAGGCTTTTGATCAGCTGAATGCCATGATCCGCCAGGACCTCTGCCATTTTGAGGGCAATGCGCAGGCCATTCGTATGGTGCATACGCTGCTGCAACTCAATCTCAGTTATTCTCAGGTCGCCTGCATCCTGAAATATACCGCACCCGCCTGGTGGCAGGGTGAAAAACCTGCCGAATTTAGCGTCTTAATGAAGAAACCCGGCTTTTATCTCTCTGAGCAGGAGTATATTGCGGATTTACGTGCTGCCACCAATATGGAAGAACACCATCGCTTTCCGCTTACCTATATAATGGAAGCGGCGGATGATATCTCCTATTGTATTGCCGATTTGGACGACGCTGTAGAAAAAGATATCTTTAATGTTGAGAGTTTGTTTGAGTTTCTCAATAAAGCCTGGGGGCCGGTTAAAAATAATGACGCCTTCAGCCGGACTATTGGTGAAGCCTGGCGCGAAGCCTGCAGTAAAAAACGGCGAAGCCGCAGCGATCAATTTTTTATGTCATTACGCGTAAATGTTCAGAGCGTGCTGGTAAGTTATGCCGTGAAACGTTTCGTTGATAATCTGCCTGCTATATTCGATGGCAGTTTCAATCACGCGCTGCTGGAAGATGAGGGTGAAGAGGGCCGGTTACTGCAACTGTTTAAAACTGTTGCGCGCCAGCAGGTCTTTAATCACTCTGAAGTCGAGCAGCTGGAGTTGCAGGGATACCGCGTAATCAAAGGGCTGCTGGAGATCTATCAGCCGCTGATGCGCCTGAACTATGAGGCTTTCACCACGCTGATAAATGAAGACTTCCTGCGTCAGCATCCGATTGAAACCCGGCTTTTTCATAAGCTTTCTGGTAAACACCGTAAAGCCTATTTGCAAAAGATGCGTACCCTTGTGGTAGAGCATAAATATCAGCGGCTGCTGTGGGAACGTTATTATCGCTTCCGGCTTATTCAGGATTATATCAGTGGAATGACCGATCTCTATGCCTGGGATGAGTATCGCCGACTGATGGCTGTAGAATAAGCCGGCGTTTGTAAAGGCCGCGAATAAATTTTTACCTTTGACTTAAACTTTTAAAGGAATTTCGCGCTAAAACATTTATCTCACCTTTCGACCACAGCAATGGTCTGAACAGTAATCTTATCGAGAAATGAAAATGAAAAAAAAGACTTTAGTGTTAAGTGCGCTGGCGTTGAGCCTGAGCATGGCGCTCGCCCCAGTTACTGTTTTTGCTGCGCAAACGGCCTCTTCCGATAGCCAGCAACTCCCTAGCCTGGCGCCTATGCTGGAAAAGGTAATGCCGTCTGTGGTCAGTATCAGCGTTGAGGGTACCACCACCGTGAAAACCCCGCGCATGCCGCAGCAGTTTCAGCAATTCTTTGGCGACAACTCGCCCTTCTGCCAGGACGGTTCTCCGTTCCAGGGATCACCCATGTGTCAGAGCGGTGACGGCGCGGGCGGTAACGGTGGCGCGCCAGGCCCTGATACCCAGCAGGAAAAATTCCGGGCTCTCGGGTCGGGCGTCATCATCAACGCTGAAAAAGGCTATGTGGTGACGAACAACCACGTGGTGAACAACGCCACTAAAATTCAGGTGCAGCTCAGCGATGGTCGTCATTATGACGCCAAAGTCATTGGTAAAGATCCCAGCTCTGACATTGCACTGATTCAGCTGAAGGACGCTAAAAATCTGACTGCTGTGAAAATCGCTGACTCCGACAGCCTGCGCGTCGGTGACTACACCGTGGCGATCGGCAACCCGTATGGTCTGGGTGAGACCGTCACCTCCGGGATCGTCTCGGCGCTGGGACGCAGCGGCCTGAACGTGGAAAACTACGAAAACTTTATCCAGACGGATGCGGCAATTAACCGGGGTAACTCCGGTGGTGCGCTGGTTAACCTTAATGGTGAACTGATAGGGATTAACACCGCTATTCTGGCGCCGGATGGCGGCAACATCGGTATCGGCTTTGCTATCCCAAGCAACATGGTTAAAAACCTGACGGCTCAGATGGTTGAGTTTGGTCAGGTGAAACGTGGCGAGCTGGGCGTGCAGGGGACTGAACTGAACTCCGAGCTGGCAAAAGCGATGAAGGTTGATGCACAGCGTGGTGCCTTTGTCAGCCAGGTGCTGCCAGACTCTGCGGCGGCTAAAGCGGGTATTAAAGCGGGTGACGTGATTGTTTCAATGAATGGCAAACCGCTGAGCAGCTTTGCTTCTCTGCGTGCGGAAGTGGGTTCGCTGCCGGTTGGCACCACACTGAAACTGGGCCTGCTGCGCGACGGCAAACCCGTTGATGTCTCGGTTACCTTGCAGCAGAGCAGCCAGGCGAAAGTGCAGTCCGCCACCATTTACAACGGCATTGAAGGGGCTGACCTCAGCAATGTTGAAACCGGTGATAAAGGTGTTCGCGTGGATAATGTGAAACCCGGCAGCGCCGCAGCGCGTATCGGCCTGAAAAAGGGTGACGTGATCCAGGGAGTTAACCAGCAGCCGGTAACCAACCTCGGTGAGCTGCGAAAAGTCCTCGACACCAAACCAGCCGTTCTGGCGCTGAATGTGAAACGTGGTGACAGCAGCATCTATCTGCTGATGCAGTAACGGTATAACAACTGTTCATGAGGCGGACTGCGGTCCGCCTTTTTTATGCCCGCCTTCCGCGCCGCCAGAGTGTGATGCTCTCCGCAAATTCGGTAAATGATTGCCCGGCTCTGTGCAGTTGCACAATGCTCTGTGCGCAAACCATGCGTATTCTGTTTCTCACCCTCTTTTCCAGGAGTAATGGATGGCTACCTATCACCTTGATGCCCGGCTGGCGCAGGATATCGTGGCACGCACCATGAAAATTATTGACAGTAATGTCAACGTGATGGATGCGCGGGGCCGGATCATCGGCAGCGGTGACCGGGAGCGTATTGGGGAGTTGCACGAAGGTGCGTTGCTGGTGCTCTCTCAGGGGCGTGTTGTCGATATTGATGAGGCGGTGGCTAAACATCTTCATGGTGTGCGGCCCGGCATTAATCTGCCGCTGCGCATCGACGGTGACATTGTCGGGGTCATTGGGCTGACGGGCGAGCCACTGGCGCTGCGACATTATGGCGAACTGGTCTGCATGACCGCAGAGATGATGCTGGAACAGGCGCGATTGCTGCATATGCTGGCGCAGGACAGCCGTCTGCGTGAAGAGCTGGTGCTGAACCTGATCCGCAGCGATACCCTGTCGCCACAACTGACTGAATGGGCACAGCGGTTGGGCATCGATCTCAATCAGCCGCGTGTGGTCGCCGTGCTGGAAGTGGACAGCGGTCAGCTCGGCGTCGACAGCGCGATGTCAGAATTACAGCAGCTGCAAACGCTGCTGACCACGCCGGAGCGCGATAATCTGATCGCTATTGTGTCGCTGACCGAAATGGTGGTGCTGAAGCCCGCACTGAATGGACATGGACGCTACGACCAGGAGGATCATCGCCGCCGCGTGGAACAGTTACTGCAGCGGATGAAAGAGAGCGGACATTTACGGATGCGTATCGCACTGGGCAACTTCTTTACCGGGCCTGGCAGCATTGCACGCTCTTACCGGACCGCACGCACCACAATGATGGTGGGCAAGCAACGTATGCCCGAGTTACGCAGCTATTTTTATCAGGATCTGGTGTTGCCGGTGCTGCTCGACAGCCTGCGTGGCGGCTGGCAGGCCAACGAACTGGCCCGGCCACTGGCGAAGCTTAAGAGCATGGATAACAACGGCTTGCTGCGACGCACGTTAATCGCGTGGTTCACCCATAATGTCCAGCCAAGCGCCACCGCGCGTGCGCTGTTCATTCATCGCAATACGCTGGAATATCGGCTAAACCGGATTTCTGAACTCACCGGACTGAATCTTGGCCATTTCGATGACAGGCTGTTGCTCTATGTGGCTTTACAGCTGGATGAGCAGGGATAGGAGCCGAATTCAGGGCATAAAAAAGGCCAGCAAAGCTGGCCTCTCTCGTCGGACAAAAAATTAACGGCTGTTACGGGTTAATTTTTCCAGATCCGATTCAATTTCAGTGATCTTGTGGGAAACCACGCTTTCCAGGTGACGCAGGTCATCCAGAATTTTGCGTTTCAGATCCACTTCAACCTGGTCACGCTGGCAAATCTGGTCCAGTTCATCGATGACATAACGCAGATTCGGGCTGATTTCCTGAACTTCTTTGTAGCCCTGGGTTGCGTGATCGGCAACAACAGTTTTGCGCTGACGCGGATATTTGAATTTGACGCTCTTTGCGAAAAACTCGCCTTTATCTTTGCGGAAGTAAATCTTCAGAATGTCGTTGTTGGCTTCCTGACGCAGGCTGTAGCGGTCAATGTCGTCCGGGTTACTGATACCTAAGCTTTTCAGATTGTCATACATAGCGTTGTTTCCATCAAAAGTGAGAAGCGCGCAGACTTGTTCATGACGTCCGTCAACTGTAGACATAAATAAGCGGGATGAACATTGCGCGACAGGATTTAACTGGCGCGGATTATGACCTGGATGAAAACTAAACGCACCAGTTAATTCGCGACGCGAAGCATGTTGTTCAGGAATAGCTGTAAAGAAAAGATGACGGGCTGCTTTCCAGCCCGTCATTTTACTCAGTCGATGGTGCGCAGCAGTTCGTTAATGCCGGTTTTACCCAGCGTCTTCGCATCCACTTTCTTCACGATCACGGCACAGTAGAGGCTGTAGCTGCCATCTTTAGACGGCAGGTTACCTGAGACCACGACGGAACCGGCAGGAACACGGCCGTAGTGGACTTCACCGGTTTCGCGGTCATAGATTTTGGTGCTCTGACCGATGTAAACGCCCATTGAGATCACTGAGCCTGCTTCAACAATCACGCCTTCAACGATTTCAGAGCGTGCACCGATGAAGCAGTTGTCTTCGATAATGGTCGGGTTTGCCTGCAACGGTTCCAGCACACCACCGATACCCACGCCGCCAGAAAGGTGAACGTTTTTACCAATCTGCGCACAGGAGCCGACAGTCGCCCAGGTGTCCACCATAGTGCCTTCATCCACGAAGGCGCCGATGTTGACGTAAGAAGGCATCAGGACCGTGTTGCGGGCGATATAAGCACCCTGACGAACAGCTGCAGGCGGCACGACGCGGAAACCCGCTTCTTTGAAACGCGCTTCATCCCAGCCAGCAAATTTCATCGGGACTTTGTCGTAGAAGCGGGTTTCTGAACCTTCCATTACCTGATTGTCATTAATGCGGAAAGAGAGCAGCACTGCTTTCTTCAGCCACTGATGCGTTACCCACTCGCCGTCGATCTTCTCAGCAACGCGCAGCTCACCGCTGTCCAGCAGGGAGATAACCTGGTTGATGGCATCGCGGGTTTCGCTGTCGACGCTGGCAGGGGTAATGTCAGCGCGACGTTCGAAGGCGGATTCAATAACGCTCTGTAACTGTTGCATATTTTTTTCCTGATCTGTCATGTGCGGTGCCGGACAACAGCCCGACACAAGTAAATAGAGTAATGTCTACAAATTGAATCTGGTCACACTTTATCGTTTGGATTAAGGGCCTCTGTCAACCGTTGTTGCAACGCTTTGCGCATTTCTTCATCCAGTGCCTGACGTTCGCTGTTGGCCAGAATAAATAAATCTTCGACCCGCTCGCCGATGGTGCTGATGCGTGCACCGTGCAGTGAGACACCCAGATCGGCAAAGACTTCGCCGACCCGCGCCAGCAGGCCTGGCTGATCCAGCGCCACCAGTTCCAGGTAGCTGCGACGGTCAGTGTGCGTTGGCAGAAAGTTCACTTCGGTATCCACGCTGAAATGCCGCAGTTTGGCCGACGGACGACGGGTACGCGGCGGCACCCAATCTGACTGAGTGATTGCCTGTTCCAGCGCCTGAATGATCATCGGATGGCGATCGGGGGAGAGCGGGCTGCCATCCGGTTCCAGCACAATAAAGGTATCCATTGCCATGCCGTCCCGGCTGGTGAAGATTTGCGCGTCGTGAACGCTGAGGTTACGACGGTCGAGTTCACCGGCCACAGCAGCAAACAGATGAGGCCGATCGGGACTCCAGATAAAAATTTCGGTCCCGCCACGGGTGGCCTGCGGGCTGACCAGCACCAGCGGTTTTTTCAGATCGTGAACCAGCAGGTGGCGGGCATGCCACGCAATCTGATTCGGCGTATGGCGCAGGAAGTAGTCCGCGCGGCAACGATTCCAGATCTGGTGCAGACGCTCTTCATCAATATTATCCATCCGCAGCAGTGCCAGTGCCTGCAGGCGATGATGACGCACCCGCTCCCGCAAATCCGGACTGTTTTCCATACCGCGTCGTAACTGCTTCTCGGTGGCGAAAAACAGCTCGCGTAACAGGCTCTGCTTCCAGCTGTTCCACAGACTTTCATTGGTGGCGCAGATATCGGCCACGGTCAGACAAACCAGATAGCGCAGCCGGTTCTCATTCTGCATCACCTCAGCAAACTGCTGGATCACCGTCGGATCCTGAATATCGCGACGCTGCGCCGTGACAGACATCAGCAGGTGATGACGAACCAGCCAGGCCACCAGTTGAGTTTCACGCGAGTTAAGGCCATGCATTTCAGCGAACTCAAGCGCATCCTGCGCGCCAAGAATAGAGTGATCGCCGCCGCGCCCTTTGGCAATGTCATGCAGCAGCGCAGCCATCAGTAACAGCTCCTGCTGCGGCAGGCGTGGCCATAACTCGACACACAGTGGATGCTGAGGACGGGTGGCTTCATTGGCGAAGCTTTCCAGCTTCTGCAGGACACGAATAGTATGCTCATCCACGGTGTAGGCATGGAACAGATCAAACTGCATCTGTCCGACGATATGACCCCACAACGGTGTATAGGCCCACAGCACGCTATGACGATGCATCGGCACCAGTGCACGGCTCACCGCGCCGGGATGGCGCAGAATTGACATAAACGTGCGTCGCGCTTCCGGAATCTGACACAGCGGCTGTTTAAGATGTCGACGTGCATGGCGCAGGTGACGCAGGGTGGTGGAGTAGATCCCTTTGATACTGTCGTTACGCACCATCACGTAGAACATGCGCAGAATCGCCTGCGGTTCGCGGGTGAACAGCGTTTCGTCGCGCAGGTCGATCAAATCACCCCGCAGCTGGAAATCGTCATCGATAGATCTGGGTTTTTCACTGGTGGAAAGCGCCAGAATCGCCTCATCAAACAGCTGCAGCAGCATCTGGTTCAGTTCACCGATACGCCGTGTGACCCGATAGAAATCTTTCATCATGCGTTCGACCGGCTCATTGCCTTCGCCCTGGTAATTCAGGCGCTGCGCCACACTGAGCTGGCGATCGAATAGCAGGCGGTTATCGTAGCGGGGGAGGGAAAGATGCAGGGCAAAGCGGATGCGCCAGAGAAACTCCTGACATTCGTTGAGTTCGCTGCGCTCAGCGTCAGTGAGGAAACCAAAGCCGACCATCTCATCCAGGGTAGTGGCACCAAAATGGCGTCGGGCAACCCACTGCAGCGTATGGATGTCTCGCAGGCCACCGGGACTGCTTTTGATATCGGGCTCGAGGTTATAACTGGTGCCGTGATAACGCTTGTGGCGCTCCTGCTGCTCATCAATTTTGGCGGCGAAAAAGCGGGATGAGGGCCAGAAACCGTCGCTGAAGATATTTTTCTGCAGTTCCAGAAACAGCGCCACATCGCCAGTCAGCATCCGTGATTCGATCAGGTTGGTGGCGACGGTCAGATCAGACAATCCCTCCAGCAGACACTCTTCCAGCGTGCGGACGCTGTGGCCCACTTCCAGTTTAAGATCCCACATCAGCGTTAAGAGATCGCTGGTGCGTTGCGCAGCCTGTTCATCCAGCGGCTGGCGGCTGAGGATCAGAACATCGATATCAGAGAGCGGATGCAGTTCAGCACGGCCATAGCCGCCAACGGCGACCAGCGCGGTAGACGGCATTTCATCAAAGCCAAAGAAGTGCCACAGGCGACGCAGCAGCCGATCAATAAACAGCGTGCGGGCATCGATCAGCGGCTCAACGGGTTCACCGGCATCAAACGCGGCAGCCAGATGTTGCTGAAACAGCTCCAGCCTCGGCTTCAGAATGTCGCGGGTCAGCTGGTCGTCACCCCATTCGGCTGGCGAATCAACCAGACCGTTTTTCACATCTTCCGACAGACTCACGCTCATGCAGTTCTTCTCTTTTTTAGCCAAAAAAAAGCCGGCTCAGCGCCGGCTTGATCTGTTTTGGGGGAATTACCCTTCGGCGACGAGCACAGCGGGCAGCGTGTCGTCTTTGCGCAGGGTTAAAATCTCACAGCCGTTTTCCGTCACCACAATAGTATGCTCATACTGCGCGGACAAGCTGCGATCTTTGGTTTTTACCGTCCAGCCATCTTTCATGGTGCGGATGCGGTAATCCCCGGCATTGACCATCGGTTCTACTGTAAAGGTCATACCCGCCTGTAACACGACGCCGCTATCATCGGCATCGTAATGCAATACCTGAGGCTCTTCGTGGAACCCCTTGCCGATGCCGTGACCGCAATATTCGCGTACGACAGAGAAGTCGTTTGCTTCAACATACTTCTGAATGGCACGACCCAACTCGCGCAGGCGGATGCCGGGCTTAATCAGACGCAGGGAAAGATAGAGGCTCTCCTGCGTGACGCGGCACAGGCGCTCACCCTGAATAGTGGGTTTACCAACAATAAACATCTTTGAGGTATCACCGTGGTACTCATCTTTAATGACGGTGACATCGATATTGACGATATCGCCATCTTTCAGAGGGCGATCGTCACTGGGAATCCCGTGACAAACCACTTCATTCACCGAGATGCAGACTGATTTCGGAAAACCGTGATAGCCAAGGCAGGCAGAGACGGCCTGCTGCTTCTGCGTGATGTGTTCGTGGCAGATACGGTCCAGCTCGCCGGTGGTGACACCCGGTTGAACATGAGGCTCGATCATCTCCAGCACTTCGGCGGCCAGTCGGCCCGCGACGCGCATTTTTTCGATTTCTTCAGGGGTTTTGATTGAAATTACCATTAAATTAATCCGCAGTTGTCGAAATTTTCGACAATAATAAGGTCTGTGCTGTCATGTTAGCAGCCAGCAAATGGGCTGCCAAATAGAGAACGCGCTGGCGCTCATCAGTGATCATTTATTGGCGTCCCATGGTGGTTTGTGGTATAAAGCGCGCCGACGATTCTCTGTATGGCTGTTTCGGTCAGCAGGAAACGCATAACTCTCATTATGTGTAATAAAACACACATGTATCGACACATACGCCGGGGTGCCTTGAAAGAGGTCGGTCGTATGGGATACATGGAGGCCCAACCCCAATCAAACTTTAGAGGTTTTATCATGGCAACTGTTTCCATGCGCGACATGCTCCAGGCTGGTGTTCACTTCGGTCACCAGACCCGTTACTGGAACCCAAAAATGAAGCCATTCATCTTTGGTGCACGTAACAAGGTTCACATCATCAACCTGGAAAAAACTGTACCTATGTTCAACGAAGCTCTGGCTGAACTGAACAAGATCTCTTCCCGTAAAGGTAAGATCCTGATCGTAGGTACTAAGCGCGCTGCTGCCCAGGCAGTAAAAGAGTCTGCACTGAGCTGCGACCAGTTCTTCGTAAACCACCGCTGGTTGGGTGGCATGCTGACTAACTGGAAAACCGTGCGTCAGTCAATCAAGCGTCTGAAAGATCTGGAGATTCAGTCTCAGGATGGTACTTTCGACAAACTGACCAAAAAAGAAGCGCTGATGCGTGCGCGTGAGCTGGCCAAGCTGGAAAACAGCCTGGGCGGTATCAAAGACATGGGCGGTCTGCCAGACGCACTGTTTGTTGTTGATGCTGATCACGAACACATCGCAATCAAAGAAGCAAACAACCTGGGTATCCCGGTATTTGCTATCGTTGATACCAACTCAGATCCAGATGGCGTTGATTTCGTTATCCCAGGTAACGACGATGCGATCCGTGCTGTAAACCTGTACCTGACTGCCGTTGCGACCACCGTTCGCGAAGGCCGCTCTCAGGACCTGGCTGAGCAAGCTGAAGAAGCGTCTTTAGAAAACGCTTAATAAGGTTTGCTCTGCATAAGAGCCCTTAGCATTCAGATGTGATCTGTAAGGGGCCTATACTGGCCCCTTTATTTTATCTAAGTCTGTCACGCCCCCAACCGGACGGCGGGACAGAGTAAATTTTCCGCAAATAAGTGTCTGCTGGTGCAAACGTACACAGGCACGAACCGAGGATTCTGGAATGGCTGACATTACCGCTGCATTGGTAAAAGAACTGCGCGAGCGTACTGGCGCTGGCATGATGGATTGCAAAAAAGCGCTGACTGAAGCGAACGGCGACATTGAGCTGGCGATTGAGAACATGCGTAAGTCTGGCGCAATCAAAGCAGCGAAAAAAGCAGGCAACGTTGCTGCTGATGGCGTAATCAAAACCAAGATCGTTGGCGACTACGGCGTGATTCTGGAAGTGAACTGCCAGACTGACTTCGTTGCAAAAGATGGCGGTTTCCAGGCGTTCGCAGACAAAGTTCTGGAAGCGGCTGCCGCTAATCGCGTTACCGATGTTGAAGTTCTGAAAGCGCAGTTCGAAGAAGAGCGCGTTGCACTGGTTGCTAAAATCGGTGAGAACATCAACATCCGTCGCGTTGCAATCCTGGAAGGCGCAGAGCTGGGCAGCTACCTGCACGGCGCACGTATCGGCGTTCTGGTTTCAGCGAAAGGCGCTAACGAAGATCTGATCAAACAGATCGCAATGCACGTTGCAGCAAGCAAACCTGAATTCGTTAAGCCAGAAGACGTTTCTGCTGACGTGGTTGATAAAGAGTACCAGGTTCAGCTGGACATCGCGATGCAGTCTGGCAAGCCAAAAGAGATCGCAGAGAAGATGGTTGAAGGCCGTATGAAGAAATTCACCGGCGAAGTCTCTCTGACTGGTCAGGCTTTCGTTATCGACCCAAGCAAAACCGTTGGCCAGGCTCTGAAAGAGCAGGGCGCTGACGTTATCAACTTCATCCGCTTCGAAGTGGGTGAAGGCATCGAGAAAGTTGAGTCTGACTTCGCTGCAGAAGTTGCAGCAATGTCCAAACAGTCTTAATGCTTTGAAAGAACCGCCAGATGGCGGTTCTTTTTTGTCTGTGAATCGCAACAGATACGTTTTCAGTTTCATCCCAATAGCAATTTCATTGCGGTAAGCGGATGATCGATCAGAATTTACTTCTCCTTTACACCCAATCTTCCAGGAAGAACTGACCATGGCGACCAACGCAAAACCTGTTTATCAACGTATCCTGCTTAAACTCAGCGGCGAAGCCCTGCAAGGCGCTGAAGGTTTTGGTATCGACGCGAGTGTGCTTGACCGCATGGCACAAGAGGTAAAAGAGCTGGTTGAACTGGGCATCCAGGTTGGCGTAGTGATTGGCGGAGGGAACCTGTTCCGTGGCGCAAGCCTGCAGCAGGCAGGAATGAACCGCGTCGTGGGTGACCACATGGGTATGCTGGCAACCGTGATGAACGGCCTGGCGATGCGTGATGCACTGCACCGCGCCTATGTGAACGCACGCCTGATGTCAGCGATTCCACTGAATGGCGTCTGCGACAACTACAGCTGGGCAGAAGCGATCAGCCTGCTGCGTAACAACCGCGTGGTGATTTTCTCCGCCGGTACCGGTAACCCGTTTTTTACCACCGACTCTGCGGCGTGTTTGCGCGGCATTGAGATTGAAGCGGACGTGGTGCTGAAAGCGACCAAAGTTGACGGCGTCTACTCTGCCGACCCGGTGAAAAGCCCGGACGCAACGCTGTATGAGCAACTGAGCTATGCTGAAGTACTGGATAAAGAGCTGAAAGTGATGGATCTGGCGGCCTTTACCCTGGCGCGTGACCACAAATTGCCTATCCGTGTTTTCAACATGAATAAACCTGGCGCACTGCGTCGTGTAGTGATGGGTGAAAAAGAAGGGACTCTGATTACGCATTAATACCCGAGGCGAGATAAAATAAGGTATATTCTGTCAGCGCGATGAGAATGCATCGCGCACCAGTCAGGATTATCGATGATTATCGATCCCGCTTCCGGTTATGCCGGAACTGGCCAGGTCAAACCGAATCCAAGGGTTTCAACGTGATTAACGACATCAAAAAAGATGCTGACACGCGCATGGAAAAATGCGTTGAAGCATTCAAAACTACCATCAGCAAAGTGCGCACCGGTCGTGCTTCACCTTCGCTGCTTGACGGCATCGTCGTCGAATATTACGGCACGCCGACGCCACTGCGTCAGCTGGCTTCTGTCACTGTGGAAGATTCACGCACGCTGAAAATCAACGTGTTTGACCGTTCACTGAGTCCGGCAGTCGAAAAAGCGATCATGAAGTCTGATCTCGGTCTGAACCCTAGTTCAGCCGGTACCGACATCCGTGTTCCGCTGCCTGCCCTGACAGAAGAGCGTCGTAAAGATCTGATTAAAATCGTGCGCGGCGAAGCCGAGCAGGGCCGTGTGTCGGTACGTAACGTCCGTCGCGATGCCAACGATAAAATCAAAGCGCTGCTGAAAGATAAAGAGATCAGCGAAGACGACGAACGTCGTGCGCAGGATGAAGTGCAAAAAATGACCGATGCGTACATCAAGAAAGTTGATGCCGCACTGTCTGAAAAAGAGTCGGAGCTGATGGATTTCTAATCCCATCACTGCCGGACAAAACGCCGTACAGAGAGGTATTCGTATGAATGCGACATCTGGCGGCGTTTTACATTGTGCCTGAGGGCACGCTGACTTCACACGGATAGCCTCATGAAGCGATTAACTCTGCTGGGATCCACCGGCTCGATCGGCACCAGTACGCTGGCAGTGGTTCGCGCCAACCCGGCGCTTTATCAGATTACTGCGCTGGTCGCTGGCCACAATGTGGCGCTGATGGCCGAACAGTGCGCGGCTTTTACGCCGCGCTACGCCTGCATGGCAGATGAGGCATCCGCCGCTGCGCTGCGTGAGCGACTGAGAGCAATCAGGATCGATACTGAAGTGCTCTCCGGCGTTCAGGCAGCCTGTGAGCTGGCTGCGCTGGATGACGTGGATCAGGTGATGGCGGCCATTGTCGGCGCATCCGGTTTGCTGCCGACGCTGGCAGCCATTCGCGCCGGAAAAACGGTGCTGCTGGCCAACAAAGAATCGCTTGTCACCTGCGGCCGTTTGTTTATGGAGGCGGTGCGTCATCATAACGCGCAGTTACTACCAGTCGACAGTGAGCATAACGCCATTTTTCAGAGTTTACCGGCTACCATCCAGCATCAGTTAGGTTACGCTGACCTGCGGGATAATGGCATTGAGTCGATTATCCTTACGGGATCGGGTGGTCCTTTTCGTGACACAGATTTAGCTGATCTTAGCGCCATGTCGCCGGATCAGGCCTGTGCACATCCGAACTGGTCGATGGGGAGAAAAATCTCTGTTGATTCGGCCACCATGATGAATAAAGGTCTTGAGTACATTGAAGCCCGTTGGTTGTTTAATGCCAGCGCAGCGCAGATGGAAGTGATACTTCACCCACAGTCGGTGATTCACTCCATGGTGCGATACTGCGATGGCAGCGTGCTGGCTCAGTTAGGTTCTCCCGATATGCGTACGCCTATTGCCCACAGCATGGCCTGGCCATCGCGCATCAATGCAGGTGTGACGCCGCTGGATTTTACCCGCATGTCGGCGCTCTCTTTTGCAGAACCTGACTTTAGTCGCTATCCCTGTCTGAAACTGGCCATTGATGCCTGTGAGGCAGGGCAGGCGGCGACCACCACGCTAAATGCTGCCAATGAGGTTGCCGTCGCGGCTTTCCTGAATCACCAGATCCACTTCACCGACATTGCCGCGCTTAATAGCGCAGTGATGGCGGCACAAGTGTGTCCGGAGCCGGATTCGGTGGACGCTGTCCTTGACATCGATCGCACTTCGCGCGCGCTGGCAACAGAAATGTTGCCGCGCTTCACGTCGTGAAACCGATCGTTATGAGGCCATTTGTTCGCTTCAGGTGAAAATGGTATAGTCGCTGGCTCGCGTTTCACGGTCTGTCACCGAATTCGGTGTAGCCCGGCACTAAGCGTGTGCCGGGATTTGAATCGGGCGCAATGTATTCAGAAAACACAGCATTTCTGATGAAAGGAATTGGTTAAGCGTTATGTCGTCTAACAATCACAACAACACTGATGACCAGCAGGGAAACGGTCCGCGCCACGTCGCTATCATCATGGATGGCAATGGTCGCTGGGCCAAAAATCAGGGAAAATTGCGTATTTCAGGCCACAAAGCCGGTGTTAAATCGGTGCGTCGTGCCGTCAGCTTTGCGGTCAATAACAATCTTGAAGCCCTGACGCTTTATGCCTTCAGTAGTGAAAACTGGAGCCGTCCTGCGCAGGAAGTCACCGCGTTAATGGAACTGTTTGTCTGGGCACTCGACAGTGAAGTAAAGAGCCTGCATAAACACAACGTTCGCTTACGTGTCATTGGCGATACCAGCCGTTTCAGCCCCCGCATTCAGGAACGTATTCGTCGTTCTGAGACCCTGACTGCAAATAATACCCGTCTGACGCTCAACATTGCTGCCAACTATGGCGGCCGTTGGGATATTATCGAAGGCGTGAAAAAACTGGCTGAACAGGTTCAGGAAGGATTACTGCGACCTGACCAGATTACCGAAGAGAGCCTGACGTCGCAGCTCTGCATGCAGGAGCTGGCGCCAGTGGATTTAGTGATAAGGACCGGGGGAGAGCATCGGATTAGCAACTTCCTGCTGTGGCAGATTGCCTATGCTGAATTCTATTTTACCGATGTGCTCTGGCCGGATTTCGATGAACACGTTTTTGAAGGTGCACTGAATGCATTCTCTCTGCGGGAGCGTCGTTTTGGCGGCGCTGCACCAGGCGGCGCCTGAGCAATCTGGGGGTAACCTTTGCTGAAGTCTCGTCTTATTACCGCGTTGATATTAATTCCGCTGGTAATAGCTGCACTATTCTGGTTACCGCCTGTTGGCTTCGCCCTGACAACGATTGTTATCTGCATGCTGGCAGCCTGGGAATGGGGTCAGTTTGCAGGCATGGCATCACGGCAACAGCGTGTCTGGCTGGCTGTACTTTGTGGTCTGTTGCTGGCGCTGATGCAGTTTACGCTGCCACCTTATCAACACACGGTGCATCTGCCACAGATTGCGACATCGCTTTGGGCGTCGCTGGTGTGGTGGGTCGCGGCACTGCTGCTGGTGCTTACCTATCCCGCTTCCGCGGCCTTCTGGCGTCATTCGCGACCACTTCGCTTACTGTTTGGCGTATTAACGCTGGTGCCCTTTTTCTGGGGCATGGTGGCGCTGCGCCAGTATCACTATGAAACCGACCACTTCGCCGGAGCCTGGTGGCTGTTGTTTGTGCTGCTGCTGGTGTGGGGAGCGGATTCCGGTGCCTACATGTTTGGCAAGATGTTCGGCAAGCACAAGCTGGCGCCGAAAGTCTCACCAGGCAAAACCTGGGAAGGCTTCCTAGGCGGTCTGGTTTCATCGGCGCTGATTGCGCTGCTGTTTGCCACGCTGGCGCCGCTGACGGTCTCCACCGGTACGCTGGTGATTTGCGCGGTTATCGCGACGCTGGCCTCTGTTCTGGGTGACCTCACCGAGAGTATGTTTAAACGTGAAGCGGGCATTAAAGACAGTGGTAATCTGATTCCCGGTCATGGCGGCATGCTTGATCGTATTGATAGTCTGACTGCGGCGGTGCCGGTGTTTGCCTGTTTATTGCTGCTGGTGTTCCGCACCCTTTAAGGACAGGCAAAGATGTTGAGCATAATCTGGAGTTTCTTCGCCTTTATCGTTGCGCTGGGCGTGTTGATTACCGTGCATGAGTTTGGCCACTTCTGGGTCGCTCGTCGCTGTGGTGTCAAAGTTGAGCGCTTTTCCATTGGATTTGGTAAGGCGCTCTGGCAGCGACGTGACCGCCACGGCACCGAATTTGTCATCGCGCTGATCCCGCTCGGCGGCTACGTTAAAATGCTCGACGAACGCGTCGAAAGCGTGCCCGCCGAGTTGCGTCATCAGGCTTTTAATAACAAAGCCGTCTGGCAACGCGCCTCCATTATTGCGGCAGGGCCTGTCGCTAACTTTATCTTTGCCATCTTTGCCTACTGGGTTGTGTTTATTCACGGCGTACCGGGTGTACGCCCGGTAATCGGTGAAATTTTAAACGGTTCGGTCGCTGCAGAAGCGCAAATTACGCCCGGCATGGAACTTAAGGCTGTTGACGGTATCGAAACGCCTGACTGGGATGCTGTGCGTATGGCGCTGGTGGGTAAAATCGGCGATAGCAGCACCACGTTAACCGTGGCCCGATTTGGCGAAGATGCAACCCAGCAGAAGCAGCTGGATTTGCGTAACTGGCAGTTTGAGCCTGATAAGCAGGATCCGGTCGTTGCATTAGGGATTCAGCCACGCGGTCCGCAAATTGAGACCACACTGGCAGAAGTGCAGGCGAACTCGCCAGCGAGTGAAGCCGGTTTGCAAGCAGGCGACAGGATCGTTAAAGTCGATGGTCAGCCATTATCGCAGTGGCAGACTTTTGTCACGCAGGTCCGGGATAATCCCGGTAAAAGCATGGCGCTTGAAGTGGATCGCGGCGGTGAATCAATTGCGCTGACGATGACGCCAGAAGCGAAAAATGGCAGTAAGGCGGGCTTTGCGGGAGTGATTCCGCGTATCGTCCCGCTGCCAGAAGAGTACAAGACGGTAAGGCAGTATGGCGCATTTGCGGCAATCGGTGAGGCCAGTGTAAAAACCTGGCAATTGATGAAGCTCACTGTTTCCATGCTGGGCAAGTTAATAACCGGTGATGTGAAGCTGAACAACCTGAGCGGGCCAATTTCGATTGCGCAGGGTGCAGGATTGTCAGCTGAGTACGGGTTGATTTACTACCTGATGTTCCTGGCGTTGATTAGCGTCAACCTGGGCATCATCAACCTGTTCCCTTTGCCGGTTTTAGATGGTGGGCACTTGCTCTTCCTTGCGATCGAAAAGATCAAAGGTGGACCGGTGTCCGAGCGAGTTCAGGACTTTAGTTATCGCATCGGTTCGATTTTACTGGTGCTGTTAATGGGGCTTGCACTTTTCAATGATTTCTCACGTTTGTAACCGCTGGAACGCGAACATTCGAGGGATGTGTTAGGAAAACGCATAACAACGATGGCGATGAAAAAGTTGCTCATAGCGTCGCTGCTGTTTAGCAGCGCCACCGTTTACGGTGCAGACGATTTCGTGGTGAAGGATATTCATTTCGAAGGGCTGCAGCGAGTCGCCGTCGGCGCGGCTCTGCTGAGCATGCCAGTACGGGTTGGCGATACGGTGAATGACGATGATGTCAGAAATACCATTCGCTCGCTGTTCGCTACTGGCAACTTTGAGGATGTTCAGGTCCTGCGAGACGGTACAACGCTGATTGTCCAGGTCAAAGAACGTCCTACCATTGCCAGCATTACCTTCACCGGTAACAAAGCGGTGAAAGAGGATCAGCTCAAACAAAATCTGGAAGCCTCAGGTGTGCGTGTCGGCGAAGCGCTGGACCGCACCACTATCTCTTCTATTGAGAAAGGCCTTGAGGATTTCTACTACAGCGTCGGTAAATACACTGCCAACGTGAAAGCGGTGGTGACACCCCTGCCGCGTAACCGTGTCGATCTGAAGCTGGTCTTTACCGAAGGTGTCTCTGCCAAAATTCAGCAGATCAACATTGTCGGTAATAAAGCCTTTAGCTCTGATGAACTGATCTCCCGTTTCCAGCTGCGTGATGAAGTGCCGTGGTGGAACGTAGTAGGCGATCGTAAATACCAGAAGCAGAAACTGGCAGGTGACCTTGAGACTCTGCGCAGCTTCTATCTGGATCGCGGCTATGCACGCTTCAATATCGATTCGACGCAGGTCAGCCTGACGCCAGATAAAAAAGGCATCTACATCACGGTGAACATCACCGAGGGTGACCAGTACAAAATTGCTGGCGTAATCGTCAATGGCAGCATGGCGGGCCACTCCGCAGAAATTGAACATCTGACCAAAATTCCGGCAGGCGAGCTCTATAACGGCGCCAAAGTCACGAAAATGGAAGATGACATCAAGAAACTGCTGGGCCGCTACGGCTATGCCTATCCGCGTGTAGTCACACAGCCAGAAATCAACGACGCCGACAAAACCGTGAAACTGCACATCAACGTGGATGCGGGTAACCGTTACTACGTGCGTAATGTTCGTTTCGAAGGTAATGACACGTCAAAAGACTCGGTGTTACGTCGCGAAATGCGTCAGATGGAAGGCGCATGGCTGGGCAGCGATCTGGTTGAACAGGGTAAAGAGCGTCTGAACCGCACCGGTTACTTTGAAACCGTGGATGTGGATACCCAGCGTGTACCAGGCTCGCCTGACCAGGTTGACGTGGTCTACAAAGTTAAAGAGCGTAACACCGGTACTTTCAACTTCGGCGTCGGTTACGGCACTGAAAGTGGTGTGAGTTTCCAGGTTGGCGTAACGCAGGATAACTGGCTGGGCACCGGTAATACCGTGGGCATCAGCGGGACCAAAAACGATTACCAGACCTATGCTGAATTCTCGCTTACTGACCCTTACTTCACCGTTGACGGTGTGAGTCTGGGTGGTCGTCTGTTCTACAACGACTTCAAAGCAGACAATGCTGACCTTTCTGACTATACCAACAAGAGTTATGGTCTGGATGGCACACTTGGCTTCCCGGTTAACGAAAACAACACCCTGCGTGTCGGTCTGGGCTATGTCCACAATGACCTGTCAAACATGCAGCCGCAGGTTGCGATGTGGCGTTACCTTGACTCGGTTGGTAAGCCGCAGCAGCTTAATGACAAAGGCGAATTCTCAGCAGATGACTTCACCTTTAACTACGGCTGGACTTACAACACCCTGGACCGCGGATTCTTCCCGACATCCGGTAACCGCACTAACCTGAATGGTAAAGTGACGATTCCTGGTTCAGATAACAGCTTCTATAAGGCCACGCTCGATAGTCAGCAGTATGTGCCGATTAACCAGGATCGTACCTGGGTGCTGTTGGGACGTGGTCGTATCGGCTATGGCGATGGACTCGGCGGCAAAGAGATGCCGTTCTACGAGAACTTCTATGCCGGTGGTTCAAGCACGGTTCGCGGCTTCCAGTCCAACACCATTGGACCGAAAGCAGCCTACTTTAATAACAACTCGTCGAACTGCCGAATCGCTGATCCAAATGGCGTTTGTAAGTCTGACGATGCGGTGGGCGGTAACGCCATGGCGATCGCCAGCCTTGAGCTGATCACGCCAACGCCGTTCCTGAGCGAGAAGTATGCTAACTCGGTGCGTACCTCGGTGTTTGTCGATGCCGGTACCGCGTGGGATACCCATTGGGAAAATACAGCGGAAACGCGTGCGGCAGGCATTCCTGACTACAGCGATCCAAACAACATTCGTGTATCAAGCGGTGTTGCGTTGCAGTGGATGTCACCGCTTGGCCCGCTGGTGTTCTCTTACGCCCAGCCGTTCAAGAAAGTCGATGGAGACAAGTCAGAGCAGTTCCAGTTTAACATTGGTAAAACCTGGTAATGTTCTGAGCAAGGATGCATAGCTGAAGTATTGCTGCCGGGCAGCACCTGTTGCTGTTCCGGCGCAAACACTGTGTCGCTGACACAAACGTTGATGGTAAGGAGTTTATAGTGAAAAAGTTGTTGTGTGCCGCAGGTCTGGGTCTTGCTTTAGCGGTTTCCGCTGGTGTTCAGGCTGCTGACAAAATTGCAGTGGTAAACGTGTCCAGCATTTTCCAACAGTTACCGCAACGTGCGACTGTTGCTAAACAGCTGGAAAACGAGTTCAAAGGCCGTGCAACTGAGTTGCAGAGCCAGGAGCGCGATCTGCAAACTAAAATGCAGCGTCTGCAGCGTGACGGTTCTACCATGAAGGCAAGCGAACGCAGCCGCATGGAAAAAGATGTCATGTCTCAGCGTGAAGCGTTCTCTTCAAAAGCACAGGCTTTTGAGCAGGATAACCGTCGTCGTCAGATGGAAGAGCGTAATAAGCTGCTGAGCCGTATTCAGGATGCCGTTAAGAAAGTCGCTGACAGCGATGGTTACGACGTCGTGATCGACGCCAACGCGGTGGCTTATGCATCAAACGCAAAAGACATCACAGCTGACGTGCTGAAACAGGTTAAATAATTCATGTCATCTATTCGACTGGCTGATTTAGCCCAGCAGTTGGATGCAGAATTGCACGGAGATGGCGATATCGTCATCTCCGGCATTGCTTCTATGCAATCCGCCACAACTGGCCAAATCACTTTTCTTGCAAACAGCCGTTACCGCGAGCAACTCGCCCTGATTAAGGCCTCAGCCGTGGTGCTGACGGAAGCGGATCTGGAGTGGTGTAATACCGCAGCGCTGGTAGTGAAAAATCCCTACCTGACTTATGCGCGTATGGCACAAATACTCGATACCACGCCACAGCCGGCGCAAAATATCGCCCCCAGCGCGGTAATTGACCCCTCAGCCCGACTCGGCAACAATGTCGCCATTGGCGCCAATGCAGTGATCGAAGCGGATGTTGAGCTGGGTGACAACGTAGTTATTGGTGCGGGATGTTTTGTTGGCAAAAAAACCCGTATTGGCAGCGGCACCCGTCTCTGGGCCAACGTCTCTGTTTATCACGAGATCGAAATTGGCCAGGATTGTCTGATTCAGTCAGGGACCGTCATCGGTTCTGATGGTTTCGGCTATGCCAACGATCGCGGTAACTGGGTGAAAATCCCGCAGTTAGGCGCGGTAATTATCGGCGATCGCGTCGAAATAGGGGCCTGCACCACCATCGATCGCGGTGCGCTTGATAACACTCTGATCGGCAATGGTGTTATCATAGACAACCAGTGCCAGATCGCTCACAACGTAGTTATTGGCGACAATACTGCGGTTGCAGGCGGTGTGATCATGGCGGGTAGTCTGAAGATTGGACGTTACTGTATGATTGGCGGTGCCAGCGTCATTAATGGCCATATGGAAATCTGTGACAAAGTAACGGTGACCGGTATGGGTATGGTCATGCGTCCTATCACAGAGCCAGGCGTTTATTCGTCAGGCATTCCGCTGCAACCCAACAAAACCTGGCGTAAAACTGCAGCGCTGGTGATGAACATCGATGATATGAGCAAACGCTTAAAAGCCATCGAGCGCAAGGTCGGCAAAGACGACTAACCGCCATCCCAAAACTGACCGGCTTTCATAATAAAAATGTTAAGCAGGGAAGCCCGGCGCCACAGTACCTATTTGCGGCCTGCGGAAGATCATTTTGATCTGTGCAGGCCGTGTTATTGATGTCATCAGATTTTTAGGACAGGAAGAGTATTTTGACTACTGAAACTCATACTCTGAAAATTGAAGAGATTTTAGAGCTGCTGCCGCATCGCTATCCGTTTCTGCTGGTAGACCGTGTGCTGGAATTTGAAGAGCACAAATACCTGCGTGCAGTGAAGAACGTTTCTGTTAATGAACCGTTTTTCCAGGGGCACTTCCCTGGTAAACCGATTTTTCCTGGCGTTCTGATCCTGGAAGCGATGGCGCAGGCCACCGGTATTCTGGCGTTTAAAAGCGTAGGTAAACTGGAGCCAGGCGAACTCTATTACTTTGCCGGTATCGACAGTGCCCGCTTTAAGCGTCCTGTGGTACCAGGTGACCAAATGATCATGGAAGTCACTTTCGAGAAAACCCGCCGTGGTCTGACCCGCTTTAAAGGCGTGGCGACTGTTGACGGTAAAATCGTTTGTGAAGCGACCATGATGTGTGCCCGCAGCCGGGAGGCATAATTCGTGATTGATCCAACCGCCACTATCCATCCCAGTTCTGTCATCGAAGAAGGCGCTATCATTGGCGCCCGTGTTCACATTGGCCCGTTTTGCTTTATCGGCGCGAATGTTGAGATTGGTGAAGGAACAGTACTGAAGTCACACGTTGTGGTGAATGGCCACACGCGTATCGGTAAAGTTAATCAGATCTACCAGTTTGCCTCAATTGGCGAAGTGAATCAGGATCTGAAATATGCCGGTGAGCCAACACGGGTTGAGATCGGTGATCGCAACCGTATTCGTGAAAGCGTGACGATTCATCGCGGCACCACGCAGGGTGGCCATGTCACCACCGTGGGCAGCGATAATCTGCTGATGGTCAATGTCCACATTGCGCATGACTGCGTGATTGGTAACCGCTGTATCTTCGCGAACAATGCCACCCTGGGTGGTCACGTGACGGTCGATGATTTCGCCATTATTGGCGGCATGACAGCGGTACATCAGTGGTGCATCATCGGTGCGCACGTGATGGTTGGTGGCTGTTCCGGCGTGGCGCAGGATGTTCCGCCTTACGTTATTGCGCAGGGTAACCATGCGACGCCGTTCGGTATCAATATTGAGGGTCTTAAGCGTCGTGGCTTCAGCAAAGAGTCGTTGCATGCGATTCGCAACGCTTACAAGCTGCTCTATCGCAGTGGCAGAACGCTGGAAGAAGTGAAGCCGGAGATCGAAGCCATTGCGCAACAGCACAGCGAAGTGCAGCCTTTCTACGACTTCTTTACCCGTTCAACCCGTGGATTAATTCGTTAATCCATGTCAGCGCGTCCTTTAACGATTGCCCTGGTCGCCGGAGAAACCTCCGGCGATATTCTTGGTGCAGGTCTGATTCGTGCCCTGAAAGTGCGCCATCCTGATGCACGCTTTGTCGGTGTGGCGGGCCCACTGATGCAGGCTGAAGGGTGTGAAGCCTGGTATGAGATGGAAGAGTTAGCGGTAATGGGCATTGTAGAGGTGCTGGGTCGCCTGCGACGCCTGCTGACAATCCGCCGCGATCTCACCCGACGTTTTAGCGAGCTCAGACCCGACGTTTTTGTCGGTATTGATGCGCCCGATTTTAATATCACGCTGGAAGGCAATCTCAAAAGTACGGGCATCCGTACGATCCACTATGTCAGTCCTTCGGTGTGGGCATGGCGGCAAAAGCGCGTGTTTAAGATCGGCCGAAATACCGATCTGGTGCTGGCCTTCCTGCCGTTTGAAAAAGCCTTCTACGATCGTTATAACGTTCCCTGCCGCTTTATCGGTCACACCATGGCGGATGCCATGCCGCTGCAACCTGATAAGCAGGCTGCGCGCCGTCATCTCGGCATTGCGGACGATGCGCTCTGTCTGGCACTGCTGCCGGGCAGTCGTGGTGCGGAAGTGGAAATGCTCAGTGCTGACTTCCTGAAAACAGCCCAATTATTGCGTCGTCACTATCCGGCGCTGGAAATCGTGGTGCCGCTGGTTAACGCCCGTCGCCGTGAACAGTTTGAGAAGATTAAAGCTGACGTTGCGCCTGAACTGCCGATGCATCTGCTGGATGGACAGGGTCGTGAGGCGATGATTGCAAGCGATGCCGCACTTCTGGCATCCGGGACTGCCGCACTGGAGTGCATGCTGGCAAAATGCCCGATGGTCGTCGGTTATCGCATGAAACCGGCCACTTACTGGCTGGCGAAACGGCTGGTGAAAACCCCTTACGTCTCGCTGCCAAACCTGCTGGCAGGGCGTGAGCTGGTCAAAGAGTTACTGCAGGATGCGTGTCAGCCCGACGCCCTGGCTGCAGCGTTAGATCCGCTGTTGCATGCCGGGCCTGAGCGCGAAACTTTGCTGCAGACGTTTCATGAATTACATCAACAGATCCGCTGGAACGCCGATGAGCAGGCAGCGGATGCAGTACTGGAGCTGGTGAATGCCTGATTTTATCTATCCTGTCGCCAGACTGATTGCCGGTGTGGACGAAGTGGGGCGCGGTCCGCTGGTTGGCGCGGTGGTCACTGCTGCGGTGATCCTCGATCCGGCAAATCCGATTACCGGCCTGGCGGACTCGAAGAAACTGTCGGAAAAACGCCGCCTGGCGTTGTACGACGAAATCAAAGAGAAGGCGCTGGCATGGAGTCTGGGACGCGCAGAACCGGAAGAGATCGATCAGCTCAACATTCTGCACGCCACCATGCTGGCGATGCAGCGTGCGGTAGCTGGCCTGAGTATCCAGCCCGACTATGTGCTGATTGATGGTAACCGTTGCCCGGCATTGCCTATGCCTTCACAGGCCGTTATCAAAGGGGATAGCCTGGTCGCCGAAATCAGTGCAGCATCGATCATCGCCAAAGTCTCGCGGGATCGTGAGATGGCCGAACTGGATCTGCTGTTCCCGCAGTATGGTTTTGCACAACACAAAGGCTATCCAACGGCGCTGCATATGGAAAAGCTGGCACAATATGGCGCCACGCCGCACCATCGTCGTAGTTTTGCGCCCGTACGTAATGCGCTGCTCGATGCTGAAGTACTGGCTGCCCGCCAGACCCTTACGCTTTAATAGCCTGACGCTGTTTTAACCGGAAACTGATATGGCTGAACCCCGTTTTATACATCTGCGTGTCCACAGTGACTATTCGATGGTTGATGGCCTGGCAAAAACCGGGCCGCTAATCAAGAAAGCGGCTGCCCTTGGCATGCCGGCGATAGCGATTACCGACTTCACTAACCTCTGTGGCCTGGTGAAATTCTACGGTGGCGCGCACAGCGCAGGGATAAAGCCGGTCATTGGTGCCGATTTCAACGTGGCCAGTGAGCTGATGGGGGATGAGCTGACACAGCTTACCGTGCTGGCGTCCAGTAATACCGGATACCAGAACCTGACGCTGCTGATCTCCCGCGCCTATCAGCGCGGTTATGGCGTGGACGGACCCATTATCGATCGCGACTGGCTGATCGAATTGCAGGAAGGATTAATACTGTTGTCGGGTGGGCGACGCGGCGATGTAGGTCGTAGCCTGCTGCGCGGTAACAATGCGCTGGTGTCGCAGTGCCTGTCGTTTTACCAGCAACATTTCCCCGATCGCTACTACCTGGAGCTGATCCGTACTGGCCGACAGGACGAAGAGAGCTATCTGCATGCAGCCGTTGAACTGGCGATTGCAGAGGGAATACCGGTCGTTGCCACCAATGAAGTCTGCTTTATCAATGCAGAAGATTTCGATGCGCACGAAATTCGCGTTGCCATTCATGACGGCTATACGCTGGATGATCCCAAGCGTCCGCGCAACTACAGTCCTCAGCAATATATGCGCAGCGAAGAGGAGATGTGCGAGCTGTTCTCGGACATCCCGGAAGCGCTGGAGAACAGCGTAGAGATTGCTAAGCGTTGTAACGTGACGGTGCGACTGGGCGAATATTTCCTGCCACAGTTCCCGACCGGTGATATGACTACCGAAGATTATCTGGTGGTGAAATCCCGCGAGGGGCTGGAAGAGCGCCTGGCGTTCCTGTTCCCGGACGAAGCTGAGCGCGCAGAAAAACGTCCGGAATATGATGAGCGTCTGGAGATTGAGCTCACCGTTATTAACCAGATGGGATTCCCCGGCTACTTCCTGATCGTGATGGAGTTCATCCAGTGGTCCAAGGATAACGGCGTGCCGGTGGGCCCAGGTCGTGGCTCCGGTGCCGGTTCGCTGGTGGCCTATGCGCTGAAAATCACCGATATCGATCCGCTGGAATTTGACCTGCTGTTCGAACGTTTCCTGAACCCGGAACGCGTCTCGATGCCCGACTTCGACGTCGATTTCTGCATGGAGAAGCGCGATCAGGTCATCGAACACGTCGCTGATATGTACGGACGTGAAGCGGTTTCCCAGATTATCACCTTCGGTACCATGGCGGCGAAAGCGGTTATCCGCGATGTGGGCCGCGTGCTGGGTCATCCTTACGGCTTTGTTGATCGCATTTCAAAACTGATCCCGCCCGATCCCGGCATGACGCTGGAAAAAGCCTTTATTGCTGAACCGCAGCTTCCTGCGATGTATGACGCAGATGAAGAGGTGAAGGCGCTGATCGATATGGCGCGTAAGCTGGAAGGGGTCACGCGAAACGCCGGTAAACATGCGGGTGGCGTGGTCATTGCGCCAACGAAAATCACGGATTTCGCGCCGCTTTACTGCGATGAACACGGGCAGTTCCCGGTCACTCAGTTCGATAAAAATGATGTGGAATATGCCGGCCTGGTGAAGTTCGACTTCCTGGGTCTGCGTACGCTGACCATCATCGACTGGGCGCTGAAGATGATCAACCCGCGCCGGGAGAAGCAGGGGCTGGAGCCGATCGATATCGCCTCAATCCCGCTGGATGATAAGAAAAGCTTCGATATGCTGCAGCGCTCGGAAACCACAGCGGTATTCCAGCTTGAATCGCGCGGCATGAAAGATCTGATTAAGCGTCTGAAGCCAGACTGCTTCGAAGATATGATCGCACTGGTGGCGCTGTTCCGTCCTGGCCCACTGCAGTCCGGCATGGTAGATAACTTTATTGACCGTAAGCATGGCCGTGAAGCGATCTCTTATCCCGACATTCAGTGGCAGCACGAAAGCCTGAAGCCGGTGCTGGAACCGACTTACGGCATCATCCTCTATCAGGAACAGGTGATGCAGATCGCCCAGGTTCTCTCCGGTTACACCCTGGGCGGCGCAGATATGCTGCGACGCGCCATGGGTAAAAAGAAACCCGAGGAGATGGCCAAACAGCGCTCCATATTCCGCGATGGTGCCGAAAGCATGGGCATCGACGGCGAACTGTCGATGAAGATCTTCGATCTGGTAGAAAAATTTGCAGGTTATGGCTTTAACAAGTCACACTCTGCGGCTTACGCACTGGTCTCCTATCAGACCCTGTGGCTGAAAGCGCACTATCCGGCCGAGTTCATGGCGGCGGTGATGACCGCCGATATGGATAACACCGAGAAAGTGGTGGGCCTGGTTGATGAGTGCTGGCGGATGGGGCTGAAAGTCCTGCCGCCCGATATTAACTCGGGTCTCTATCCCTTCCATGTTAATGACGCGGGCGAGATCGTTTATGGTATCGGCGCGATCAAAGGCGTGGGTGAAGGCCCGATTGAAGCGATTATCGACGCCCGTAATGAAGGTGGCTATTTCCGCGAACTGTTTGATCTCTGTGCCCGTACTGACACTAAAAAGATCAACCGTCGGGTGATGGAAAAACTGATTATGTCCGGGGCTTTCGATCGCCTTGGACCGCACCGCGCCGCCCTGATGAGTTCACTCAGTGACGCGTTAAAAGCCGCCGATCAACACGCGAAAGCGGAGGCGATTGGCCAGGCAGATATGTTTGGCGTGCTGGCGGAGGAGCCGGAGCAGGTTGAGAAATCGTACGCCAGCGTCACGCCGTGGCCTGAGCAGGTGCAGCTGGATGGTGAGCGGGAAACGCTGGGGCTATATCTTACCGGCCACCCGATTAATCAGTATCTGAAAGAAATTGAGCGTTATGTTGGCGGGGTGCGTCTGAAAGATATGCATCCTACCGATCGGGGTAAAATTACTGTGGCGGCTGGTCTGGTGATCGCCGCGCGGGTAATGGTCACCAAGCGCGGCAACCGAATTGGTATCTGTACTCTGGACGATCGCTCCGGTCGTCTTGAGGTGATGTTATTTACCGATGCGTTAGATAAATACCAGCAGTTGCTGGAGAAAGACCGAATCCTGATCGTCAGCGGACAGGTCAGCTTTGATGACTTCAGTGGCGGGCTTAAAATGACCGCGCGTGAAGTCATGGACATCGACGAAGCTCGCGAAAAATACGCGCGCGGACTTGCTATCTCGCTGACGGACAGGCAAATTGATGACCAGCTATTAAACCGGCTCCGTCAGTCCCTGGAACCTCATCGTTCAGGGACTATTCCGGTGAATCTCTACTATCAGAGAGCCGACGCGCGAGCGAAGCTGCGCTTTGGTGCAGCGTGGCGAATTTCGCCCAGCGATCGTTTACTTAACGATCTGCGCTCGTTGATTGGATCGGAGCAGGTGGAACTGGAGTTTGACTAGAACAGGAACATTATGAGTCTTAATTACCTGGATTTTGAACAGCCAATTGCAGAACTGGAAGCGAAGATCGATTCGCTGACTTCAATTGGTCGTCAGGATGATAAACACGTTAATCTGGATGAAGAAGTTCAGCGTCTGCGTGAGAAAAGTGTTGAGCTGACCCGTAAAATCTTCGCTGATTTGGGCGCATGGCAGATTGCTCAACTGGCGCGTCATCCGTTACGTCCTTACACCTTTGACTATGTTCGCAACGCCTTCGACGATTTCGATGAGCTGGCGGGCGACCGTGCTTATGCGGATGACAAAGCGATTGTGGGTGGGATTGCGCGTCTTGATGGACGTCCGGTGATGATCATCGGGCACCAGAAAGGCCGTGAAACCAAAGAGAAGATTCGCCGTAACTTCGGCATGCCAGCACCGGAAGGCTATCGCAAAGCGCTGCGCCTGATGGAGATGGCTGAGCGTTTCAAAATGCCAATCATCACCTTCATCGACACACCGGGTGCGTATCCTGGCGTGGGCGCGGAAGAGCGTGGGCAGTCTGAAGCGATCGCCCGCAACCTGCGTGAAATGTCTGGCCTGAAAGTACCGGTTATCTGTACGGTCATCGGTGAGGGCGGTTCTGGCGGTGCGCTGGCGATTGGCGTGGGCGATAAAGTGAATATGCTTCAGTACAGCACCTATTCAGTGATCTCGCCGGAAGGCTGTGCCTCCATTCTGTGGAAAAGCGCTGACAAAGCGCCGCTGGCTGCTGAAGCGATGGGCATTACCGCTCACCGTCTGAAAGAGCTGAAGCTGATTGACTCAGTGATCCCTGAGCCGCTGGGTGGTGCACATCGCCGTCCGGTTGATATGGCGCAGTCTCTGAAGCAACAGCTGCTGGCTGATCTGGCCGATCTCGATGGATTAAGCACTGAAGAGCTGCTGGATCGTCGTTATCAGCGCCTGATGAGTTACGGCTACGCCTGATTCAGGCTCAGCCAATCAGGAAGCGGACTTCGGTCCGCTTTTTTTATGCCGTGGGTTTAACGCGGTACGCTGCCTGATGCCTTTCAGCCTCATCTGATCGTCCCCTTGCTACACCTTCCCCTGGTTAGCGGTTATGCTTGTCCGGTTGCACAACAATCACGGAGATGGGCATTGAATATTCTGGCGATCATGGGCGCGCACGGCGTGTTTTATAAAGATGAACCGTTACGCGAACTCGACGCGGCGTTAAATCTGCAAGGCTTCCAGCTGCTTTACCCAAAAAACAGTGACGATCTACTGAAACTGATCGAACACAATCCGCGTATCAGCGGCGTCATCTTCGACTGGGACGCGCACAACAGCCCGGAACTGTGCGGTGAGATTAATCAGCTCAACGAATACCTGCCACTGTATGCCTTTATCAACACCCACTCTCAGATGGACATCAGCATCAATGAGATGCGCATGCCACTGCACTTTTTTGAATATGCGCTGAATGCCGCCGACGATATTGCATTGCATATCCGGCAGTATACCGATGACTATCTCGACCACATTACGCCACCGCTGACTAAAGCGCTGTTCACCTATGTGAAAGAGGGCAAGTACACCTTCTGCACGCCGGGCCATATGGCGGGTACCGCGTTTCAGAAGAGCCCGGTAGGCTGCCTGTTTTATGATTTCTTCGGGGCCAATACCCTGAAGTCAGATATCTCAATTTCCGTTACCGAGCTGGGTTCGCTGCTGGATCACACCGGTCCACATCTTGAAGCGGAAGAGTATATCGCACGCACTTTTGGTGCCGAACAGAGTTACATGGTGACCAACGGCACCTCAACGTCGAACAAAATTGTCGGCATGTATGCGGCACCGTCGGGCAGCACCGTGCTGATCGATCGCAACTGCCACAAGTCACTGACGCATCTGCTGATGATGAGCGATCTGATCCCCATCTGGCTGAAGCCGACCCGCAATGCACTGGGGATTCTTGGCGGGATTCCAAAGCATGAATTCACCCGCGAGAGCATTACGCAGAAAGTCGCGACGACCGATCGCGCCACGTGGCCGGTTCATGCGGTAATCACCAACTCCACTTACGATGGGCTGCTCTATAACACCCAGTACATTAAAGAGACGCTGGATGTGCCGTCGATTCACTTCGATTCAGCCTGGGTGCCTTACACCAATTTCCATCCGATTTATGCCGGGAAAAGTGGTATGAGTGGCGAGCGCACCCCGGGCAAAGTGGTGTATGAAACGCAATCGACCCATAAACTGCTGGCGGCGTTTTCGCAGGCATCCATGATTCACATTAAAGGCGACTACGACGAACAGACTTTTAACGAAGCCTATATGATGCACACCACTACGTCGCCCAATTACGCCATCGTCTCCTCCATTGAAACTGCTGCTGCAATGCTGCGTGGTAATCCCGGCAAGCGGCTGATCAATCGCTCGGTTGAGCGTGCGCTGCACTTTCGTCGTGAGATTCAGCGCCTGCGTGAAGAGTCCGACAGCTGGTTTTTCGATATCTGGCAGCCGGAACAGGTCGACGAAGCGCAATGCTGGGCGATCCAGCCCGGCGACGAGGATTGGCACGGATTTACGCAGGCCGATCGCGATCACATGTACCTCGATCCGATCAAAGTCACTATCCTGACGCCAGGAATGAGCGAGCTGGGAGAGATGGCAGACGAGGGGATCCCGGCAGCGCTGGTGGCGAAGTTTCTTGATGAGCGCGGCATCGTGGTGGAGAAAACCGGCCCCTACAACCTGCTGTTCCTTTTCAGTATTGGCATCGACAAAACCAAAGCGATGAGCGTGCTGCGCGGTCTGACTGAGTTCAAACGCGCCTACGATCTCAATCTGCGGGTAAAGAACATGCTGCCGGATCTCTACGCTGAAGATCCCGACTTCTATCGCAATATGCGCATTCAGACGCTGGCGCAGGGGATTCATCAACTGATCCGTCATCATGACCTACCGCGACTGATGCTGCAGGCATTTGATGTCCTGCCCGAAATGAAGATGACGCCGCATCAGGCGTTTCAGCAACAGGTGAAGGGCAACATCGAAACGGTGGATCTCAGCGAACTGGTCGGGCGGGTGTCGGCCAACATGATTCTGCCTTATCCACCAGGCGTGCCACTGGTGATGCCAGGAGAGATGATTACGGAGAAGAGCCGTGCCGTGCTCGATTTCCTGCTGATGCTGTGCAGTATCGGCCGGCATTATCCGGGCTTCGAGACCGATATTCACGGTGCCAGTCTGACGGAAGAGGGCGAGTATCGCGTCCGCGTGCTGAAAAACGATCCGGCATAAATCTTTAAACGACTAATAGCGGCAGGGTGTCTGGGGACAGCCTGCCCGAATCAGGATATTCAACATGTTGCAGTTAACCGCTATTCACCACATCGCTATCATCGCTTCCGACTATCAGCGCAGCAAAGCGTTCTATTGTGACGTGCTGGGCTTTCGTCTCATGGGCGAATATTACCGTGAAGCGCGCGACTCCTGGAAAGGCGACCTGGCCCTGGAGGATCGCTACACTATTGAGCTGTTCTCTTTTCCTGAGCCGCCGGCGCGCGTCAGTCATCCCGAAGCGTGTGGCCTGCGTCATCTGGCCTTTACCGTGCCGGATGTGGCCGCCGCTGTCGCAACGCTGGCCAGTAAAGGCGTAATCTGCGAGCCGATTCGCATCGATGAACTGACGGGTAAACAGTGTACGTTCTTTGCCGATCCGGATGGTTTGCCGCTGGAGCTTTATCAGGCGTAAAATAGCGCGCTCAGCGGGCGACATTCAGTGGCCCGACTTTCTGGATCCTGCCATGCCTTTGCCCGCTTTTGACGCCATGTTGCAACCTGATGCCGCGCTGGTGGTCGCCTTCAGTGGCGGACTCGATTCAACCGTGCTGCTGCATCAGCTTCGCGGCTGGCAGCAGCAGCATCCCGAATCCCATCTGCGGGCGTTACATGTTCATCATGGGCTTAGCCCGAATGCCGATTGCTGGGCAGCGCACTGCCTGTCGGTATGCGAGCAGTGGCAACTGCCATGTGAGGTACTGCACGTTACCGTGGATGGCAGGGAAAACGGCATTGAAGCCGCCGCCCGCACCGCCCGTTATCAGGCGCTCAGTGCGGCACTGTTGCCGGGTGAAGTGTTACTGACCGCGCAGCACCTCGACGATCAGTGTGAAACCTTTATGCTGGCGCTGAAGCGCGGCAGCGGTCCGGCCGGGCTGGCGGCGATGCCTGCTGCGCGTGCGCTGGGTTCGCACCAGCTGCTGCGTCCACTGCTGAATCAGTCGCGGCTGTCGCTTGAAGCCTATGCCAGAACCCATCAGCTGGTGTGGATCGAAGATGAAAGTAATCAGGATCTTCGCTACGACCGTAACTTCCTTCGTCAGCGACTGCTGCCGGCGCTTTACCAGCGCTGGCCCCATTTTGCTGAGGCGACAGCCCGAAGTGCGGCGTTGTGCAGTGAGCAGGAGCAGTTACTGGATGAACTGCTCACCGGACAACTCAATGAGCTCATCCAGCCAGATGGCAGCCTGCACTTTCCGCCCTTGATGGTCATGAGTGAGTTGCGTGCTAATGCGTTATTGCGCCGCTGGATCGCCGGGCAGGGCGGCAGGATGCCCTCCCGTGAAGCGCTGAAACGTATTCGCGATGAAGTCATGGCGAGCCGGGAGGATGCGCAGCCGAAGCTGCGATTCGGTCAGGCTGAACTCCGCCGCTACCGTCAGCAGCTCTACTGGCTGCCGTTGCGCAGTTCACTGCGTGCCACCGAGCTGGCATGGCCCGATCTCAGCCAGCCGCTGGTGTTACCACAGAATCTCGGCACGTTACACGCCAGCCAGGCGCAGAGCCTGTTGCGTTATCCTCAGCCGGATGAGCAGGTCAGCGTACGCTTTCATGCGCAGGGGCACGTTCATCTGGTGGGCCGTCAGGGTGGAAGGGAAATGAAAAAGTTGTGGCAGGAGTTGCAGATACCTCCGTGGCAGCGAGAACGGCTGCCGTTAATCTTTTATAACCAGACGCTGATCTGTGTTCCGAATCTGTTTGTCACCCACGCTGGCGCAGCTGTTGATCAACAGGGCTGGCAGATAGTCTGGGACAGGGCATGCAGCGCAGGGGAACAACAATAATGAAGCAATGGTTTATCGCCTTTTTAGTGGGCGCCGTATTACCAGCGTGGGCTGCGGGCGATGCGCAACGCGGCGCACAAAAAGCAGGGAGCTGCATGGCCTGCCATGGTGCAGCAGGTAAAGCGGCTGTGCCCCTCTATCCCAATCTGGCCGGGCAGCACGCACCTTATCTGGAACAGGCTTTGCACGCCTACAAAAAGGGCGAGCGCACTGGCGGCCAGGCTGAGGTGATGAAGGCATTTGTAGCGGGATTGAGTGACGGTGATATAGCTGATCTGGCGGCGTACTACAGTTCGTTGCAGCCCTGAGGGTTAACAGGGCGGGAAGGTCCCGCCCGTGATGCGTCTATTACTCAGCGCTGACAACCACCGTACCCAGTTCGGGATGGGTAAAGCTGGCAATATGGTCGAGACGTAATTCGCGATGTTCACCGGAAAGATCGATAGCCAGATATTCCACGTTCTTGCGTGAAAAAATCTCTTTGGCCTTTGCCTTGAGCTGTTCGCCATCTTTCATTTCCAGCGACAGCATCCAGGTGTTCTGGCAGGCGAGTTCCAGATTATCGTAGTCATCACAATTGATAGGTTGGTACGCTTCATTTATCAACATAGTCGCTCACCAATAAGTTAGCAGCGGCGTAGGCCGCCTGTTCCCTGACAGAAGAGTTTAGCTCAGTATTTGCGGCAATATCATTAAGTGCCTTCAATGCGCAGCCAATCGCATCCGGAATGTAACCTAAGTCTCCGCTGCCGATTTCGGCATATTTCCGGCGAACTAACTCACAATAATTTTGCACATGGCCCCCCTCAGCAGAGCGTCGATACTCTGGTTAACTGGCGACTATATCATAGCCATTTAGAGGAAATCAGCCTGCGTAAAGCAGGAACAGTGCGCGAATCACTGCTAAAGTGACAGATTCCGCTGTCTGGGACGGAATGAATCAGAGCACAAAAGGTTAATTTGATGAACAGGTTATCGGAGGTCAACGTGATTAAGGTGTGGGGAGCAAGCTGATGATTATGCTATCCCGTTCGGTTGAGATTCCGGAGAGTGAGATCGAGCTGACGGCTATTCGCGCTCAGGGCGCTGGTGGACAACATGTCAACAAAGCCAGCACGGCCATTCATCTGCGCTTTGATATTGCTGCTTCTTCGCTGCCCGCGTTTTATAAAGAGCGGCTGCTCACTGCCAGTCATCATTTGATTACCGGAGATGGCGTGGTGGTGATCAAGGCGCAGGAGTATCGCAGTCAGGAGATGAATCGTGAAGCGGCGCTGCAACGTCTGGTCAATCTGATCCAGGAGCTGAGTACCGTGGAAAAAGCCCGGCGCGCTACGCGGCCGACCCGCGCCTCGAAAGAGCGTCGTCTGGAAGGAAAAGCCCGTCGCAGTTCGACGAAATCGATGCGCGGCAAGGTGCAATAAAAAACGCCCCGCAGGCGGGGCGTTTGAGTACTGATCAGGCAGCTCAGCGTGACTCTGGCAGCAACGAATAAGCGCATGGCGAAGGGAACAGGGTCAGAAGAGGAAAGCGTCCCGCGCCATGGACAAAAACGCCGGGAGCGTTTTTGAACAACGCCATGCGTTGGCCCGGTCAGGGCGCACCTCATGGATGAGGTGCGTAATCGCGCGGGCCGAGCATGCCATGGATGGCGGCTTTTGCGTCTTTCCGATCTGACCCTGTTTCCTGAGCAGATACGGAATTACAGCAACCGGGCAAACTCTTAAGCTGTTAGAGGCCACACAAGCAAGTTATCTGACCTTTCCTTCACAATTTACTTGTTCAGTGCTTTCAGCAGGAACTCAACAATTTCATCCTGCTTAATCATCTGCTTCTCACCGGCACGACGTGATTTGTATTCAATCTCCTGGTTGTCGAGATTGCGATCGCCGATGACGATGGTGTGTGGTACCCCGATCAGTTCCATATCGGCAAACATCACGCCCGGACGCTCTTTGCGGTCATCCAGGATAACTTCAACGCCTTTGGCACGCAGCGTGGCATATAACTCTTCTGCCAGCTCTTTAACACGGAACGATTTCTGCATATTCATCGGCAGAA